>JGI24159J19872_10000035_pt1 | contig 61877 bp, 42 predicted proteins | sample Ectturendosymbi4_FD_19872 | JGI IMG/M metagenome (IMG submission 19872) | reverse complement strand
GCGTCCATCCGGACGTCAAAGCAAGGTGAGCGCCGGCACGGTTTTTGTACATTTTGTTTCTTGGCTTTGACAAGAAATACTTAGGAGGCGCGAACCGTCCGTAAATCTGCACTTTTCTTGTTGGTAAAAATAAACGTGATAGCTAACTTCCTGTGTGAAGGGGTCAGTTGGAAAAAAGACAAATTGAGCTGCAAAATTTGATTTCGTGTTATCAGCGTTAACGTACGAATTTTTTAGCGAACAAGCTCAGCTTGTCGATAAACAGGCTTGGCTTGAAGGTTATGTAAAGTTTTGACTAAAAGGAAACATAATCGAATTTGTTTGGTATATGACAAGATCTTATTACGCAGCCAACATTTTGGCACCTACTACGTACAGTAATAACACTTGTCTCATTGTTGGTGCGGCGTTTGTGGGTTTATAGAGCAGTATTCACATTTCTGGTTTAGCTGGCATTATAGAAAAATGAGTATGCGTGCGTATGGCGGCTTTTGTTCAGCGCGCCATCTTTTTTCTTAAGCTCTGAGTCGTCCGTAGCGTTATCGTCGTCCCTTGAATTAAAGAACGTATTTTTTAACAGATTGATGAACCATCTTGGAAACAGCGTACCATCGCAATCCGGTCCCATGCCTGCCCACATGATGCCGCACGGTCCTCGAGGGACTCCCCTGCTTACCAGCATGCCCCCGGTCCCGGCCGGGTCTACCATCTCCCCTCTCCAGATTCGTATGGCACCCAACACACAAATCCAGCAAGCCATGGCTGTGGCTGCCGCAATGGCCCAAAATCGCACTCTGATGCAACAGCAGCAGCAGATGCAAGGCATGAATTTTGGCATAAGAGAGTCGCTGTATCACGCCGTAGCCGAGGACAGATCTCAAACTCCAAACTCGCTAGCGGCGGAAAGTCCCCTGCCCAGGCATGCCAGTCCCAAGGTGGAGGTGAAGCCTCGTAATCATAACCGACGCAACAGTGAATCATCTTACGGCTCGTCGGGTTTCGCGTCCCCCGGCTCGCCCGTGTCGCTTTCGCCTTCGACGACGCCGAGAAAAACCGCACCTGGCGCTGAAACGTCGCAGCGAACCGTTCAAGGGAGCTTCGTTTTCGTTCCACAGTCTTCAACGTCGGCGAGCCACTCGCCAAGACCGACCAGCATGGACAGTGAGCATTCCCGAGATAAGCTTGTTGTAGATCGTTCCGTTTCAAGGTCGCCAGCCAGCTCGATTTCCTCCCCCGCACCTTGTACGTCCCGCGACGGCGATTCCGTTGCAGCGCGCCCGCGCAATGCACCCTCCCCGACTTCGTCAATTGGCAGTGTCGACTCGGAGCCAGTCTGGCGGCCGTGGTGAAAATCCCATACTGTGTAAGGTACAACCTACGCCAACTGCCCATTTCCGTCTCTTCCATTTGTTCGTTGTTTTCGCGTCTTGTACATTCGCGAATGTTTTGCGGCTGCAGTAGCGACTGTTTTGAAACCAAGGTTGATGTGACCTTAATTTACTACTGTTCCTTTTTGTGCTGCTGCTTTGGAGTTTAAACTTTATAAGGTTTCTGACTTCCGGGCTAGTCTCCTGCCCGTTTTGGTGACGCCATCGTTTTCTTGTGTAGTTAATCGTGTGTGTGTGACTTCCGTTTTCGGGCACCGAAAGATAAACAGTTTGCGACACACTTTCGCGGGTTGTCTTGGCTGCCAAGCAATCCTATCGTGTTTTTTTGTGGTTGCTCTAGCAACCGATCAAGCGCAATGTGTGCGTGTGTGTTGTGTGCGTTTTGTATTTTTTTTTTCTTTTTCATTATTGGCTGTGGAATCTTTTCAACGAAGGCACACCCGTGCCTTTGAACATCTTTGCGCGTCATCGGTAGTTACTGTTTTCTTTTATGACGTTCTTTTCGCGTTTGTTTCCTGGTCAGTTCACGCCACGTTTTCTGATTAGAGTTTATATTATATATATCTTGAGAATAAAAAAAACAAACAACCTTATGCGGCCTGCTCTGAAGCTCACGTTTTCCTGAGTGCAGCCAAGCGTAACGCATTGACAATTTCCAGCACCTGCGGCAATTACAGTTCGTGGCGCAGTTCTACTGCACCCACTTGTTGCCTGGCAACTGCAAACGAGCGTGCTCGTACGAAAAGCTAATAAGCCGACCTGGGAAATTATTTCTACCCTTTTTATTGGTTCCGGAAAATAGGCAGACGGGTGGATGCTTGAAATTTAACACGGGTTGCAGTGCGACGGCTGTGTTCGTCGCGACAGCAAATTTGTTTAGTCGCGCAGGAGATTAGCAGTTAAGGCGGCTTTTAACTCGTTGAGGCGATATTAAAGAACAGGTTGCAAGGCTTGGCAGGTGCAGTGATAGTTGAGCATTTGTCCGTTTCGCTCACTTGACAGTTTTCATGCAGGGATTGTTGTTTTCAAACACAACTCAGCACGACGTAAATCCGAGTAGAAGAAACGTGGCATTGGAAGTCCAAGTCGAACCGCCATGACAGGTGCGGGTACAACTAACGGTTATAAACAAAGACATATCCTTGCACTAACACAGCAATATCATCAAACCTTTTACACTTTGCACAGCTTCTAGACACATGTAAGTGCTGGTAGCCTCGCAACCTGATGATGGAAAAAACACAAAGAAAAGTTATTTTACGATAATCAACCACACTCAGTTTCCTAATACAGTATCAACATTTGTGGTACCCTCATATCTATGCTGAAAACGGTCTAACCAACAGTGTTACGAAAGCGCTTCGAAACCTGACAATTAAAATTCAAAATATATTTGCAACTGTAAAACCCTGCAAATGTCTCATTGTGTATGATCCAGTATGTCACTACGTGGGGTTTGGGTGAGCTGAGTCCCAATTCAAAGTTCGAGGATTGTATGTGATGCGGCAACACTAGCGCAGTTAAACGCTATACTATAAAGCTGATCAAAGCTTGCTCAAGCTTTGATCAGCTTTTATTTTATAACTTCCCTGGCAACATTGAAAACCCTCCTAAAGGACCTTTTCAGACGAGAGGGCTGTCATTATATGCTAAGAACAACAAAACGCCTCGCCCCCCTTTCTTTTTGCAATAATTTCGTGTTTGTGTCACGAATATAGCAGAGAATATACAACTTTAATTATGTAAATGCATCGTTGATCACGTTTTGGTCTACAAAGTTCATACAGGTAGGGTCATAGCCAGTGGAGACAGGTGATACCAGGCTCCAATCGTTTGCAATTTATTCCCTATGATGGTTTTTGTCTATCGCTGACAGGAGGCCCCGTTGTTTGGTCTCCTCTTCTCATCAAACAAAATCTGGCTACACCTCTGCATTTAAGTAAAATTGCAAAAAAAGAAATGTTGAAAAACAGTTGGTAATCAAAAGCTTGGTTGCAGAGAAAAGCCTTGACCGCAATTGGTCACAACAAGCAAAGACAAAATTTAGAGCACTTGTTGTATCAGTATGTTCGCTTTGGGTCTATGCATGATAAGCAACAATTTATTCCGTGGAAAAACAGTTATAAAATGTGTCGTTATCCAGAAAATAAATCTTCCATTTGTCTTATTACTAATCCACTTGTTAGCAGCATGCATCAATGCAGCAGCATGCATCAATGCAAATTGCTGTTATTTATTGTTGTTACAGACACGAGTTTTACTGGATGTTGAAATGAAATTACATAAAAAAACACGAACAAGCATTTTTACATTTTTGGCACCTGAAAATTGCCAACATGCTTTCACGACGACAGCCAATAAAAGCATTATTACTTGTTGTTACTCTAACTTTCATGCTGTACCTTGGTTTCTATAACGAGGGAAGATCCGATGGCCACTTATGCTCATGATTAGGTTTGTTTACAAACCACGCTTCGTTGTTTCAGACAAATAATTTCACTGGTCAAGTGTCGGAGAAGATACTTCTTTAAACCATCAACGATTTAACCCGAATCACCGATATTGCTGTTCCACGTGTTCCGATGCAGCAGTTGTGTGTGGTTTGTTTAGAAAACGCATGTTCAGGTTCATGATACTTCAAAACCTCTTAATTCCTCGACAATATTAAAATGGAAAGAAGCAAGCCGATCCCGATAGTGTTATTTTATTAGGCATAGTGTTATTTCGTTGCAGACATTTATTCTTCAAACATACGATTGCAAAACCTTCGAGTAAAAGCGGAGCGGTTGCGATTTTTACCCGAGGCAATCGAAAAATCTCCAGCGCCGTTTGCTGTCTGTTGTGCAAAGTCTAGCATGGCAACGTAACTGATGCTAACCTGTTTCCTTATCCAAGCATTATTAGGAAGTTGGGTCTTTTCTTTGGGTCTTTTCTTTCATTTCTCCAACGTCTGCACAAATTTAAGATATTTCGTTCGGTCCAACAACATCGCACTGTAGCAATATGTGTGTTAGATTAGACAAATAGTGTCAGATACATGTGAACAAAGACAGCCAATGAGTTCTCTGTAGTTTTGAACGCATGTATAACAGGGCTTTTTCACCTTGTCCAGGATCAGACCCGCGTTACGTTAAGGGACTTCGGAATAGCGGTTGGGCAGGGGGCAGTGAAAGCATTCAGAGCAATGGAAACTTATGAAAAACAAAAAAAAACGTTACCAATTATGCCTGTTTCTGTTCAGTAACAATGTTGACTTTAAATATAATAATATAAATTATAGAAAATCATTCTGCATTTTCTGAGTGCGCGAATAACTGCAATAAATATTTTCAAGTCGGTCTTGATAAACCATGAAAGTACCTATGATACTTTTATAACAAGGCACCTCCGTTCCCGTTGCCGCCCTTATGAAAGCGTGGGGGGTAATGCCTCCATCATGCCCCAGCTCTCCGAAGTCCGTGGAGCCACGAGTTAATTATATTAAAATTCTCGCCACCCAAACACCAAATACATTTTGTCTCCTTTCTGCAGGTTAATTCAAAATGTTTTACCTGCGATTACTTTTAACTAAACAAAACCAAAACTAGCGAACATCCAATGAGCAAAATTTTTATTTCGGATTCTCCTTCAGTACCACAGCGCAATCAAATTGCTTCAAAGCAATGTGGTGGGCGAAGTACCGTTGAAATAGGAAATCCATTGCGTTGAACTTCAAAATGTTTTCATAAAATAAAAAATTATTGCATTTTGAATTCATCTCCAGTAGACTAATAATAGCGTTGGTGGCGCTGATTTTTCTGCAAAATCAAAGCTGTACGAATGCTATGACACGTGACGAAATGCACTATATAAGGCCAGAGTTGACGGTAGGCGATACAAAAAAAATCACTCATTTAAGTGAGCATTTAGGTGCTAGTCTGCTTTATACATCTGATATGACCTGTGTAGAGTACTCTTTACCGCACTGGCGACTGTAATAAGTTTCACCGAAAACGTTTGCATCTTTTGAAGTTCATTAGTGGCATAAAATTTCATAAGGTTGTAGGAACACAACGTTGTACAAACTTTACAAAAATAGCTCACAATTGCTTTGAGTTATCAGGGCTCACAATTGCTTTGAGTTATCACAATTGCTTTGAGTTATTAAAGGCAAAGGCGATGCTATGAAAGCAACCAACGGTAAGCATCCAGCCACGTGCCAACAACTGAACAACGCAATCGTTGCTTTACCAAGGCAGCAAGATATAAACTACAATTAGCAAAAACCCTTGAAGTAGCCTTGTGTTTTTTGCCCTCATAGTAGTTTATTTTCTGCACCCTCAGAAGCCAAGTTTGAAAACCTGGGCCCTTAAAACATTTAACAAAATTCACCACAATCTGTTGTCTAAAAACTATTTATGTGTAATGCGAACATGTTCCTGGTAAGAAATTTGGATAATTAGTTTCAGGAAACAGATCATGCAAGCCAGATGCGGTCAGATAAGATATTTTGGGGTTCAGATAAGGGGGACTTTCTGTCGATCCCCTTCTCTGTAACCAGTGGTGACGAGCAAGGGTGCTGAGGGACTGAGCTAACAGTTGTTTGCTGTATATCTTCAATGAACTTTCAGTTAAACTAAATTTGACCAGAAATTAGTCCCAGCATAACTGATAGCGCCAATTACAGTAGATGTATTGTATGTTGTGATTGCGCTGCAGAACGCCCAACTGATTTATCCTGAAAAAAAAACGGAAAGAACACTTAGTTGCGATGTACTTCTTATTCTAAGAAAAAATAAACCATTCCATGTACCTAAGGTTCAGGTTAGTGCTGCAAGTATCTAGTTTGCCTAACTGTTTGACAAAGTTAGCACAGTGCTTGATGCTTTATTAAAGAATGGCCATGACGTCCACATACAAGTCAAATCGCCCTACTGGTTTTCAAACAAATGGCGAGGAATCTTCACTCACTGTTCAATTCCAGTAAAAACACTTTATTTAATGTTCAGCGTATGCCTACTAAATTATGAAAACATTTGAACTATCAAGGGTGGCCGGCTGGTCGTTTTCGCTAGTATAAGGCCCAGGGACGGATCCAGCCCGTAAGGTTGGTGGGGGGGGGCGATTTCAGTAACATTTGGTGGTCAAGTCTTATTACGGGTTTACTATTGTGAACGAGATGACGTATACCTCACAACACTGTTGTGAAAAAACAATGGACGGAAAAATTACCTTATACTGCGAATACTGTTTTCCGAATTATACAAAATCATGGTAAATAAAGTAAATTTAATTCGCTTTAGGGGGAGATCCCCCCTGGATCGGCCCCTGATAAGGCTACATACCGATTTTGAAATTTGGATGCTTTGATTCGCTACAACTTAAAGACGTTGATTCAATTCCGTGCGTCTTCAGCCAACAGTTTTATTGACTCACCTGAAAAGCCTGGTGCTTTTCAAAAGTCTTCATTGTCACCCACTACGTAAAGGTTCGCTACGATTACGAAAGATAGTTACGCAGTCGGTGACGTAGTTTTGTAAGTGCCCATTCCCACCGAGTTTTTCTCATATACAATTCACTTACGCTCCACCATCCCTATCGTGTGCACAGTTGAAAAAATTTTCTTGCGTGCAGTTTTGTTTCAAACTGTTCGCGCGTTAACCGGTTTGATGGATATCTTGAGCATCAGATGAATTAATGAACAAAGAATTTCTTGCTTGCGCTGGTCAGTTTCTATTATAACGCAATCAACCTGTCTTATCTCGAGCATCCATCGGGAAAAAGTTTTCACCACGAGCTTGGTAAAGGTCATGACCTTGACTTGGATTCAAGAAAAAGATAACGTTACGCTGTCATGAAAAATTTAACACACCTGTTGAATTTTTCCTCAATCTTGAAAAAAGTGCAATAAACTAGTGACTTTTCGACGCATGGGCCCAAAAAGCTCCAGGGGCCTTTTTTTGGTGTTAATAATGTGTTTGCCCTTATCGACCGGTTGCATTTTCAAGTCTAGATTTAAACTCACAGCTGTGAATGGTTGCTGTGAGAACCTCGGTATGCTGCTTTGCCGGCGAGACAACAGAGCTGTCAAGATCGCCCCGCTACGAACGAAAACAATTGGCCTTTGAACACAGGGTTTACGCATTGCCTGCTGAGTATGCACGATCAGCTTGCATTAGAGTCTTCATCTGGCAAAAATGTAAGCACCACATTGGAATCGACACAAGAATGTAAATAAAAACACTTGAACGTATTCGGTAAAGAGAAATAATGGATGAAATATTCAAATATAGCAACTTTCTGGCAAGAGAAATTAACAAGCATTCAAGTTGTCAAAGGCGTGCTGCACCCAGTCTTTGACGCCCCTTCAACGATGGTTTATTTGTTGCGGCACAATCCTATTGACACTGTGACAATCGTACTACTTCGTCACAATATCACATTGTGAAAACAATTACTGTGGATTTAGGTCACTTTGTTCGGAAACAAAGCTTAAACGTATATACTGCATTTGCTGTTACTGAGGGCGTATCAGCAGCAAGAATTCCAATATATCTTCTGAAAGAAGTGCACGAACAAAACCTCAAAAGGTCACACTTGTTGCACAGTTTGCAGGCTGCAACAATGCTGATCATATTGAGGTGTGTGAAACCAAAGCAGAATCGCTTTGCCATCACTACTTCATGTTCTTAGGCAAGCGTTGACTTGTAAAGAATGATATTGATGGTTTGCTACCGATTTCTCGTTCTTCTTTTATCTTAGAATTTTCTGTCAATTTTTGAAAATTTCCTTGAGGTCCCAATTTCAGGGCAGCCATCATATGGATCCAAGTCACCACTCCCGCACTTCAGAAAACACAGTTTATAGCCTTGCAGCTTGTAGAGGTTTCATGTTGGCTTGTGCAGCAAGCTTGCTGCTGGAATCTTGTTTATCGATTTCCTATGTAAAGGCCTCCTCAGTGTTTTGGCTTTGTGTGTCAGGCCTGTCTGTGAAAACGCGTCAAAACATTTGTGAAAAGATTACCGAAGGAAGGCCTGCCTGAAAAAAAAAAGCAAAGAAGTGCTTCACACAAAACAGGTCCGAACGCTGTTAAGATGCGGGACAGTCTTTGCGTTTATGAAGTGACGGTTCAATGCAATTTTTTGACTCATTCGCTCTGTAGATAAATAACCAGGTCCCTTGATGAAGATTCGCTCTCGGAGTAGATTGGCGCTCGCCTCAAAGCCAGAAAATCGGTAAGCGCTTTGTGAGGTCATAGACGCTGCAGATCAAATGAGACTGACGACATGCTTTGGCAGAAGCCGGTGGGCGTCATGAGATGTTTGCGCCTGGCGCAACGAATCTGTTTTAACGCGTTGAGTAATAGAAAATGAGTCTGATGCAGTGTGTGGCGTGTCGTCAAGCCCGGTAGGAGTTCTGTCTCGCGCAACTGCGATAAAGAACGTTAGATTACCTCAGGAAGCACCTGAAGGCCTTGACTGAATTGCTGTTTATGTTTGTTTGTTGAAAGAATACACAATCCTATGACTGAAAACTTGGAAAACTTTTGCTCCAAGCAACTTTTGTTTGGGAACTTGTGTTGAAAAATTTTCTGTTCCAAGAAAATTTTGTTTCAAGAAAATATTTTTCCAAGAAGATTTTGTGCCAAGAAATGATAGCAGCCCCATGTAAACCATGAGAATACCATAAGTCTGCTGCGATGTCGCAAAACTCTTCAACCAGGGGTCATTCGGCCGGGAGATCGACATCCTCACGGATATTGAACGTTTTTTCCTTAAATCGTAAATCAGAAAGTCTTGGTACGCGAGCGCCGATAAATAAATTACCTGATTTCATTTGTTTCATTTTAAAGCACTGAGCTGTTCGCGGCGACGTCTACGGCGTATGTGCGCCGGCACGAGACAGCGTCGTAACGGACAGAAGATAACTAAAGTACCGCAGAAAGCAAAGTGGAATTCTTTTTGTATCTGCCTTACGGATAGCACGACATTGCTTCATGATTTTGTTGCCTGATGACTCGACTTACAAAACCTTTGTTCATTACGACCGGGCCGGAGAAAACCTTCGGAAAGTCGCCAGATCAAGAAACAATATTGGCAGAAAATCGCCAAATCCACAAACTTCAAATATCGTAGAATACAAATACTAATTACAAAATTAATTTCTTCAAGAAGTGCCGAACTCCAGCTGATGAGGAGCGTATCTGCTTTTCAAAAACTGCCAACTGGCAACTGGCAACGAGGCCCTGATTAATTGGATCCAAAAATCATGTGGCTCGGCCTGGAAACATGCACCTGTGACAGGAAAGTGGCAAATTTGACACGATTTCAGTTGTCCCTGCGCGTTGATGGTGAGTTGAATCATCTGCAGCAGAGACAGACTTTAGTCAGGGTTCAACAACCTCAGGCTAGAGGTGACAGTGGACTCGATGTAGGATACACGAGTGGCATTTGTCGAAAATTAGCTGCCTGCGTCACAGGCCGTTCGAGTTACTTGCTTGTTTTCGAGACCTGCAGAGGAACGCGATATGTTTCTTCAAACGGTATTAAAGGGCTTTTGTTCTGGTCGGGGCGACATCCAGCTTTAAAGAACCAGGTGACACTTGGCGCGCGTGCCCCGCGTTTTCGAAAGGCGGCTGGCGGGCAGCTCAAGGGACGTTCTGCCCTATCGTGTGCTGTGAGAATGCGGCGGCAACGCGATAGAGTTGCGCGCCAGACGATACGATTGCTTGTCTGAGCGCGTGCACGCCATTGTCTGGCCATGGGAAAACGGGTGTCGGTTATTGATGCCCGGCCTTTTGTAGAAACGTGAGGACAAACGACATAAAGTCGATGATCCTGGTGTCAAATCAAAGGGGACAAAAAGGAACGTGCTCGAGGTCTTTTTTGTCGCTGTCACTTTATTACCCGGCACCAACATCGGCCTCAAGTACCGGATTGGGGGAAACCGAAGGGTTTACGTTCTTTGCTCGCGCTTTTTTGTGTTGTTTAATTGACGTATGGGACGTGAGTAATGGTATGAGTGTTGCAGGTTCCCTTACCGGCAGAAGCGGTCCATTTTAACAACATTTTGCTCTGCTGCTTCCGATGCCAAGTCAGCGGTGATCAAACATCTGCTGTCGAGGGTGGGCTTACTGAACGTGACGAGCTTTTGCGTGAATGGCAATGCAGAAACACAAAAATCGTGTCAGAAAAGCTAACCTTTAATTTCTGCAAACTTGATAAACTGACAGTAAAGGCATTTCCCGTTTTTCATAATAAAAAATTTTTTTTTGAAATTCAACTGTTCGGTTTTTACTTCAAGCAATTAAAATTTGTGTGTTTTCTGCGGCGTTTTCACAATTCGACCACACCAAATAATTGACACGCGAATAGAAAAAAGGAACACAGTTTGGAAGTTTTTGTGCGGAATTTTTCAGTTGCAGCTTCAGTCAAACCTACGCAAAGCTTCGTACCTGACAAATCACGTTCGCTACAAAGAACCCCTTGTCAAACAAGCGAATGCGTCTCCACCTCCTTGCTAATTACGAGGCATCTATCTGCATTGAAAATAAGAAACAAACCTAATCCCATCACAACGGCTTTTCTCGTTTCAGAAGACAGAGTGCCCAGGTGCGAAATGTGGCTACATGCAAACATATGGGGTTGCAAAATGTGCCGGCACGCCTTGGCGAAAGCTGAACTCGCTCTGTTCAAGTACCACAGGTGCACTGGCTTGGCTTCGTGTGTGAATCGGCGATTTCTGCTCGTTTGCTTTCCCGCAATTACGTAGATGATTTGATTTGAGTTGCTTGTATTGCGTTCAAGAGCTTGAAGACCCTTCTTAAAAGACAGATCAGACAACAACAGATTTCTTTAATGGCAAGTACAAAATGTGCTGCTGCGACATTCGGCTTGTTTTCTATACAAGCCTGGTACGACTGGTACGAAATTTGTTCTCGCAACTAAATGCTTTATTTACTGCGTTGGAAAAGAGTTGACCTTTTCTGAGTGGATTGTTGTAACCGAGAGTGAGTGAAAATTTGAGGTAAACTAAGGCAAGCCCAGTGTGAATGAGTGAACAGGGCTCTTAAATGGGTTAAGGCAGTGGTTCGTAATGTTCTTAACCTTTTCATCCCCAGATTGTTCATGGAGACCTAGAAGGAATGCCAAAATGTTTTCTTTTAACCTTCAGATCCATAAACAGCGATTACTATTTTGACTAATGACATAACCGCAGACGAGGGGTCCCCCAAGCCAATATCTTTAGAAATAGGAGTCCCTGCGGACGGGAAGGTTAAAGAACCACTGGGTTAAGGAATGCGCAATACTTTTGAGAGTATTTTTTGTGATCCTCATTTCTTTTTAGCGATAACGGTATTTGCAATTGTGAAATGATTCTTTATATTCAATAAGGAGTGCAAAATTGTTTTTCAATACTTTCTAAAAAGTCCTAAAAGTTTTAATTCAACGCTGAAATATGAAAATCAACATGCAAATGAAACGAAAATGGACGTGAATATGGATGTAAAGCTCGAGGCTTGTATTGGCAAAAATAAAGATTGTTTTAACAATATTTCGAAGACTTTTATTATATAGCTTTTCAGTACCTCGATTTTGCTAACTAAAATAAAATCGGAGGCTTAAAAGATAGACGTTTGCTTTTGGGATCTAATATTACATCACTGCAACATTTTCATGGTGACTGTTAGTCTCACGCGCATTCAGCATGCAGCTTTTTATATTGCTTTTGTTTTATACAAGTTCGTTGCAGCCCGTCCCCTGATCATTTTTGATAAAGTCCAAAGCACAGCTTTCGGATTAAGTCTGGAAGTTCATGATAAAGTAACGAACACTCTCAAACTACGGCACATTGCTCTAGTTATTTTCAGAACTGTCGCCAGAAAATATTCAACACGGGGGCTTTACGTTTGTGCAAGGGGGCTTGACATCCTAAAATTTGACAGAAACTCCTGATTTGTAGTTGTTAATTCAATTTGGGGGGCTTGAAGTTTTTTTTGGGAGGGATTAACTAATATTCCAGTCGGTTAATGTTTTGAGGATCTCCAAACTCTTTGCAACGTGAGGTGTAATAATGCTGAAAATGGATGGAGCAGATAACTTGGACGATGACTGTGATGATGTAATGCAATTTTTTTAGCGCACAGGCAAGCGGTACTACTGGGTCAGATGTATCATACCCACCGTACCCACGTCTCGCTCCGAGTAGAACGAGCACTAAGCCTCGCTATGACGCTATCGAATGCAACAATCGGCTGTTTGTTACGTTGCTGCAATCACAAAGCTGCGTCTCAACCCATGAGTAAGATTTCGGTGCCAGCCCACGCTGCGGATAAGCGCAGAAAGAACAGTTTGTTCTGGCAATTTAATTTCGTAAGCATCGCAAGCTGTAAGAGTCACGTGACTCCAATCACCAATCGAAGAAAGCATTACGTCATGTAGCTTTAAGCCACCTGTGCGTTGTCACGAGCGTGTGGAATCGTGTTGCATTTGCCTGAGCTGTGCAGAATACGCTATTTTTTGCTGCCGTCAACCTGTTTTTGCGCATGGCTTTTTTATCTTGTGCGTTGGCAAACAAGTTGTATTTTGTGGCCCACTGCATTGCGCTGTTTCGCCACAAGCAATAGGTATTAGAAAACAGTAACAGCAATTGACGTAATTGCAAGTATGCCCAAGCTTCCGCCTGGTAGACCGAAACAAACCTGCGGTTATCAAGCCTTGTTCCTCAAATTGCGGAGTTTGGGAAAAAAGTGTTTTCTCAAGTCAAATGTAGGTACTTTGGAAGCACGAAAAGTCGGTGTTTGACTTCTTACAATTTCATCTTTTGAAGAGCTTTCGTTTTTCAACTGAATTCTATTGACCGCAGTAAACATAAACTTAAAAAAAACAAAAAAAGAAGCCCGAGTTCCGCTCCATGGAAAAAATAGAAAGAATACTCACAAACATAACCGCAGCGATTCACAAAAATCGGTCTAAACGGTTGCTTGATAAAAATTCAAAACTTAACTACAATTGTGGAAAACAATCATGTCAGGGAAAAAAATCGAGTAAAGATTTTTGAACAAGTGAAGAGGTAAACTTTCATATTTTGAGGTAACTTCTCGTATGCATTTTCTATTAGTATTGCTATTTATTCTGGGATTAAGCGGTTTTCATTAACGCATACTGTACCTTGCGTAATGATTATGGTCGTTGGATGATATTTCGAATAGCTAGAGTAGTGTTAGCGCTGGGCAATGGACGGTCGTGAAAATCGTTCGTTAATTTGGCCGATTCTAGCTTATATACCCCTTTTTTTTTGAAAACCGTTGTTTTGTAAATGGGTTTAATGCATGATAACTGCTGAACCTCATGTTTTATGCAGTACAGTGTTTTGCTTGAATTGATTTTAAATGTGAAGTGTTTGCAGCTCTCCAAGCCACAACACAATAACTTGAGTAGCTCCAGAGGCGTAACGAGGTTAGATGGCGCCTGGGGCAAGAAACAAGTTTGGCGCCCCATGTTTGAACCTGATGTCTTTCCGAAGCAAATGCAGTGTCGGTGAAGAAAGTACTTGCGACATTTTTGGGACTTTTTGCCCCCCCCCGCAGTCATTCGGCGCCCCCCAAGGTGATTCGGCGCCCCCGTTGCGAATTGTGCCCCTCTTGCCCTCTTCGTTACGTCCCTGAGTGGCTGTATGTAAAACTGTAGCAAATTAGTTTAAGTGGATCGCGTCAAAGTGCCTGACTCTATGACACCGCTCGCGACTGCGGTGTGCATGGGCATTTCTGGTTGTGACTGAAGTGATCCGCATCAAGACTTACCATTTCAAATTTAAGGCATAGCATCTCCTGCTTGAGGTCTTCGCTGTCGGGCTGAAGTGTATTCTTAATGTTTTCAAATTAAAATCCTTTCTTTGATAATTTTCTACCATTTGCGTATCTATGGCGGCATTGGGAGCAAAAGAAACTCTGCTAGGCCGAAATTTTCGACCGTGTGCAAAAATTACCCCCTTATTCCGTCGAGAGCCAGTGGCGTAACTCTATATAGGTTTGAGGCCGGGGGAGAAACTCAGCTGAAGGGGGCCCACCGGCTACCGTATGGTGGCCACAAGCCATCTCAGAAAAGGGTTTAGAAGTGATAGTGAATCCGGATGCCGGGATGTGGATGTCTATACTAGCTGAAAAACACGGAAACACTCCGAAAAACGCAAAAAATCAACAACCTACTGATAACCAAAAAAAGAATACCAAATATCAAAATTTAAGCTAAAGGGGGACCGGTTTTTACATTTAGCTTGCCAGTGGGATTTCTCCCCGTCAGTTACGCCATTGATTAGAGTAGCACTTGCCGCTTACGCGGCCGCGTTTGCATTGTTTCGCCGCGTGCAGACCGCGCCGCGTGCGTTGTTAAAAATTGTCACCGTGTGATTGTCGCGTAACGCGTGAAAAAATAGGAATTTTGCACCGAGATTTTGCAAACTGCTGGTCATAAGACTGTTTTTTGCAGACATAGCGTCTTGGATTTTTTCTGCATCCAGCGCTTTCTACAGTATATTCTTAAGCTTTAGCGCTGCCAGTGGTCCAAGACACGCAACCAATATCAGCGGCGTGACTGCACTGGCATTCTGCGCTGTATGTTGCAAGCAATAAGTAAGACTTGCCTAATAGTATAACAAAACTTGCAGTTTGGGTGGTACTTAAGTGTCACAGCTGGTAAGTGACAAACAGAATATTTATGCTTTTGAAACCTGCGTGTATATTGCTATAAACGTCAGCAGACTCATCAATTTAATGGACAATTAAAAGACCTTTGCCGTCAAATATAAAAAAGGTCTCATGCCGTTATCAACTATCTGCACAGCTATTTTCACAACATGTTTCTTTGGTACAGTATGGACATGGAATCAGTATGTTTTTCACACTTACATTTTTGTGAAACGTGAAGCGAGTTACGGAGTAAAAATCGCACTGACATGAATTACTCTTCCATTGAATTTCTGTGAACAGGTACACGAACCAGGTGGCGGTCGCAGCAATCCTGTGATTGGACGGACGAGCAGTTACAGCAATAAAATCAGAGCAGTCTTTTTTCCGGAAAAGTTGCGCAAAAATGCGCCGATCGATTCAATGAAACCTCGATTAAATTTATTTTAAACGTATCTAAATGTGATGTTTCTAAATGCTTATAAAAGGAAGGTGTGATCTTGATTTATAGAGGTTAAAATGATTACGAAGCCCGGATGGCAATAGCCTACTGACGGTCAACAGCACTAACCTATATCATTGCAAAGTGGGCAAATAACCTACCGGTCGGAATGACTCCTTCCTTTACAATGCTGTTCATTTTTCTGTTTCTGGTTGTTACAAAATAGAACTACTCTGTTTTGACGCAATACGATGAGACATGTGCCTCCGAAAGAAAAACAACCGGGTCCGTGCACTTTCGAGGAACGCCCGTGGCACAAACATCCCTTGTAACTGCGCGATCTGTCTTTTGCTGTGTCTGATTTCAAAAGCTGCAACAAGCGACAGAAAGTTTTTTCGGCTTCGTTTCCATGCCACGACATTTCGTTTCGTTGATTTTCTGCACGGAACTCTTTTAGGTCCGGGTGAGGTCGACCACGTGCTGGTTTATAGGAAAAGCGAGGGACACCAGTCAGGTTCAGTAGTCATCACAAAAATTTGCTGTGTCGCGCACTTGCGCACCTGGTCAGCGTCATAATCAGTGTTGCCACTGGGGTCAGTCGCGTTAACATCGTATCGTTGCCTTTTTCAACATCAGATAACGTCAGACATTTACACTGCAGTTTAATATAAGCCAAATGCTTCTATTACCAATACCTAACAAAGTGCGATCACCCAAGTTGAATCCGAAACAGAGAGAAGTATTGTCTTTAAACGGAAAAGTCAGTTATTTATACGTAACGTGTATGTTATTCCTATTCCCAACGCTATGAAAAGAGCTTCTTCAGTTTCGAACAATTACCAAAGACACATACGAGTGAGAAATTGATAAAAATCATGAATCTAACTCATTTTTGTCCTAAATTGTATGGAAAATTTGAGAAAAAAAAACAACAGCTCAGTCAACATCAGATTTGTTGACAAAACATCAGACATCAGAAATTTCTCTCAAAACATCAAATCTGATGTTAAAACACCAGAAGTGGCAACATTGCGCAGTACGCTCATGTCCGATCCTTTGCCTGCAGAGGTAGATTGCGAAACTTGCTAGCTAGCATATTGTTGTACTCATGGTCTTTATTGTGTAAAAATAACACGGCGATAAATCTTAAAATGTTCACTTCAAGTTACGGAAGTAGGCATTTTGCCGCATGTGACCAGGGCTCCCACTGAGGGTTTTTCCATCCAGATCTGCTTTTTTAGACGACCTGTGTGTCTAGGTTTAATCATGAAAAAACGCATGAAATCTGTGTTTTTTGAAGTGATAAACACATCAGCAACTTCAATGTGTTCAGTAATATAAAGATAACTTTACATTACAGTGTTTGCATGCGCACATCAGGTGAGAAAGTAGCCTGCGCATATCGGATGAAGCAGACCGTGTTCAAACGGTTTCATATTCTCATATAAGATCATTGTCAGGGTTATATACAGTGGTGCGTTAAGGAAAGGCAAGCGAGGCACTTGCCTCGGGCCCCTCTTTGCAACTGTAATGTGTAAAGTACCTTGCTTTCAAAGGGACCCATTAGCAACTGTAATGTACAAGTAGGCTACTTTGCTTTCCAAGGGGACGCCCAACAGCAGTTGTAATGTGTAAATACCTTGCTTTCAAAGAGACCCAAAGTGACAGTAATGCACAAGCACTTTCTTTCAAATGGCTCAGGGTCGGATTAAGGGGGGGGCAACCGGGGGCAATTGCCCCGGGCCCTCCGCTCTAAGGGGGCCCCCCGTGATGTAATTTATTTGTTTTGAATAAAATATTCGTTTGAAAAGTTGTTGTGATTCAAAAGTGATACAAGAATACAACTCTATATTCCGATGTTGCGTTGAGTATCATTAATGATTCTCCGCAAGTTTGACTTTCTGCCAGTTTTAGTAATCACTACTGAATATAAATATTTTTGGTTTTGTTCAATGCATATATATTTGAATTTTGCTTGCAGCTTTTTCTAATAAACGTTCTTTTGGAATGGGTTTATCTACTCGTGTATCACGCCTACTGCACAAATGTCGCGAAAACGATACCATTTGCGTGCTTAAAGCAGCAAAGCTAGTTCTGCTGTGGTTGAGGTTTAGTATCAATGATTCCGTAACTTCTTGTGCCGTCTGGAGCAGTGTTGCCACTGGGGTCAATCATGTCAACATCAGATTGTTGCCTTTTTCAACATCAGATAACATCAGATTTTTNCACTGCAGTTTAATATAAGCTAAATGCTTCTATTACCAATACCTAACAAAGTGCAATAATTCTCGTTGAATCCGAAACAGAGAGAAGTATCGTCATTAAATGGAAAAGTCGGTTATTTATGTGTAACGTGTAATGTAATTCCCAGCGCTGTGAAGAGAGCTTTAGTTTGGAACGATTACCAAACATACATTGAGGGTGAGAAATTGATGAAAGAAACTCAAAAATCATGAATCTAACTTATTTTCATCCGAAAAGTGTAGAAAATTTGGGAAAAAACAACAGCTCAGTCAACACCAGATTTGTTGCCAAAACATCAGACATCAGAAATTTCTCTCAAAACATCAGATCTGATGTTAAAACATCAGAAGTGGCAACACTGGTCATAATATAAATCAACATCAACATGGCTGTCAAGTTTCTTGCTACGTATAACGCCCAGCAGGCCTGATAGTTACGTCACAACATCGGTTTGATAGGATGAGGATACGTCCTACCAAGCCTAATCCATCTACATGACGATGTGTGGCTGGCAGGTGAGTTATTTCTTACTGCTGTCGCCTCAGCTGATTCATGTTGGTGGCTGTTCAGGTCCACTACCACCGGCAAAAACTTTACTAGAGCATCTCGGTATTCAGGCCCTTTGTCATCGCTTTGCTTTCTTTGAGTTATTTCGGTCCGGGCATAAACAGTAGGATTTGGTTTTGCTTACCTTGAATTCGTGAGCTACACGCTTGAAAATAGGGTCGTGGTTTCAAATATAGAATCGCATTCATTGTCTTTTTGTGGAAAGACAAGCACAAGCACAATGGGTATTGAAAAACGCAAGGAAAGAAAAACATGGAGTCAGATGACGGAGCAAATGTTACGACAAACGCGTTTGAAAACCACGCATCGGTAGATCATCGACAACAGTTAATGTGAATACCGAGACAGTTTTATTGAATTAAGGGTCTGGTGCACGTGGTTAAGTTGAATTCAAAAACATTCTCTCACTGACGGTCCAGACGCTATGTCTTGGTGCCTATCTGGTCACGTGGCCAGGCAAAGGTACACTGCTCTGCTCTGTGTTCTAGAACAGAGCTTCTCAAGCTTTTTTGTCCAGCGACCCATTTTGAAAAAGGTTTTTCTATGCGACCTCCTTGATGGGTAGCCTAGATGTTAATGCTATGTGTAAACGTATTTTACAAATCTCAAGAGCCATTTTTGCCTATGGCGAAATCATATAAATGCACACATTCCACGAAAGTAACTATACAGTAATAAAACTACCACGTAATGGAAACCGTAAGGCGAAAAAAAATTAACAAAAAAAATTAACTTTATAGAAGTTATCAAGCACAACTAATGGGATGCAGTTGATAAATTTTATACAGATCATCCATTCGTAGATTGATAGAAGACAAGGCAGGAAGAAGAACATTCTTAACATTTTTCAAAAAGGATATTTTGGGATTATGCTAGCGCTTCACACAAATATCTTGTGCAAAACTCAGAGTTTATGAATGGCTAGATCAGAAATGACTGAGCATTCATTTCTTGTTCACATCCAAAAATGACATAAACTCTGTTTTGAAAATTCCAGTTGCAAACTTTTGGCGTTTAATAACTCAGCAAACTCATCCTGCGTATGACAGGTGTGTGGGCTCCTGAAATTTCCATTGTGTATGGTTTGTGGATCTAACTTTTCCTGAATCAAAGTCTAAAGTGTCCAAAGTGCCTCTGAAACTGTGTATTAACTTTAGTATGAAACTATTCAGTGTGCTCTCAAAGCAGTTAGCCTAGCCCCTAAACAACAGTAGACCTAGAGTTCTAAACAGAAGCGCATGCGTTCGGGTTGGAATGAATGCAATAAGGTCAGTACGTTTAAACAATCACCACGTAACAACGCATAACTTGCTGTGCTTGATTGACTTATTATCATTTGATAGCTCAGGCAGACATCCTAGCAACGACAGACAGCATAAAGCACGATATTGGCTCTAAATATGGAGTAGAAAAATAGATTTTCACTGCAGGCCTCCTATTTTATCTTGTGAGTTTACAAAACTTGTTATATCTTTTGTCAAGCCAATTTCTTTCGCGACCTCAAAATTACATTTCGCAACCCATTTGGGGTGGCGACCCATAGTTTGAGACGCCCTGTTCTAGAGTTCTTTTCCGCTTTTGACTTTCATTCGATTTCTACTGGGCGTGACGTTAAACTGCAACCGGTAATGTAACCGTAGTTCGGGAGTTTGCCACTGCTTGGGAAGCTGGAATACCTTGTAGCCATTATTATTCCCAAGTCCACTGTAGCCCGGAATGTGACGCCTAATAGCTCGAACTACGGATCAAATAGTCTTATTCAACGGCAGCCTAAGCTCTTGAGCCATGTAAAGCAAGCAGTCCAGGCATGGCAAATCAATAGAAAGGCGGGAAATATTTCTCCACTCTGGCAACCCTTGTACCTGAATCTGGCCCCGAGGCATTAGCAGCATCTTTCTTTGTGACTTAGTCAGGCCCGCCGCCAGGTTTTAAGGTGTGGGGGGCATAGTGCATTTAAAGGGGACGAATTTTTGTTTTTGTTATATGTTTGAAAAAAAATTTTCTGGGCACAACAAAATTTGGGAGGCACAAAAAATTAAGGGCAACTGCTCCCGAACGTCCCCCTTGGCTACGGGCCTGGACTCAGTAAAAAGGATGTGAAAAGTGGTCTGCTGATGACTGGGCAACTCAGTAACCCCCTAATCCGTGCTCGGGATAATTTAAGAAATCTCGCAACGCAATCGTCGTCTCTCTTGGAAGCTTTTCCTCGGCGACACTATTTTGCAACGATGGTGTTCAGAACGTAGGCTTGTTCAATTTTTGAATCATAAACATACTTGCGGCATTACGATCGACAATTTCTAGGTTCATGTAACCCAGTAGCTTTCAAACTTTTTGTACCGCAACCCATTATAGCAACCCACTATAAACCAATTGCCCCCATCTAAAACTCGAATATAGCAAATGTAATATAGCTGTATACATAAAATATCTACTCGCGACTCCTCTAAAAATGGTTCGCGACCCCCTTCTGGGGATCGCGACCACCAAGTTGGAAACCATTGATCTAACCGAACGGCAACATTAGAAACGGCAATAGTAGATGGTGCACTGCGACAATTTTTCCCATGCATGCACTCATGCTGGCAACAATTGTTATTTAAAGAACCGGACTTGATATTTTTTTGGCCAAAAAAGGAAACATGTCCGAAATGTTTCGATTCCTTTCATTGCAGCAGCATTTCTCAGACTACGTTCCGCCACCATCTTCAAAGCGTTCCGCCGAGCAATAAACACGACGCATTGCAAGGTCATTTGTCGCCGCAGATTGGTATGCATCGCCTCATGATGAGTGTGACTACTACTGTCGGCTTCTCATGTCTATCTTTATACGCTTATAGAGAGAAGAGGCGCCGTGACTGGTTGAGCACATTGTGCAGTGGAAAAAGAAATTTTTGCTGAAAGACGTGGCTGTATCCAGGAATTTGTTTTTTTGGAGGAGGTTGGCCAAAACAATGTCATCACCTGCACAAAACACTTGTTTCACAGTAATCTAAAACTTTTCCGGTGGATGTTGACCCCGTTTCCTCATACCCCCCCTTAAATACGTTCTTATTTCTTGGTATTGCACGAAGGAAATAGCAGGACTTGGTGTTCCATGCCTAAAATATTTGAGAAATCCTGTATTAGAGAGCTGAAAGTGAGTTTCACTGGGTTCGGTACAAACTTGACGAAGTAGGATGTGTGAGTCCTCTTTGCTGGACGGTGACTTAAACGTGAGCTTCAGCAGCAGTGTGGATTGTATAATTTGAACTTTCTTCGGAATTTCGCAACTGATGGTTTTTACAAGCCTCATGCCAGCCAGTAGCGTAACCACTTAAACAGCTCAAAATTTTGGGGGGCAAATACTTGGAGTTTAAGCGAGCAACAGTATTGAGTTTGTAACATTGCCTTTCGAAGGACAAAATGACAAGATATTCTAGACATTTGGCAGAGCCATGGCCTCCTTCATCCCCCCGGCTACGCCCATGATGCCAGTGGCGGAACCCCAATCGATTCTGGTCAAAATATAACCTGCCACAAATTTAAACGATTTTACCTTTTCAGAAAAACGAATCGATAGCTTGTTGAAGCGTTGCTACTGTTCTGAACAACAACATGGACTCGCACAGGTGAAAACGACACAGGAGTTCAGAGTTGAGGAGAAAATCTGTGCGGAAAATGTTCGTTTTGACCTGCACAACCCGACATGGAAAGACTGTTTTGACTACAGCTGACCTTCTGCAATCTACAAGGTACGTCACAAAGCGTTAGGAGTAGTAACAAAAGACAACATTCTAAAATTTGCCATTTGCTCGTTGAGGGCAGAGGTCAATACTGATACTGCCCTTAGTAAGTTGATTTGTGGCTTCACAGCTTTCACTTGTTTACAACTGACTACTGGCAGGCGGAACCACGGAGGTGGTGGACATTTTTGTAGGGGATGAAAATTTCAACAATGGCTAAAACGGTTTCAGCGTCAGTTTTCATATATAGCTAATATTAATGTAACAAATTTTGCGAAAGCCTAATGGTTCATACAAGCTTTGGAATATCGACAATCAAGCACGGCATTAGTTTTTGTACTTGACAAAAAAACATTTCGAAAGGCAACCTTCNCTCTTCACTGTGTCACGGGTAACGCACGCCATATTGCACCAGCGAGAGTTTTCAAGTATATCGTGGGAACGACAAACAGCTATGTCCATTTTCCTATGCCAAAAATGACTTTATGCCGCTTTCAGCCAACCCTGGCTGAGTGCGGCCAGCACAAGTTATTTCAAACCCTAATCAATAAGCGGGACTGTATTCATAAGAGGAGATCGGAACGCTTTGACAAGTTTCACTTGCACAACTTAACCTCAGGCAGAGGCTTAATGAGGTGCAGTGACAACAAACCGGCGGCATCTTGTTGCTTTGTCGCGTCATAAAAGAAAAACACGCCGAAAGGAAAACGCCAATCGCTGTTTCGCTGGAAACGAATCGCGCTTTACTGTTTTTGTGAGGCCTGCCTGCCGCATCTCGCTCGCGGGAACTCATCGTCGCTTTATGACGCAACAGTGCGAATTTTTCGTTTCATCGCGGCGACGAGGAAAACTATAAACAAAGTGCTCGCGATCCGCTTTCCATTGACATCCGTTGAAAACAAAAGGCAAAACAGTCATTCACGCAAGCGCCACACGCCCCAATTGCATATGGAAGCAACGTCGCTTTCAGGGTCTCGCAAATACAACTCCAAACATCCCAAGAACAGCACCAAAAAATCCCTATTTTACATTTCAAAAAATCCCTAAATCTGTGGTAGTGCAGCAATAAAACCGGAGTGCTACGATAAATGTTAAAAATAAAACCAAACATGATTTGCCAAATAAACAGAAATGATTTATTTTACACATTTTCAAACTTCTCCGAAAATCCCTAACGAGGGTTAAAAGTGCCAATCGAGGGACAAAATCTCTTAAAAGTGAGAGCACTGGTCGCTTTGTCTTAGAGGTGCTAGGCGTCATAACCGACATGTCATCGTACAGCCCTGCACTCGAAGACGAGTGCTGGAGCGCAAACGGTTTTTCAAAGCGTGCCAATCCTACTCGAGGGAATGTGGGTGGTTTTCCACAACAAAGCTGTTGCCAGAGTGTCCACGTGGTAGCGGATGGCACTCCTCAAATGGTGATGTAATGGAAAAGGGCAGGACGTGTAAAGTCTGCGGCGTGGTTTGGAGGCAGCGGAAGCCGAAGCGATGTAACCTCCAACTCGTTAAAAACTTTCTGGTTCCATTCAGGAACCAGGCACTAAGAAAATAGTGCATGGCTTTTCAATCAGCTCACAAATTCTCCTGCTATTCTTGGGTAGTTGGGGATGGGCCTCACCGTTCACTGCGAAGATTTCCCTCGAAGTCAAAACACGTAAGTGGACGTGCATTGTACAGTGGAAGCCGTTTAATAAATCAACGGATATTAAATCCATCCGTCTGTTAAATCCAATTCGGAATGGGACGGCATTTTACCATGTGTTTTAAGTTATAAAATCATAAAATCGCTGGCCAATGCATGCAAGCTCCGCTTTATAAATTTATTTTCAATTCCCCCGGGCAAATTGCTTTTCAGTGTGAGCAAACAATGGCCTGTTGTGAACGCATTAGCCGTTTAACCGCACTGGTTTCGAACGTTTTATCATTGCAGCTGAAATAGATTTGTCATTGCAGCTGAGGCAGTGGCGTAGGCAAGCCAAAATTTGGCGGGGGGAATTTTTTTTCAGGGGACTAAATGTTTGATTTTAGGCCAGTAACACTATTTTCTTTGGGATACCGCCTATCAAAGCACAAAATGACTATATTTGCTAAAAATTTGGAGGGTAGCATGACCCCCTGGGACCCCCCTGGCTACGCCTATGAGCTGAGACAGTTTTGTCATTGCAGCTGAGGCAGTTGTGGTATTGCAGCCGAAGCGTCTTGTTTGTTCTAGCCTACATTTCAGAATGGAAAGATCAAGACAAAAGCAGAAACACATGATCATCTCAGAAAAACACCTAAGCAAACCTCGTTAAGAGTTTTCTGTGCCCACTGACTGCAGTACAGCAATTGATCGGAATGTTGTTTGATGGCTTCTTTAGGTGCGGCGCTGCGCTAGTTATTAAAGCCGCCGCGTACTGATTCCAAAATCAACTGGTCCCGAGGTGGATTTCAGAAGCAGCGTCCAGTGTAATACGCACTTTGTAGAAAACAGAAGTTCTGTGTAGAACTATTTCACTTTCAGACATTTTGATTCTTATATCTGTTTCATTTATGACTTTCAATTCTTACCGCTGTTAAAGTAAAACCAACTACAATGTTTCTTGAAAACTGCCTTGGGTTCGGGCACGAGGAAGTCACTCATCACTGACTTCAAAAACTTGGCATTGTTTGGGATCGAAAGATTTCAGTGACGTAAACGCCTGAAACTCCGAGGCGTCAGGAATGTAACACTTTCCGGTTCGAGTCCCTCAACCAATTGCGACAGCGATCGAACCGTTGCAAGGTCAAGCGGTCACTACAGTCAGTGGTGGAGGAACCTTTTTCAAAGTGGGAGACAAATAAGCGCACGTCAAAACAACTATGGAAATTTTTTCATTAAGCCATTTGCTTTAACAATAGACCCAATACTAATTGTGTTGCTTGAACGTATTTAAGCAAAATTCAAAATGTAAAAGTCGGAGCCAGTCTCCCCCCAGAAAAAGGTGGGGCCCTAAGCCCAGGGTGGGTTCCGCCACACCTGACTACAGCTCAGTTCGCAACTATACAGTAGCCCTGAAGTCCGATAGTGTACAGGCCCAACTTCAGTTTGGCGTCTTTTCTGCTTGTCTAACTTGATTGTGTCAACCTTTCTGGACAGCAAGAAAAAAACGTTTGATATTTTACTGCAGCAAAATATTTCATGAAATTTTGTTGACTTTGTTGTTGCACTGACAACGGTCGGACTGCTTTTTTCTGATGCAAACGTAAAGCTAACGTCCAAAACCCCTTTATGTTTGTCGTTGCAGAAATGCGAGTGAGTGCAAATCATAAAGAACGTTAAGCAGCGGGATTAAGAGGTCGTTGACAGCACGCAAATCCCACTTTCTTTGTCACTTTAGGCTTACAGATTTCGTAGAATGTTGAGCATGTCGTTGCGTTTGAAAATTTAAATCAATTGTGTTCCAAAAACAGTAGCAGTATTTGAGCCGCACACTAGGCAATATCATCTTCTATCAAGAAAATTCAAGGAAACAGTTTTGTTTTTCTTTAAATTTGTTTTATGCATACGTGTTTGGCTCTAATTTGTATTTTTTTTGCTAACAAATGAACCACAGGGCTAAAGCGAAAGGAAGCAGAATTATTTTTGCTACACATGCTATCCTACGGTGGGCCCGCCGTAGCTGAACGCAGTTGACTGTGCGCACACCGTTTAATCGCAGAAAACATAGCGTCACGGAAACAAAAAAGTCAGTGAGCGTTAGCTCAAAATTGCTTGCATATTTGCAAATGGTCGGGAACAACCCTAATTCTCTGCCGTTGCTTTATTGCCCCATGTTCGAAGATAAGGTCTTTCGAGAGCAATTATGCTGTATTGATGAAAGTACTTGCGTGTCGGTGGGGCTTTTCGGCGCCCCCCCAGTGGTTCGGCGGGTGGGGCATTGTACCCCTTTGCCATTCTCGGTACGGCCCTGGATGCTGATTTGGCAAATTTGTTTTCAAGACTTTCACAAGCTTGCACAAACCTGTGGCTGATCGGGCAGTGACTGCCAGATAGTCGTTTCTCGTGGGTTGCAAATGTTCTTTTTGTGTGTTGTTGGATTTGTTTAAGGGGGGGCTGTTCAGGCGAATAAACTCCTTTAGTTTGAAGCTTCAAAGTAAAACATCTAGCATTTCAATGAAGTGATACCTAATTGGGTCTTCACAATAAGCTGAGTTGCTTTGAGGCTAATTGTAAAAGACATTCACTGCTCCCATCATAACGTGGCGTATCTATATGCTAGCAGTGGTGGTTCCCGTCAAAACTGTTGCAGGCATTGTTATATGTGTAAAATTGTGTGAAACAGTTGTTTGCTCTGCCTGAAAAGTCGGTGCTGGCCGAGATATCACTTTTTTGACAGTACCCGTTTTTTGTCGTTGCACACCAGTCCAAGAGGGCTTGTTTTTGACCATCAATTTTTGAACAAAATGCCTTTTTGTCCAAAGTCAACATGACCGTCATGTTTTCAGGTGAAAAATAGCAATCAGAAAAAATGCAAATTAAAACATTTTGAGAGAAATGAAATATCAACGGTCATTCTCGAGACTTTGTGGAATGCATATTACCAAGGCACCAGCGCACAATTCTCAGCTATACACGCCAGGAGTTTGTAAAACACGTCCAGCAACTGGTCTGAATTGGAGCGTTGAGAAGTTGCGTGCTCATTTGTTGGGTAGATTAGTGCTGAGTATTTGAAGTGTTTGATGGACCTGTGCCAGGGTTCCGCCTGCCAGGGTCCCAGTAGTGAGGTTAGATGACATTTTAAGTCATGGGCCACAGAGCTATTTTCGAACCGGCTGTGTGATACAAACCTTTCCATATTTGTGTTTCGTACGCCTTCACTATAGTCTAATGAAGTGCAGCCATTTTGTTTTATTTTTTCAATAGCTTGCACCCATACAGTGGTTGCATCTTTAACGAAACGTCGCAATACACGGTGAGTCACGAACCGCTTTCAAGTACGCGTGTGGGTGATGGAGCAAAAAAGTTTGAAAAAAACTGGAACCCTGGCTTAAACAGTTGGGTCGGAAAATGGAAGATGTACGGAAGTTCAAAAGATCAGCTCTTCCTTGCTTTTTGAAATACCTTATCAGTTTCCAAAGCTCAAATGCAGCATTGCTTTTTGCGTGTACGACCAACGTATCAAACAAAACCTTTGGTTTCAACTGAATAATAACTTTCACCTCAACTTTACTGGTGAGGTAGGTGTCATTCGTTGTTTTACTAATAATAATAATGATATTTATTTTGCATTAGACTCATGGTCCATATCACGAGGGTACTCGAATAGCACAATAACACAAAAATGGTTAGTTGTAGCGCAGTACTGAGCAAGTGTTGTATGATAAACACAGACAACACAGGGAGATGCCAAACATTGAAACAACACACCAGCTATAACTGCATTTGCTCATCATCAAATAGTAATTCGGCAGTGGAAAGAAAAATGCAGACAGTGAACGTCAGGTTTTNATAAATAGTTAATAAATAGTTTTTATAAATAGTTAATATATTGATAAATAGGTAATAAATAGTTTTGATAAACAGTTANTAAATTGATAATTAGGCAATGAATAGTTTCCGNGGCAAATTCCGTTGTTGTCATACTTTATGTTTCAGTGATTAAAGCTGAGGTCGGTGTTATCTGGAAACGCNCGCGGAAAGGGGCCAATGTGATTGATTCATAATAAAATGTGACTATGGGACACGACAATCTAAAAAAGGTAAAAGCTTCAGTTGTAGAACGTCTTGTACCTGGAGCATCACTGCCCTCAAAACAAGTGAAGTCAAACTCTGAAAAGCGCGATTCAAGCGCCTTAAACGTGTTGTATGAGTGCTTGGAAGGCAAACCTTTTGCCTTCAAACAGGGGAAAATAATGTACATGATTACTGGGCACATGATTTTCACTTTACCCAGACAAGCAGCTCATATAAGCAAGATATTTTCTTTATACCAAATTCAATAGCGTGTCTAGTATAAACCATTGATTGATTACAAGGGAACGGCTCATTCGTGACAAGCGTTTATGAAGTTTTCTCTTTCTTCTGTCGCTGAACTCAACTGACTTACTGCCACAGGTTATGGAGTGACCATGTCTTTGGTATATGTTCTTGATTAATTTGCAGCATTGTCTAATCTCCGCTGTCTAAAGTCAAAACAGACTAATTGCTTGTACCTGAGCAGTTTATCTGAAACTCCTCAAAAGCTTCAACTTTGTAGCTGGCAATTTTCGGTTTTGCGCTTTTTTGTAAAGTGGCAAAAAAGCTTTGGTCGTGTCTTTATGAATTCAATCAAAGCAGCCATCAAACGCATTAACAAACACTTTCGTTTTTCTTCCACAAGCAATTACTATAAATCGCAGACACCGCATTGCTTCAGACATTCCAAAGGCCAACATGCTCAATAGATTTGTTTTTCGGGGAAGTGTACGTGCCAGAAAGCACGGCCTTCATGGGCGTCGGAAGGATTCTTTCCAGGGGGTAGTTGAAAGGACTTTTTCCAGTGGGGAAAATAATGGTGAAATGTCATTTAACCAACTCCGAAACTAAGAGAAAAACAAACATTTTTCTACTAAAACGTTAATAGAAAAATAGAAAAATTCAAACTCCAATGGGGCCTTGGCTCCCCTCCCCGCTTCCGACGTCCATGACAACCGCCTATGCGAAGTTGAAAATTTTTAAACCCCAGCTGCAGTACTCTCATGAAGAAAGTTGTCTTACCGGCTGTTGACTGTCGGACATGTTTTGCACCTTGCTTTAAACCAGACGCAAGCCGAAGCAAGTTTAGACAAGAACTCGATGTCTGTCTTAATTATCTCGTAATATTACAAGTTTAAAAAGGGTTGTAAAGCCTTTCAAACATTTCGCTGTATTGCCGGCTTATCTTTGACTCCACCCGTTCCACGGTAATAAGCTACACGCGCAACGGTGCAAATTAAAACAGCTTTCTTCCCCCAATTAACCGGATTAAATTTTCGAATTACGTCGTCTGGTTCAGTTGTTAGGCACAGCTTTNACCCTCACACACCTGATCTGGCTGACCACAAGGGCGAGATGGCAGGATATTTGAAAAAATACCCGCCTTGCGATTTATTTTAATTGGTTGGGGGAACAATATTAGTGCTCTAAGACAGAATTTTACGAAAGTGTGTCTTATTGCGGTTGAAAGCGATAAAAATTGGTGATAACCGTGCTTGGAGCAGTACGCTCACCTGTAGGAAACGCTTATTGTCAAAAGAGGCGTGTGCCTTTGGCGGTCAATTGGATCTGCATATTAATCTCTTGTTTCTGAGATCATCTGATGTTCACACCCAACAATGGTGATGAGCTTCCAGAAATCCGCGGTCAAAGAGTCCAGAAAACGTGCATGAGGTGCCTACCATTGCTGCCTGCCGCAATTTTAAAAAGCAAGCAAAATATACATTTCGTTTCCTAGCCGTGCTTAACTTTGTGGGGTGTTTTTGCTACAGTGCTGGGATGAAAGCAAGACACCAATCGTTGTGAAGCATCTTAACGGCAAGTATTGTGCTTGTGAGAAAAAAAAATTGCGGATTGCCAGTTGCTTTGTTTCGAACGCACAAAGAGCCTCTTTTCCTGAGCTGCCTTTTCTCGGTTTCTAAGACGAAGGTCCTGTCCGTACAAAGACCCACTGTCTATAACCCACGACGCGCGTGAACTCGACTGACGTCGCGATTGGCTGCGTGTGACGCATTGGGTAAAACGACACCATAACGTTTCAAGAGCGACAGGACAGAGGTTACAACCAGTTTTTCCGAACTATATCTCAGACTTGCATCTGTTGCTTTTGGCGAAACTCGAACCCGTGTATATTTTACGCTGAGTGGCGATCAGCCGATGCCGCAAAACGGACGCTGAGATTCTTGCCACAACTTCTGAACACAGCGACACGAAATACGGAGAGAGTCGTCCCGTTTCCGAATAAACTTTTTACAGTGTGAGGCAAAGTCAAGGACAATACGGCAAGTCGGTCAACTTGCAAATGCAGGGGACGAGGTCCAAAAATAGACAAAACGACTCTTCTTTGATCACCAACAGGTCTGTTCAGGAACTACGGCCACGTGACTGTGCCCTTGTTACAGCTGCCACAGAGCAATTTGCTTACACACTTGGTACAATATCCACTTCAAACGTTCCATATTCGTCCATTTATATCTATATGGTATTTCGTGACAATGGATTATCAACTGGATCGCAGGGCAAGCTTAAACAGCAATGCTGTTTTTTCGTTGCTGGGAATATCGCGATGGCACCGAAGAGGGTGTTTTGTGTATTTTTTCTTATCTTTGCTCCGTTTCTGCGCACTGCAACGAACAACAACACAATAAGCTCTGCGAAGAAAAAGTGGTCTCCAATTCGCTCGCGTCTCCAACCGAAACACCATCTCAACAATAATTATATTTTGCAGATGTAGGGTTCGTTTGAGAAAAAACGTGAAGTATAAGTCAGCAGCATGACGACCTCGTCTTTTCATAACCGTTGATTGGACATTTTGCCGTTGCATTGAAATGCGAGGTACTCGACAACCTCCTGTTGTCAGATATCCGAGCGATCTTCAGATGATTTCTTCCTAAGAATCAACTCGCGCCGCCATCTTTTGAATGCATTGGTGACAGTCGTGCTGGCAGGTCAGTTGCCTTTTGTTCAGTGTAGCTCCATACTGAAGGTCAATGCTTCTACGTAAAAAACGAGAACTTCTCGCTGAAAACAAAAACGGCGCATCCTGAAAATCGCGGACCGCACCAGGAGACACCGTGAAACCAGGTGCATCACTCACTTCGAACACATTGTGTTCGAGAGCGATTACAGCAATTATCGCCAAGGCGCCGATTTCCTTTGTGGTTAGTCGCGGCAATATTGAACTTGACAGAGCAGAACGTTTTTGCCACCGCAGACTCCCCTACACGCTATTATTAGGCCACAATGACGGTGACTGAAATTTAAGTACGTGAGGCCCAGCGAGGATGGGATTACGTAATGTTTATGAAGAGTATGCCTCNCAAAGATGAAAGCTTCGTGACATANACAAGGCTATTCAGTTGAAGTGATGTGCGATGAACAAAGCCGGAAAATGAATTATTGCCGCTTTAATAACATCTCTCCAACANCAGAAGAGCTCAACCGCCTGAACAAGTGCACAAACTAGCAAGGATAATTCGGTTGATTGGTTTAAGACTAAGTTATTGATTCAANNCGTTGCGCCAACTTGTAAGAGAAATAAGCTTGCGACTTTTCTTCGTTGATGCCCAAATATTNTTGAATGACGTGATTCATCTCAGTTTGGCCAATAAAACACTGCATTCTTTTATTATTAATCCCTAAAACCAAAACCCAGTGGAACCGCAGATGTGATATTAACATGAATAGAATGGCGCTCCATGTTTGGGTAACGTCCTGTAGTGCACCATGAGTCGAAAATTTATAGGCTTTGCTGGAACGACTGTCAGCGTTTAGATCAACCATGGAAAATGCGGCCTGCTGCAAACACGTTTCTCAATCAATTGTTCCCGGATCTTCCCGCATCAACAAATTTATTCAATGCGGCAAAAGCCTGTTGACCTTGCATTGGAAGTGTACGACTTGAGAAATTCTAAGATACCTTCCCAAACATCAGCTCCACCAGGGCTTTGCAATGAGTAGAGTTTGGAGGATCATTTGTGAAAAGGAAAAGTTCTTTAAATAGATATCGGGGATGTGGGCTAAATTGGATTGGGTCTGCCAAATGAAGGCTTCATTCAGTCAAACAGTAAGATTTTACGGCGCATTCGCAAAAAGCCTTTGTGATCTTTTAACTAGGACTCAACCTTCAGGTATTGTCAAACTACATTCTGATTAACTTCCGCCTTGGCGCTGTGCACGCACTGGCTATAACACGTCAACTTACAACCTTTGTTGCACAAGAAAGTTGCGACGTGTTTCTTAGTGTTTCGTCACAAACGAGCCGTAAATTCAACTTTGCGACTACACCAACAGACCATAAACGCACCGGAACTGGGGTGACTAAGCTTTTATACTACTTGGTTTCATCACCTTCCAAATGAGCTGTTTGTTTGCAGCGAAGATTGTCTGCTTCGAAAAGGAAAAATGTCGGTATTTTACGGCTTTTCGGAAAAGTGCGTGCGAAATGTTCTCTCATCCCAGATCAAAATTGCTTGGAGGCAATTATTTTTCCTAACAGTGTCTTTCTTAAGAAAAGAATAAATCCTAATTCAAAAGCAATGCTCCAAATGTAAATGTTCCTAATTAGAAATAATGTAAAGTTCAGATTTAAATCAACGTTGCTCTGTTAGTCGTGTAGTTTCAGACGAAAAGTCACCGAGGCAGGTTTACGTTGGTGCGGTGTAAAGTTACGAGGGAGTTTAAACGAGGTCAGGCCGTTGCTTCCAAAACTCGCTATTTCTAAATAGGTTCTACAACTTCAATATGTTTTGTGGAGTCGGCTAACTGCCATATCCTAGCCTGCATTTCAGTTAAGTCCATAGTTGAGAAAAATAGATGTACGTGGGTTCCAGACTGAATCTTGCGGACAAAATCACTGGTTGTGCTGTTGTTTCTCCAATGATTCTGCAGGACTACGACGTTTTGATTTGTCCCAGCTGTTTTTCTTCTGTCAAAAATGATAGGACAAGAACCAAAGACATGCAAGGCTGTAAACAAGTCAAGCAAACCCATTTTTACTAATGTAGCAGTTGTTGTACAAGTGCTCCAGTTTAGACTCGTAGACCCGTGGTCGAATTACAAAAGTATTTCAATCTTTTAAACAGCGAAGGTGCGTGAGATGCAATGATGCAAAATTGAGAAACCTGCAGATCACGCGTTTTGATATCTTGGCATTTCTTTGCTGTGTACAAAACAGCGTACACGGAATTTTTGAAGAGAAATCTTGCCAGATATCTATGACAGTGCTCCTCATGCTATTAGTTTTCTCCAGCACTGACGAAATCGCAATAAAATCGAGATTTTACGATATCGACGTAGTTCTTATATGGCTGTAAGGTCTTTGTACAGTTGCTTGATCGACAACGTAAAGCTGTTTTAAAGAGTGTAACTTCGTGAGGCTGCCACACTTTAAAATTTGCAATTTACTCCATCAGCACTCAAAAGATTGTTTAGTTTATCCAGGCAAACAGGCAGTTGTCCAGGACCGCAATATTTTCAAGGGGGGGGCAAAAATGACTGCGACTTGCTGTACCTAACAACTAAACATGTTTTTTTTTATTTCGGGGGAGCAATTTTTAATTTCAGGGGAGCAATCGCCCGGTTGCCTAGCCCTGGTTGTGGGCTTGGATGGTTGGAAGTGCCTGTTAGTTTTTCAGGGGAGGGTGAGCAAACATTGGGGCGGGTGGAGACCGGCAGCAAATTTACAAATCATTCATTTCTTTGTTTTATTAACTGTGCTGTCGATGTGTCGCACTAATCTCAGAGCGCAAGGCCCGCTTTTGAAAGGTGGGGCCCAATGTTTTTTCTGGGCCCAGAGGTACGACCCTCTTTGAAAAGTGATTCAGGGGTTTTTCACGCAGTGACGTGAGCAGAGACGCACTCACCTTCATCGGATAAAAACGCTGATCCGATTCAAAACAAGTGTCAAGGTATGACCGCGCCACACGTGGTGAGGATGGGGTTCAGTTACCTCCTCTGACGTGGGACGTTTGCTGGGATACCTCTTTCTTGTTTTGCTTTCTGGAAGTAACCTGACCCAGCACATCCGTAAACCCGAAAATCTAGCCGGTGACAAAAAAAACTTGTGACGCAATAACCTGCGAACACAAAATCGGTTCTCGCGCTGGTGCAAATTTGTCAGACAGAAATTTCTTGTCACCAAAACATAAAAAACCTATGGTGCAGTTTGCGGGCTGTTTTGCGCGAGGCAGAACAATGGATATTTTTGTTCGACCGATGCCCTTTTACCACGGCTAAAATGTCATTCTACCTGTCTGTCTGCTTGCGAGAATCGAGAATATATGATATGGCCGTTTTTCGTAAACGCACCGTTGCCGCACGAAGTTTATTTTCATTCCCAGAACCCGCCCGACGCGCCGCCATCTTTGAAGTTCGAAAAAGAAGGAAACCACCCTCAACATATTCTCCATTCTGTCCTGTTGTTGTGTGTATCTTGATAAGGCCTTTGCAATTTTCTTTGAAGCAAAATATCCCCTGCGTAAATGATGGATTTCAAGTATTTGAGAGTTTTTTGTGCATATTTTGCATCGAATCGTGCAAAGCCCTCCGCTCGAGCGAGGTGGGTTGGACCAGGACCGGCCGGGGACAGTACTCCCAAAATTTCTTTTAAACATATCATAATAAAAACAAAAATCCAGTCCCTCTAAAATGTTTTCTGTCCCCCCAAACCTTAAAACCTGGCTACGGGCTTGGGTTGAACGAGTGGCCATGACTGTCTGCCCCTCCTTGTACGTCACTGCATTGAAAAGAAAGAGCAGGTAACAAACGACGGGCAAGCTGGGGGTGAAAAAACATTTTTAAACTCTTTGTCGATTTTTCCACCTTTTCTTTTATGCATAAAGGGGTTCAGCACGGAACACCTACAAGCAGAGTGATACGTTTTCCTGATCCCGTGTTGTTTTCGGCGTCATGCATGGTTTATTGAACATGTGCTAATGCTTTCCAGAAGTTGCAGAGTTCCGCCGCACCACTGTGGTTGTACGAAAAATGCGAAGAACTTTCAGAAAAATTTCCTTGAGTTTTCCGAACCTCACCGGCTTGAGAAGTTCGTCACCATATCGGCATCTTGGTGTGTTTACAAACTGTTGCGTCGGTCGCCGATTTGGCTGATGCTATCACTGATGCTGCAGTTTTATAAAAGATCTGCAACACTGCAACAGATGGAGTGTAATGAATGGGGCCAAGAAGTTTGGAAATCCTGCTTTTGTTTGAAACGTCATTCGCTAAAATTAAAAACCAACGTCAGAAAACAAAATCCAACAGATTTCACAGGACAACGGCATTAAAATCTAATGCACTGATTCCACACAACGGCGAATTTCATCCTTGCCAGTTACTACTTTGCGTCAATTTTGGTCACGTCGCTGCCCAGGCAGCAATGTCATCTTGTGCGCGATTCGTTAACAAATTTTCTCCCAACACTCGCCCTCAGCAACGCGCCACCGAAAATCAGTCTTTTACTCAACTTGTGCGAAGCGATTCCGCAAGCATCACTGCTATTTAGCATATTGCATTTCTTAAACAATGAAAACAGATTGACTTGAGCCATATTCAGTAAAAAAAGGCACATTGAAAACGATGCGACGCTTTGAATATGTTTTACACCATCGTAAGCCGCAATCAGGTGTTAAGTTTTGTTTTACGCTATCAGTGACCCTTATCAACCAGTGGCCCTTGTCAAGCCCTCACGTACTGACTTAAAAGTTGCAGGAGCACACCCACGCATTGCTCATTTCAAAAGGAGCTGAATGCGAGTTTTGAAATTCCGGTCATCTTAATCAGCTGCATCCGAGAACCTTTGCGCAGTTGAAACATCTCCGGCTCCTGACTACCGACCGCATCGTCCTACACAGCATGCCTCACCACCGTGGCAGGTCAGCTGTTGCGCACGGGTCGTTGTTTACTATCCAATCGGTTTGTTTTCCGCTATCAGTGACCCTTATCGGTCAGTGACCCATATCAACCTCCGCTTTTGTCGTGTTGCCTTGCACTGTTGCGCCGATTCTTGCACACTTTCGCAGCTGTGTAAATCACCTTATCTTGAAGCAACTGATGGGTGGTTTGCATGCAGACTATCACAGAGATGAACTTCATAGCCTGGAATGTTCCGCCCTGTCACAGGTTGGGATCAAAATTTATCGCTAACTGACTACCGCTTGCTGTCTCGCGAGGCTTTTTTGAGTACGGTAAGTCACCAATCGCAACTTTCAACTGTCAACAATTCAAGACAACTTAAAAAAACTTTTGCATTCGCTGTGTATTGGAAATACCTGCACCGCAGGGCGCCAAGGGGTTCGTCATCCTTTGCTCCCGCTTGACCTGCGTAATTCGTGTACTCAGTGACCGAAGCAGGTCCGATATAAAGTTATGTGCGCATTTCGCATGTTTTGGCCAGCGTACAATCACTGTGGTGCGGCGCAAGTCCACGATAAGAGGAGATTATCGCAGTGGGGAGGAAAGTTCGCGCAACTGCGAATGGAATGAATCTGCCCGAACGGAGCCGTAAAAACTCGGGGATGTATTCATGGGACATCGCATGCCTTCTATTTTCTTGAAAGGGAACAGTTTTGTCTCACTCTTTCAGTCGGCAGCAAAATAGTAGCGTTTCCGTTGTTTGTTTTCCTGTGAACTTTTCAATTTTCTTGACTGTAGCGGGGCATGTCTTTTTGATATTCCATCACTTTCTTTTCATGGCACCAAATGGCTGAAAAAAGAAAAATAGCGTTTCACGTGCGGCCAGCAAAATATAAGGGAGATTTTTACAGATGGCACGTTTTTATCAGGAGACCATGAGGTATTGCCAATCCTCCAGGGGCTGCTGCCCCAGCGGCCTCTGCAGATCTGAAAATAAATGAATGAATGAATGAATGAATGAATGAACGTTTTTATATCGGCACTGACTCATTTACGCAAGAGACAGCATTAGCCGAGTTCTGTTGTGATTAGAGTTTTTATCCTGCTCACACGGTTTCAAGCAAGGCTGTGGAGCTTGAGCCGGAGCTCAAGCAGTTTGGATGGCAGTTCCCCCCAAAAGTTTTGTTCTCCCCCAAATTTTGTTGTGCCCAGAAAAATTTGTTCAAAATCTTCCCCCCTTAAAAATATATTTTTCTCCCTCAAACCTCAAAACCTGGCTACGGGTCTGTGCGTATGTCTGCGGAAAAGGATGAAAATGCCGTAAATACCCTGGTACGCATTTTGCACACGATTTCGATTCAACGTAATTCTTTTGCAACAAATTCACTGGTTAGGTTTAAATGTCTGGCTCTTATTCAAAGGGTCAAATAACCACCACCCCATCCTTCTGTAGACCCAGGCCCGTAGCCACGGGGGCATTCGAGGGAAGTTTTCCCCACTTGTTTGTGCTCCTCCATATTTTGTTGTGCCCAGAAATTTTTTTATTAAACATATAATAAAAACAAAAGTATTATTTTGCCCCACCAAATCTTACACCCTGGTTGCGCACCTGTGTAGACCTGTGCCCTGCAGTCGTCACAAGAAAAATATTTTCCTGTTCAAATAACACGAACTGGTTAGCAGTCTGTTAACGTTTCTGGACTCAAGTAACAAGCGTCATTTGACGCGAATCGTGAATTTGATATTGACAGCCTTGTGGTGGCGGAAGCTAACGGTTCGTTTCTTTGTAAGGTCACACCCAGCCATGCCCCTGTTTTGCCTGCATTACTCAATCGGCAACAGCACTTTTTTTAGAAAATGACGCCGGTTCGTCTTCATCTGTGGCGTTGACACGCTGCTCTCCCTCGCTCACCCCTTATCCGAACTTGCTTTGCTCTCACGTCAACCGAACTCTGAAAGCGTTTGCTCTCGGTAAAAATAAAGTACGAGCTGAAACACGTTGGCCACGCATTCGACAGTGCAGTGGTGTGGGAACTATTCGAGTCATTCGACTTCGTGGACTCGCTGCCCGGTCAGGCAGCAAACCGCCATTGTGAAACAGCTCCGCCGTGCTGGTTCACAGGCATGCGCCTTTCGTGGGTGGCATTACTAAGCGTTATAGACGATTTGGTTGGAAAACGATCGCGCGCTTCCATTTCGGTTCTTTCACTGGCTAAAGTGTGACAAACGCGCCAAGAGACCAGCGACTTTTCGACCCAACAGCAAATTGTGAGTCACAAACCATTGATATTCCCGACAGTGTTGCTGGTACCAACCGTCGCCAAGTATAAACTTGCTTTTCAGAGCGTAAACCAGCTGGAACAAGCCGTCAAACTGTCACGAAAGATTACGATCGCTCGGTGTTTTCCACGAGCAGAAGTTCTCTTCCCCACGTGAACCGTTTGTGCTACTTACGACGCCGTGCCTGGTGACAGTCCTGGCCTCTCTGCCCAGTAGCGTAGGCAGCCCAAAAATTTTGTGGGGGACAAAATGTTTGTTTTTAGGCGAATAACACTATTTAGTTTGGGATACCACTTCTCAAAGCACACAATGACTATATATTATAAAAATTTGGGGGGACATGGCCCCTTAGGCCTCCCCGATCTACGCGTATGCTTCCCCCCAGCGTGGTGAAGGAACCAATTTTATTTTAACCCTGATTTCAAACATTTTGTGTGGTATCCGCACACACGTCTGATTGGCTTTTACGCGGTGTTGACTCGCCATTTTGACAGCCTAAACTACGTTTGTGACACCCCGATCTTCAAGGTGAGGTTGATGGGTTCAATCATACCCCACCTCAACTTTTTATCAGGAAATAAAACATAAACGTGCTGCAAGGAATCACAGAAACTTGAGTGAAACAATCGACCCATGTCGGTTCCAGTAAACACAGGAAAATGTGCTGCATCAAGAGCTGCACAATCGGTGTATTACTTTACACCAGGGGTACTCAATACGTCGATCGCGATCTACCGGTCAATCCCAAAAGTACTGTGGATAGATCGCATGACATTACCACCCTGGCTGATTCCATTCAGTGCAAGTCATCAGAGCAAAGTCAGGTAATGACAAACAATGTACATAGTTAATTGTGTTGTGCAACATGGGCTCATGTGAGTAGGCAAGGTGAAGGTATACATCAACATATATTGAAATAAATTCTCAATATGTTTATTAATAAATATATGTTTTGAATTTTCGTAGTAGGTAGATCATTTTGACTTGTTCATTTTATAAGTAGCTCGCCTGCTGAAAAAGTATGATCACCTCTGCGCTTTACATTAGGGTGCGATGTACAGTCAATATCAACATTAGTTTCATCCTTTGACACACAACAAAATAATTTCATCGCTTTTGTTGCCTTATAATGGATGCCTATTTACCCCCATCGCTGGCAAGCAACGTGTCCGTGTAGCTATTCGTGGTTTATTTGCTGGAAACGAAAAAACTGAGACTCTCACTCGGCAAAGTTTGCTCAAGAAAACGGAATCCCTGCTTCTGGAACAACTTTCCTCGCATCCGCTCCCAAACTAAAAGAAGCATTTTTCTGGCAACTTGAAGGTGGTTTGCCGAGGATCCCCCCAATTGTCGAACAAAATGAATTTGAACTGGTGAAAAATGATTCTGTTAAAAAACCAACAAGAGCGTTCCTTCCAAGCCGCATCAAACTTTTTCGATTGCAATGCAGCTCTGGGGACATTAAAAATGGCCAACAATTCCAATATATAAAAATTATATGAGTAAGATCTGATGACAATCGTCGTAGGTTTATAAACAAGTACCAAAAAAATTGCTTTCGATGACTAGAAGTTCAGCCTATGATCCAAAACATGGGTTTCACGGAAACGTTGTTCAGAATCGTGTGTAAGGTCCACCTACAACATGATCTACAACCTCAGCCAAGGGCTTAACGAGGGGTGCAAGGGGTCCACATTGCGCCTGGCGTTGAATGACTGGGAGTGGCCGAAAAGTCCCAACAATGCCGCAAGTACTTTCTTCAATACAGTACACGTGCTCCCGAAAGACAGATTTGAACATGGAGGCGCCAGACTTGTTTTTCGCCCCGGGTGCCATCTAACCTCGGTACGCCCCTGATCTCAGCGTCGCAATACGCGGTTGACTCTGTGCCAACAGACCTGTTGTCCAGTTTCAGCAGTGCGTTGGGAATTAAGCACCTTTTCCTTCAGAAAAGGACCAGTCTTGTAGTGTCTTTCTTTTGCCTCCCAGATTGTTGTTGTTGAATAGTTCAGCCTAGTTGCCTCATGCTGTGACGCATTTGTTTTTGCCCGCCGGGGCGAGCATACGCCGGTTCAGGCCTTGACGAACCACGTGGCATCTCGGCCCAGGGCTGGTTTAAATCCTCTCGCGTGCTGTCACGAGCCACTCTAATCTTTTGTCGAGGGCCGGCATCTGTGCGGATGCGAGGCACTTGTCGCGCCATTACGCGCACCCAGCTATCTCGGCGACGACCCATTAAGAAGCAGAAAGGACGTCAGGGCAACACGCCAGCTTAGCTTGAATATCCGTGGGAATATGCAGAGTATCCTCTGAAAACAGCCCTAATGGTTTCGCGGACCGGAACTTCTTTCCAGATTCATTCCAAATTCTATAAGGTTTCCGCGAGATGGCGCCCTGGTTCACCACTGAGATCAACAACAAGATCGTATTTTGAAGTGTAGCTCTTTCACTGAAAAAGAAAACAGCTAAGGAACGAGCTCTATTCACGTTCCAATAATGCAAAACATTAAATAGCGTTCCGTCAACAAAGATAAGGCAGTTACTACAAAGTTCGATTGGCATATTCCAAAAACTTCTCGGACCGAACTAACAAGGCTCAAGTGTGTGCAAATCAGCGCAAGACCGCCACGATTGCAAATGCTCGCAACATCCGAATAGACAAAAAGTACAAAAGTTATGTGCTTTTTTGAAAAACTCATCGCTTAAGACATACGTTTTGCACAGCACATATTACTAGTGCATTAGACATAGACATGGTTGGTTGATTTCAGTAAAGCAAAATAACTAGTTTATTTATTTGAACAAATTACCCACAAATATTTGTGTGGTTGCAAATGCGAGAATTCAAACTGAAACACAAAGTAATTCACAACGATTGAAACAGCCACTTGTGACCCACATGCCTTAAGTGTTAAGGTGGTATAGGCAAACGCAATTCTCAAACTGAGCGACGTTTGCAGTTTGAGACCAGAACGAGTTTATTGCAGTGATAAAAAGTGGATAGAAGTTGATAAATTAGGAGTCGAGTTTAATTGCAAAAATGTTTGCTGTTAATGCAGTTCGCACTTAGACTTTCTTAAAGTGTTGTTTGTTGTAAACGTTTAACGTTCTAGTAGGAAAAGTAAGTTTGAAAGCTTTTGTAACGACATGACTTTGAATTTGTGATCACAACGCAGCAAAAAAAACGCATTCCACGTTGAAACCTTCCACCTGTCCTAAATCGTAGTACGTTTTACGAATTTCGAAATCGTTCTTCGACTCCGGTGTTTGTCAATTACAGTGCTCATGAAATTTACGGTGGTCTGGATCAAAGCAAGACCATCTAAACACAGGCCGAGCCTAGTCACCAGACTTTATAACACTGTGATGTATTGTCGTACAATGGCACGTGCTTCCTGTGTTAGTACAGCTGTATTTAACATGACCCCTCAACACTCCTGATCTACGTTGTCTGAAAAGTGTGATAGACATTCTGTTGCCACTGCGTCCCGAGCAGCAGGAGTGGAGTCCTATACAGGTCCGCACGACTGACATCGACATTGTTTCAGTTTGCTTTTGCGTCGTAGGTTTGTGGATGCCTCAGGCCGCGTTTCACAGCCGGTTACCTGGCCCCAAGTGCCATCTTCTAGAATTTCAATGTCAGCCCGCGCGTGTTCTACCCTCGAAGTGCTTTCACGGGCGCCGGAGGATTTTTAATGGATCGCATGGTTCCAGCGGGATTTTCGTGCGATTTCGCCGCCTTCTTAGCCGCCTTTTTCGCAGGAAATCTTGTCAAAACCAAAACCCGAAACCCCGTCATCATTTCAGGGTTGGTGGGGCGCGAACTTAAACAGGCGGAAAAAAGAGCGTCGCGCGCGTGTGTCGCCCGTACACTTATTAGCGGGCACGAAAAAGACGTCCGCCTCGGCGTTAATATCTCCTCGAGGGGCACGGACGTCGGGCGCGCGGCGGTGCGCTCTCACTTCTAAAGGGTCTGGCGAAGCTCGAAAGCGGCCTGGAACGCGCGGGCGGCTTGAAAAGCGTGGGAACCAACCACTCAAATGGTTCACAACAGCGCGGCGCATGCCTGATGGCCGTTATTATCAAAACATCTGTCAGCACGCGCGCACTGCCCGTAACCAATCGCTCGTTCTCGCTCACTTCCCCCCTGCTTAGGACGGCTCGCGTCTGAATTGTCCCTCAGCGCTAAGCTGGCGCAGTCGTCGCCAGCTGGCAAGCGGAATGGAAGCGAAGGCCTGCAATAAATCCACAACGATTCGGACGACTGCAATAAAACCACAAGGATTCAGTCTCGCCGAACAACGAACTGCACCACTCGAGTTTTGACCTCCGAAAAATGACTTGATCGCGTAGATTTCGATCAGCGATGTTTTGGCATTCGTGCCGGAATTAATAACGTGTTTTTTTTGTACAAATATCAGTTGAACATGACTCTGGCTGCCTGTAATTCAATGCACGCAACTAAGTTGTTTGCGTTTGACACAAAAATAAACTCGGAAAATCCTGGTTGAGGCTTTCAAGTAACCATTCCACAAAATTAAAAAATGCCATCACAAACAAAAGATTGAAAAAATCATCCGAATTCACCACATTTGACAAACTCATGTCCATGAAAATGATGAAGCCAAACATTGTCAAGACTGCAACTTCTTGCACACAACAGTTCATCGCAAACCGCTATATCGATATATGAGAACAGCGATATTCACGAAAGGTTGCTATCAAAATCAGGGTGGGAAAAAACAAGTTATCCAACATTCATGTGAAAAACATGGCAGCTCGACATATTGTTTTTACGACGAAGTCCTGAATTTTCGCCTACGCTTCGCATTTTCGCCAAAGGATAAAGCAAAGCTGGAATATCACAGGGATCGGATTCTCTGTTCCGAATATGCCAGCTTGCAAAAGCTGACGAATGTATCCGACCGCTGTATCTTTTTCAGACGTAGAAACGAGCTGATGAGAGCTTGGCAGGAATTTTCTAAACTGAGTCTTCCTTGTAGGGTCTCGCTCCGAATGCGGCTGCGCGACAAAACCTAATGTGTTTCTTTCTGTAAAAGTGACCTTCATTTGACCAAGCAAATGACGTCGATGGTTGAAATGGCTGGCGGGCCTACGTAATCGCTGTACGGAGGCGAACTGCGTTGCTCGTGCATTTCGCAGCCCACTCCCGCTGGTTCTTTCGCTTTCGTTTCTTGCGGGCTACTTGGAGCTTGTCAGTGAAAGAATTTAAATCAGCCCACGCCCAATGCCAAGTTACCGCACAGACGTCCGGACTTCCACTGCAACTCGTTGACTTGAAAGCCAGCACTGAAGGGCAGAAACAACTAAACAAGCTCTTTTGACAGCTTGCGCTGGGTTTGAAGTCAGTTTAAATTGCACGGCTTTGTTAAAATCCTGAAGCAGTTTTGCTATTTATCGATTCCGGCACACGAGAGTTTGTGGGAGTATTTGTTACGTTGTAATTTCAAATATTTTTTGTAAGAAAATAATCATGCAGTGGGTAAATGTCTTTTGGGAATTACGAAAGTTCAAACGAACTTTATTTTCACTTTTTTGGCAATATCTTGTTAAGTGGCACATAGGTTTTTGTGCATTGATGAAAAACAGAGCTTTTCTTCTACAAACAGATTTAGAAAACCGTTTTGAAGCAAAACACACATTTCAGTTTGGGTGTACAGTAACGACAATCCGTGTGAATAGTATTCGAGTTTCGTGTTGTTAAGACACTGTATTCGGATTTTGTGGGATATCTGGGTTGGGGTAACAACGAGAATCAATGTAAACATTATGGATACCTGTTACTCGCTTGATCAAAAGACGGAGCCTCGGTTTTCGTTTTCGCTGATTCATTCTGACAAAGCATTTTTCTACTCGGTGGAACAAAAATTGTAATCGTGGGTTAAAAATTTGACGTATATTCATCTTCAGATTGAATTTGTGAGAAATGGACAGCAATGGCAAGGTTCGAGTGTTTGATCCCCCGTGCAAGATACGCTTTGTTTAAAAAGTAAAATTTTTCCAAGTCTGAGAAAAACGACTTGGAAATTGACATTACAGTTTGTAGCCTTTTTTAAATTTTGACCGGGGGCATTTCACGCAGTAAGCGAGTCATGCACTGAAAAGCGTTGGAACCACACTATCTTATATCGAATTAACTGCAAAGCTCTGTTTCAGACGCCATGCCGGGCGCCTTACGCTGGCAGCAGCAGTTTGAGCAATATTTCAAATTGTGGAAATAAATAACTGAGTAGATTTTTGTGCATGATTGCAGTTTTTTCCAGAAATAAATCCTGAAACGTTTGTTCGCCCAAATCTTTGCGTTTTACCGCAACGGCACATGGTTCGTGACCCAAACTACGGCAAGCGGAGAGCAAATCAGTGAAACTTTAAAATTAAACAGATTCTGTGAACTGGCTTCAGATCCACGCAAGAAACTTTTGCTTATTAGTGCTTGTTATGAAAAAAATCTTTCTCATAAACCACAAATCACAAAACGCGAAACGGTTCTAATGACCCAAAATAAGGTCACTCATCACCATTTTCGCCTGAGAATAATAGCAATTTTAACGTAGAATACGAATAACAGCTGAGCGGCGTGGAAAATGGCTTAAAAGTGGAAAATTTTCCGGACCGTTACCCAACATTAGATAACAAGCTGTACCGCTGATGTGTCTTGCGTACTCGTGAGAACGTTGTGGGCGCCGCCTGTCGGTTGTGTTTTTTAAACGCTGTGGTCCCAATTTCTTGGAAGCCGTAACATCAAGCATCGTACTGCTGCAGTTCACCTTCCACAACACGTCGACTGCGGGTCAAACAAAGTCAGCTGGTAAACAATCGAAACGTTTTTCTGCCACGAGCAACGACAGCATTCCAACAATTCTTGCGTTCGCCCTCCCTCGTGAACAAAGTCAAGGGAGAAAATCTCAATTGCTGTATTTTCCAAAATTTTGTGGTTTATATATTTGCCGCCATGGGTGTCGGAAGGATTGTTTCCAGGATGGTGCTAACCGTGGATTTTTCGAGGTTGGTGGCCAAAAGCATTTTTCTAGGGGGTGCCAAAAGTGACGAAATTACATTTTACAAACTCGAAACTAAGGGAAAAACACTTTTCTAGTCAAACGTTAATAAGGAAATATCAAATTTCAAAATCCAAAAGGGGGCCAAGGCCCATTCCTGCACCCTCCTTTTGACGCCCATGTTTTTTTCTGGTGGAATACTTTCTAAATTTGGTGGAGAATATTTGAAACTCACACGATGTACACGTTAGAAATTCTGCTGTTTTTCTGAGTCCGCTGTTTTCCATTCCTCCTCACGCCTTTGTCGACGCGCAGTTTTTCGTAGAAACGAAAACAGCTACTTCGGAGAACGCATATATGAGTCATTTTTGTACTCGTTTGCGAGTATGCGTGTAGGTGGCGCAGTTAATAATATGAAGCCAATCTACAGGAACAACCGCAATCGTAACAGCTGTTGCGTCATCCTCAATCTACCTGTGACGAAGGAATGACACTACTGTCGTAAAGCGACAGTGCGCGTTGCGAAAAATCAAGCTATAACAAACTAAACCATCTGATGGCAACTGGTCTGAGAAGTTGTTTTTGTTTCTGCAGCAACTTTCTTCAAAAAGAAACAGGAAATAGAACTGTGTATACCGAGTAGTTTAAAGCAGCAAAATCCTTATCATTATGCCAGTGAATGAAGCATTGTTGTATTGCACATCAGCCCGACTGAACTACGTTGTTACATGTTATAATGGATTTAAAAAAAAATTATCTATGTCATCCATTTTTATATCGTTTCTTTTACAGCAATTCTAGATCCAAAGCCCTCAATGTTCGTGATTGTCACTGTCAGTAATGCTACCACAAAGAACTCAAAAATGTGGGTGGAAGTGCACGTTATGCAGTGATTTTTGTTCACCAATTGTAGCATGTCGCACGTTTTTTCACGAATCTGGAATTTTTTTCGTACAGCTTTACGCTCAAAGATAATTTCATGATGAGAAGACACATCACATCAATTTCACATTCCGGCTGTTAACTTTGCCAGTCACCCAGCAGTGGGAAAATTGATCAGCATCTCTCACTTCCAGCTTCACTTCAACCTGAAGTCGTAGTTCAAAATCCGGATATACGCAGTCCAGCATACACCGCTTGTCACGATTTTTTCACAGGTCTATGGAAGTGGTGCAAAAATGCCACTTTAACGCTCGACAGCCCAGGTTTTAATTCTCACTGCTCTCATCCTTCATCGCTCCATGAGAGCGGTCGTGCCACGACAAGAAATACCGAGAGCGTTAGGTTTCCCACAGTAGGCGCAGCTTGTTTATTTCGTAATTTTCTGCTGCCGTAGCGTGGGCTGCTGACTTCGTCAGCAGGGTGTCGAGAGCAGTTTCTGAGAGCTGCCGATGTCACGCCAGGTCACGCAGTGTGTATCGCAACAAACCTGCAAAGGTGGTCGCCGGCTTCATGCTTGATCGAATTTCCTCGAGAGGAATGAGGTAAAGCGTACGCCGGATCATGCGCCGATTTTAGCCAAGATTAGTGTGGTTACAATGGATAAGGGTGTTTGGGGTAAATCGGGCCAGGCAAAGTAAGTGAAGTTGAACTGGTGCCAAATATAGACCAATCAGTCAATCCAAACCGCCGTTTCCATGACGATTTGCCGCTGTTCGCAATATGCGGTGACATTTTAAAAAAGGCATCTTGCTAAAATGAGTGAAATACGTGATCCCTGAAACCTTAAATAAGGGGCGGAACAGTGGATAACACGTAAGCAGCACTGTTCGATATTTGTCCCTGAACTTCAAGAAGGCTAGACAAACGCTTCCGAAGTAGAAAGCGACCTTTGCTTTAAAACAAACAAGTTTTTTAGTTTTTACTTAAATTTTCATCAGTTATCCCAGCCTTGATCTTCCCACCAAAATTAGCTTGCAAGCAAATTATAGCGATTGATGGATAAGCACATCATCTCTGTTTTTGTAACGACTCTAAAATTAGGCGCTTCTAGCAAGTGGGTCACTTTCTAATTCATTGATTGTACCGAACATCTGTCACACGCTTCGGCAATTACTTTACCATCATCAGGAGATTAAAGCGCGATTTAACTCTGCCGAACCTTTTTTCACTTCACTAATGATGTTAGCAGTTATTGCCATAGCTAAATGTCTGAAATACTGCTTTTAATGTCATTAGCTTCAGCCGTGATATTCAGCACCAAACGCAAATAGTTCAGCCTTTTGCTTTCCATAACTTCGCTTAGTTTTTGTCAGTTGTGTTTACCAAAAAAAACTTTTAAGCTTACTCAAGTATTTTCCTGTATTTTACTTACCGCAGCTTGTGTTTTGATTTAATCGTTTCAGTTTTAAATTTGTTGCTTTCTCTGCAACTGTTTTAGCCTTTCAATTTTTCACTCGTAAGCATTGCTTGCAGATTTCAGGACGGAGGATGAGTAGTGCTAAGTGAAATCGATTTCCTATTAAACAATTTTGATGATAGATTCACTTGTGTTGCCTTTGTGGAGACTAGCGAATTGAAAACAGATATGTGCAAGTCTGAATCGTCTCAAACTCATGAAGTCAGAGGCCGCAGTCGGCTGATTCTTTGAAACCTTGCAGCAAGACTAAACCTTTTAATTGTTGTACTCAAAACGTGCCAACTTGGTTTGTCTTAAACTGGTTACGGGCACTGGTAAAATATGTTAATAAGTGTTGCTTTTTTCCCCGCAAAAGAATGTAAATATTTAGTTTTCGCTGTTTTTATCAGTCACTAAAACATTTCATACTCTCCCACGTCATGCGGCTACGTAGCGACGTTCCCTTTCAGCAAAATGTTTTGAAAGGACTAGTAGCGAATATTTACTTGTGGTGCTTTTGCGAAAGGCACACGTATTAATTCTCGGCGTTTCGTTGTCATCCACTGATCTTAGAACGCTTCCCAGAGGACCGCGCTCCGACTCCCCAAACGGTGAGCAACTGAGGAGACGAAAAGTTTTCAGCTGACTCAATCGTTGGAAGTCCGTATTTTCTTCCACGTCAGTTAACAGACTTATTTGTATCACGGAGAGGTTATTGTCGCGGTGCGCCCCCAAGCGGCTAACATCCCTCGCTTGAATAAAAAACAGCAGTTTCACCAAAGACGTTTGCGTGGTACGCATTAAATTTTTTAAAAAGGTTGCTAAAAGTGGTATGCCAGCATGATTTAAGCCCATAGACCAAACTTCACTTTACTGAGAAACGTCGCTTTGCTGATATTATTGTTCCACAATGGTGAACGTGTATGGAATAACTAAGATCACTGATCGTCGCAAAGCTACCTTTGTAATGTTGAAAAATTACAGAAAAAAGGCAAGATTGAATTGAATTGATTACAACTTTTGCAGAGGTGTCCTCCAGCAGCGAATGGTCGATGCTTTTTTCCTCAGTAGCGGTGAAGCAAAGGTTTTTGGGCGAAATTTTTTAATATTTTGAACAAGAAAGTCTATCGTGAAATACCTGTAGCCATGGGCGTCGGAAGGGGGGGGCTTGGCCACCCCTGGATTTTGAAATTATTAGCAAAAAAAGGTTGTTTTTTCAATTTCGAAGGGTGAAAACCAAATTTCACCACTTTTGACCCCCCCCTGGAAATAAATTTGGGAAAATCCCCTACTAGCCCCCCTGGAAAAAATCCTTCCGACGCCCATGCCTGTAGCTGCCATCTATAGGTTAGTAAGCATAAGACAAGTTTTTTTTCGTTGTTTGCAAGCAGGGCCGGCCCTTCCATTACGCCAACTCGGCTGCCGCTTAGAGCACAGGCTTCAGGGGGCACAAAAAATTGTTTTTTCTTGGTTTCCATGTCCCGAATATTTTAAAAAAGTCTTGCATTATTTTGTCTGCATTAAAATTTATTACATGGATGACTTTCTGGCCAATTGTTAAATGACCTATCATATCAGTGCGTTATGATTTATAGATAGGTGTTTCAGCTCCTTCTATTTTAGTAGTTATGGTAGTCTTCAGCGTTAATCTTATACCGGTACAAAGCAGTAACTGCAGTGGTCTACGAGAAATATTATTACAACTTCTCGTGCACGTTCTAGTGTGAAGCGTAACGGAGCGTAAATGCTGAAGGTTGCCTAGGGCCAAGAACTGTTTCGGGCCGGCCCTGTTTGACGAAATAGCTTTGTACATGCTTGTAAATCTGCAGGAGTTTCTTTTTACTTCACATAAATCAGCAGTGGTTCGAGAAAAATGCGCACTCTTTGTCTAACGTAAACGTTTAAACGCTGAAGCACAACGTGATGATAACATTATCATTCACAAATAAAATTTACTCTGTAACAGCGGTGCAGTGTCAANATTGGAAATGTGATGACACTCTCGCTTGTTCTTTGCCATATAGTTAGGATTGAATTTCGCAAAAACAAGATAAAAGTACGACAACACACAATGGCAACCCAAGCATTAATAATTCAATGCCACATCAAAACGTAAACAAGAAAGCTGTTATTCTTCAACATAAACGCGGTGACGACCCTCCCCCGTGTCTCCGTCAAAATAAACCGCTTCTTTTCAACAAATCCTGCGTTGCACAGAAATGTTTCTAATCTTATAGTTGAAAACTTCCACGAATGAAAATTATGGCTCTTAACAAGATGTCATTATTTTCAATGCGTTTTCAACGAATGGTTTTGTTACAAACTCTTCGTTCAGGCGTCGGCCTCCACTAAAGGAAACTCAAATATCAATCCGATCATGTTTATGTCTGCAAAAACGTCCCAATAAGTTGCGCTGTGCTGATCAGAAACCATAGCAAATCGATTTCGAAGGAAACGTTGTAGGGAGAGAAATATCTGTTTTGGCCCAAGTTGCTCAAATAACGAAACGCAAACAAGCGCTCCTGAGTCAGACTACCTCGCACTGTGTCATCCGCAACGGCGAAGGCGCGTTTGTCGCTTTGCTTCCGCTAAGCCTGGCAAATTAAAAGATTAGGTACTTTCCGCTACGCTACAGTGAAGAACAAAGAACACGAGCTGCGCGCAGATCCACCGCTTGGTCTCGCGCGAAACAATGCTGCAGCGACGTTGAGCGCGTCACCGTTTCAAGGAGGTGCATCACAGTTGCTTGAAAGGGGGTCCGCACTGGTAATAGCGTGTGAGCCTAAGGTGCCACGTGGTGCAAAATGTACCTCGGGATTGCGCAAAAACACACAGCCGGCCTCTTGAGATGTCCGAAGACAGCAGAATGCCGGTGAGGAGCGCTGGATGTGCTGTGTTGTTGAGGATGGAACTCAGGAAGCACGAATTCCTTATTGTTTACATAAAGCCCGTTTTCTTCTGTGGCATCGCTGCTTTTGAATCAATTGTGTTTTGAAACCCATGCAAAGACGCTGTAGGCGCACTGAGGTTGCTGCTGTCGTTTATCTATTTCTAAATTTGGGAGGCAGGACACACAGACCGTCTTACGAACAACATTATTCCTAAAAACACTGCAAAATGTTTTTTTCGTTACAATGAGAGGCGTGAAGAAAGAATTACTTGCATACGGAGGCAAGTGTGGCAAACAGACAACTGGTTGTGGAGATGTTTATGTTATAAGAATAACAAGAGATGGCTTCGACATTACCAATTTTATCACTTTCCGTTTCCGCAGTTGATACACAAATGGCGAACGCCCACTGTAAGCCGGCAAGGATATTTTGTTTTTTGCCCAATCCAGCTTTTACCATTACCTCTGGAATGTCGCATAGTAACGCCGGCGATGTAGTGCTGAAAAAAGAAGTATGAGGACGCACCCAAAAAACTAGCCCTTTTGAACAACATTTTAAACTCATTTTTAAATCAGTATTTCATTAAGTGTTCACTTAGTCACTTACATTGCACTACAAGAGAAATCAGTCAGTCACAGTTTTTAGGGTGCTGGCCAAGAGATATCTTGTCATTTATTCATTTATGCGACGCCTGGAACTACACGCAGGAAATCTGAGCAAAAATAGTCATCTTGAAGTCAGCTTGCCATGAACAAAGTGTGAGAACGCGTTCCCATGCCTTCTCGCCCCACTTCATCCCTGAGTAAAGCTCCGTTTGAAAAAGAATTTCCTAAAGGCTACAACCAAAATAGATTTGGCGTTGGGGTAGTTTAGGAAAGTGGAGGGGATGCCAGATATATTATAACTAGGGCAACCAATTTTTTGACCTAAAAACTTAAAACTTTCACTTTATAGTTTACAAATTTTGACTTCGTTCTAACCTATAAATTTTCTGCGTTTGCAACTGCAAAGTAATTCAGCTTTAGGTGTTGAGGTTAATCCAGAAGCATTCATGCACTCTGCTTCGAATTTTTAAAAAATTTGGTTGCTTAACTTTGGGGATGATATATTGATAATTACACTACAACAGAGTCAAACCTGAGAACATCATAAAGCTGAAACACTATATGCATAATGGATTGAGCGTTTCCCAAAACAAGTATTGTATGACCACATTTCTCGCCTATCCTACATAATATTCAATCGCCCAGTAGTGGGCAAAACAACATTATTACGTCAGAAATCGCAACAAGCCCAATATTATTAGTTTATTACAGAATTGCAACTAAACTTGAAAAAACGTACCACTCTCTGTTGTTGCAGTTTCAATAAAATATGAATAAAGAGAAAAAAACTGTACTGCAAAAAAATTTTGACCTAACGATAAATTTTGACTTTTTTTTGACCTAATAGCTTCATGGTATGAGCGTGAAATTTGGTTTGTGGACGTTTCATAAACTTTAGAAACGGCAGAAAAATTTTGACTTAATTGACTTTTGGTTGCCCTAATTATGACGTTTATATTCATACTGTGGTGTGAAAATAATTTTGCAAAGAAACGTGGGGCAGTTGTTGGAAAGGATCATCAATTTTCTGAAGGCACTGCGTGTTTCAGGGAGCAAATCATACCCTCAATCGATCCTTATGGTTCGACAACTATTTAAAAGCGATAGAGACAATTGCATCGCCTTCGTTTAGCGGAGGAAGCAAGAACAAGCTGTTGCCACAAAAGCTGAATTTTAAACGTTTAAGGTGCACACCATGAAAGCAGACATCGCAAACTATGCTTTGACTCAGATGTGATGGAGAAATTTCCAATAATATCAAAGTTTTCGCTGCGCCAAGTTGCTAGTCGAAGTCTTGCACGTAAGGTAAACTGGGTGATGGGTCAAACTGGGTGAATGGTGTAAAAATTAGTTTATAATTCATCAAACCTAAAACTTCTCAGCCGTTAAGAGCCTTATACTGGATATCGTATTGTGAAATAGGGAGTTTCCATTTGAGGAGCGTAGATCCCCGGCTTCGAAAATCCCGTAATGGTAGGTCCGGCTAAAAACTCGCATTTAGTTTTTCAAATTTTGAACATCCCAAATGAAGAAATCACGTGTGAGGTGGTAACGGTGAGGAACCGTAGGGAAAGTAAAAGGATAAATCAGCCGGTCGCGAGTTTTTCATTGTTTGTAAAGTTCTCGCGCGTACAAATGCCGTGTGACACTTGGACACTGTCGGCGTACATCATTTTGCTGACCTTGTTACAAGTCTTCCTCCTCTAGGAGATGACAGTGGCTTGACACATTTTAAAAACGAATGAAAATGCTAAAAATATTGGTGCATTTGTGATTTTGTGCAAGAGGTCTTTTTTAGCTCATTCATTGTTCATACTCTTTCGTTATCATTTTCTCCGAGCCGATCTTTTCATTATTTTCTTTATGTATTTTTGCATAGAGATTAAAATGGTCGAATGTGTTCACACTTACATAAGCACTGATTGCGATCAGATGTCTGCATTTCAGATGTCTAATATGTCACCCCCCAAACAACCTCAAATCCAAAACCTCCAAATTTTTTTATCGAAGGTACTAGCCTAACCGGATTTCTTGAGGCTTTCCACAGCTCTCTAGCTCAACCGGCTGGCGAGTTATGGTTGAACGTGTTGGGGAAAATCCGGGGAAAATCCTTGCGCCAACATTTTGGCGCGTGCGGGACTTGAAGGGTTAAATAATGGCAGATCCACAAAAATATGTTTATGGCTTGCCTGTCAGCATTTTGAGTATAACATGGGGTCCGAAATGCTTGAGAATTCCTAGTGAAACGTGCAGATTAAGCACCCATCTACTGCCAAGCAAAGGCTAAGTAAATGCAAGTAGAACTTCATCGATTTGTGCTTGGACAAACTCACCGACAATCGTAGCACAACGTTCGAATGTCATTTTTGAATGAATCATCAACATCGCTCGACCAAGCGCAACACGTCTCTCTCAAAAGCGGGTTTGGCCGATTTGAGGCAGCTGCCTTCCCCAGCCACCTCTTCCTCACCTAAAATGTAGACTCTTTACAGCAAACGCATCTGTTTTGTAGCTTCTCGTTCTGTACCCTACTGCACTACAAACATTTCAGCTAATCTAGAAACCCTTGGCTCCTTGAAGTGTCAAGACTTCGTCCGCACCGGAACGTGATCGCCTTGGCGTTGTATTACGTTGCCGGAAGTGTTTGAAACACAACCTCAAGTGCTGGTACTCATTAATCTTATTAGCGTTTTTGCAACAACGACGGTTCGCTATATTTGCTGGGATGGATTTTAGGGGAAGCGAACGAGGCAGTAGCTTTTTCATAGATACCGTGGGCTCCCCCTTTGAGAGTTTTTGCATTGGTTTCTTGAAAAGCTTATGAACCACTCCGGAAGGACATTTAACCACTCCGGAAGGACATTTAACCACTCCGGAAGGACATTTAACCACTCCGGAAGGACATTTAACCACTCCGGAAGGACATTTAACCACTCCGGAAAGACATTTATTAAACCCTGAAGCAAATCAAATGTTTTTCAAAATAAAGCAAAAATTATTTGCAAATGTGCCAAAGGGGCCCTACAACATCTTTAGTGCGTGGTTTTGGGGCCCTTTCTGGGAGTTTTCCTCCAGGCTCGGGCCCCTAATTTTTAATATCCAGCCCTGTACATTTGTTGTGTTATACCGTCTTTCAATGAAGCGGTTTTTCAGCAAAAATCACGAACGAGCGTAAAGGTGCACTTGCGCAAACTCACTCATACATAAGCACAAACATGCCGGTACCCACAAATGCACACTCCAGCTAACCCAAACACAGATAGTGTCAGCTATACCTGTATGCGTGATGCGAGGTAGTCCCATGGGTGCCGCGAAATTGTTGAACCTATTTTATAGAACTCTTTGACGCTTCTATGAATTAGGTTTCTGTCATTCGTTTTGTTGGGCCGAATGAAGAAAACTGTGCTGCAAAGGTGTGCAATGGCCCGAAAAGGTCGGGAAGCACTGAGATAAACAGTAACGACACGCCTACAACCATGGACTTGCCAGATTGGAGGTTACGTTGTGTATGTAGCTGCCCTCCGAAAAAGTTTGAAATCCGCTGTTTGTTTGAGCAAAGTTTTGCCGATGAGATAAAACCAAAACATTCATTGATTCATTTTCACACCCGCTTTCTTCTGGGGACGGTCGCGGGGATAGCAGCCCCTCGAGGCCTCGAAATACCTCACGGTTTTCAACAATCTCCGATAATTCTCCTGGCTCCACACCGGGACGAGACCAAGCAAGGCTGGGATTTAATCACGCCACCTGGTCCTTATACGACCTCCAGCCTACTTTTCCGTGGACGTATCCAGCCAGGGCCGCAACCAGTTGATATTTTCGGGGGAACACAATGACTGCAACTTGTTCTTGTACCTTACAACTATACATGTTTTTGAAATTTTGGGCGGCAATTGCCAGGTTGCCGTCCCTCTGGTTGCGGGCATGTAACCAGCAGGGGTTGCCTCGCCAATTTTTCCTGACACATTCTAGTTACATGGCCGAACCAACGTAACCTCTTTATTCGGAGAAGTGGCGCGACATTCAGGGCTTTACGAATTTCACAGCTGCGCACTTTGTCGCGAAGTGTCCCACCGTAAATTCTTTGCAGAAACCCTATCTCTGCTACTTGCACTTGAAATAGCACTCTTTCAGTCATCAGCCAAGATTCATGACCATAATGGAAGATCGGAACAAAAGACCGATTTAAAAGGTTTACGGTGTTTCAAACCTCCCGTTTTGTGACCAGAGAGCGATAAAACTCACGTAGAACTGTGTTTGGTATATCAATCTGTGTATCAATCTCCTTGTTCCGCCTTCCGTAAATCTTGAATATCACCCCAAGATACTTGAACTTCTCGACCTGCTGCTGTGTATTGACGCTTACTTGTACCGTACAATGGCTTGGGTTTCAAGAGAGGCTTAATTAGGTTAGGACTATGTGGATAACGGTTAACTGAAGCATTTTTTCAGCTATTCGATATTCGGATAAAATTTTCTCGGTTTACCGGTGATATATGAGGAACGTTAATAGTGAGCTTTATGCTTCTTTACCAACTTCGGAATTCCTTTGTTCTCAGCTACTGCTGGCCGCAGTTATCATACAATGACGACAGTTTCAACTGATTTGAAACTTTTATTCACGTTTCATGCACCATATTCTCTAGTTTAGACTATAGAGTCTAAACGCAATATGCATGAGAGAATTCATTCTACTCCGCCACAAAACAACGAAAATGCGACAGTAAAATTTTAACCACCTCTCGATATTACCAAGTCGAATGCGTTTTGAGGTGAACAGTCGAAAAGACTTGAAAAGCTTCTACTGCACAATATGTTTTCGAATTGTCTAATTTTTAAGAATAATAAAATATGATTTAGGTATTTTAGAATTGAAAATCTCAAGAAATGGCGAGAAGGAAAGCTGTGAAACCTGTGAAATTGCCATTTCGTGCTAAGGCTATCAACAAGAGCTGTGAAAAACCACCTGCATTTAAAGCACAAGATTCGGGATGATGCAAAGAATCCAAGGACTGTTTTTGCTCCCTCATTGTCAATGAAATTTGACGTTTCTACAGCTGGGAGGATTGGCCATTTTATATACCAAGTCAAGGTTTCGCTGGAGAGATATGTTACAGAGATAGCTGTAGTTGAAATTTCAATTTTACAAATTTTAGAACTCTAAAAAGGTTGGCCCAAAACTCTTGGATACCACCAAAACTTTGCAAATCAATTAAAACTAAAAATAAGCTGTGTAGAGTACTAGTTCGATCCACATTTTATAATAAGCGAGAACATATAAGATGCAGAAGAGAGGAATAAAATAAATCACCAACTAGAAGTAAGCAAAAGAAAATACTACAAATCTCAGTTTGTTGGATGTTGAAATGACACTGCAAAAATGTGGAAACTTATTATCTTTTCACCAATTCTCGGGTCAAAACTCAGCCTCATCCAAACAAACCACTAAATTCAATAAATTCGCAATACACAGGAAATCTAAAAAAGATGGCTAATACATTTAATGACTGCTTTGTGACAGTAGGGAAGCGCATTGCAAATAGCATCACACCTCCTTGCAGTAACAGGTATACTAGTTATGATAACTAGTAAAGGCCCAGACCACTCTTTTGTATTGCATGAAACGTTTGCTCACGAGGTTAAGGCTGTCATTAACAGACTGTTACGATGTAAGAGTGTTAGGATGAATGACATCCCGTTACATATACTAAAATTGCGTAAAAATGCCTTACCTCCATTTTTAGCCCAAATGTTTAATCTTTGCATAACAGAAGGTACCTACCCCAAACGCCTAAATTGTGCACAAGTAATACTATTCACAAAGTGGGGCAAAAGATCTTTGCACTAACTACAAGCTAATATCACTTCTCTCAGCCATTATCAAAACATTAGAAAAGTTACTTTGTAGCCGACTGTATTCCTATATTGAGCAACACAAAATGCTCTCTAAAGGCCAATATGTTATAACAAGCGGATTATTAACATCTTTAGCTATATACGACATATATGATAACATTCTGCAAAACACAGAAAAAGGATTACTATTTGAGGTGTATTCTGTGATTTATCTAAGGCTTGCAATACCCTTGATCATGCGATACTTCTATGGAAGTTAGAGGTTTACCCCACAAGCTTCTAACTAGCTATTTGCAAGACAGACAGTAGTATACTGTTGTTGGGGGATACAGGTCTACCACCCAAGAAGTAACACTAGGGATATCCCAGGGTTCATCGCTAGGGACCCTACTCTTTGATTTGTATGTGAAAGACCTCCTAAAAGCATCAAAAGCAACTCCCACACTTTTTGCTCATAATACATTGATGATCATATCCTGTTCCGTGCCAATTCTCAGCTCTTTTTTCTGTTTTTACCAACCTGCGTTGCGCAGACAGTGCGTACGTATACTATGAGCTTCATGTCTGATTACAATTGAAATTCAATCATTCATTCATACCAGCATGCAAAATGGAGTAAATGATGAACTGCAAAGAGTTGATGAATGGATGTGATATAATAAGTTGTCACTGAAGTACTCAAAAACCACATACATGCCCTTCAACAACAACCTAAGCCAATCTTGTGATTTTAGGGTAATAATTAATCACTTTGAAAAAAACACAAAATTTGCACCAAGCATCTTGGGGTGTGCATTGACCAAAAACCTTTCTTGGGCAAACGACATGCATCACCTTGAACAAAAACCCTCCCGCAGTGTTGAATCTTTTATGAGGTAAGATTTTAGTAATAATGCAATGACATCAGTTTACTACAGTTTAACTTATAGTCATTTTCAATATGCAATTGGTGTCTGGGGTGGAGCTGGATAAACTGTTATGAACAGACTAAATGTTTTACGTATCAAAGACTAGGAGCAATAACCTATAGTTCTTTTAGGTCGAGAGTCTCATCACTGTATAAACAGTTAGACCTTCTTACATTGATGATATATTATACACATTCTTGAAATAAGGAAATGTATACATAGTTTATACTGGGGCAGAATTCCTCTTAATATCTATCATTTGTTTACTTCTGTAAGTCAGGTCCACTCTCACGTAATCCGTGATGCCACACGAAGTGGATGCATTTGGCAACTGGCTTCAACAGTAAGAGGAAAAATATTTCTAAAACACTTTGGCCCGAAAATCTGGGACTTTATTGATCCTTCCTCATATATGAAAATTTCCCATCTTTATTCAAAAGGCATTTTAAAGACAGACTTGCTAATGCATATATTGAGTGAATACAGGGTGCTGGGTAAGGATGTATGTAAGGGCTCTACAACTTGGATTTACCGATGCCTGCTTATGTGCGATATATCATTAATTTTAGTTTGACACATATATACTGTAAGTGCAATATCAATTTTGGATTATAGTGTGTTTTGTGTGCATGCTATGCCTGTTTCTTGCTATTTTATGGTTTCTGTTGCTGTTTTATGCTGTCGCGGTCTTTCTGTTTTGCAGCTATACACTGCGCCAAGAGGTCTCTTCCCATCGTTTTCAGCAGACCGGTGCATTTTGAGGATTTCTGCACGATGCGTAAATAATTCCGCACAACATGTGAAGCTTCATCAACCACACTGCACAAGGCCCTCTCAAGGGGCTGCTCTTTACGGAAGTTAGAAAATAAATAAAAATCAGAAAACTGTCGAGCGGTGCCCGACGAGACAACCTGTTTACAAGATTTTTTCGGTGTTCCAGGTCCAAGCGCTTCAACTTTAATTTGCACGAAGTTGTCTAATGTTTGCACCAATAAAATCAACTCAACAACTGCTGCGAGCAACCAAATGGTGCAAGCATTTTAGCAAGAGAATACCAGGGAAACAACCAGCCAATCTTCAAACACTTTATCAAGCACTGCTTGTTATTAATCTCACTTCACTGGAAGCAGAAAAAGTGTTCAGTGCATGAGGACCCAGGCCCGTAGGCAGGTTTTAAGGTTTGAGGGCAAATGCATTTTTGAGGGCATGATTTTTTGTTTCTATTATATGTTTACTGCACTCTAATCTCCCCCCGTGGCTACAAACCTGTAGAAGACCCATTGCTACAAAACTTCGGTTCCTTCTAAATGATTTAACAATCGACGTGTTGCACATCATAAGAAATGCGTCGCAAAAAATTAAAATTTGTGATTTTTTCATTGTAGGCCTGTTCCATAAAGTTAGTAAAAGTACAAGAGTTCAGAACGTTCTACTGTGACTCTGAAAAGGGTGATATGGCTCTGATTCATAGCCTTTACCTTCGGTCAAGTTTTTTAATTTCGTCTTATTTCTTCTTTCCAATGTTCGTTTAACCGGATAACATTACCGCTAAATATGTGGATATATCCGTTATCAGAATAACTGGTTTTTACAACTATCCAACCAGTACGTACCCTTCTGCCTTCCTTCTTGCATAAGGGGAAGATCACACCAGTCTACCAGTCTTTCAGTGCATTTCCAGCAGGATTGCGGAGTCCGAGATAAAATATCCGACTCTGACATTCTAAAATTTTTGACTCCCGACTCCGACTCCGAGTTTCCAAAATTTCCGACACCGACTCCCGACTCCGGCCTTTCCAAAATTTCCGACTCCAACTCCTTAACATAAAGGGAATGAAAATTGGCTGTTAAAATCAATGGAAATCGTGGTACACAGCAAGAAACTTCTGATTCAACAAAAGTTTCAAAAGAAATTGTACCATTTCAACAGCAATTCCCAATTCAGGAGTGTGATGTAAAAAATGATCCAACTGGGCACTCGGAGTCGGAGTCCAATATAAAACCCGACTCCGACCCCCAGTGTTGTTAGGAATCCGACTCCGACTCCACCCAAAAACCTTCGATAGCTTACGACTCCGGCTCCGACTCCGCAACCCTGATTTACAGAACGCTAGGCCACTTGACACATCCGCGTTAGCCAAATAACTCCTCTGTTCAAAGCTTTGAGCATTTCAGGTCGCATTTCATCACAACCTGCAGCCTTCCCACCCCTTCAGTGTTTTGACAGCTGAAAAGATTTCGGTCGCAATTCTGGTGTTTACCTCCCTAAAATACACGTCCTGTTCCACTGATAGTGTGAGTGTGACTAGGTTCAAAAGATCTTTGAAAAACTCTCGTCATTTTCCAAGGATGTCATCCTCATTGCTGAGTAAGACACCATCTTGGCTTTTGATGATTCTAGCAATATTACTGCAGATTTTTGCTACGCAGGCGAGGATGTCTTGCCAGAATACGTTGTTGGCTTGTCAGTAATTGGAATCTCGTTTGTGTCCGAGATACTCCCACGATTGCATCTTGGTCTCGTTTGCCGTGAGGGCTGCTATCCTTCACACCTCAGCATACCGCGAATGCAAAGAAGGTTCGACTTTGTTCGGAAGCCATGTAGGCTACTTTCTTTGCTCGAAAAGCATTTTTCACTTCTTGTTTCCACCACGAGTTACTTTTTTGCCATTATCGCCACACCGAGTCGATTCCTTCCAAATACACTAGCAGCGGATGAAGCTACAGCCGCCACTCCATCCCCGATGCGCATTCCGGAACCTCTCAAAACGAGGACAATACGCTGCCTGCAAAGGTTGTTCTTACGCCTTTGTCCACCAGGGCCTCTCACTTTATGCGGTAGGACCTCCTACACCTGCGCGTTTGTGTAGACCAGTGGTTCCCCACCGGGGAGGAATTCTTCCACAGGGAGGAATTTTATGAGTTCAGGGGAGGACTTCCCACTTTATAGTTAAGGTACCTCTTCATTTCATGTGTTGTACTTCTTTTTTAAGTTGACATTGGCTCTTTACATTAGTTACGTCACTATATATTTGTAGGTTTTTAGTGGGCTATCACACGTTTTTTTGACAAATTTTAGTGCAAATATTTGACAACAAACAGTTTTTGTCAACTTTCATTAATCAGGTTCTTGTTGTCAATAAAGACCATTGTTCCAATTGTAGTTAATGCTAGCCTACGAAACAGAGCAGGGAGCAATGAAAGTTCCATAGGGAGGAATGAAAAGTTCCAAAATTAGCAAAGGGAGGAATGTATCAAGAAAGGTCGGGAACCACTAGTGTAGACCTTGCTGATTTTTCAAGACGTAAGTTCGGACCACCAGGTGGTGATCGGTCGACAAGTTCTGCACATCTTTCGACACGAACATCCAACACTGATTGGAACACGTCAGCTGAAAATATGCAGAAATCAATTAATGACCATTGACCTAATCAATCTCTGCACCAGGTGTACTTGCGCAAATCTCTGTATTGGAAGAAATTGTTCATGATACACAGTGCATTGTTGCAGTTGCAGTAGAAGCTTTCCGTTGTCATTTACGTCAGCATCATCATGTTTACCAATCACACCCTTTCATACCCTAGCATTGTTCCCAACATGTGTATCGAAGCCTTCCAAAAGAATCATGCATTCGTTACCTTTAACCCTTCCCCACGCATCATAGCTTCCTCCACGAATTCCGGGTGCTGTGAACTTGCGTTTGGGCCGTATACCTATATCAAACGCAGGGAGCTATCTCAGAACTTCAGCCTCAACATGCACACCCTTCTTCCTTGCAGGACGCATTCATTAACACAGTTCGCCAGATAAGGGTTTATAAGTATGCCCAGCCTTGGCAAACTTTACTGACACAACGCTGGGGGTAGAGGAGTTTCCACCCGTCGTCCAGCTCAGCAGTGTTGGCAACAACAAACCAGCAATTTTACGGAAAACTGCCGATTTTGGGGCAAGCAAATACAAAAATTTCGGATAAATTATTACCTAGCTGTGAACCACAAAGATTGCTTTATAGTGAAAATACACTTTATTGAGTGATACATTTGCGTGTTAGGTAAAACTTTTTCGCCCCGCAAAACGACAAATTTGGCACTGATATTCACACGACGAACCCAACTCGTACATTTAAAATTCGAAAGCATGGGTTGGGGAACCTGCGGTCCGCTGGCCAAATGCACCCTTCGTGATTATTCAATATGGCCCGCATCAGAATTTTCGTTACCCATGTTTCAACATAATATAGCGTAGAAAAGAAACTCCATGACAAGCAGAAACGTAGACTGTAAGTCAAGAGACACTTAAAAGTACTAGTGTTTCTGTATGCTTTCGAGGAATCAGTCGACTGCCATCTGCTTTCGTCTTTTTGCGATGATTCAAACTTGCACATATCTCTATTCAAGTAT
>JGI24159J19872_10000033_pt1 | contig 62277 bp, 38 predicted proteins | sample Ectturendosymbi4_FD_19872 | JGI IMG/M metagenome (IMG submission 19872) | reverse complement strand
GTACTGCAGCATTGTATATGCGCATGTTGGTGGTACGCGAAATGGACTGCTGGCGCGACAATGGCTTGCGGAGTACGTGCATCACATTTGACGATAGTGCGCTTCTGCGCTCGATTTCGGGTTTAAGTTCACCGTTGTTGATAACTGTCGAACCCAGATACACAAATGAATCCGCAAATTCCACAGCATTCCCATCGATGTTTAGAGATGGAGAATCGGGGCCTTCACCAACATGCATCAGTTTGGTTTTCCTCTAACCAGGTGCAGAATAAAGCTGTAATATTCTCTCTTCTTAGTACCAATTATTTTAAAATCCTAATTTATTTAATATCAATTGCACATGTTATGTACTCTTTTGATAACTGTGGCTTGCCTGAACACTTTGACAATTCCTTTTGAAAGATTGCATCAGTCCACAATTATCAAACAAGGCTTGCTTCTTCACTAGAAAATACCATTTATCCAGAATGAAATCATCTCAGGGTCAGCTTTCTTGAATATCTATTGGTCCAGAATTTTGGTCTGAAATTGCTGAAGGCTTGGAAGTCTTGTGCCTTTTTTCTATTTGGAACACACTACAAAAATGTCTTGTGACGAGAGCTGACAACAGATCGGCTTTCATCTTGTTCTCTTACCAATACGCCAATTGATTCTTCATTCGTATGTTTGTACCTTTTTTATGTAAGTTTGTATATGAATCCTCTTCTTTCTGTGGTCACTTCACCATTCCTAGTGCTCAGCTCAGGCCACCTCTCTGTACATTGACATGCTTTTCACTTTTTGTGCATTTTTATTTTCATAGATACTGTGCTTTGTTACTAACGTCTGCATAAACGAAACGTTCAAATTAATGCATTTTGTCGAATCATTTTTTCCTCTTCACTTGAAACGTCTTCAATTCAGTGTTGATTTATGCCAACAACAGGGCTGGCTGAGTAGCTGACACATAAGGTCTTTCGCCAACCCTTTGAGTGTCAAATATGTAATTTCTATCAATTTGCAGCATTCCAATGTTTTTTCTCAAATTGTTTTTCTAATTTTAATATTTTATTAACATACAATTAACTTTTCTTTCCTTTGGTGTTTTGCTGTTTTTATTGCATTTCTCTTTCTGGTTTGAGTCACAAAAATGCGTATCTCCAAAGCGTTGGTCATCAGGTTTTTCAGTGGACAACTGGATAAGCTACGTATAGGATTCCGTGCTTGCAAGATAACCAGGTCACCCGAATAACCACTGCTCTGCAGTAAGTGGCTTTGAAAGTTTGTTCAGTTGGAGTCTTCACTACATTGCATGCTCAACATAGAAGCATAAATTAATGACACACCTCGTCAAGCTGCAGGTAGTATCAACCTTTTACATCACAGCTGTTGTTATGCAATCAAATGTGTCATGTTAGTCGTTAAACTGCTTATTGTTTACAACAATTCTATTGGTGTAATATATCCTTGATCTTTTGTCATATATGCTTGATCTTTTGTGGCAGAGGCACACCTCATTCGAAAGCGGTTGCTTTGATTCAAGGCGGAGGATCGATGCCTACCCTTCTTCTCCAGTCTACGTCTGGAGCTATACCTCAGCCAGGTACATTAAAATACGGTGTTTAGCAATCAGTTTAGCCATATCGTTCCTCTGGTTGTTTTAACTGGAATTTCCTTCTTAGAAATTATAAAAGATGGGCTCCAATAGATTAGTTTTCGAATAAATTTTTGATGCTGTTCTTTTTGGCTAGTGTTTTTTCAACCCCTTTGGTTTCAGCGGCATCTCTTTTCTTGTTTTGTACTGCTGCAAGCAATCACCACCCCTACACAGAGAGCCAGGGCAGAACCGTAGCCACGTTCGGGGGGGGGGGCATTCGAGGGCAATGCCTCACCAAATTTTGTTGTGCTTAGACAACTGTGCTTTAAATGTATAATAAAAACAAAAATATTTCCCTCCTAAAAATGTATTTTTGCCCTCCAAACCTTAAAACCTGGCTACGGGCCTGAGCCATGGCACTTGGCAAATGACAAGCAAAACTCGCATTACTTAGGCTTATATCGTGCTACGAACGGTCTATTTAAAATTGCGTTTTGATATGAAAACTTCCCTTTTATAATGTTCAGCGCTAAAACTCGTAGTTTTGTTTCCGCTAAGCATCTTTTACATGCGCAGTCACGGCAAATGCAAGTTAGCATCTGACGTGATATTTGCAGTCATTAAAACTGAAAGCACTTTCCTGCCTCGATTCGGTGTGTCGCAACCTTCTCCTATGCGCGGACTCTTGAGTAAAGTAACGTCTTTCTTGCATACCCCAACCCCCCAAGACGTTTAGTTTCAGAAAATCCAATACTTTCAAAACTTGACGTGATTAGGAATTTCTGATTTCAGGTTCGGAAACGGCCATCTGAAATCATTCTAGCTGTGCATTTGCTACTGTAACAAACACCAAGGTATCCTTGACCGCAGTCTTATCATATAAAAAGCTATAACTCTTAGACCTCCTGTTTCACCTTCTCGAACCCTGAAACTCCGCAGAACCCCGGGTAGCGAACCGCTGTTGTAGCTCATTCTGGCTGGAGACTATTCCCTGCAGACAGCGTTAACTTCGTGAACCTCACACGCCCAAATAAATTTCAGCAAGAAACAATGGCAATATACTGGGCTAATTCAGACTGACTCGTGAACACGTGGCTACGGGGGGCATTCGGGAGCAGTGCCCCCAAATGTCATTGTGTTATTCCCAGGATAATTTGTTTTAAAAATATAATAAAAACAAAAATTTTACCCCTAAAGGGTATTTCCCCCTCCAAATCTTAGAACCTGGCTACGGGCCTGATATGCCAGGCATAGAAATAAGTGATTATTGGTTTGGTATGCGACAAATGTTGTTCGCCGTGTGGCATCCGACATTTAAGCTGATTCTTTTCAGATATTTTGTTTATGAACACTTTTCCTACATTGTCAAAATTACCTAGAAATTTCTGAAATATACTCAGTAACACTTTCACCATGAAAGCATTCCAGGGACCGCGGTATCACACATGTTGGGAACCAATGTTTTAGCCCAGGTGTCTCCAAACGTTTTTGCCAGGGGGCCACATACCTAAGCGATTACACAACAGTTCGAGGGCGGACACCTTACTCAAGCGGTTGTTTGAAGATATATTACATTCTGCTAAATCAACAAATTTTCGTAAAAATATTATTTATCATTATTGACAAAACGGCTTCACGGGTCGGATGAAATGCCTTCGCGGACCGGGATTTGTCCCGCCGGAAGTAATTTGGAGACCGCTGATCTAGCATAAGAAGGTTGAAGCAATGCATTTTAACTTGAGCCTATGCCTGAAAGAACTTTCAAACGCTCCAAACAATTTTGATATTTTAGTGAATTACAAGGTCACAGATAAACATTTGCTGGTACTTCAGTGAAAACAAAACAAAAGAGTGGTACTTATCGGTAAGTGTATAGGCTAGATGAAAAAGAATGTGTCTTTTTCTTAACTTTTTGCAGAGGTCCCAGGTTTTATTATTTATTATTCTCTTTGCTATAAATTTGGCTACAGGCAGATAATGAAAAACAATGTTATTGATGTAGGCGCTTTGCGTTCGACACTAATTTTGAAATTACTACGAGAATACTTCATTCGAAAGCCGTTGAGTGAAGTGTGTTCTTGCAATAACCTTTTATTAAAAGGATCAAACCACTTCTCTAAGAACGTGCACTGCGGATCATATATACTGTACGTTAATGCAGGACAATGGCTTGCTTATATCATGACGGCCTTTACGATATTTTCAGTTTTGCCAGGATTATCTTCTTTCCACCATTCAACATACGATATCAAAACGTCAGTCCCTGACAAAGAACCCGCAATTCAAAAGTCTGATGCCTTAGACCCTCTGCACTGGGCTTTGGACTATGTGCCTGATCATATAAAGATCAATGGATTCACTTTCAAGCAGCAGGTATTACGTTCTGCAAGAGTTGGGCAAAGCGTGGCCCACAAAGTGAAAAGCACTGGCCCCTAAAAGTTTCTCTAAAATTGCCGCTCATACGCCAACTAGAAGGCTCATGAAAGCAAAAGCGAAAAGCGATGGCGCTCGACGTTTTCCCGAAAATGATCCTCGAACCCGGAAATGGAGTCTCATCTGGTGAAAGGCAATGGTTAATGTAAAGCTTGGCTGACACTGCTAGGCATGAGAAAAGACTTGCCTGCGAGTGGGGTCGAGGGCCATGAAAGGCACCCTCGTGTGCAGTGAAGTTATCCACCACTGTCCTACAGTGTGAAAAATATCTGTAAATAGAATTACTCATCGCACAGCCGCCCTCGACTATGCCAAATGAGCAGCTTGTTGTCGCACTCAGTATCAGGGTAGAATTTCGTTTTTGAGCAAGGCGTAAATGATGCGATATGGGCGTGTCAAAAACATGCGCTGCGATGATTCATTGGACAAACATCAAGTGTGCTCCTGAATAAAAACCCTACCAACCCAAACCTTGACCGGTAAAACTAACATTTGTTTGCTGCGCTGTGGCAAGGGCCGCTGTAAACTGAAAACTACATTGGGCTTGACCAGAGAATTCAACTGACATTACCTTTCGTATTTAACAACGCATTTAAATGAATTTCTTTGCCTGTTTCAGCTTGAAAAAGTCCTGGATTCTGGTGAGGCACGCACGATAAAAAATGCTCTAAGTGAGTTTCACTGCACTCGTCAACTTGATGATCTCCTCTTCCACCTGTATCCCATACTGCACGGGCCTGACACCCAGCGCCAAGTTATTTGGCTCTATATACTGCAGTGCCTGACTGACCGCGAAAGAGACTTTCTCAGTAAAAAACTTCTCGAATTGAATCAAAACATCATTCCAGGTACGTGTTGACCTAGTTCGGGGATAACTCGTTAACAACTTGTTTGGAAGCATGTCGAATGGGCGGCAGGGGAATGCTTGACCAACTGCAAACAAACCTGTCACCAAATTTGAAGTTTGACGAAATCATCGTGTTGGCAAGTTGCTTGTCGACGGACCGTTACTGATGTATTGGGTGTATATTGGGTTATTGCCAGCTTGCCGAAACGTGTAGAAGGCACCCAATTTGTTTTCAGTTACCAAATCATGTATGATCCTGGGCATAATTTGCCGTCAACAATCTTGACGTTGCGCTGTTGCTATGGTGACTCAACTTTTTCCTTACTTGCCAGTTTCAACCCACATGCAGCCCGGTAACATTTGGCGCTTTAAGTCTTGCATATCCAGCAGTTAAGTTGTTTTTTTACCAAAAGTAGTAGCCCATGTATGCCATTACTAAGAAACATTTCGTATGTTGTTGACCAAAGGTTTTGGCATATTTGGTTAAAATCATGCACAACAGGCAGGCTACGAACGTTGCAGTAGCGCTCAGATTTCCACAGTTTGAGTAATATCTGTCACTTGCACTTGAAACATCCTGCAAATAAAACTTTTAAGCCGTTAATATTCAGAGAAATTGTTTTATCCACTCTCCAGTTATAACAAAACACCAGTCTGTGACCTAGACCTACGTCATGGCATTTCCTCAATTATCGGATTCTTATTCTTTCTATGCAATAATTTGTCTAAGAAAGCCCAAGCCAGTCGTGGGTAGGGAAAAAATTAGACTGCAATTAGGAAATAATTCTAGGAAAACTTTCTTCTTGTGCCAAAACTTAGTGTGCTGACTTTAAGACCAAGTTGAAAAATATGCAAATATGCAGTTGTAGTAGTTCGTGTACCATCGCCACAACAAATTTGGCTGAAGCCCGGTCAGTAATCTGATAGTCAGTGCGTTCAGTGTGGTGCTACTAACCCTGACCTTTGACTCTAGACCGACTAAACTCAACACTGTACAAATATACTGCAAGTAGTACTACCAAAGATGTTCACAAAGAGTGGGTAGGTTAGATTTTTGCACCATTTCTGTGTTTATGCAGCTTAGAACCTTTACTTCAGTTACTGTGATGATGAAAGCACAAAACATATTTCTTTTTTCTGCAGAGATAAGGAGCGCATTCCAGTTTCAACGAAACCAAGGGATTGATCCCAGCATGGCTGAGAAAGCAGTCAATACTAAACCCAAAGAGAGAATCCCTTTGTCGACTGAAACTTTCTTTCCTGCAGGGGATTTCTCAAGTAGAAACCCTGCTGACGCCTGTTCTACTTATGTTGAAGTAGAAAAGAAACAATCTGATGAGCAGAAAAGTCTTACAAAGAGGCAACGGCGACGGAGGACAGTTGAAAGAAATGAATATGCTTCAGCCAGCAGTCCTAATCAGAGATCCGGCGAGTCACTCTCCAACTCCGAAGATCACGTGACCGGTAGCCAGATAAAAAGTGCTGGCAATGTTCTTTCTTCAGGCTTCTCCACACCAAACACTTATGACTTTGACAGTGGATTTTCCGACGCTCAGCAACAGATGTCCCGGCGGCGGAGGCGTGAATCCTCAAGTACACCGCGAAGGCAGAGAGCCCTTGGCGTTTGGTCGCCCACAGTTACTGACGATTCGGTGCACATGGGCAGCGACAACTGCGGCCGTGAGGCTGGGACGACGTGTTCTGCGGTGCCTGAGGCCGAAAGGAACAGTTTCCAGCAGATGAAACCAAGATGCGTTAATGGCAGACGCAGCAGAGCTAGTCGCAATAGGTCGTTGCGGAGCGCAGTGGAGATATCCACTGCTACCTCTCCAGAAGAAACGACATTTCACCTGGGCGACAGAAGCTGTTATGGAAAAAGTAAGAGCATAAGTTGGCATTCAGTGGTCATATTTTAAGATAATGGAAATTACGCCATAACGCACATTTGCATTGTCCCCATGTGTTTTTACGAAACTAAAGTAAAAATTATGATCCAAACTTATAGGGCGACCTACGCTGGTCTCCTTTAAGCTTTGCAGTTAAATATTGAACAAGGTTATTTAGTAGCAGTTTTGAAAAACATTTAAGATTATTATTTGACTTTTAAGATACGCATTAGTCCTAGCAAGAAAGGAGCAACTCTTGTCCTTGTTCAGTTTCTGTAATGTGAAACTGCAAGATGCAAGTATGTCAAGAGTAATAGTCAAGTGCAGCTATGTTTCTCTATCTCGTATTGACCGAAATCCTACCTCATTTGAATAAGTACCGCTAGAATCAGCACCAGTCCCGTCGCCATGAGGGGGCTTTGGTAGGCTTAGCCCCCCCAAAGAAAGCTCAAGGTCCGCCAAATTGAAACAGGAAACACTATATATTAGTGAGACACCGGCACCCACCCCACTGGAATGACCCTCTCAAGAAGAGCCTGGGTCCGGCTTAACAGCCTCCGCACCGGTGTCAGATGTTTCCGCTCCTGCTTGTAAAAATGGGGTATGGCCTCCTCTTCGGCCTGTGAGTGTGGCGCAGAAGAACAAACCATCGACTATGTTGTTCTCCAATGTCCTATCCATCGACCTCCCCACGGACTGCATGGCCTGACGGTGCTGAACGATGAGACAATTGAATGGCTGCTCAACACCTGCCCCGAGATCCAGTGCGGCCAAGCTGTGGTTTCAACTACTCGCTCAAACGAAAGAAGTGAAGTGTTTGTAAATTTTTAGAATGTCAAGACCCCACAAAATGCAAAGTCCCCGCGCACAAATGCAAAGCCCCCCCGTTGAAAAGTTTCTGGCGACGGTTCTGATCAGAACACAATGATGTTGTGATAGGCGGAAAAATCGCTTTTCGCCGTTTTCACGGCACCTTCAGTTCCTGGCACAGGCCATATGCAGGCACGCATTTTGTGTTGCTGAGAAAAGTTAACAAAGTTAAAGGTAAACGGCTTCGTTTCTTACGAGTTGATGCAAACAGATCACACTGTCGTTTGAAAATTTAGGTGCCACAGGTTGACGAAAAGCATTGTCAAACGTTTGACGTTTTGGTGTTTTATATAAAAAAAAGATGGCAACTTATGCGCTTTCAAATGTCTCGGGCTTTGTAAGAGCAACCACATAAATTGACAGCAAATCTGGTGCCGTCTTGCATTTGGGAAATAGTGGTCATTTCCAGAGGTTAGGGAAATTGCAACAAGGTGAAGTTGTCTCCTTAGCACTCCTTTTGGAAGTACGTGCACACGGCGCCAACTGGAAGTATATTCTCAGACAATAGGTTTATTGTTTTTCTTTTTTTATGTTCCATTTATTTATTGCGATTTTTTGCCCGAAAATTATATTGGAATTCGGTTTACTACCGAAGGTGCAAGTATGTGAAAGGTTGTTGTTTTCTTGAGCCATAAACCGCCAAAACTCGCATCACTGAATTTTTGCCCAACTTCTCCGTTTGATGAGTCGTTTTAACTTTTTTCAACCTCGCGCGTTTTGATGGTTCGATTGCACAAAGATCACTTGTTTTTATCCAGCGATTGCGAAGCAAATAGATCCCCAATCGTCTCCAAGCAATGTGAACACAGTCTCTTTCATAAAACTGTTATGTTGGCTGGAAAATGGCTTGGTCTATAACAGGGGTTCCCAACCTGGGGTACGTGTACCCCTAGGGGTACATTTGATGTTAGCAATAGAAGGGAAAATATACTTACATATTATTTATTTCCAAATATTTGCACATATAACTTTGAGACATATAAAAGGGATCTACATTCGTACTTCTAAAAATCTAAAAGTTCTATTAAAAATTCAGTGGATTTTTGTCATTTCCTTAGCATTTTTCATAAGAAATTTAGGGGTACATGCTCATCGGCCGAAATGCGGAAGGAGTATATGGTCAGAGAAAGGTTGAGAACCCCTGGTCTATAACACATGCAGTCATGCACCTGACTGTCATGCACCTGACTGGCTCGTTAACCAATGTGTGACGTCAATCAGTAAGAAACTGGCAGAATTCGATGATGACGAATACAATCCTTATTCCCATCTCTGCTTGCGTAAGATATTGTTCAAGTACCCATACAAACCTTAGCTTGAAAAATGCGTGGGAGCTTAAGTTGCCTGGGGTGTGGGTGCTGGTTTTGCTCACTTGGTCAATTTTTCGAAATTGATTTGCAAAGTTCTTCAAGAAGGACGATAAGCAAACAGAAAAATGGAATTCGACATTTTTGCGGTTTCCGCAACACCAGTGCCTGTGGTCTGATCGGTGAGACATTGATTGATGTACTTCTTGTCTCATTTATCTCAATATAAACCTTCGCTTCACCAGCTGCAAGCCACCTAGAAAAGGCAGTAGGGTTTCATTTTTCCCGCAGCGAGCTGTTGTTTGCTTATAATATTCATCTTCAAATGCGTGCAAACGGAGACACAATGAAAAACCAAAAGACGTACAGAAAAGCACGAGTTTTCATTTTCAAATGCTTGGTTGTACGACTTTCCACTGACCACCACGCCAGTTTTGCTCGGATGCAATATATCACACTCTTGATTAACAATAAATATTTCAAGGCTCTCTGCGACAAAATATGATATTTCTGGCGGTCTGATTTCTAAAAAATCTTCTTTTAAGACTGCTGGACAAATTCAGCTGAAGACACTTTAACTCTAGAAAGCAAAAAGTAGCATAGACTCGTACAGCGGACCGCAATGAAGGTACTGGCTCAAGCGGTGAAGGTTTGATTTCTTTTTGTTGACCTGCAAGCGCAACGATCGATTGAAACCTTTGATTTTTTGGTAGTTGAGGGGCTTAAAACTAAACGCCTGAACAGCTCTTGTTTGAAACAGGAGATAACCGCCAGTCGAAGCTCTTGGGTGTGATAAGATTCTAGGCGGGAAATTAACTGAAATGTTGCCGCCTGTGTCGTGCATGCACTGCAGTTGCTGTTGTTGGTTCTTCCAACATGGGCTGGCGAAGTGAGAGAGTCGGATTTCTGCGCTGTTTTCGCCCCAAATTTTTCGGCGTCGCTGTTTTGCAAATGCAATCGCTCTGTGACGCGTGACGGCCGTTTGCTGAGACGATAAGAAACAGCATAGGCCAGTTGACTTTTAGCAACGTGGACGAGACGAAGCGCAGTTTTCCGTAAGCGCAGCGATCGAACGCGCTTTTCTCTGCACAAAAAGGAAAAATTGTCAGTTGTAACGACGAGCCTCAGATAGCATTGAAAAGTACCAATTTACGTTCAAACAAGATGCTAGTAATTAATCAAAGCACTGAAAAGCACAGTGCAGCATTTTTGTTAAAACTCAGCAGAGATTGGTTTGGCGACGTTTTAAAAACTAAAACGATCGAACACTTTTCATTGAACATTTGTTGTTTTTGAATTTGCAGCATGAGGTCAGACTTCGTGTGCTTAGTATCATAAGGTATACAAGTTCTTTTAAAAGATTGTTTATAAAACCGTGAAAACTGAAGAAGTTCGAAAAAGTTTCTGCGTTCTGACANTGACACTTTCAATATGTTGAAAAAATACAAAAAGTTGAAGGCTGCTATGACAGGTTAGTTTTGTGACTTGAATGCAGCTGCANTCATATCATACGTTAGGAGGGTAGTATTTCAGGATCGATTTGGACTTTTATAATCCTGCAGACTATAAGTGAATTGAAGGAACGATTGCATTTTGAATTGTTTCCAGGAAAATGACTGAAATAAGTCAATAGAAAAGTTAGCTCTAAGACCTTACACAAAAAGCTTCAGGATCCCTTCAGGACATTATATTGCGTTGATGTTGGAATGATATTTAAATTCCATGTATATACCAAATTGTTGATGTTGAAGAAAAAAAAACCTTTTTAAATATTTTCAATGTGGCGACATTTAGTAAGGATGGCTATGGTAATTGTAGCAAGAGAAGTAAAACTGAAACTTTTGTATGTTTGCGAGAATAGTTACACTTTTCGTCAAAAGTATCGTTATTCATGCCCAGTCTTCACCGCGTGCAGGACCTTTCTTATTTTATAATCATGGTTATCTTAACTCACTTCAAGGCAAGGTTAGCGCAGTAGATACGATTTCAGAGCCTTCGACAAGCACCACCGGTTGGTGTTCACCTTGTGCCACGCTGAAACAGTAGTTACTGCTGGCATACAATTGGATACAACAGGAAATAGTAAAAACAAAAATCTTAAAGACAAATGTATTAGTTGATCTCGTTTCAACATTGATACACGACCCATCGTGCGAACTAACTATCAAACCCGTGAAAGCGTGGCTCAAATGCGTGATATGCTATCCTTTCAAACATTAGGCAACGACTTGCACGCTGTGGCCATCTGTGCAAGGAAATGTTAGAAATGCTTTAATAGCCGGACAAGAAGCACTAGTTTAGCTGCAGGAGTTGCAGACTTTCGCTGTTTTCCCGAATAATAACTGTAAAGCAACAGTGATGCTCCTATTTACATGTTGTGCCAAATGGTCGCGAGCTGTAGCGGAAATGCCATCACCGGCGCATTTCCTCACAGGTGATCGCGACAAGAAGGGATCTTCTGTTAAGAAGAAACAAGCAGCGGCAAGCGATCCACCGTCCTTGACTAAATCGGAGGTTGTTGCTGAGGAGCAGCCGGAGAAAATACCAACAGTCAAAGAATCTTTGCCACCTGCGCCCGTTTCCAGTGTTGATGGTGAGTAGCTTTGTAAGAACATAGCGATGCGCTTCTTTAAGCACGTCTGTGAATTGACTCACGTCTCTGCGATGTTGTGATGATACCGAGGAGGTGAAAAACACACGATTCTTAGGGTTTTGTTGCAGCATTTTTTTCAATTTTACGATAATAATGACATACATTGGCATTATCATTAACCAAGAAGTTCATGTTCGTGCGCGAAAAGAGGTGTTTGCAGATAGTTTTACGAGAAACTGTTCAGAAGGCAATTTGTGGCACTACACTGCATGCGATCCGTTTGGGAAGTCGGGAAGTCGCAGTCAGGTCAGAAGAAAAAGCATGCTGTGTACTTTCTGGGGCTTTTTGTCAGAAAATTCACATTTAAACTTTGATCTTTACGCAAAGATTTGGTTCTGTTTGCACATCAATACTGTTTAAAACGCGACAGCCCGCATTGGTTGTATGGCAGATTTAAAATTTTCAACTATATTTAACACGCGTTTGCATTGAAAGCAAGTTTTTATCGTTGAACAAATGTTCATTACTCAAACAAAAATTTGTGTACACGGTATACGAGTAAATTTACACAGGTGTTTGGAAGGGTGAAAAGCCAAGAACACTTAAATTACTGTAAAACTTTGCAATGGAATTGTAGCCATGTGTGAGAATTTGGTTGAACACAACTTTATGGGTAGCAATGCTCTTTTACGTCTGAGATGGCCTTTTTGTAAAAGTGCAATGGAGATTTTGTATTTGCTAGCAGTCAAGCAAAAATACCTAAACCCTACAGAATTTTCTAAGAAGCATTTGCGATAAACCTAACCAACGTGCTTCAGCAACTAAGAAATTCATAGCTCTTCCAAGTAACAAGCATATACCGCAGGATGAGTTTTATAAACTTCTGTCTGTAGCGTTGCTGACTTTGCATCATTTGGCTATTCTAAAATCTAACTTACGGGCACGGCTACTTAGAACACGAACAAAACACGCAAAAAAAACGTAAAATCGTTGATGCGTTGTGCTGATTTTTTGAGATTTAAAGCAGAACAAGGTTGTAACGGTTTATGTGAATTTTTTTTCAAAAACAAGGTCAGCTGAGTAATTTGTAATTTTGTTTTGACATAAGCAACTTGCTTTGGTTCTCGGGCATCAGGAGGATAGGGAAATTAGGACGGTCCTTCAATGGAAACAATATTTGGCTTGAAGGTGTAACTGCCCGTGTAAAGCTTGCTATTGGGGTTACGAAGACCGTAAAGTTGTTACTCTAGTTATTTCACATAACGAGACAAAAACTTTTTAAAAACTAGTCAGAAAATTGACCAGTTTTCTGCGATTTTAAATTCAGCTTTATTTCCGTAGTGTGAAAAATTGTTTTCGGTAATAATTTTCTTGCAAGAACGAGGGATTTAGCGTTTGAAGTAGCTCGCCATTCTTTGTCTCGCATTATGAGGGAAATCAGCATTGTTCAATTTTACAGTGGTTTGCTTGACTATACAATTAACTTGGAAGCTTGGGATAAAGCAAAAATATCCTGATTTGTTTTTCTGCAATTGTTTGAAACACGACATGACATATAGAAAGACTTGTATATCCATGTCTCTATGCTGCTTGTACAAAAATGTATGAACGTGCATGATCCACACGTTTTATGATTGGCTTCAACACTTCGGGTATGGCAGGGTAAATTTAGAAACTTACAGCCTGGCTTGCGTGTATCAACGCAGCTAGATACACCAATGTTTACGGATGATCACTTTTTACTTTGAAATTTTTGGTCCATGACGTCATCGACTCTAGACTTCTGCATCGTTTACGCTTCAGGCGCTGCCACCTTTACAGGCAGAGATCAGTTATTTTTCGGTGCCATGTTTTTTGGCAACAAGCGCCACACGGTTAACTTAGATAACCAGTAAAATCTAAAACATTCCGTGACGGGCATACGGGGCTCAGCTTTTCAAGTTATGAATCAACTTGAACCAAGGAATAGATCCTTTGCCGTGTTTCAGTTATTTGCGTATGATTGGCGGGTTTTGCAGCAAACTACCTGTAGACGTTCAGGCGATAGATGCCCGCATATTACGCTATTCACTTGATCGATGTATGAGGTACGAGCTGATAAGATGTAGAGAGTGGCCTCGGGCATCGTAATGCTCACGCTTCACTTAACGAAGTGACGAAAGGCACTTCTTATCGACCTTGGATCGAAAGTTTGTGTGGGTACAACGTAGGCCCTTAATTGGCATTTTGAAAGGTTTTCATGTTAACGTCGTAGGTCATATTTGATTTGTTTATGCAAACTACGCAAAAAGCAGAAGTATACCAAACCGCTTTGCCAATCAAGTGCCGTTCATTTACGGCTAAACTTCTGCTAATGTCTTTCAAACGCGTTCTAACTTAATTTCCACACGTTTCACCATCTCTACCTGTACTGTAAAGTCTCCGAATTAAAAACTCCCGATGTACGGAGTTGCGCCTGCCATCAGGTTTGTGAGCTCGGGTGGCAAACTGGCGAAAAGTTTCAGGCGCGACGCAGCCGATTCGAGGTGGTATCATTTCGCAGAGTGTTTTTGGTTCTTGAGTGCTCCAGATCGCTCGAAATTGATCAGGCGTGAGGTTTACTCTTTCACCGACCGACACCAGAACTTTCAAGTAGACTGAACCATCACTCGCGCCAGTTCATTGCACCACTTTACGCTCAAGGTTTCCTAATCTTGCTGTTGTATACACTGCAAGAAGTTTGCATCGAACTTGTGTACACTTTTATTATGCGAGAACCAAAGCTGATCAGCGTTTTTCATTTTGTTGAGCAGCGTCGCGCATTACATAACTGTCAAGTTCAACCCCACATTATTTACAAGATTTTTAGACCAAATGCAAGGAGCTAAACGAGCTGCTGGCTCATGATTCTTCATAACTTTATACTTGTTTTGCATCAGAACCGTATTTCTTTCAAGGTTATTATTTTGACTTTTTTCAAAAAACTTGATTCATGGTTTTCATTGCAGTCACTTTTTAGTTTTTTTATGATGTATTTGAAACTAAAACTGGACCTGAATTATATTTTGCTATATACACTTGATAGAGTCTTAAACTTCTGGTAGAGTCTTAAACTTTATAGATACTTCAATACTATAAATACATGTTAGTTGTTGAACTTGTAAACGATGGTAGTTATTATCGACTCTTCATAACGGCACTCGAACGAATCAATTAAACAACTGGTCACAAGTGCATTTTGCTTAACATAAAAAGTTTATTTTATTCAGTTGCCAGTAGGTGGTAGTATACAATCCTCATAAAGAGCTTCACAAACACTCCGAAATAAACATTGCAGCGGAAAGTGGCGCTAGAAAGAGGTTTAGAAAAGGTTATACCCGCTATTACAATCTTGGGGTATCAACTAATTATTTTCAGATAGAGATCTTTTTAACAATGCTTTTTAACGAACTGATCAGTGTTAATCTTCGAGAAAGTTTAGTAAACAAACGTCTGCGTGAAAAATGTACATGCAATGTTTATAGAAGGTGAACCCGAGACAAATTCATCGAAGCAAAAAAGAAGTGAGTGGAGAGTAACACGAAAAAACTATCAACGATTTTGAAAACTGTCAACTCAACACTCGATATCTCCAGCTTTTGTGTTGGCTGAGACATTCCATAAGCTCTTGCACAACGTGTGGCAACCGTGTATGCTCTACAAAATCAATTAAGTTGTATCCATATTCGTCAGGATTAATTTCTTTAAAAAAATTTTTTGGCAGTTTTTGGCATTGCAATCTTTTTTCAATATTTTTTCGTGTGTGGTCAGAAGCTCAAACTTTGGAATTGGCTTTGACGTTGTGTCACCTACGGTCTGATTTTTTCCTTGGTTGTTAGAGGGAGAACAGATATTTTTTAACCTTTGAATGACCGTTTTAACCCCCGGATCAGATAGTTCTTTGTAAGTTAAGCGAGGTTTTAACTTGCACGAGTCGCCTACCTTCATGGTTGCCAAGTGGCTACTCTGTGTTTTTTCCACGAATACACCGGCAAATATCCGCGATTGGGGTTTACATTTCAACTGTGTCCATTACATAATCCTTTAAAATATGCCAGGCAAGCCCATGGCTGTCATTCAGCATCAGCGCGTGCGTCTGCAAATCCCTACTGACGCACTGTCGATGGTCTTTACAATGCGAATAGACTTGGTGTGTTCATTTCATTTGAACAGAAGAAATACTATGAAAATCAAACTGACAAATGTCGCGTTGATTGCTATACAATATTGCTTAAATTCGTTTTATCCACCTGCTGCTGTTTTATGTAATGACAATCGCTGCTGGAAGCATAACAACGAATTCATTTTCTCTTAGAGAAGTCTTGAATTGCAGAAACAAAGTTTCAGCGCTATACTCTGGTAATTTTTGTGACCACCTGGCTTGTCAAAAAAATCACGTTGCTTTTCGACTGTTCTCCTCGACAGTGATCATACTGATACACTAAACTGCTGTTATAATTCTGGCACGCGGTGTTCCATTATTTACTTCGAAATGACACAGGTCATGTGGCGCCAGGTTGTGACGGATGAGGGTCAACACAAACAGGAGGAGACCACTATTAACGAAAGACCAAAAAAAGGATTTCACTTATTTCCACCACGGGGGTAACAATTGCAAATAGGGTATGGCTCCACAAGCCTCTCACAAGCGACATCCCTAATACACTTGCCGGTGTTTCAGAGTGCTCACGAAGTAGACTTAATTGCTCGAACATTTCCTTAACTACGACGAAACTATACGTTTTTATAGTTTTTCGAAAACGGGCGAGTTTTTGTAACACTTACATGTAAAGACATCTTGCCGTGCGAATTAAGTATTTTTCTGCTAGTTCGGTGAAGGATTAGTGAACATTAACGCTACATAAGCTTTTTGTAAAGTAACTCATTGTGGTCCTTTGGAGAAGTTTATGTAATTAAACACAAATGAATTCCACACAAAGAAGCTGGAACAAACCGAGCGTTGTTGATAATGTGGCTAATAAAACTATTTTTAGGACAAGAGTGGTGTTCTCCTCAAATGCATAACTCTACTCTTGTGTTTGTGGTGCGTGCGCGTGGATTACAAAGTTTACAGGTTACGACTCATAACTAGCAAGTGAAGTTTCAGCTTTTTCCACTTTTATTATTTATATGCTAAACACTGCTGCTTATTTTTCTGCTTGACATCTCGTATAATTTTGTTTTGATGCGGAAGAGGTGAATTTAGGGAAGCCAACGCTTGAGTAATCATGATTTACAACAGTCGAAATTTAAAAAGAAAATATTCACTTCTGTGTTTGAACAAACGTCTCTAAGTGGAGTGCGGATGGTTCGAGGGTTGGTGTGATGTGTTCCGTTTCCACAAACTCAGTGACGCATTTTCAGTTCTCGTGCGGGTCATTTATTCATTGTTGGCTCTAAAGGCTGAATGACAATTGAACTTCAGCTTTCAGAAACAGCATAATTTTTCTGTGATCGAATTTAATGCAACAGGTTGAAATGGCCCTAATCGAGGTTTGCGACATGTGACCCAATTTTACAGATATCATTTTCGAGGAATACTTGCCACCAAAACGAACGTCGTCCGAAAACAGGAATTCGCTTTCGCTCAAGCCGTCTTTGAACTTGGGCAGCGACTTTAAATGCAAAGAAAACTCAAACACGCACGACGAAGTCCCTGATGGCATTTCTAACCACCACGACTGTCCTCAAGCGGAAATACTGCAAAGCGAGAGCAGGGACAAACTGACCAGCCTGCCTGCACGTAAAGAGACATCAGAAATGACTGCTCATGACTTTTCCAACTTCAACGATTTTAGTTTTGACGATTCAAAGAAGAAGGGTTATTTGTCGTCCTTAAAAAAGAAACTGACCTTCTCCAGACCACCTAAAAACGCAGACACGGATACGTTTCTTAACGAACTAAGCGCACAATTTGACGAGGAGATGCATTTAGTGGATGACCTGCAAATAGATGAAGAGGATGAAGCTAACAAGATAAAATACGGCGAAAAGTGGAGCTACACTCCTAGCCAGGAAACTACGAACGAAACTCAAGAAACCAATCCTTCACAAAAAAGCAACCAAGAGGAGTTAAGTGGTCTTCCCACTTCTTTGCCTCCACCCGAAGAATCAGTAGCACCCAGTCCTCTTCCGGAACAGCAGCCTTCCGAGGAGACTGCAACGGTCGACCGTCAAAGAGTTCGAAGGCGACGAAGGCGCGTGCAGAACAATGACGTCAAACCTAGAGCTGAAACTACGATGAGCGTTTACCAGCCCGACATTGTGATAGAACCGGTGAAAAGAATCTCCGATCCGCTGATCGAGCAACGGTTAATGGCGAGCCAGACGCCCAAGGAAGAGGAGGTTGTGTACGACGTACCGAAACCGGTGACGACGCAACGTCGCGCTCACATCAATGTGGAACGACGAAGGCGCACGCGCGCTTCGCGAAACGCCGCCACCGCTTCCAAGCGAAATTCGACCGAGCTGCGAATGCACGTCTGGATGCAGAATGAAAACCAGCTCGTTCCAGAACTCAACAGTATTACGGAATCCGTGAAGTTACGCAGCCATTCGCCCACCGAACAGACGTCTTTTCTTGACAGAGCAAAGGTAATCGTTATATGTCTCATTAACAACCGCTTCGTCACCTAGCTTCTGCAAAAACTTGAGGTGCAAGCGGTAATGTTGTTTATGTGAGCACTGTTTCGCTTCAGCTGTTTCAACCCAACAATTTCGAAATTATTTTTCTGGTTAGATATAAAGAATGGTAGAGTTGTTACGAGATGAAGAAACACAAACATTCGCTAGAACGTATGAACAATTAAGTATAATCCTAGTGATAGTCCCGAATGCTTGAATTTTGGCGACAAATCATGTTGCTTGGTCCACACCGATTAAAATCCATTTTCCATTAGATAGTCTTTACAAAAACCTAGCAGTAGCTTTTGCGTTTGAGGAACAAGCGAAACCGTATAAACACGCGAAAAGTCTTTGTTGACTCAGGCACATGCGTTTTGTTTAGAGGCTGTTTTGAAAGTCTGACAAAATGGATCAGCAGCAAGGCACCACAACGGTGACACAGCCGAATCTCTTGAAAATGTTTTGCTAGGAAATCCGTTTTATTATTGTGCTGGTATGCCTGAGCAAGTCACACCGAAGATACTTACAAAACGTAGTTTCGTTGAAGACTATGAAAGTTTCGTTACTCAAACCCCAAGCGTCGAATGCAGATCACATTAGTTATGACGTGGAAAACGTTTGATTTGCCTTTTTAACGGCGAAGGCATCCAGTGTGACCAAGCTTTGCTGCGATAGTCTTCCTTGTTGCTAGAATGGTTACTGACTTCTGTATTTTGCATCATAGAAAAAGAACTATCGTGTTTCTGGAATAAGCGTGGATATGGAGCATGTGTTTAATGAAGCAGAGGAAGACCTACATCAGCGGGAATTCAGACACAAGCAAAACGGTCTGCAAATCTCTGAGACAGAATTAGAGGACCCCGACGAAGTTTACGCTCCTCTTCACGAGGAAGCACTCGCGGTTGGACTTGCTTATGACGAGAACGAACAAGACGAAGACGATGATGAATTGAATCCTCAGACTTCATCCGTTGGCACAACCACGACAGATCCACCGAATGGAGTACCTCCGCCTCCTCCTATACCTACCGGCGTTCCTCCACCTCCGCCAATACCAACTGGCGTACCCCCACCTCCGCCCCTCGCCCCTCCGCTACAGTTCAAAAGCAGCCCACCAAACAGTCCGGTTCGTTTGGCTGTTAAGAGAATCAACTGGGAGAAGATTGAGCCTGTTGATTTGGGAAGCACTGTGTGGGGTCAGTTGGGAGAGGATCACGAGACTATTAACGACGTTGTGAAGTACTTGGATTTGGAGGAGCACTTTGCTACAAAACAACGCCCTGTGTTAAGTAAGTGTGCTACCAGCCGTAGACATGAACGACGAAATCAATTTTGGCATTTAGCACAACTGATGTTGAATAAATTGCTGGCGGATTTGTGTTATTATTGTCATCGAATAAAAGTTGCTTCTTTATAATAAATTTGCGCTTGTCCTTATTATAGAATGCATCCACCGCGATGTTGTTGCTTTGGCTTTCGATACATTTGATTTTTTGTCTTTAAGTTTAGTAGTTTTTCACTGTTTTTTTTCAGAAAAGAGAGAAGAACCTGTCAAAAAGACTACAGTTTCCTTAATGGCCCACAAAAAAGCGTACAACACCTGTGAGATTTATTTTTATTTGTAGCGGAGGTGTGTCGTTGTGAAATTGCGTGTGAAATGTGCTTTCGTAAACACAGACAGTAGGGGTAACGGTCTGATGGCATGCCGCGTCGGTCTATTACCGAGAGCGTGTAGTGAAAGAAAAGCGCACGGGATATTAATTCTCTGTAATTGCATGTTATGTACACTGTAATCTGTGATTCGAGACATGTCAGGCAAAGTTGGATGCGACCAGTTCTTGACGAATTCCAGAGTGTGATTTTATGAAGCACGTGGAGCGTTTCTGCTCTTTTTTATTCCACCCTTTCACGAACACGTTTTAAGATATAAACCTACGTTATGAGCGCTTTGAAACGGATTCGCATTTGCACCATTCATGATTGCTTCACAAAGAAGTGCATCTCAGCATAAACAAGGTGAAGTTGGTAAAAGGGGAAAACCTTAAAAATTCCGTTTCGTGAACTCAGGTTTTCACTCATTAAATTTTAGAGAAAATGCTTCAAGGACGGACATTCAGCAATCTAAGACTTAAAGGCTGTGTTAGCAGCGTAGCGGTTTCGAGCATTAATGCAACGTAAGCATCACAACATGTGATTTGTTACACCGGAAAGATACTTGGAAATTATACCCTTGTTTTTCTCTTGCAACCAAAGACATATCTGTGAACTCAAGAAGACCAGTATCAGCTGAAGGCTGTGTGTACTGGCAGACGAGCTAAGCCGTTGTAAAGTGTAAGTGGCAACCAACAACCAAAATCGACTCACGCATAGGATGGTAATCCTGTTGTGGCTTCGAGCGTAAGAGTACTCGAACAAAGTATCTCATTCTTAGTCACAAACAAAAGAATTTGGCTAAATCGACGCCATTTCCCGGCATACAAAAGATCAGAAAGAAAAAGATTGTGCACAAAAATAACTACAAAGCTGCGAGGCTACAAGGTTTAAGCTATCGCATAAAAACATCATACGCGTAATTACGCAAACTGAAACCACTCATCGCATTTAGAAAAACGTAGGCTCAAAGTACAATTGGTACTGTGAATGCTGCTGTAAGCAGAGCGACTTTACGCCAAGGCAAACATTCATGAAAGTTGAATGTGATCAGCAATTAGCAACACTGTCCCTACAATGCTGATACAATTTTTCGAAGAATTTGGCGTGATTTGATTTTGATTAAATTGTTTAACCCTGCTCTCTGGCACCGGATTAAAAGAAAAGTAAAAGAGTCAATCGCCTCATCGCATTCATAACGTGGGCAAAAAAGACAACAGTTTTGTTTGAAGAAATGTTGATGAAGGTGAAATTACACCTTAGGGTTTGACTGACACAAAACGTAGCTGTCTTGATGTCGAAATCGTTTGTCACAACCACTAGAGTAAAACTAAACTGAAATGGTACTAATTTATGACGGTCGCCATTCACTAACTTTAACGTTTTTCGTGTCTTCATAATCGTCAATAAAATGGTTGAGTTAAAGAAATAAAACTTCATCGTTTGCACAGATGTCATAGCTACTCCATATAAATCTAATTAGGAATCCTATGGAAATTCAAGCAAAGAGACCTATGGTAAAAGTATTTTTGAAAATGATTACAATTAATCTTCTTGCAGCCATTCTCCTCGCACATCTGAAGATGACCAGGAACGAAATCTACAACTGTCTTCTGGTAAATGGGATAGAATCAATGAGGAAACGTATGGACGCTTCTCACTTTAAGCAGTTGTTGCTTTATGTGCCGGACAAAGATGAAGCCGACAAGCTGAGAGCATTCAGAGGAGATACAACAACCTTGAATGAGGCCGATCACTTGTTTTTAAAAGTAACTGTCATTATTTGAAATCTTTGAGAAGTGTCTGTCGCTGACACGGTTATGAGTGAAAAAATGGAATTTTAAGAAATTTTGTCTTGTAGGATCTACGTCTCTTTGCATCTTTAAGATTAACTCTTTGCATCATGGCAATCTGACTGCACAGTTTTGCTGAACATCCGCACGCCGATGCCACATAAAACTGTTGTCATATCTTTATAAGCGACATAGGATTGGAAACAAAAAAAAAAAACATCCAATGACCGAATCGTTACTAGTATTTTTGCTTAGGGAGCAAGATTAACTGTCAAAAAGTTTACAAGCTTGCGAAATGCTTAATCGAAGCCCTGACCCTGGTCTTAATATGACAACATGTGAATGCTCTGCTGATCCAAGTTTAAAACCTTCAATTATACAGTAGTTACATTTCTCCAACTATGACAGGCAACTCAAAATNAAGATATGCAGCTCAAGTGATAAGAAACTGAGAGTGAAAGGTGATTAAGTTGNCAGTCACAAAATGAGTGCTCTTTTTCTCGACGAAGAACAACATTTTTCTGAACATAACATTTGCTTTTCCAAGCATGCGCTTTTTATTGTTTATTGAATCCTATTCCGTCTGTTACCCAGATGCTGGGTTTAAACAATTTGTCCAAAGTTTTCGTGTGATGCCAATTTTGCTATCATGAATGCTTCATACACGCAACGCTTGCAAGCTGTTGAAAGATAAAATGAGCACCTAAAATTGTTTGGTTGGATTTTTTGTCATGTTGAAAAATAGGGCGTCACTTGACAGTATTCACTATCTGAAAAATATTGAAACTTTTTCGTAGCGCTTCAAAGAGACCTGTTGAAAAAGTTTTATTGAAACCCTTGTTTCCATTTGAAAAATATTTATCTGTTTCCGAGAATTTTTTTCCATGTTTGACAACAGGGCGCAAGTATATTCAAGAAACAGTTACTAACGTCTTGACTGAAAGCTGGTAGCATTCGCTGCTTAACCTTCCTGCCAACCAAAAGAAGCCTAATGACCTTGGCACTTCTTATACTGCTAGAGCGAGAAGAACTGATTTTTGTGATGTAAAGTCAGGTTTCTTTTTTAAAATAATCACCGTGGGAAACTAATCTATAACTGCATAAGGCAAATACTTGGTAACTAATTCGATATTAAATGCGATTTTGACGAAGCTAAACTTACAAAACATTCATTAAATTCAAAGTAAGATTCGGAGAGTAGTTTCATAACCATTGCAAGGCGTATTCACAGTATACAGCGGTTTAGAATCTTAGATCGATTGCATTTCTATGAGTTAATCAAAGCTTATTGTGCAGTACAATTAAACTAAGTAAACAAATGTGAATTGAACTTCTGGCGAGCAACAAACAAAATGAGAAACATACAAATATTGTCAAATGTCACGCCACTTCCGCTCAACTGTTTTTGATTTTTGGTTATATTTCTTTCATTATGCAAATATTGGTGAACCAGTTTGTCGACAGAGCTCATCTTGGTTTAACGGAGGCAATATGCTCTCATTTGTGTTTCGTTTTACATTATTTTGAAAACAAGCTTTGCTGACACTTTTCAAAATGGACCTTCAATTTAAAAAGCAGAAATGCAGTTTGAATGTTGCTGTGCAAACTTAATTAAATATTTTCTGAAGGTCGGCTGTATGCGCTGGTTGCAAGAGTCATGTCAACCGTGAGCTTGTTACACTTTTTGTGTCTGTTTTTCCGCTTTTGATATGTTTTGTGGCCTATGTAGCGGCTCTAGATTCAGCTGACTACCATTGATAGTCTCGATCCCGTGAAGAGTAAACACAAACTTTTGCTTTTCAGCTGATAGGTGTTCCTGGATATGAACTTCGTTTAAAGGCGCTTCTCTTCAAACACAGCTTCGCCGAAAAAGAGGAAGAAATACGTACTGTAAGTATAGCAAGGTTGACTGCAACTGCTTAAAAACCTGGCAGACGCTTTCGGGATTTAGAGAAAAGCGGTGTTTCAAGAGACAATCTAAAAACAGTGTTTCCCAAGGTTGGCGGCACCGTCCCGCTGTGAGCTGTGTAAAAATCGAAGGGGTGGGGCGGCAAAAAGGTGGGGTAGGGGACGGTAAGGTAAGAGAGGAGGTTGTATTGGAGGCGTTTATTATTGCTATTGTGGTCAGTAAGAACGCGCTATACTCTCTACTTGGCCTTTACAGAGCGAATCGGTCAGACTTCTCCAACGATGTGGCATTTATGTCGCGACAGTCCCCCGTGCTGGGAGAGCTGAGTTTATTTGGCGAAAATTAAGAATTTCAAAGAAGACGAGAAAGAAACCATAGCAATTGCAGAAATGCGAGGGCACTGAAAAAAACGGAAGGTTATCGAGTTGTTGCCCCTTGACTGGTGGATAAAGGTGTACAGCAAGCCAAATTTACATCGAATCGTATAGCATAGCCTATGTAGGAAAGACATGCCAGATGATCAACACAGTTGCGCAGGGAGTGCTGGGTCGCAACCGGTCTCTCTCGGTGGAACAGGTGCTCAGATCGGCAAGGATCTGGGCGTGGCAGAGAAAGTATAAACCCCGGAGCTAAACTGAAACTCTGCCCGGGTTGTCATAACCTTTTCGCATCTGGCAAGCTCTACAAGTAGTAAATCCATATGTTCGGCTGGGTTGTTGTGCGCCATTGGGGTTGCTTATTACTGCGATTTTGGTATTAAGACATACAAGCGGGACGTAAGTACAGACGAGGAGCAATTAACGGCAACTGGTCAGCTCTTTGTGACTTAGACTGCCACCCTTCAGGACTATCACTACCAGCTCAGAGATCAGAGTCAGCAGACAATTAGGCTACAATGGCCAAAGCTCATCTCAAGTTTTTAAGCATTGCACATTAATTTCAATCTTGGAATGTTCGCAATTTAAAAATATACTAATGATTGTGACAAAGTCGTAGTCCATTGATGTAAGGATACCAAAGGGTTTGGGAGTGTTACTGTGCTAAGGCTATGATTTCGAAACCGTCCCTTTGACTGCCAAAAAGATGTGGAAACCAGTCGCAGATTAAACATTAAGCAGACTAAGCACGTGCTTAGCGCTCTCAATTCGTTGCTTACTTTCGAACCTGTAACCTCTTAGCGACGCAGTCTTGAGTGTAATAGCACCACGGCCGAAGGGGGAATTACAAAATTGAGAAAAGTGTGAAAAATGAATTGAAACGAATGAACATATGTAACGAAATAGGTAGTTCCTAGTGAAATTGATCATAGCGTTCAGTTTCTTGCTCAAAATCTCGTGTGTTCTCGCCAAATCATTTCTGTTTGATTTAGTCCACTTTCTTAAAAGCATATGTAGGATTTTCAAGAGGCAGGTAACGAGATTCCATATGAGGGATTTTCAATAGCGGACGAAGAGAAAAAAACAAGGTCAAGATGTATTTTATTGCCTTGCCAACATCAAATTTGGTAGAACGCGGCTTTAGCACAGTCGCCGTGCTTCTTTTCAAGAAAAGAAACAGACTGAAAATTACTGAACGTGAGGATTTATGAATAAATCTTATTGAGTTCCAGCATGATGTGGAGGAACTGTTATCCCTACACCAATCGCACCCAGCCCATTCACAAAATTTTGTAAATACAAAATAAAAATTTCCTAAATTAGGTTTTATTTGTGAAATAAATATTTGTATTTAATCTTGTTCTGGATTTGAAGCATGCAAAAAAGCTGTGTGATCGCATGTGTGTATCAAGGAAGAGGGGGAATCCACTTGGAAGCAAAAATTGAGCCTGCCAGATAAAGTTTGCATGCTTGCCACATAAAGTTTTGAACTCTCATCTAACACAACATTGCGCATTAGAAGCGCGTGGCTCCTGTCTGCGCTTCTCGATATGGTTTGAATCACACTAAAATTTTGTCATGCAACGGAAGCTGACTTTGTCATGTCTGGTGTTTTAGTGTGAGCATGAAATGCTTCTGTCTTATGATGACCCCGGCAAAACTACCATGTTTTTCAGCTTTTCTATCACCAGTTGTTAGTGGAATCCTAGGCAGCATATAATTTTAACGGTAAACTGACTTTCAACGCCCATAACGGAAATAACACGGAAAAAACATCTCTGAACGCCGTAAACCTTGTCAGCCTAAACAATCGCACCATTGTCTGCGTAATTTTTGTTAGCCTGCTAGCCAATCTATTATACCGTACCCTTGCTATCGGTAAAAAAACGCGCTACTGCTGTTGTAGATACTTTTCATCGCCGAGCACGCTGACAACCCTTCTCAATTGGGGACACTCCTTCGATTACAGACTTATCGTGATTTTTATATGAAAAGGCGTTTGCAAGATCTTTCCTTAATTGTTTATGAGCGTAGAATGCATCTGCTTTGCCTGTTTAAATGGTACCCAAACGAAATGTACAATAACGAAGTTGAATGTCATCAATCAAAATCAACATGTTTTCGGACACTGTTGACATTTTGCATTGTTCGAATCGAGCGGTCGACCTAAAAGAAAAATTTCACCATCTGCTCTGGTAATGAACTCAGTACGCAGAAAAAGATTTTACAGTATGCGTTGCGGACTTGCGGTTCATGCGTATGTCGATGTTTCGTGAAAAAATTTTAAATCATTCTGTACTTGTTCATTGTGTTTCCTGTTCTGCACTTTTTTGTAACTGAACTGATGTTTTTAACAGAACCTGGGTGTGGTGCAGCGAGCGTCAAACCAGCTGCGGAAAAGCAGCAAGCTTGCGAAAATCCTCGAGTTCGTTCTGGCAATGGGAAATTATATGAACCGTGGTCACAATCGCATTTCGAAAGCAACAGGATTTCGAATACACTTCCTAGCTGAGGTAAAGCGTCATGCTGATTTGTTTTTCTGTGTGCTACTGCTTTGACTGACCACGCGGAACGCTAGCCTTGCTTGGGGGTCAATTTACCGAGCAGTTCTCCAGGCTCGCGACAGTGGTGCAGGCGCGACAGACTTCCTGGATAGGCGAGTGAGCCCAGTCGAAGTTTGCTGTTCCTGGCGAAGGCTAAACTTGAGCCGAACAGTTCGTCAGGTTACTGTGATGCTAATTAGTCACAAAGGAAACGTACATACATTTGTATACGCGCAAATACGACTATGACGCACGCTTCCAGTCAAAAAGACTGTGCGCTCTTGCTCAAGTCCCGGTTTTATTAATTGTTGAGCAATTTTGTCTTCACACAAGCTTCACACAGTGTGGTGGTGGATTTCAGTTTAGAAAAAACAGTGTTTATGCTGTATATTACTTAATGCAAACTAGTTTACTTTAAAGTCTCTTTGTCACAAAAATTTCAAGAGAAATAAAAGGATGGCGGTTTTATGTTCCGAAGAACGTGCGTCAATGAACAAGGGGTGGATCCAGCCAGTAAGTTTAGTGGGGGTCGATTTCAGTAACATTTGACAGTCAAGTCTCATTGCGGGTTCACTATTGTAAGACAGACGAAGTATACTTCACAACACTGCTGTGGCAAAACGATGGACTGCAAAATGACCTTATATTGCGGATACTGTTTTCCGAATTGTAAAAAATCATGGTGAAAAAAAGCTACTTTTGTAGGTTTTAGGGGGGCGATCGCCCCAATCGCCCCTCCTGAATCCGCCCCTGCAGTGAACAGTGATTTTATTTCCGATTCCATACTTCTGTTCATTGTCGATTTTTGTGTGTTTGTAACTTGGTCGATACTTAAATGCAGATAAGTGTCATTTTCTTTGAAACAAAAACCTTAATATCGGGGTGAATGTTTGTGAAACCACATTTTTAATTACCAGCAAGATTCATGACTTAGTTAAAATTCAAAACATTTTTTTCTTTCGGAACATAAGGTTCATTGAAATCATTAGTTTTTCCGTTTTTATTTCCAATAAGGCCTTTCAAGAGTTAAGTTCTACTTTTCTTCACCATTTCCAAGTGTCTAAAAATTTGGCATGGTTCATTTGTAGTTACGCAATGCTTGTCAGACATCAGGCTGTCATTGTTGGATAGCAGTCAACGGTTCCAGTGTAAGTTGCATCCCGAGATTCTATTAGTAATGCTTACAGTCAGATTTTATTAGCAATGCTTGCAGTCAGCCTCAATAAATTACAGAAGTGTTACGAAAACGTTTGTAATCGCTGCTGAAAGCAATTTTCCGAATGCAGTGAGGTCTAGTGGAACAACATTCGCTTCTTGAGTTCATTTCTAAGGCCATGAGGATTGCTCGGTGCTTTCGAGCTCTGCACTCGACATTGATGGAGCAGAGAGTGATGTTGGTGTTAACAGTAGCTCGCCGTCGCTGTAGCGTTGCAAAAGCAGGAAGCCTCTTGACCCCTGGTATACCCGGGGCCGTCGTCACTACGTCATGAGCCTCCGGGCAGAACAAGGGGCTGGGGTTGTTGTGACGACCACTCACAGAAATAAAGATGCAAATGTTCAACAAATTTGAACACAATGCTAGCATAAACAGAATAGCATGATGTCTCTGTGTTCGCGGATTTCAAGTGTCCATCTGACTAATTATTCCGGCCCGGAACCTAGTACTACAAAGGCTGAGGACGTAGCAGGATGCTCGCGATGCTTTCTAATGCAGCCAGATCAAGTTATTTGGATGAACATGTTGGTAATAAACACAGAATTCACTACTGTTTGCTAAAATTAGGTAGCATCAGTGCTATAAACTTTAGCTGTGCTGATAAAGCTCAATTTATTTAGCAAAACATATTCGGAACTGATAACTGAAATTGTGGGTGTAACTTTATGCATGCGCTGTTCTCGTAAACAAAATTTTATTAACGGTTTCCAGAAAAGGCATTGCATGCTTTCACGATAGACAAATTCTTTACCGAGATATGGGTAAAGTGGATTCACTACACTAGTTGAAACAATGCCAGTAAAGGCACAGTCTCTGTTTCAGAAACTGGTTGTATGAAAATCCGATCTTGCGTACTGCTGCAAGCAGATTAGCTCCAACACGACTATAGGTAGTTTCCTAGTACTTTAGGAAACTAGTGTAAATACCAATGCAAAGCCTGGAGGACACGGACTTTATAATGGTACTTAACTGTTGACAGGGAGTGGTTGTTTTAGCCTGCTTGACCGCGAGATCGGTTGCACGTAGCCATGAGCCGCACCTTGTCAGCAAATTAGCAAATGTGCGGTGAGATGCTGTGTTTCTGACAGGAGTCTCTCTTGAAAGACCAGTATTTTATCATCTTTTTGCTTGGCGCAGATGGATTACACGAAGACAAGCGACAACAAGTTAACGTTCCTTCATATTCTTGCTCGCGCTGTCCTGTCCAAGTTTCCCGAAGTCCTTACTTTCGCAGATGAGCTGTCGGACGTTGCCGGAGCGTCACGAAGTGGGTGTTGTTGCAACGTGGTACTTGTGGACTTCATGTCCTTCACCACTTACAAACTTTCTGATCACTGAGATGCATGTTTCATCTTTCAAAAGTGTAAGAAAGCAAACAAACAGCACCAACAATAAGTCTCCACAAAGGTGAGAAGTCCAGCCAGTCAGCAAAATATTTAACTAGGAACCGATTTCACGTATTTTGCGCATCTTCAGTCGTTTTTCAAATACTATAAAATCTATGATTGTATGAAGATGCGCAAATCACGTGCAATCGATTTCCTGGTAAAACATTTTACTGAATGATTCGACTGCGTCACTTTGTTGAAACTCATTGTTGGTACGTGGATAGATATGTGCAAGATCGAATTACCGCAAAGTTATGGAAGCCGAGCATGGCAGGTAGATTCCTCGAAAGCTCACAGCAAACCCAGAGCCTTCAACAGAACCACGTTCGAACAATTGCAGAATAGATTGGTTTTGATGCCCACAATATCTTTTAGAGGATGAGAGATTGTTTCCAAGTGTGAAAATATTAACAAAAGCGAACTAAATGTTTTTTAAAGTTTTGATAAAGAAAACAAAAGCATACTTTCTAAAATTTTATAGAGATTTCCTTGAATACTTCATGATGCATCATACCCCATTAGTTGCAATAGGCAAAATATAGTAAGTTGCAGCTGGCCAATATGTGTCATGCGTTTGCGTAAAGTGCTGATGAATTTATTTTCAGTCACTTCAAACAATAATCATCGCCAATCTCCTGATTCATTACAATTTAAACACGTCGACCGCGTAGAGTTTAGTTTGATGTGATATTGAATCTACAAGATAAGCTTTCTTGTTCACAATATAACGCAGCCATTAGGTTTCGTGTGGTTGCTAATGGCCAAATGTTACTCAGTATCTACCTCCGGATATGCAGCTTAACACTTACTGCTCTAGAACTACCTGTATTCACAACAAAGTCGTCTCTTGCAACCCTCGTTGGCGTTGGTTGTAACCACTGCCTGACCCAGGCTGCCTACCTCAGGTGCTTTGAGCCTAACCCCGTCATGGACTTCTGAACATCTATCGCTATTTCTCCGCTACATGTCATTGTCTGACAGTTCGTGCGACCTTGTATGGCCCTACTTTCATGACCCCTCAGTTTTTAGTGCTGACGTCAACAATATTGGCCCTGTGCTTAAACACACAAAAGAACGTGTCGGTTTGTCTGATCACGAGTGACCTTCTTCAGTCAGCAATTTTTTTAAATATTAGCATTCGGGTTTCAAAAAAGTGAAACGATCGAAAGCTATTACAAATTTAGGAAAGAAATTATTTTATGAAATGCATGCAAACGCATTTTGCCATCACATGATTCACAATTCATGCCACCCTGACCTGGATTTTAAATGGCCTTGAGCTGTACGTCAGCAAGCGTGACCTATCTCAGTAAGCATCAATAAAGCAACAAACCGCAGTGACGCGTTATCAAGGTTGCTTCGCTTAAATCTGTCTCAGGAAAAAATAGCCTTCATGATCCAGTCTTTTTATTGGTACAAAAGTTCAAAAAATATTTGTCCATTATATCAATTGCTTTTGGAAAGTTAGTTTTTGCCTCTAATGTTGCTTGCACTTTTGATTAACTGTACTGCTGCTTATGACCAGAAAAATGTTGTGCCCTACAGTTTACAAATGCTCTTCGTGCAGCATTTGAATTAAAGCATAGCATCCTGAATATCTATGTCAAGCTGAGTTCCAAACCAACTGAACTTGTCCAAGGCAAAATGTGTGTAAGAACTGCGTTTCAAGAAGGTGAAAAGCACTGCAGCGTTGTTGTGGAAAATTTAATACTTCTTAATTCATGTTTGCCTTACTTACTTTCTGTTGCAAAAAGCAATGATAGAAAAAAGTTTTCTTGGAATATTGCAGCTAAGAACATACTGTAACCAAATTAATTCGGAGTGCAAAAACGTTTTGCATAACTTGTTGTTTTTCAATTATTGTTTCATTTTTGCCTAAACTTTTCCTAATATTTTCATGGAAAACAAAAAAAATGACTAAATGTATCCATTCTATTCATTTTTGCTTTATTTATTCCTAAAGTGAACTACTTATGTATCAAAAAAAAATTTTGCAATTAACGTTTATTGGATTTCAAACACTACACATCATGATTAGAAGTTAGCGCCCAAGATGCGTGTCAGATATTTATTTGAAAATACTTTGAACATTTTACAAACATTCCTAAAATTTGTGCTCACTTGTCACCAATTTTTTCTCAATTTTCAACGAATTTACCAATTTTTGCAAACATTTGATTTTGGGAGGACGATTTCTCTTACCTTCTCACCAGTTTTAGATCTATAGTCGATGTACCCCTGGTTCTTACTCATTTGCCCTGGAAGCACAAAGTTTACACGCACCGCTTCGGTAATCATGCACAAAGCCGGATTTCCACACTTCTGGGTCGAGGCCAAATTCATCAGTGAGCCCTTAAATGAAAGAAGTGGCATGTTTCGTTTTGTACCGTTCTTGCAATTAGTTCACTGGGCTCCTGGACGCCCAGGTATTCATTAGGTTTTAAGACAATGGTACAAAATGTTGTTTAGTAAAACCTTCAGCTGCATTCTGAAAGTAAAGGCATTCTCAAACTATTGCAAGTGTACTTGTTCCTGATCGTTTTGGTCCCACATAGCTGAACGATGAACATCCAGCCAGCGAAGGCCACTATGCTAGTGAGCCGATTGGTTCTACTCTGCTGTGATTCAGGGTCTCCAAACTTTTTGTCAGCGGGCAACATAAGCTACTACACAACAGTTCGAAGGCTGGACATCTTGTGTAATGTGATTGTTTCGGGATATGTTACATTCTTCCACATCAACAAATTTTTCGCAAATATTTCATTTATTCATTGGAAAATGCCTTCGCTGGCTGGATTTGGCCCGAGAGCCGTAGTTTGGAGACCCTGCAGTATAATTGAAAGCCTCTGTGGTAGGAAGTGTTTCTCTGGAAAATGAATAATAACAAGTTTTATGATCGTTTGCTTTCACTGGCTGCGTGTAAAAGATTTTCATCTCTATTTAAGCCCTTCGATTAAATTTGTCCGAGTGGTAAACTTTTCGCCAGTCTTTCTTTGTGAATGAGAAAGATTTTAAGGCAGGTGAATTAACCGGGAACTTGCGTTCTATTTTTCAGTTGTTTATCCAGCTGTGCTGGAAGAGCTGCAGGAACTGAGAAAAACATGGCTCCACATCCGAGATAATTTACACGAGACTGCGTCCAAGATGAAGCAAGACAGATTCAAGTAAGCCAAATGCAGTCGTTACAGAAGTTTGGTCTGGAGAATGCTCCAAAGCTTATGCATTGGCATATGCTTTCGAGACAAACTCAGCTATCACGGCAGTAAAAAACCGCGATTGCAATTTGTTTCTTGTTGCAAAATAGAGAATTGTACTCATATGGTGTAATTTAAACTACAAGGTGAAAAACTTACAACAAAATTTACTACCAAGCCAACTGACATGCTTCAGCCCAGTGGACATTTCGCTAGAAAGTTAAAACATTTTTATGCGTTAGATGTGGTAAATTGTACGAATTCAGTCTGCAATCACTTTTAATCTCTGTGAAAATGGTATGTTGGGTTTCAGTATTGTGAAAAGCCTAAATTTTAACACTGATTTTGAATGTTTTTAATACCCACTCTTTTAAATTGATAAACTTTAAATAGGATGTTGCGATGCGACGTTCAAGTTTGTCCAGCATGTTATTACAGTGCCACTAACCAAGGACCTTGGTCGTGATGCCCATAGATTATTATAGAAGTTGCTGTGAAAACCTAAGATTCGCATTGCATGTTAATCTTTCAGTAAAGCAATAAACAAAAAGACCACCTCCAAAGTTTGATGTCGGTGTTCAGGAAACACATATACTCCTTTGATACAGTCACACCGAAGCAGTCCCGTTAGCATTTGAAAACAAAATCTGTTGTTTTGATTTACCAGTTGTAACTGCAGATTGTATGTTCGTGTTGTCAAAAATACAATGTTTGTTTTCTATGCTTCTGTCTTCGTCAAATGCACCTATTTTGATATTCTACTGCCAGAAATTTCTTGTCAGCAGAATACAAAATTTCAGCTGAAAAGACTATGTTCTAACCAGAGGCACAGCTGGGGTTTTGTGAGACGGATCCAAACCTAAACGTTCTTTAAAAATAGGGAAATCCCTGTCATTGGAATTGTCAGACTGATGCATTGACTGAATTAGGAAATGACTGTACTCACCACAAAAGCTAGAGTTTTTCTACTTTTAATTGCCATCTCTGTTCTGTGAGCAGAGTATAAAAACCAGATATTGTAATTAAAAAGGTGTGAAGGAGGGCTTCAGGCCCTGCTTGTTTGCACCAATGGTTCTAACCATAAAGCGTGTGCAAATTTTCGTAAACGATCATTTAACAAATGTAAGACAGAAGGTAGAAGTTTACACGCATCGAAAGCAACTGTATCATCCACACGTGACTCTTTTGCAAGTATTTTATTTCCAATTTCTTAAAAATTAATGTAAATTCAGTTTGATAGCATTTTGCTGTATGTTTCAAGGTAATTTTCAAAATAGTCAAGTTTTTAAACTAGTACGCAAATTTTGCGTAAATCAACACTGACACATCCAAAGAAATGCAGATCTTGTGATGAAACGTAATCGCTTCGAATCGAAACGTATAGGCAAGAATGCTTAGATATGTCAACCTGCAACTTTCTAGTAACAAGCGGAAACTCTCTTTGTTCGTCCAGGATTTCCATGGAGACATGTCTTGTGCGAACGAACAGTGCACTGAAACGCCTGGAGCAGCTGCATCACGCGACTGTCAAAGATTTCAACAAAGTCGCGCAGTACTTTGGAGAAAATCCAAAAAACATCGGCATGCAACAATTTTTCAATATATTCGACAAGTTCATCCGCAAGTTTGAGGTAAGCCAAGTTACAGCAGTGTTCCAAAGATTTATAAACCGGCCAGAAATTTGTATGAAGCAGTGTATTTAGCTGGTACGGGGAGTTGAACACGCACCACTGAAACTGGTTACTTGGGATCGATTCCCGGTCGGGTCATACTGAAGACATCAAAAATGGTAATTGTTACCATATGCTATGGCAAGAGAAACTGCTGGAGGTGGAAACCATGTGTTTATAGCTTGTTTAGCGTAAAACACTTGATGTTCAATAACCGCTTTTGTTCTACCATTGAAGTGCCACGAGTGTTTGTGGCGCCTATCTCCGCTTGCTTGCGTTGAAGCTAAGCGGCTACTTTCAAGGTGAATGCTGCATTGGTGGCAAGTCCAATGGCAGCAACGCTGCCCACTCATTGGCACCGAGCCAAGGCTGAACAGTTTCAGCAGTTGCTATTGTTATGCCATATCTTGTATACAAGAAATGCAAATTTTGTAATACACAGAGGTTTGTCAGTGTTTGTTAGACACATAGTGACTCTGAGATAGATACACCCTGTTTTGCAAAATATTGCATGGTCTGTAAGATATGTAATGGGAGCAAGCGTGGGCGTCGGAAAGGGGACAAGCCCCTGCATTTTGAAATTAGAAAATTTTCTTACTAAAGTTTTAGTAAAAATATGTTTTTCTTTTAGCTTCGAGTTAGTAAAATGAAATTTCACCATTGTTCGCCCACCTGGGAAATTACCTCGCTGGAAAAAAATCCTTCCGACGCCTACGACTGTAAGATGCATAGGTTTAGATCTAAGATAGTAATCTGTAAAACGAACGGAAGTGGCCTTCCGGATTACTGAGTAATAAACTAGCCACATGACTGTTGCTGGTTGTTGCTAGTCTTGCGCTATTTTTTCCGCTTTCCACTGTTTGTTACTTGTGTGACTGTTTTAATTCATTGCAGTCTTTTGCCTGCTTTTTGTCGAAATACAATGATACAGATATGAGGCTTGCCAACTTACCGGTGGCGTGCTGTGTGTGTCACGTAGGATTACACTGTGACTCCTTGGTTCACAAAAACCCTGCTGTGGTTATTCCATTCTACAATATCGAGCAATGTTCGCAAACTGTTTCCTTGCTTTGTATAAGCACAAGTAGTTAAGGAAACAACTGTTTTCTCGTGCCAGACGAACGCTAAGAAAGCTTGCTCTCCTGCTGTTTCTTTCAGCTGTTTTTCGTTAGAGATCTGAACAACTGTTGCACTTTGCCTAATACTGTACCAACAATTCATTTTAAAACCTCGGGCTTCTCTTAGGCAAATCAAGCAAATGAATTTATTCATTTCTACGTTGAACATGGAAATTCTTGAAAGAATCCAACTGTCGTATTGAATTCTTACAAAGTAATATTTTAGAAAAGGCAATTTAAAAAAAAAATTATTTCTGGAAAAGTAATTTTAACGAAAAGTTCTCGGCAGCAAATTACATATAAAAATGGAAATACTGTTTGCATCAGTTTTTTCAGACACCATGGTGATGAAATGAAACGTCTGGATATGTTATTCTGTTCCAAGCAAAGAGCTGTCCTTGTCTCTGCAGTGCACATAAGTAATCATCATGCGTAAAATGCGCGATGTGTTTTACTTGCTACAATTCATCGCAAAAAGCTTGTTTGTCAAATTTATACTTCGCTTTTCCCAGCGCTTTTGTTAAGTTTGCTAACTTTAATTTGTTAAATTTCCCCACTTACTGTCAATGATTTTGTTTTTTTAGAAATCACACGCCGACATCAGGAAAGTCATGAAGCAAAAGCAGCCTTCTGTAAGAAGGTAATTGCTCGCTTGAACGACAGCTAACTGCTCGATGTCGAGGTTTCTGTTGCACTTGACTGCAGGCAACAGCTCTGCATCGAGAGCAAGAGCGTTAGGAGGGTGGCATGCCATCACTTAAAACAATGCAGCTCGGATGTATACACACTTCTTTGCCCTGTGCAGCGTTGCCATGGCAGCACTGCAGGACGGTGGTGGCCATGAACGCATGAACAAAGGTGCAAGAATTGCTTCCGACCCAACAGATCGATTTGCCACTGAAACCTGACGTGCAAGTTAAGCAAATCCGAAAAAAACAAGTGCCTCAACCCACCACAAGGCTGAAATTTGTGCTTGGTACTGATGACTGTCAGTACGTTGTGGTTTGTTTCCATTGCGCATGCGTCTTTCCGCGAAGCGCAACAAGAACCAGTGATCTGTAATGCATTCATTTTTAAGCATTGTTGGAAAGTGCATGAACTGTGTGATTCAGTGCGCTCACAAAAATGGCACGCCGTCAGTTCTAAGAACCTGTTACTGTTATGTTTCACTCACCTCTTTCGTGTTGCTTTTGCGAGTACAAACGCCTAATGACACGCCGTCACGAACTATTCGCCGTAATCATTGTTTATTCTTGTTTGGTTTGCTTCGCACAAGCTGCTCTGTTCATGCTTGCCTGATTGGCTGTGCGTTCGTCCTGCAATTTAGCTCTGACTGTAGTTCCTGCGACGCTTGTGCAGTGATTTTTGACAAATGATCGCACTGTTTCAAATATAATGCAACGTTGTCAAAACAAGTTCTTCAATAAGCCTAAGCGAGAAACACCAGGTATTTTCGATCGATCAAAGAATTCAGTATAGGTTTATACAGTATGTTCAGTACATAACAAATTCAACATAGGTTTTCTCCAGTACAGCTTTCGCTTTTTGAATCAGGGCGTCAGGATATTTGTTATATCTTCCGTTGCTCGCGATGTCATCCAGAAGGTATTGAACGTCTTTACGTGTTCTACTTCTTCACCGCATGCTAGCAGTGCTCACTCCAACAGACTTCTTGAGAATCAAAACACCTCGCTTTAGATATGTGCCGAGTTCCGTCTGGAGCAGAAGCCCAGAGGGTCAAAGTTATCTGGGAAGGTAACCACTTTCTAATGACAACACATCATCTGGTACGACTTCTTGTAGGGTGGTTGTGCTCGAAATTTTGCTATGGGTTTCAAGCGGCTGCCTTCTGGGCTGATCTAGCTCAATTTTGGGAGGAGACGCATTTTGGGGGGTGTCTGGCGGGGGTGCCCTACCACTTTAAATGTCTAGCATTGGTCATTTAGTATTCCTGAGATTATGATGGACATTTTCCAACGTGGTTACCTTCCCAGCTGATCTAGCTCAATTTTGGAGGTACCGTTAAGCACTCTCCATGACAACGTCCACCAGGTGTGACCAGAAAGAATTCCATTTCCTTGTATAGGAATCCATACCAGATGATATGATATCATTAGAAATTGATTGCCTTCCAGGCTAGCTTAGACCCCTGTAGTCATGGCAATTCACATATAGCTGCACAATTTTACCTTGGAAACCTAGACTGGAAGAAGTAACCATCAAAAAAGTATCTGTGAAAGGCACACAGTTGAAAAAGGAAGGCTGATCTCATAGCTTTAGCTTTCCTGAGAGATACACTTGTCGATATAGCCGTATATCCAGATTACGTAAGCTGTTAAGTTGGGTGGTGACCTCATACCTTTTTACTTCAATCCAACACACAAGGATTTAGACTCTAAGGCAAAGGATGTAGACTCTGCGCTGTTTGCAAAGATAGGAAATGCTGAGCAGGCATCAGGAAGGTGGTGACCGTTGTCAAGTGACAGGAATGTAACGTCGTACTTGAGTAATTCTCTCCGAATATGTTCTCAAAGGAAACCTCCATATGCTTCAACGAAGAAAGTTTAGATTTTTATATATTCCAAAGACCTATTGATGTTTGGTTCGGGAGTGGAAATCCAGCCTCGGTGCTATAAAATCGCTCTGGGCGCGGGCGTCGTCAGACGTTTTTCATTGACATGCCCCACTACAACCAGTTAGCTCTATCGATCAACCCTGCAGTGGTTCAACAAGTGACGTATGCATATTGCAAATACCAGCAAAGCAAGCACATGGATTACAATGCCGTGGGCATTTTTATTGGTACAAGTCAAGCATACATAGCACATACATGTAACAAGTTCCAAAATAACAAATTTTCCTAAAGGAAGGATGCAGCTGGTTTGTGGTTGTTTGTTTTAAACAAATTTTGACCAAAAAATTCTTCAAATAAATAAGCAAAATTAACCCAAGCAAATGTTACCATTTCAACAAATTCCAGAGAATCTTAAGTTGAAAAGTAAATAGTTTTTCAGCACTAACAAACTCCCCATGGAAATCATTTTGTTGCTGAGTATATAAAAAATTCATGCTGATGATTGCTGCTTTTCCTAGGCGCAACATAAGGTTCCAATCTTATCGTGTCACACATAATTCACAAAGCACTGTACATGTTAAAGTAAACGTAAGAAACACACCTCAAAGCTGTTTAGGTGTAGTCTGTAACTCGACTGCACTGTTAGTTTTGAGAAAAACTCCTCAACATTGTAGATAGGGCAATAAACTACAAATAAGATAACATGACCCACGGGTTTCAAAAACACAAGGGAATCAATGGGTAAAAGGAATTGCCACAATGTTCAGCAACCGCATTTCGTATTCCATGTACGATAATTATTTCTGGGAAACCTCTCATCGCTAAAACAAATTTCTACCACGCAAAGTAGATCGAAGCGCCAAATGAACCTTTAAAAATTCAAAAACTGTCTTTGAAAATCATCTGTTTGTGTCGCTGGCAAGCTTTTAGCACGGCATTCCACAGTAATGATGTGCTTTTCAAACTTAGTTTTCCGGGTCTTGCTGTTCATTTGTGTTTGCAGAAATGGCCAAACGAACAAATGGTTTGATGCAAACTCTAATTTAGAAAAAATTCTAAAACTTGCCTTTTCTTCACTTTTATATCAGCTTTTATCCAACAGCTGAGCTTTAGTGCTACAGCAACAACATTTGTTGCCACAAAAAGTTTTAAATTTTTTAATGTAGAGCGACTCTAACGCTTTGGAAACTCACAGGTGATTTGGGTTTCAGGTCATATTCTGCACTATTTTAAAGGTCTACAAAAATGTTAGAGTTGACTACTATTAAACTTGCTGGCATTGTTGGGATGCAGGAGGAAAAACATACTTACAAACGTTTTCATTGCCTAAACAACATACAGCGCACGAATGTACAGAAATGAACATCGATCAACTAAACAGCAAAGCATTTCACTGACAAGCACTTGAAGCAGGGTATTCTTCCCTACATCAAATACCCTTCACATGACACCTCATCCTACAGTGATTCACTTATATTTTTCCTCTGAAAAAGCAAATTGCTTTTGTTTATATCGACAGGTACAGAGGCAAGCTTGGTCCCATCAAACAAATAGTGACAGCTGCCATGCGTTTTCTGGGGGCAAATATCTGATAGTTGAGGTCCTGTTATTTACAAAAACAGATTGTTACAAAAAAATTAAAAAATGATTGTCTAACAATTGGTATTTTTACGAAAGGTTAAATTACGAGTTTATTTTTGAAGAACTAATGGATGAACTGGCGAGCATAGCTTGATCTTAAAACATGATTGTCCAGAAATCAGACAGCTTTTCAGATTTGACCCATAAAAACCATCCAACATACAAAAACCAAGAAAGGATTTCTGCTTGCTGTTGGAACGACAGCAGTGTGAGCACCCAAAACAAATAAATCTTGAAAATCAGCATTAAAAAACTGTGTAGACGTTAGTTAGTTAGTTGATCGGTTTTACCGCGGCGTGAGCGAAGCAATGCTCAATCGGGAAATCTTTGTAGGTTTTTGTGCACACGTCAGTTTTGCAGACATTTGCCGCGTTTAATCAAGCGGCTTAATTAAGAACACCGCCAGATGTCTTTAGCGTGCATGCAAAGTCACCTAGTTACAGTTAACCACAAACTCAGCACGTCGCTTTTGCTCAACCACTTTTCAGTAGGAAAAGCGACAGACCGGGCCACAGCATTAACAGTTTCTATAACAGCTTGTTTCTAATTCAGTGTTCACACTGCGTTGTGCAAAAGGGGAACAACCCCAAGTATTTTATTAAAGTTTCCTAGTGCCACACTTTCTTGGTTTTGCTGGTGTTTGCGACGATCTTGCTAACACATTAAGAGAAAAACTGGGGTGAAGCCATGGAAGAGGTTTTTAAGATGTTGCAAAAAGCCTGTAGGGCAACGTTTTCGGGGTCTTCATAATGTACAAACTCACTTTGTGATAAACCTTTACTATCAAGGAGATTTATAAGTAAATTAGGTAAAAATTTTGCAAGTCGATGTGTGGGGGTTTGAGCTGCTGGCGTCATCCAAACAAAAGCTGAAAACTGTCAGATTTTTGAGTTTACAAATTTTGTTATTTCTAATATTGCTGGAAGAAGATTGGCCACCGTGGTTAGGCATAAAATAGCAGCAGTACGCCTATGACACACCAAGGCTAATAAACAAGTGGGTCGTATAGCTGATTCGAAAACTTGCTTTTTCCAAATGTCTTGCGACTTCGTTCTTGCTATAAAAGAGAATTGATTGTTTTTTAAGGTGGGGAGTTGTGATTGTTGGGACATGGATTTCACGACCGAATGCAAACATCACAAGCATCGTAACAAAAACACATGGCAAGATAATTGCTCGGGACTTAAGTGAAGCACACCTTTTGGACGGGTTCATGGACGCAGAAGTGACACGACTGTGCGTGATGCAAACATTACATTTCCACAAAAATATTACAAAGTCCGTCAGAGATGCAAGAAGAAAGCTGCCAGCGTTGCTGAGAAGCTGACAAGAAACGACGTGCAGCCAGGCCCGTAACCAACTTGGGACACCAGGAGGGCGAAAAGTTTTCTGAGAGGTGCCCAAATTTTTCAAACTATGTCCAACAGATTTTTTCAGGGGGAGCAAAAATTGTTCTCGGGGGGCTTCGACCCCCTTGCGCCTCCCTGGTTACGGGCCTGAATGTAGCCTTTTACTGAAATCTCTGTTGCTTGCTGAATGGGTTTGGGAAACACTGGAGTTAGCATTCTCAGTAGTTTCTGTAACTTGCTGAGCCAACTGACGTGATTCAGGGGCCAATAAGCCCAAGGTGATTCGGCTTTGATATGTGACCGTTTGCATCCCGCGGCTGGAACCCTGTGCAAGGCCGGACGAAGCAATGGAATTCACAACGTCACTCGCAACAAGTGCGGGATTGAACTGATTCATCGCTGAAGCATGGTTGAGCTGTATGGATTGAGAAGTTTGCACATCGTGCGATACGTTGGAACTTTGCAGTGCAATAGGATCACTGGTGCGAGAAAAGTCCACGTTGAACTGCACACCTGGAACTGACTGCTGAAACTCAGGCCGTCCACTTGAACCTTCGATAAACACATGGTTTGAGAAGAGATCATTTAATCCTGGTGATTCGCCGGCTTGGCCATCGTCTGGTACGGGCGACTCGCTGACGAAAATGGACGCAGGTGGAGATATGGGCCCGTATGACCCTTCATCTATAAAAAACGATTCGAGGACAGAGTCGGACAATAAGTGCGCTTCCGACCCCATTTCTGAGGAGTTACTTGATCTTCGAGGGGGAGCGCATCCAGGGATGCTAGCATCATTTGATTCATTACTGGGTGGCGAAGATGAGCTTTCGGGAGAAGACTGAAACCCTTGGTGTGCAAAACGGGGATGTTGGCTCACGTCTGGTGATGTGTAATTGGAGACAGTTGCTGCAGATCCCTCGTGTCGATTCCCAGTTGTTTCAGGGGAATACAACTGGCTGTAGAATTGTGGTAGGCCGTTGATTAGGCTAGGATTTCGTCGAATTAGTTCCGTAAACTGATGGTGGTGCACAGCAGACAGGCTCTGAAGTCTGTTCAATACTCCACGTAACTGTCAAAATCAAGCAGAAGACCGATCATTTGTTATGTCGTAAGCAGCCAAAGGAACAAATAGTTCACAAATCAAATGACTGGGCCTTTATTTTAAGTAAACAAATGTACAAAATATTTTTAACTAAAATAGTTGAAATCCATTAAAAATAGATTTTAAAGCGAAGCTAAACATACCTATAGCGATTTAACAGATGCTGCTCTTCGTGAAGCATGACTAATTCCATCATGTGCAATAGTTCTTGGAGAAAACAATTTCTGCACAAGCTGACTGCAGTTTTGTTTTTTGAAGATGCGAAAAAGCCCACCAAGTTCTTCAAGTGGATTACTTTATGACACAACTTTGTGTTTTTCATGCTTAAAAACTAATTTGCAAAAGTAACATTCGGCGCAACCTCCCTGGCAAACCTACAGCACATCTGCTGTTCAACAGGCAATAAGCTTTTCTTCTCCACCATAAATCTTTGGAAATATTTCTCATCTTTAATATTGCATCCCGCGGTGTAGCAGCACAATGGTTTGGCTTTGAGCCAAACGCAGCGTACTATAGTTAGGGAACGAGAAAATGTAGTCGATTACGTTAACATTACGCACATTAGGGCAGAATTTATATTTTATGGCAATTAAAAGCTCTTTCAGTTTGCTGCAAGCGTGCGAGGAATCAACTGATTGGATCCCGCTATCATGAATTTGCGACGATATGGACGGGCACATATCTGTATTCATGTAATTACTCTTCACAAAAACTGCGCAGTCGAATCAATGAACATATTTTTTCTATGGCGCTATGGAAATTAACTTTTCACTAAGAGCTATAGCAAAGTCTATGTCTTTTGTGGATGTCAATATGGGCGTCCGCAAGAGGGGCAAAACGGGCATTTGGACTCCTGGAAATTGAGATTAAGGATCGAAAATTTATAGAAATTCTGATGTCAGCAGCTTGACTCCGAATAATTTATTTAATTCTTGCTATGACAGTTTATTTTCCGGTATGACATTCACACTGCACAAGCACCAAGTTCACTGTTCTGGTGTCATGCAGTTATCCACCCTCCCTTTGCCTGCTGAGGCAGATTGCGAAAGTTGCCAACGGATTGTTTTACTGTTGTTCTTTATTGCGTAACAATAACATGGCGAGAAATCTTCGAAGGTTCACTTCGTGTTACGGTAGCAGGCGTTTTGCTTGCACGTGACTGTTGAATGCAGACTTCTTGTTAGGCAATGCAACGAGACAGTGACAGCTGATAGCGGTAAGCCACGTACATTTATAAAAGAAGCATGAGTGAACCTGTAGCAATGTTTCAACAGTTTGGAAAATCCATTGTTAGTGCGATGTGACCAGTGGTGTATTGAGACAGGGGGTAAAACTTAGCTGAAGGGAGCCCACTGGCGACTGTAGGGTGACCACTAGCCGACACTCAGAAAAAATGTAAGAACTGACAGCGAATCCCGATGTGGATGGCTATATTAAAACCTAAATACCCGGAAAATACTCCTAAAAACTTCCAAAAAATGCAAAAAGCAGCAACCTACTGAAAAGTAAAGAATACTAAATACCGACATATAAGCTAAGTGAGTGCCCGTTTTTTTAATTTAGCTTGCCAGGAGTCGTTCGCACCCCTGCCCCCCGTCAGTAACGCCATTGAGTGTAACCAATGTGCCTGAGTACCAAACTACACTTATGCAGGTTTCCTTACATGCAGTATAAAAATACGTGGCTTGTTAGAATACGTCCATGCAGGCTAATGAGATTACGTCTTAATCGTTAAGGTTTAGTTCTGACGTCTGAGTGAATACTGAGTGCAAAGCTTTATTTGCTGTGGCGAGTTTTCTTAATTCAAGTGCTCAATTTTGTAAATCCTGCGTGCGGTGTTTTAATTCTCGTAAGCTGTCCGTAGTCATGTCAAAATACAGGTCTAATTGTCCGTAGGGGCGTAACGAGGGGGGAAAGGGGGGCACAATTCCCCGGGCGCCGGATCATTATACGGGCGCCGAAACGTCCTAACAATTTCACAAGTAATTTCTTCAATACAGTAAGTTTCTTTGCAAAAGACCTCAGGTTCGAACATGGGGGCGCCAAACTTGCTTCTTGCCCCGGGCGCCGTCTAACCTCGTTACGCCCCTGATTGTCCGGTTTACGTATGATGAGCGTTCACTGTGACAAAATTAGCAAAGGCAAGCATGGTTTTGTTGACCTATTGGTCGAGATCCCACACGTTTGCAACTGTTGTTTCAAAGCGACGCTGACAAGTCCTGATAGCAAATCCCGCAACCAGGGGGAGGGCAACCGGGCATTTTCCCCTTCCCGAAATTTTCAAAAACATTTTAAATTGTTAGGTACAGCATCAAGCTACAAGCATTTTGCACCCCACCAAAATATCAGCTTGGTGGGGCCCTGTGTGGTTGATTTGCAGACCATGGCAATGCTTCTTTCTTTTAAAGTTAATGGCAATGCTTATGCTTACTTGATGAGAAGTATCCTGCTTTGAAAATCTGAAGATAGTGGATTACGAGTAGATTTGTAAAGGCATATGGATGTGTACTACAGAAATGATTTAGTGGAAAATTTGCTGATGCAGACACATGCATTAGTACAACATTTGGAAGCACAAGTCGTGTGTTGCTGTCAGGGACTGAGTTTGCTAGAAAACCCCTATGGGGGACAAACATTTATTGTTTGAATTTCGATGACGTCACCATGTTCACTCAACCGTATTAAGACCTTCTTGTAAAATTGGCAAAATGGGTGCAAATCATGAAGATTACATATTTTGGGGACCATGGCCCAAGTGTCCCCCTGGCTACGCCCACGGTGGTGGTATAGCAACTGGTACTGCACAATGGTGCTTTTTCTAGCACTGCATTTATTATGAAAACACATTAATTCTGAGAGTTGGACTTAGAAGACATAATTATCCTTAAACTTGTGACTTGTGATAATCGATTCAAATTTGGTCAATTCCGAAATAAAATCTACTGCTACTAAAATACACAAGATTCTCACTAGAACCAATAAATCACAGATTAAATGAAAAACAAGCCGTAAGATGTTTTGGTAAATTCTAGCAGTGACAACCGCGTTCTGTGTAGTGCAAGCTACAGACAAACGCAGGAATTCGAAACAAGAACATGGCACGAGTCAGTCACACGACTGAGCGACGTTTATATACACACTTATTCGTTTAGTTCAAATTAATGAACACAATTACCAACAATCATGATAGTTCAGTTTACATAGTAAATCTGCACTCTGTGTCTGTAGATAATCCAGTGATAATGTCCATTTTTCTTATTTATTACCTGGCTTCATGCTGTGGGTTTCCAACAATAATGTAGCCATGTAATTTGTAAAACTACAATACTTCTTATCACAAAATATTTGGAAGGCAAAAGACATTGTGTTCCCTCTTTCCAAAAGTTGTGGGGTCATGTCCCACCGGTCCCCCTTCAACTCGGTCCCTGATTGCGGCCCTAGTAATCATAAGAAATTGAATGTAACAGCGGCGCCGGGCTGGTCTGTAGCTTTATTTGACGTAGCTCTAGGCTTTAGCAGTAGTGTGAGGGAAAAGAGAATCACAAAAGACCAAATAGGACCGAAGTCAATCCTAACACTGGATACCAATCGTTACATTTCACCCGTACTTGGATGTTTAACAAAATTTTAGCTACTTGACTCAAAATTCATGTTTGTGTCCTAAACTTCATCGTACCACTGGTGACTCAAATGTGTTTTGCGAGTGCAGTTTCTCCAAGCTCGAAATAGCAAAATCGTGCTTATGTTGTATTATATGCCAAAATCGGTTGTCATGTTTATCAGTTGTTTCCACTTCACAGGCATGTGTTCAAAAAATTGATTTAGAAGATATATTTTCTGATTTTGCTTCGGCAATAACTCGAAAAAGTTAACTTGGGTAATGATGAAATGTGGTTTTAGATCCTGTTCATGTTTTTGCCCTCATTTTTCATCACTTTGTTACCTTTATTTTCTCAACTTTTATTTCAAGAAAATACGCGAAAGTAGCCTTTTTGCTTAAAATGTTGTTCACACAATCAACCGATATCACCATATACACAGATGATCATAAGATCGTATAAATGTCTTATCAATATGTTCTGCGCAGAACACCATTTTTGTTGTGGTCCGGGGGATGCAGATTGTACTGTACTCCTATCGCTTTTTCTATATCTAAAGCTTTTATTTTTTTCTAAAATATTTTTGAAGTGGAACTTCGAGAGCAAGTGATTCTTAATGAAGCCCTCATTTCAACTACATTCCGACTTGCGCATATTATTTTTTCAGGTAAAATAAGCGGTTAAGAATTTGCAGCTAAACCGCCAGTTGCTTGTTGGTGTGTTGGTAAAAATGTTGACAAATAAGCTTATTTTTCCTTTGTTGAAGGAATTAGAAGCATGTTCTGCTGTAACTTGTGTAAAGACACAACAGTCTGCAATTTTAAGAGCTCTTCATTAAGAATGTTAGTGACGTTTTCGTAAAGCCTAACATAGTAATACTGGATAGGTTTAAAGTTAGCATAACATCATCATTCGTCCGACTTATTTGAAGAGGCCATCGCACACACTGTCATTTAAACAAAATACCGCGAAAGGAGACTGGTGGGGTCACGGTTACCTGTTGAAGAGAAGAAGCATTCTCCAAAGTACGTCCGTCGTAGAGCTGCAAATCTGTATCTAGCCCATGCAAAAGCAAGGCACACTCTCGATGTATTCTTTCACGATCATTAAGGTAACTGCAATCTGAAAATGAATTTTTTTTTCGTCACGCTTGACCCCGTGTTTGTCGTTGTCAGTGTACACGTTAAAACAATCTTGTACATCTTGAACCTTTACTCAGTTAAGTACTTCATTTCACTCTGCAAATATTGCTAAATGGCAAAAATTTAAAAGCGGATTTGACGGTAACAAAAATTCACAAAGAGCGCTTTCAGCAAAATTATAAGTTGCTTCCTTTTTATCCGAAAAGTTTGAACAAACGAAATTATTGCAATGTTCGCACGAACTTTCACCTGCGTTGAATAGAGCGGCGATGGCTAGGATATCTCTTCCTTCGTTGTTCAGTCGCAAGTTGGTTATTTCTTGAGCTAGTTCGAACATTTCTTGTTGGACACCGTTCCCGACTGAAAAGAATCTCTGTTAAGTATATACCGATTAAGGAACACATGTTTACACAAAGAGGCATTCTCTACGTTTTTGTGCAATGTCAGTTGTCCTGCATGTAGCAGCTTTTAGAGTTTTTATTGGTTTCATAAAGGATTTTTTCAGGCGATCAAAGCATCCAAAGCGTTTTTTTGCAAAAAAATCGGTTTACTTTTGTAAGCCATCTGATCAGATAAAATCACTGTTCACTTTTTTAAAATCTGATTTATTACTCTTTCTCAAACCTGCGCATTAGTGCTAAAAAATATCAGATTTTGAAGAATTAAACGCAAACAGAACTTCATCAGGCGACTGCTGTGAAGCGTGCATTTTTTATTTTGCAGTAAAGCACATTTGACAGTCGATGTCGATGTTGTGAGCTGTCATTCCAGCAATAAGAATTGTCTGAAGTATTTTTCATCAAGCTCAGGCCCACTACCAGGGCTACATATAACTAATGATATACAACTAATTAAGCTGCAATTACATCCATTTACGTAACATTCTTGTAATTATTTTGGGGGGATGTAGGAGCAGAAAACAGCTTTCAAGACAGTACCCAAAATTTACGTAAAGAACTAGGTTGTACATCTTTACAATAAATGATTTAACAAGAGTAAGAATAAGTTTTGCTGCATTCAGCCATTGATGCACACAACTCATTTTTCTCCACAAACTCACGAATATCTTGAAGCAGAGCAGGTATGTTGCTTTGAAAAAACTCATGTTGGTTTTCTCTTTTGGTAAAACGGAGAAGCCTCACGAAAAAGAGAGCGAAACACCCTTTGAAAAGAAACCTTGTGAGCACATTACAATCGTTGTAGGATATTTTAAGCTTGCTTCTGTGAAACAACTATGCTTATCTCACATGAGCATTTCAGTAAAATATAAAACAATAATAACATTAAAATGACTACAACAAATTTGCACCCATAAAAATATTAGCTTTTTTGAGAGCTCCAGAAAATCCAAACATCTCTGATTGATTATTTAATATACGTTGAACACCCACAGCATAAGCACACAGCACTATGCAGTTGAAAAAAGTTTATATAATATGTTCCATCATAAAAACTGAAGTCTATGGCAGTAAAAAGTGTGAAATAGATTCTCATTTTCCATATTTGTCGTTCTATCTAAAAATGCTCTTGATCTACTCCGTTTTTTGACTGTTTCTATCGCTCATAGACAAGGCGGCAACCAGTTGATAACTTGGGGGTGACAAAATGATTGTTACCTTTTGTTGTACTTTTTCCGGGGGAGGAAAAATGATTGCAACTTGTTGTTGTATCAAACAACTAAACACGCTTTTGAAAATTGGGGGTTGGAGAGTTCCCCCTGGTTGCGGGCCTGCTCATGAACTTGTTTTGCTGTTTGCTTGCAAGTAGATATGTATTGAAAAACTTCTCGGCTTCAATACTTTTTTAACTTTGTCAGGGGTAACAACCGGCTTTGATTCACTATTTCGGTAAGATCGGAAACAACCGCGTTTTGGAAATATAATCAAGTAGCCAAAAGAAAAGAATGTTGCAGAATTCNATTTATATTTTTTGCAGATTTTCTGTTTGTGTACGAAATTATGCTACGCTTTTGTCGAGATTCTTTTTTTCCAAATTTCAGAATATCAACTTGTGCTCAAAACATTACAGTTTCCCTAAGTCTTGCGCTTTGTATGAAATTAGTTATGAGCATGTTCTCTACATACAGCATAGGCGGACTGCCAAAATGTAATGAATGATGTCGTTCATGCATGTGCTGCAACCCTCAATCTACACTTTAAATTTGTCAGTTGTCTGAAAAAGCCTTACTGTTTTGGTCTAAAAGTTTGTTTTTTTTATTAGCAGGAAAATCTACTTCCAGAAGCTTGTACTTTAATTAGAACCCTACGCCGTCAATTTGTTCAATTTGGCCAAAATTTCTGGCCATGAAGCGCGCAGCTTGAATCCGATTCGTTTTACCTTCCGTCAATATTTCTAAAATTCTAACAGACTCGTCGTTTCACACTCAACTGACTAAAATCAACATTTAAAATACCACAAAATAAATTTTAGAAAGTCTAAGACCAATCAAAAATTTTTTGGCCATAAATTCTGAAAATCAACAGAACGCACTCCAAACATCAAATCACAAAAAAAATTCCACAAAACCGGAAGTTTAGCGACGTTTCGAAAAATCCAGAAATTGCTTTAGCAAAGGCCTGGTCTATAGTTTTATAAAAATATTAAAGTGACTTAAAAGATATTTTTAGCTGCTATGCTGCTCAAATAGAACGGGTTTTATTATTCTTATTGCCAAAAACTACTCTTGCTAAAATTTGATTGTCTTCACACTACACAAGTATTTTGAGTTTGATTTTTGAAACAAACCACATGAAATTGCTAGCACTGCAAATGGGCATCTTTCTCTATCTATATATTTACTTCTTCGTACCATGCACTTTAATAAACCTTTAACGGAAGCTTTGCTGCAGATTGATTTTATCTTGGCCAAGTTTCTTTGATGGGGTAACACGAGACAAAATGTGGGAGGTTACTTCAAACAAGGCAAAACTGAACTTTTCATTTTACCGTATTGCAGAAGCACTTTCTGATCTTCCATAGACAAGTTCCTAAATATATCAACAAGTCTGGCAAATCTGATAGACTGTTCGAATCCAGAAGCCATTCTGTGGGTGACCGAAGGCCAAAGATCTATCATATTCTGCAAACCAAAAAGAAGATCTTTGTTTAAGGTCAGAGTGAGCAGGAATGTAAGGTATGGAGTCAAGCAGGAATGTAAGGTATTACTTCATGATTTGTTCACTGCCAGCAGTGCTACAGCAGTAGAAGAACAATGCACAACAGACTGACTGTTAGATTGGTTCTATTCCGCAGGGCCGCAGCGAAAACTTTCAAAACGGAAGTAATTGACTTCAGTCTCCTGCGTTGCAGGTTCAGAGAGAAAGTTTATTCTTGGGATGAGATCCGCTACCCTTGCAAAGTTAACTGCACGTAAGCGGTTCCTCGACTTGTGGCGTTGTAGTAGTGGAGGCGAGCAGTAGACTGTTCATGAACTTTGCGCCGGTAGAACAAGGCGTACCGAGGTTAGATGGCGCCCAGCGTAAGGAACAAGTCTGGCGCCCCGATGTTCGAACCTAAGGTATTTCGGGAGCAAATGTATTGTGCTGAAGAAAGTATTTGCGTGATTCCGCACCGAGGGCATTGTTCCTCCCTTGGCTCCTTCAGTACGCCTATGCGGTAGAAACATATTGCAGTGACCAAGCGTTTTAATTTTCATCCAGATCAAGGGTCTTCAAACTACGACCCGCGGGCCAAATACGGCCAGCTACACCATTTCATCCAACCCGAAAAGACATTTTGTCATTTATAAAAAACATCTTTACGAAAAATTTTTGGTTTGATATAATGTAACATATCCCGAAAGAGTCACATTACGTAAGATGCCCGGCCTCGCCCTGTTGTGTAATAGCTTATGTGGCCCTCTGACAAAAGTCTTGAGACCTTGATCTACGTCAGGGGTGGGCAATTAATTTGCCCCCCGGCCACTTTGAGAAGGCCGCATTCAGGGGAGGGCCGTACCTTCTAATGGAAATAGAAGCAAGTTTTGGTTAAGTTAACCTCAGCAGCAAGCAATAACATTTACTGTGATAAGTTGAAGAAATTTCAGGTTTGAAAATATTTCCTGAATTCTTCCGCGGGCCACTGAAAACGCTGTGGCGGACCACATTTGGCCCGCGGGCCGCTATTTGCCCACCCTTGATCTACATAATGAGTAGCAAAGTAAGGTAGCGCAGCAACAACAATTTTGTGAAAATTGCGGCTTTTAAGTCAGCGGCGGAAAGTTATCAACAATAAAATCAGTGATTTTAGCCTTTTTTCCAATGTCAGCATCACGAAACACATTTTCGAACTTTCGAAAGACAATTTCTAGTTTGTTGGTCAGAACAAATGCAAATAAAAGAAGAAAGAACGTACAACCCTCTAAGCTACAAAACAAAAATCTTATAAATTTACGGTAGCGCCGCTTAGGGAAAACAATCAAGTTTTTGTTATCGCAGAAACTCGCAAAGAATTTCGAAAGAAAAAACAATCCATGCATGAAAGCAACCAAACGACTAGGCGTAGTTTGCAAAGCTGTAATGACTACTTCGCAAACTTGTTTTCGGCACTTTTTATTTTGAGAACATTGCTACTCATACTTTGAAAGATCTGCTACATCAATTTGGAAGAAAAGATTCAAAAATATTTATATTCCCAATAGATATCAAAATAAATGCAATCACAGAGAAATTCTACGGATTTGCCAAAATGAACGGTAGACAAGTCGCACAAAAACTTTGAATGCAATGACGTTCGGAAGTAAAATGTAAGATTGGGACATAGTTTGAAACTGTTTCCTAACCAAGATGTAGCAGGTGTCAGTGAGTCATAGTCTTGCTTCACATGATAGCCGACCATGACTAAGGTGATAAATGGGCGACTACGATGATTTCAGTTGGCTGATTCCTAATCTGTTCTTGCTATGGTTACAATCTAACGCAGGGCTTTTCGCTTTAAACAAAATATTTTTTGTTCTTTGCGTTTGCAGTTATGACAATTCATCTGATCGTGTAAATGAACTTCCACGCTCAAACGTTTTCTAAGTAATTGAAACAAACAACTTCGTTTGATTACGAACATGACTGGTGCGCCCATATTTATAAGTGAAAAAAGTGGACAAGGCACCAGATAAAATTTGAAAAGTTTACGTGTGGGAAAACGCGTGAGTTTTAAAACTTGTTGCAAACGTGACATTTGAAAGACAGCTGGGCTGTTAAACTGTCTCCCTTTAGTTATTGCGATACACCAACAGTATGTTTTATGGAGGAAATTCGAGCACCTGTTTTGCATTTTTAGCATAAATATGTTGCGCTACTTTTCATAGAAGAAACGGACTTGCTTTCATTAAAAGTGTTACTAAACATATGTGATTACGTATGACAACAACTCAAAAGCAGTTTGTGTAGGGTGCAAGTTAGTTGAATTAAAACATTTTTGGCATCGTTGTGGTGGTGTAAAAAGTTTTGATTTTAGCAACAATGTGAAAACGCATAAATGAGGTCAAAAATGAAAACAACATGTCCACACTTTAGCATTTAACACATTTAGCGAATCAGACAGTTGACCTGTTATGTTGTAAACGGAAGATTGAAAGAAGGCTCTAAATTTTCTGGATTGTTTTTTACGAGTTCAGTTTTCTAGCTTGCAGTGTCAAACTCCGAAGGGAGACAATCTGCAAGTTCTTTCACATATTCGCTTCCAATAACGCAGTTTTTGCAGCTAACCAGCAGTGAGGAACGCTTTGCTGAAACACTTGCCATGTGCATTGGCGATGCTGTAATTCTAATATGTTTTACCTTCAAAAGTATCCGACACCAGAGAGCGATTCTCATAGTAATACTACTGACGCATAAAGGCTCACATTCCTGTGCGCGTGCCCACGTCAACCCCTTATTGTCAGCTAAATTCCATTTTGTCTTTACAAAAGAAATCAAAACCTCTGCGAGTGCGAACATTCCTGAAACATATTAGAGTCCTGTGCGGGGCGGGTTAACCCGCGCAGGTGGTTGCGGATACCCGCATTTGCGGGGCGGAAACGGGAGCCCGCGGAGATATGCGTGCGTGCGGGCGGGGGGCGGTGCGGGATAAAAGTTTTTTTTTGTGCAGGTTGAATGTTGGCCCAATGCATGTGAAAGTGACATGAGCAAAAAAGAAGGTTTCACTTTCCTGTTTTGTAAATTTTTTCAAGGCTTCCGTTGGTTTTGAAATGAATCTCTGAATAAATTGCCTCCAGCGATGAAACATTGTTCATGAGTTTTTAGTGTTTTTTCGTGACAGGTGCATATTTGGGACAGAAACAGTGCGGGACGGGTTGGGAGGGCCTGGGGGGGCGGGAGCGGCAAAATTTTTCGAATTCCTGCGGGTGCGGGAGTGGACAAAAATTTCAACCCGCGCAGGACTTTAAAACATACCCATACGATATTGGAATGCAAGCGATAAATTTTCTCATCACCTGTGGATTTCGATCAGCACTGGTTGATGCAACCATTTGAGATCCTCCTTGAACGTGAGACTCGAAGTCTGAGCCGACATTTCTCGAAGCGCTTATGATGTTGTTCATAACTTCGTTTAGACGCACTAAGACAAGAAAATAACGAAAGAGATGCAGTTCAAAATATAACTTTAGGAAACCAATCTTTCGTGGAGTCATTACGTGAAAAGATTTGTGGTACAAAGATCTTATAATCACGTCCGTTATAGTAAACAAACGTTACTTTTTCACATGATCGGTTTCCTTAGCAAAACAACCCTTTTAATTAAGAAGTTTCATTTGATTGTTGGCGGACTTTGTGTTGATTCATGCACGGTTTTTTCTTCATACAATATTGGTTCAACTAAGAAAACCTATTACTTATATTAAAAATACCAAGTGGAAAGTAGAAAAATTTTGGCGATGTGATTGAGAGTCTTGATTTTGCTAAGAATTCAAAACTTTCCTAAAAGACTCTTATGAGCGCATCACTTAATGCGAGAACACCGGGTTATCTAGCTGTAGGTTTAAACAAAGGGAGGAGACTTCGCGGAACCACTACTACAACTTTCATGTGGCTTTGTGGTGTGCGTTCATGGGATGCATTATGCTTCAAAATCCGACCACTTCCTTTCATAACACAAAACATCAATAATACATTATTCGCATTACCCCAGGGTTTTCAGAAAAAGCAGGGGCTCGCACATAAGCAATCTGTTTACAAGAAAAATTCTTACTGAAATCATCTTGGGTGGGCTGCATCGATCGTTGTTCTATTTGCAGCTGAGGTCGGAAGCCTGGAATGCATCCAACTGATGAAGGTCCTAGTTGGTTTCCGTCTAAGCGGTATGTCTTGAACTCCTGCTCTTTGCGAACCACCTCCAGTCTGGTTTTGAGATTTTTTAGATGTTAATTTGAAACATCAAACCACCCACACTTTCTGCACCACAATTATCTTGCCACAATAAACATCACGTTAACTGACATTATTCTCTTCTTTTCTTTATACTTTGACATAAATTGCACAACACCAGAATACTTAACCACCCTTTGGGAAAAAATCATCAACGCGTTTTCAAAAGCGCCTCTGTATGACACAACCGCAATTAAATACAAGCAGTACAGTGTTTCGCAATGTGAATTAACGGACAGGAAGTTTAGAGCAACACATTCAGAACCTCAATTATGTTGCAGTGCTGAATTTTCCTCATAATAAATTACGAGTTTGACTAGAACGTTGAAACCACTATGACAAGAGACGAGCCAGCGCAGTGGAGTGACCTTGTTTACGTCGAAAATACCAAGCTGCTTATTGGCTACTATTCAGTTGTGACATGACGTGACATGAAAAGTTTTCATAGCATCATTGCCTCGCTAAATCACCGGATCCAGTCAATAAAGTCTTCTAAATTAGAGCCTGGATTACTGTTTTCCAATAAAACCAATCATAACAAACAAACATAATAATCGTTCCCAGCGTAGTTGCAGAAAAATGAACAAATGTATTTTGATCCGTTGGTACTTTAATAACTTCTGTATGTTTTCAGTGTTTGAAAAACGTAATAGTTCTCACCAAAAGCCCTTCCTTAATTTATTTTGTTAAAGTCAAGCGTAGAAACCAAAGCTTGTATTTCTACACAAAAGTTAAAAGCAAATGGTGCTTAAAAGTCGATGTTCATCACACTCGATTAATTTCGAAATAAATACATAATCGGTGTTTGTTTGAAAACTGTTAGGAACCACTATTTGGTCACGGCAAAACGAAAATATTAAAAACAATATACTGGTAACAAGCTTATTGGTCACTTCAATATAGAAATACGGTTATAACCACAAACATTCGTAAACAACTTTTCAAAAACCCCAGGGTAGCAGCAAAGATCTGCAGTTCATATGTTGTCGACAGTTCCGAACTTAATAGTTTTTTTAACTTTGAGATCCAAATATCTTGCATAAAATCTGATAAAACCTGTCATTTTTCAAATATTTGGTGAAACCTCAGCAAGGCAAAAATCATTCCAGTCATTACGCATTTCGAAAATAGTGATTTAAAAAATAGAAGGCCTTAAGATTTTGTTTGTTTAATTCGTAATTAACCAAACCTTCCTTATCCACTAAGCACTAAGCCTTATCCACTAAGCACGTCTGAGCCTGACATCTTCGTATGCAATAAAACGCTTACCTTAGCAACAAAATCCAAGCATCTTCTTTGTACAATGTTTGTATATTTTCAATTAATGGCACACATATTTTAGGCGGCTTGATGAGGACTATGAACTGGCACAAGATTGCACGGGTCTCTTTGGACATTCTTCCGAATTTTACTTCTGCAAGAACCATAAATCTTAAAACGAATATACAAATGGCAAAAGAGATGCATAATTTTTGCTTAAAGCCTGCAAATTGGGCAGGATCTGCTTCACTATTGGCAAAAAGTGTCCAAAAATCTACGCTTGCTAATCTTTCTGAGACATAATTCAAGTTTTTTTGCAGTAATATAGCACTGACTTTGCCAGAAAACGATTCCAGCTATGATTTGAGACAAAGTTGAATACATTAGATTGACAGTGTTATACCTCGCGATAATCAAAATGTCCCATTTGAACAGCACACTCGTCATTAGGATTTTCGATTTCCTGGTTGTTCAAGAACCACGAAAAAATCTAACAAAATCCCCGGATTCCAGGTAAAACACGGGAATTTCGAACACTACACACAAAATATTTGAAAAACGTGGCTTGGTCCCGTTTTGGTGTAGAGCCAGCAGAACTATTATCGGACGTTGCTGAAACCACAAGCTATTTCGAGTTCTTTTAGAGCTGATAGCCCGCGACACTCTCGAAAGTAATGCGGGAGTGAAAATGAATGAATGAAAAATATGTAAATGCAATATTTGACAAAACCTTTTGAACTTGGTGTCATAACGTTAATATCCGGGAAATACAGGGGATTTTGTACATAAAACCGGGAACCGGGAAAACAAAAAATTAACTAATTCCTGGAAATTCCTGAAACCGGGATCCCGGTTTTCAGACCCTATACTCGTCTTCAGGGTAAAGAGTTGTGTAGTTGGCAGTATGTAACATGTATATGACCCGTNCACGCATGGGATACGGCAAAAGCAATTCTGAAAACACAAGTAACGATGAGTCGCTTTGTAAACTTCTGCAATGGCCAAGAAGCGATTTAAGCAATTTGATGAAGTAATTAATGACTAATATTACAACTGCTTGCTCTACACCTGAAACACGCCCCATTTTAGAGTTCTCCAAATAATAGGTTTGAAAAAAAGCTGTTCAGAGATTGGAAAACACACAACTAGCAAAATAGGTCGAGTATTGTAGCTAGTTGTTGATAACAATTACTTCTTAGAATATGCGTTCTATAACGACATCATAAACTTACTGGCAAAGATATAAAGCTTATGCCATATTCACAAACAAGTCACTGTCCACAGCAGTTTGATGGTGTTTGCGGTCATTCACAGTCACAAAGACTGCTGAGTAACTTGCTGGAACGTACGTATAACTGCGTATTTTGCTGAATTCTTGCTTTGATCGATTTATTTCAAACACCGTAAAGGTCAAACATTAGGTTCCGAACACTATTTTCACCAATTTTACCTACGCGCCACCAAACATTAGTACTTATCAACTTCTAAGTTTCTTCTTAAATATTTATCGTTTCGCCATAGTAATCTTTAGTATCGCAAGGCATTACCTTGCATCACGCCTTGTTCGAAAGAAACCTTTAATAAGCACTCTGCACGTGGGCATGGGTGGCGGAATCGGGGGGCCGTATGGGCCTAGGCCCCCACTTTTTTCTGGGGGGGATTGGCTCCCCACTTTTAAATTTAAATTTTTTCTTAACAAGCCTAAGTAACACAGTTAGTATTGGGTCCATTGTTAAAGTAAATCGTTTAATGAAGAACATTTGCAGAACTTTGGCAGTATTTTGGCAATATTAGCTGTAATACAATTTTTGTAATTTGGCAGGATTTCGTAAATATTTGGCAGAACACACGGTTCACGATGTGGTCACCCTTCTCGGGATTGCTTACCGCATTGGTGTTATCGAACAGATGATGAAATTTTGCATGCTTGTGTGTAGGAAACTTTTCGTGCCACGCCATCGAAAAATTGATGTAATTTGGTGTAATTTCAAGCGTTTTAACACCATTCTAAATAGCGAAATTTTGCTGATTCTTATACGCAAAATGAAATATGTGGCAGATCAATTTCAGTGGTGTATTTGTTTTGCATTGGCAACACTAAATAGCAGTGATGTAGTCGAGACTGTAACCTTCGAGGCCGAGACTTCATAAAAAATTCCGAGACTAGAGACTTGAAATCCGAGACAAAGACTCGAGACTTCAAAATTTGTGGATTTCGCCGAAATTGAAAAAAAATGTCGTCACAACTCCCCAAGTTGCATTTTTTCGAATATCTGGCATTTTTTCAACCTGTTTTCATTGTGTCTTACCTGCAGATACAATCGAGAAAAAACTCGTTGAATTAAAGAAGTTTTACTAAGCCATGTCCTTGCAATTTCAAAGTCTGAAAACAATAGGCTTGTGACCGAGACGAGACCTCAAATTTCGAGCTGAGACCGAGACTCGCACAAATGGGTCATGAGACGCTTCTCGAGTCCGAGACCAAGTATTGAAACTCCATCACTGCTGAATAGCTCTATTTTATTTTTGCATTGGCAACACAATTGGCACCCATACAGAAAACGTGCTATCATGCGCGTCAGAAGGGGGGCCTTGCCCCCCACCTAGATTTTGAAAATGTTTGCAAGAGAAGGTTGTTTTCTTAATTTCCAGTGGGAAAAAAACAAATTTCACCACTTTTGGCGGCCCCTATAAAAATTTTGGAAACATCTCCTAGTGGCCCCCTTGGAAAAAATCCTTCCGACGCCCACGCTTGCTACATGTGCTTGTCTTGTCTTTCCATTCCGGTGTCTAATGCAGTTGTAGAATGAGTATTCAGACATTTTACTTCTGTGTTCTAGATGTGGAGATGTTGTGATTTTGAATGCGTTTAAGACAGGTAGCAATACTGTGCCATTTTTGCCTATCTTTTAAGCTGCGTTCTTGTTCACAGCCCAGCGTTGACTCCAGCACACGAGCACCTTGGGCTTAGCCCGAGTCTTCGATTACGATTTATATCGGAGAATGCGAGCTTCCTTGCTTTATATATTTGTGCCACCACCGCGGTCCTACTTCATTAGGTTGTTAACTCGGGTTCTTTTCATTGTGGGCCTTGTCACTGTTTATATATTTTCGTTACAGCATCATCATTTTGAAAGCCCCTCTCACCCATAGGCGTTCCCTTACCTTTGTGCATGTTGTATTTGTGTACTTTTTTGTGGATGAATTTTGTGTAAGACTAGGAACAACTAGTTACACTGATGTGCTCACGTCAATGTAGCGTAGGATGGAGTGTTGATAGGGATTGTTGAGGGCTTACAAAACATTGCATAAAATTACTTAAACATGCGGACAAAAGTTAATGACGTCATATTTTAATAATTGTGACGTCACAGTTGCCAATGTAAACCACAGAAGTTTTCTGTAGATTTTTGAAGGTTATTTGTGCCCCCCCATTTTGAAAAAGGTTCCGCCACCCATGCACGTGGGGTATGGAAGTGGTGATATGATAATGGCAAAAGAAGAATTCGACAATGTTCTTTTTCAAGCAAAGTTTTCAAGTTTTTGACGACACGGTCCTCTTGTTGGCATGACATTTGTGATGTGTGACAGGAATTAAAGGCACAACCAATACTGCATCTCGTTCTCTCTTAAAATTTGTTGCAAACTCTCGTTTACTCGCAACTGTTCTGCAAGGACTTTCAATAAATGCAAAAACAAATTTTGTGTGTTTACCTTCGTGGGTTTTCGAAACAGTAAATATTTACCGACAAAAAAATGCATTTTTGAATGTCAAACATTGCTCCGTTAATTTGCTTTCTTCGAAAAAAATTGCATAATGGCAGACTGATTTTTCTAGACGTAAAAAATCATTTGCAGCATTCCAACAAATGCTAAGTGCCAAAGTGTTCTTCATATCCCATTAGAAATTCAGAACGATGCTTCTCTCATTCGTGATAACAACTATAATAGACATAGGAATAAAGCAAAGAAGCTGGTCGGGAATTTGAACGTTTTCACTGTTGCATCTAGTGTTTGAAGAAACTTTTTGTAAGTTAAATCTAGTTATTCTAAGTGAAACTTGAGAATCCACAAGCCCATAATTTGGGAGACAGAAGAGCTTGGGATCAGTCTGTCGCTGCCAGCTGGGCATCAAGTACAGTTTTTGAGAAAAAAATGCAACAACCAAATAGGGAAGGAACAATTGTCTGCAGGTAATTCAAGCTGTAGATAGGCATGAAAAATCACAGGGCGTCGTGAACGGTTGGCGCTGTACGAGCCCCTAGTTTGTGTTTTTATGGCGAGGTGGCACTTGGGTTTCACTGTGGTCTCAAGTGATTTTCGCTTGGTCGGCAAACAATCAGGTTGTCGAATACCTAATTGACCTATTTTGCATGTTTGAAGAAAAACTTCGCGGAGCGCACGGGCAGGTAATTCCATAGCGTCGCTGCTTTAACTTCCGCGTCACATAAAACCTTGCGAAGTACTCGAGTGCAACATCGTAATGAAATCTCTTGTCATGTGCAAGCGGAGATAATGGCCCTCGCAGAAACAATGACTCAGAAGGGCCCGAGGAAACTTGGACTCTCAGCAAAAATGTGGACTCTCAGAATGCTTTAACTTCTGAGTGTCAGCAGGTATTTGAAAGCAAATCCTGCAAAGCAAGTTGGCCATCGGCAAAAGGGACGAAAGCTTGTTGCAGAAATAAACATGCTTTTGCATTTAATAATTGTTTTTGAAAAAGCAGGCCCATTTGTTTAATTTAAAAAATAAGCATGTTTTCAGCAAGTGGAACATTAGTTACCGATTTGTAAATTGTAATTGTAACTACTTCAAACAGTGGCAAAAATACGGAGAACTAACAATTGCAGTAAAAGCGTGATAAAAATCGTTATAAAAAATGCTCTTCTTTGCTCATCGATCTCCACATTTTAAATGTACATTGAGTATTTCATTCTGCAGTTTAATTTTTGTAAGTACTTGCAAAAATCGTAATGTTAAACTTGTTGGTTTTCCATACTGCTGCTAAATTTGTTCTGAAAGGCATGAAAGCTGCTTGTCAGTACAGATTCACGGTGACAAGGAAAAAATACTCATTTTCCTATTGACGTGAAGACATAGAAGTTTTCCACAGGACGTAATTTGCATCATGTAGATTTTACCTCAACGTTTGCCCTAGCCAACCTATGTTTACGTGATTTCGAACAATTTCTTAAAGAGAAAATAAAACAGTGAATGCCGCCGAGTGTTTTTTACAAACATTCGAAACTGGACTTTAAAAAAAAAACTTACTGGATTTGTCCATGCCGACCGCAAGGCACTTCTGGTATCGACAACTTTGACATCGGTTTCTGGTGTTGCGGTTGATTTGACATCTCCCGCCATTATTGCACTTGAAGCCTGGATCCTTGCCGTCCTTGCTTGTGGCACGTCTAAAAAAACCCTGCGGTGTGCAAGCATTTTCTTTTTTACTCGCAGTCCATTAAATTGGTTTCAGTTTCGCGTGACAAGCAGTCACGGAATATATGTCCGATTAAGTTTTCGGAAAACTCGTTAAGCTCCAGTTAGACAAATAGTGTTTAGAATCTAATTAAGACTTTGATTAAATTTTTCGAAGTACAGTTAAAATGATGCAATTTTTCATTTTGCAAAACCGTAATCGTTTTTACGCGCAATACAACATCCTTTAACGCGCTTTTCAACAATAGGGCGGTTGCGAACTTAAAACAAAATCGATCGAAGACTATCCAAAGTACGTTTCTGCAAAATTGCGTGTAGAAAAATGAACTACTAGATGCAAAGTGATGTTTTCAATTGCTTTCGGGAAATGAGTTTTAAAGTTAACATTTGGTTGCATTTAGCGTAAAACGCAAAAAAAATTTAGAAGGCATTGTGGACCTCCCTAATGAAGATAGACTTCACTCGACTTTTACTGATAAGCTTGGTATTGTTTATGCAGTATTTTCAACTTGAAACGAAACCCGGTTTTTGACCGCACTATCTTTTTAGCATTGATGCGAAAAACGAATCCTATTGTGCAACCCATCGAGTTTGATTTCGTCTGATTTTCGTGGCAATAAATGGAAGTAACAAGGAAGATGTCCATACGAGTCGCTGCATAGAATATCTAAAAGCAATCCATGCAGCAAACAAGTGTAAAAAAACTCGACTCCCCGGTCTGGGCAGTTTTGCTGGTGTTTGTGACGAGATTTAGCTCCCGGTGAAAATGCACTACTGCAACTGTTGTTTTAACGCCGCGCAACAACAACTTGCTGAAATACTCCTTTATGGAACATAACCAGATTATTTGAGGGAGCTGGTTATATGAAATCCAAGCGGGCACTCCTTCATTTTGAGGACAATGTTTTCCAGATGATTAGAGTTCGATTCCGCTGCACCTCGTGAGCTAACAGTTATCAACATTGGCTTCAGAGTTAAGGGTGCCCATCTCTGACACCACTGCATGAAAACAAGCTGTTCCTTCTTCACAACTTTACACACGCCCATTGGCGCCAGAAAGTAACGAGTATTTGAAGATTCACAAGTACTGAAGACAATTCTATGTGCATAAGAGCTAAAGGTGAAATATGCACGGTGTACAAACTATTAGCATCATAGTATCTGATCCTTGATTGTGAAAGGATTCTTTTTGGTAGATCCTACATTGAACACCATTTTATTTATTTTAGAGTGTTTTTACCGAAGACAACACCGGGTGCTTTCATCATCTAACACACACATGGCGATATTTTGGTTGAAGAGGTCTACAAGCAACTGGTTGTAATTTGATTATAAGGCTGGATCATCTTTGTCAAAGTCAAATTCTCAGCACCGGTGCGAAAATGCGGATATGCGGTAACATTTTTGCTTTGCCGACTGCTTTCTTAAATAAAATGACGGACTTCGCTGTTGCTCACCAAGGTTGCAGCCAACATCAGATATCCATTTCGGTCGTGTAGCACTGCCCGGAAACAGTTTAGCCTAATCAATTTTCAGCTATACATTGGGAAGAAAAACATAATATATTGTTGCATCAAATTTCCGCTTTCTATGAACTTATTAAAACAACAAACAGAATGTGTAAAATTCACGATTTTTGAGAGTAGTTCAATAACTGCCCTGTGGAAACAATAGATTAGAACAGGGGTGTCAAACGTACGGCCCGCGGGCCAAAACCGGCCCGTTGCGAGGTTGAATCCGGCCCGCGGGATGATTTTGTAAAGTAAAAACGTCTTTGTTTGCTTGAGAAGTTTATCC
>JGI24159J19872_10000032_pt1 | contig 62520 bp, 49 predicted proteins | sample Ectturendosymbi4_FD_19872 | JGI IMG/M metagenome (IMG submission 19872) | reverse complement strand
TATTTTTTGCTTGTTTTGCCATAACTTTTGAACCAGAAATGCTAGAAAGTCCATCAAACCCTCTAAAGACTCGTATTGTAGCCTAGAATCCAAAAAAATTTCAGCCACAAAATCCGATGGATTGTTCGACTCCCAGGATATGACGTCATCATCCAAATGTAAACAAAATATGCACAAACATCCTCTCATTATGTAAACATCAACTAAAAACCCGAGATCGCAAGCTAAAAATTTTTTTTGCACTCTAAACTACAAGTCTTCACGAGTCTTTTGAGGGCTTGAACAGCTCTCTAGCCTATTCTAACGACGAGTTATGGCCACATACATAGGGTATGTTATTCAACCCCTGGTTTTCTTTTGTAGGGGTAGAAAGTTTGACCACGTTTTGGTTTGTGTGGCATAATTTTTGATCCAGATATGCTAGATAGTCAATAAAGGGCTCTAAAGACTCGTAGGATAACTTGAGCGCAACAATTGGCCCATTGGATTGGCGTCCAGGGCAGCGTAAACTAGGCCTAAACTAGGCCAATAAAATGAAAATGACACTCCCACTTTTGACGTCCTCCCCCATAGAACCACAAACCCAAAACGAAAAAATTTTTTTCAATTTCAACTAGCAGACTTGCTGAATCCGTAGATGGTTTGAACAGCTTTCTAGCTCAATCGGCTGGCGAGTTATAGCGTTGCAAACCTTGCGCCATAATTATGGCGATGCACGGGACACAAAGGGTTAAAAAACATTACCTTCACAGTATTATCATTTATTCATTTTCATACTCATTTTCCTCTGGAGATGGATTGTGGGTGTAGCAGCCCGAGGTCTTGAAATACATCACAGTCGACAGCAATCTCAGAGTTCTGCTGACTTCAGACCAAGGCAGGACCTTGCAAGGTTGGAGAGGTTGCCATTCCACCTGTCTATGAAAGACGTATGAGCCGCTTTCCTATGGGTGCAGCCAGCAGGACTTGCTTTGCTAGACACATGGATACACCATTGTTGCTGAGAATCTCTTGATTCAGAAAAGTGGCTTTATGCTACGGGATTTAGGAATTTCACTGCTATGCACTTTGCTCCAAAGTGTCACACCATGAACTCTTTGCAAAAATCCCATCTGTGTGGCTTGCAATTAAGATAGTAATCTTTCATTACCTAAGATTCATAACCGTAGTTACGGATCAGAACAAATCCTGATTTAAAAACTGACAGCTTTGTGCTGATTTAAAGCTCCCTATTAAAAATACAAATACTTTTGTTGTTCGTAGTTGCGCTTAAGAATTGCAGTTTTTCAGCTTGTAGTAGTGACAGGTATGCTCTTTTTATCCACAATATGTACACATTTCATTCAAAACTAGTTGTCTGTGTATTTGTATAGCAAGGATAGCGTAGTTTATCAGAGCACCTAAGATGATGTTTAACACCTTCGGTGCTGTATATCAGGGTTGGCCAACTTGTCTTCCACTGGGATCGACTAGAAACTTTCTTACTAATTTGTGATCGACCGGTCGGAAATAAGGTCACAACCACAAAATGCCAAAGTTCGCCTTAGTAAGTAATGCACAAATAGGGGGCAAAGTGTCTTTTACGCCTAAATCAAGATTGTCACGCAATAATAGGAAAACATATTACAACACCTTCGCGGTATCTGCCGTGCTAGCCTTTGGTCAGCCATCACAAGAGGCACCAAGAAATATGTGACCAACCAATTGATGGATAATTTTTAGGTACTTTCTGAAATATTGTTTAAAAAGTGTTCTTTTTGGGTATCTTGTCAATTCAATGCAAAATCAGTTGCGATCGACTAGTTGGCCACCCTTGCTGTATATGAAATATTTGTACTTCGAAAGCCCATGTTCAGCCCACATTTTCCTGCCACTTTGCAACTCCATAACTCGCCACACGATTGCGCTAGAAGGGCTGTTCAAACCCACAAAAAACACGGCAGGTCTTCTAGATTGCATTGAAAAAATATTGAAAAGTTTTGGATTTTGTTTTTTTGTGGGTGACGTCATAAATGAGATAGGTTTTAGACCATTTTGACTCAGGTTACCTGGCCCTGGACCCCAACATCTAGAGGGAATTTTTTGAATCAAGTTTTTATTGAAAACTAGGCCATAATCTGAGTATTTTGAGCCTTTGATTGGCTTTCTACCATTTCAGGTTCAAAAGTTATGGTCTAAAGACAACAAAAAAGTGATAAGTAAATAATGAATTAAGGGTTAATCAATTGTTTTGTTGTTATAGGGCTAGAGATCTGTTTAACCTTTTAACGGCCGCGATTGGCTGGCCCTTTTTTGGCCAAAATCGCCAGCCGCTAGAGCTAGAGATCTGTTCAAACCCTTTACGGATTCAGCAAGTCTTCTAGTTGAGATCGAAAAAATCGTTTTTCATTTTTGGTTTGGTGTTTTCTGGAGGGGACATCACAATGAGGGCATGTTTTCAAATTTTTGGCCACCTTTACCTGGACCAAGGCCCTAACCCATTGACCCACTCCTTTGAATCAAAGTTTTCCTGTAAACTAGGCCAAAATCCGTGTCTATAGAGCCACTGATTGACCTGCTAGCATATCTGTAGCCAAAATTATGGGTTAAAAACCCAGTTTTTGGCAAAATTTTAAAGGCTTCAGAAAAGGCATATTTTTCCCTTTCAGGGAAAACTTCGGCCAGCTATAACTCGGCAGCAGATTGAGCTAGAGAGCTGTTCAAACCCTGTAATGACTAGTGGCGTCGTGTAGTTCAGAATAAAAAAAATATTTTAAATTTGGGTGGGGGGTATTGGGCCACTGGGATCATGACAGGGGTATATTTTTTGGTTAATTTTATGACGCCATCATTCGATCCAACGCGCCAATGTTTTGGCTTGCAATGTTTTTGGTTTCTAAGCAAGAATATGCATTTTTAGAGCCCTTGCTTGAGTTTCTAGCGTTTCTGGTTCAGAAGTTATGCCAAAAATATTCCAAATATGACAGGAAACTCCCAGGAGATTAGTGGGGATTTCCCTAATTAATATTCTACCTAGAATGTCCATCCAGCCTTCTAAAAGCTACTACTATAGCATAGAATGCATTTAAATCTCGCCAGTGATTGGCTTGACATCATGGATTGTTTTGACAGACCTGTCAAAACATCCTGTGGTTTTGTAAACATGGCCAGAAAGGCCGCACTGTGAAAAATGTTTGTTTCAGTCTAAACTACAAGTCTTTCCAGATTCAAAGTGGAGTTGAACAGCTCTCTAGCTCCATCCGCTGGTGAGTGTTGTCCATATAGAGGAGTGTGTTCCTACCCAAATTGGGTTTGTGGGTGGAGAAATTTTTACCAATTTTTGTTTTTTTATCCATAATTTTGGTTACAGATATGCTAGAAGCCATTCAAGGGTTCTAAAGATGCGGATTTTTGCTTAGTTTCCGAAAAAACTTGAGCCAAAAGAATGGGTCAATGGGTTGGGACCCAGGGCCAGGTGGCCAAAAAAATGCAAAAACACCCCCACTTGTGATGTTCCCCCCAGCAAACACCAAACCAAAAACGAAAAAAAATTCTTTTNGATGTCAACTAGAAGACTTGCTGAATCTCTAGAGGGTTTGAACAGCTCTCTAGCTCTAGCGGCTGGCGATTTATGGCCATAAAAGGGCAAGCCAATATATTGACTCGTGCGGTCGTTAAATGGTTAAACAATTTCAATTTGAAGCAGCCAGATGCTTGAGTGATATGCTAATCTGGAGTCAGTGCTTGCAATTAAGTAGTGTCTTAGCTTTGCATGTTATTTGAAAATACCTGTTGGTAAATACAGGATTAAAACTCTTTCACTACTCTTAGTATTTGCTCTCATCATTCATTTGAAACAAAGTTGTCTGCTCTCCCAATTCATTGCATCAGGTACACGTATAGTACATAATAATAAACCCATGCTTCATGGATTTTGCAACAAACAAAACCTGGCTTTCATTACCATTTGTGGTTGATTGACTTGGTTGCTACAACAAACATTGTATGTTTTAGAGTAATGTCTTACTAGTGTATAATGTAGGTTTATTTACAAGACAGACATACTTGCTTATTACAACAGAATTAATATTGAAAAAAATTCCAAATCTAATACACAACCCTAGGTACCCATTTGACACATTCTAATGAAAATGGCTCTTGCGGTCAGGCTTGCACTCTACCAACTTCAGCATCAAGGGTTTGATTTTGTCTGTTTCATGGTTTCGCTATGATGTGATCAGTGTCAACACAAACCATGCTTCTTGAAGATCATTGGAAGAATGATCTTTTGATGCACTGCCATGTTTTTAGTATAGTGCAACTTGTGCTGTAAGTAAAACCTTGAAGAAGATTGTGTCAGAATCACTGAAAAGCAAATTGATAAATGAATGGAAGCTTCATAATCAGCATTAACCCCAAATCAATATGTCTTACTTATCAAACAGTAACATCACACAAAATCAATATTGCCATTTTCAAAAAGCTCTATATACCAATGGTACCCAATAAGGCGTATCAAAATCCACAAATCAATGCATCCAATCATGTTCTCTGATTTATTAGGGTGAAAAAGAGTGCTAAAGCAGTTGCTTGTGTAGATGAATAGAGATATGCTGCATGTGTAGTCCCAAACAGCTATATAGATCAAAGTCACTATGAATGGCAAAGCAGTAGTAAAGACTAGGTATATCACCTCAGCATGGCAACGTCTGAATACCAGTGCCAAGTTGTAATGTTAAATATTTGAAATATTTCAAGCAATTAGTCTGCAGCAGGATCCACTGTTTCCAGCATTTAGCTACTATGGTTTCCTGATAAATAGCATAGACCTACCCGAGTGAAAAACATTGCAATCTAAATTGTTAGATGACTTAAAACACATTACATGATGGTGTGGCTCTGTAAGTGACAAACTTTTTACATTTAGTTTTGTTATGCACTGTTAGTATTTTGTTTCACAACTACTTAAATATGCTTTTAATGCTGCTTTCGCATCTGTGGTTTTTCTCCAGATTTAGTTAACTTAACTTTTCAAAAAGTCAATTGTGTCTGCTTATACATGAGCTCAGCGTTTATTAAAGGATTCACCTTGGCGACTGCTAAGACATCCTAAGAGACTGCAACTATTTGATCTAAATCAGTGGTTCCCAACCTTTGTAGGCTTGCGGCACCCTACAAAACAGAAATATAATTTCTGGCACCTAGCGGCGAACCCATAGCAATTTGGATTCAGTTTTGGCGACATTTTGAAAATATCTTTTCAATGATATAATAAAAAACGTATTAGCTCACGGCACCCCTGGGTATTGCAAATGGCACTTGGTATTGCAAAAGCTGACAATACTGATTGACAGTAATTGTGGTTCTACAATCACGTGACGTCACCTCCAGAAAACGCCAAACCAAAAACGAAAAACGTTTTTGTTTTATCTCAACTAGAAGACTTGCTGAATCTGTAGAGGGTTTGAACAGCTCTCTAGCTCTGGCGGCTGGTGATTTTTGGCCAAAAAAGTGCTGGCCACTGACTTCATAAAGAATATTGTGGTTCACTATGATTTCTATCAATGGAATGTGTTTTGAGCAAAGTTTGTGTGGTTAAGCCAATAAAATTATTAATGTTTTTCAATATATAAAGGATTTGACACCATTCCTATCACAATTCAAAGACTGCGCAGTTGAACTTCTTGTTATTTCTGTTTAAATATACTGTCAGTATCACCCATATGTTGTGTTGATTAGGTCATTAAAATTCCATGAGAAATATAGCCCTATGGAATATGATGCCAAGGAACATGGCCACCATCATGCAAGCAGTTCTTCTCTGTTGCCAATCCCTCTGAAAGTACTATGCCTGGCTCATCTCCACAGTAATCATAAGGGTTGAAGATATTCAGTGTAACATCCAAATATGTTTCACATTGGCTGATGATACATCAAAAAATAATACTAAGTACATGTGTTTAATTGTTGCAAATTATGACAAATACATAAAAGTTCAATTGAAGGGGTCTCGAATTCAAATTGCTTCGAAGGCCAAACAAGGATTTTTCAAGTAACCTAAGGGCCGCATTATGAATACCTGAGAACCACATTATGATGCTGATACAACAATGGCAGTACCTGAACCCTTCTAGAAACTGCTTTTACATCATATTTCCTGCGAAAGTTATTGTGAGTTACAGGGAAATCATTTCTAGCCATATCTATGTTCATTTAAAAGAAACTTGTTTGCACTTCTAGACACGGGTGAATAAACTAAATAACGTAAGGGTTAAATATTTGAAAATTCCCAAAAAGCATCATGGTCTGCACAAAACGCCCTAACGGGCCACGTGTTTGAGACCCCTGCTTTAATGCATTATGTGGAAACCTTGAGAATCAATGTAGATGGGCAGTGACATAAATTCCGTTACTTTGAAAATATAAGACTATCTACAGTTCTTAGCTTGCATTACTTATCATGTACTCACACTTTGAAAATCTCCACCATAGTTTATCTAAATTGTTTACACAGAAATGTGCTTGATGCATGTTAGCATTATGAAGCAAAATTTTGTAAACATTTTCTAAAGTATGATGAAAACAAGCCCTAAAATTATGAAGAATTCTTAAGGTAATTCTTGGGATGAATAAAATGGACTTTCAGGAAGAGTTGTATGTGGTTACACTGCTTTAAAAATAATTTATAAGTGCTTGTTCTGGCATGGAAACATTAAGGGGTGCAGTGTGATACCTTTATTTTGTTGCTACTGCTTCAGTATTGCTGCAGTATCTTGTGTGAGGAAGAATTGTGCCAGCAGACATCAGGCTTAATATCCTTAGTCTAATAATATTCTCATATTAAGCTAAAACCATTCTGGTCATCAGACTTTGTTTTTTGAAGCCAAATTGAGGCCTAAGAGAAAAGTTGGCATGTAATGCTTTTACATACCCAGTCTCCTGAAAATACAATTTTGCTGAAGATCCACGCAATTATACAAACCTGATTCTAATAAATATGGGATAAAACTACATTATAGTCTAACCTTCCATGTTCTAATTGTTGAACTATGGTAAGAATACAACAGCTAATTTTTTGCAATTCTGTTTCTAATAATATCTAGATAACTTTGACATATTACACAAAACTCCACTACCTACGTTTTATGTATGAGGAGTGTACAAATTGTTATGAAGTAGCCATTTTTAAGAAGTTGATTGCATCGTTTTGCCTGGGGCCTGTCTTGTTTTAAAAAAATTATGGATATTGCAAATGTTTTGAATTATGTTTGGTGTGCTTGAAAATCAGCCTAAGACCCACAACTTTGGGGAATGACTGGGTGTGAATTGTCTGCTGATGAGTTTGAGTAAACACTTTGTTTAGAGGTTAAAAAAAAAAAAACTTGTTAACTTACGTCGTGAGCTCTTTCTGCACATACGATCATTAGTTTAGATTTGGAATGGTAAGTTTTATATGTCATAATTTTGCAATTTGCTGTGAACCACCAAGAAAAAACAAGAAAGACCAAGTCAATGTGATTGGTTAGCTCAGTTGTTCCATACCTTTTTAAATGCATTCCTCCTTTGTTCATTCTGAAACTTTTCATTCCTCCCCTGTTCGGGTTTGTAGGCTAGTATTAACTACAATCAGAACAATGGTCTTTATTAATGACAATAACTTGATTAATAAGTGGGCCAAAAACATTTGTTGTCAAATAATGGCGCTAAAATTTGTCAAGAAAAACGTGTGATAATCTGCTAATTAACTTACAAATATAAAGTGATATAAATTAATTGAAAGAACCTATGTTAACTTAAAAAAAGAAGTACGACACTTACAATGAATAAGTAACTTAATTATAAGGTGGAAATTCCTACCCTGAACTAATGAAATTCCTCCCTGGGGAGGAATTCTCTGTTTGGGAACCACTGAATTACCTCTTACTGCAACTTTATTGTAACTTTTCCATGCACCATGCAACAATTCACAAAAGATTTTCTACATTTTGCTTAGAGTAAAATCCTTGTTTAGTAGAACTATATTTAATAATGTATGATTCGAGCTTGGATCGTGTAAAATAAGTGCAATAATTCTTGCTTTTTTGTCTTTATATTCTAATAGTTTAAAGGCAGTGGTTCTTAACCTTTTTTGGCCCATGGACCATCTTTTTCAAAAGAATATCTGATGGACCACTAAGCTATGCTGACACCTCATGAACAACTAGTCAAAAATGTATTGCACATTGGTCAAGTAACTCAATGGCATATTCAATCTTAATCCTTAGTATAAGTCTGTAGACCAGGGTTTCTCAAACTTTTGGTGTTATGGAGCCCATGAAGAGATTGACCATAATTTACGAAGCCCCACAATAAATTTCTAAAAATAAAAACATAAGTAAGCGAACAGCTCGCGGAGCCCCGAGGTTTCTCTCGCGGAGCCCTGGGGCTCTGTACGGAGCACTTTGAGAACCTATGCTGTAGACCACTAGAAGTTCCAGGTGGAGCAATGTTGAGAATCACTGATTTAAGGGTTTATTTTTTACTTCATGTGTCTATTGGATGTGCATTTGAATGGCTTTCGGCTTAAAATGAAAAATTGTGCATTGAAAATTTATAATAGAAAACTTTCTGCAAATTAGAGAAACACACAAAGTTTGTAAAATTTTAGCAGGAACAGGAGTTTTCACATTCCATTGCCTGAAATAGCCAACTTGTTTCAGTGAAAGAAAAATATTTCAGCTTCAATTACTTGTCAGCCTGTTCAACAAATTAACATTAAACGTGAAACTCATCTCAAGACGTTTTTGAAACTATGCTAGTTGAAAATTTCCAGTCCATGCCGTGCTTGCGTATCCTACTGGGTTTTAATTTACATGTCGATCCATCCGTGTGCGTGTCGTTCACCAAAAAATGGTCTTTATTTGAATAGTGGAAAATATTTAGTATGTGAAAGGCAACTTAGAAAGTAACAATAAAGCAGCTCATTGACAAGACTTCATTGCAGGTATTAAATCTTCAACTGTTAGGTTGATGTTTCTCTGGTCTATTTACTTTTTGTTGAAAGTAAATGCCTCACCATGGTTGCAGCTGGTGTTAACTGGTTGAAACTGAGGGACTTGTCTTGTGAAGACAAATACCTTCACCTGAACATTTATTACCTCTTGCTCTGTGGATAACAGTTGCTGATTGCCTGGTAGGGCCAAACTTTTAAAACACTGTGATAGACTTTTGCTGGCAGGACACAATTTGCCAGCTATTTACAGATTCATTTATGTACCAGATAGTTCCAGTGTGCTGCGCCATGAGCAGAGAAGGTATGGCAGGAAATGAAGCGGCAAAGCAACCTGCGGTTCTTGCTAATGGCTGTCAAAATAAACCTGAGGGTTGTGGTCCACATACTGTTTGCACAGAACCTGGACTTAGTGGAAAAGGTAGAATCACAAATGACAGCGATTTCGTACTACCTGTTCAAACTCTCAAATCTGAAGCACTCAAAGAAGGTAGCCATTGGGGTCACGCGCAATCAAATGCAGAAAAAGGCGGAAAATCACACAGCGACATCCACCGCGATTGTGCCGCTCATGAACATGTAGGCAACGTTTGCAATGGTGAGTTGCCTGGCGATGACACTGATAAAGAGAAAGGTTATGGATTGTCACAGAGTCTACAGCGTGTTGTAACACTTGCCCAGGTCGCATCTCCGAGAACGGTTAATACCAGCTGCTTGCCTGAGAGGAAAGCGAAAACAGAAGAACCTGGGTTCCTAATTGCTGGTAACGGTTCTCCAGAAAATCATGCACAATCGTTTAATTTACATTCTGCAGTCGTAGACAAAAGCTCTTCTGAAGTACTTTCGAAAAAAACAACCGTACAAGAGGAAAATCGCAATACGTCAGGCAATACAGACAAAAGTGGTATAAGCTTGGAAGAGAAAGCATCGGCAGAAAGCGATTTTCAAGTGGAAACTACGAATAAAAAAGTAACGTTTGTGGAAGATGCAGCACCAGAAAGAAATAAGTCACGATCATGTACGTCTCTAAACGTAGTTATTTTTGCGTGTTGTGTATAAATGCAGTTGATCTAATAAGCGGTAGTTTCAAGTGGTTAACTGTAACATCTGGAATTGTTAGCGGTTCGAGGCGGTTACGCAATGTTTCATTCAGGAGTTTATAAGAAAAAGAAATTGACATTTGTAGGTTTTTTGGGCGAACTTAAAATGTGTTTTCTTGTTCTAGAAGTTGTAGTTTTATAGACCAATTCAGATGATGTCAAACTAACGTGGCATGTGGTCGCTGTGCGACACATTTTTCACTTTTTTCAACTTCATCATTTCTTGCGTTGCACTTAGTATCTCCAAGTGAGCCAATGACGGCAACCGAGGCGTCTCGGAAGACGGGCAGTTCTCCAATAAATGGCAGTCAGGAACAAACGAGCGACACAGTGGACGGCGGGGCTCCGGGATCGGTTCAGACGGTTATGGGCTCGAGTGACGGTACCGACGGCCAGGCGGACAGTGGCATCGCGGAAGTAGAGGACGAAGGAAAAGCGATTGGAGAGTCGCCTGATTCACGATTTTTGAAATTCGACATTGAGCTTGGCCGAGGAAGTTTCAAAACGGTTTTCAAAGGTCTCGATACGGAAACGGGCGTCGCTGTGGCGTGGTGCGAATTGCAGGTAAATTGTTCGTGTAAGGGAATGATTTTATGCATAAACAAGTAATTATAAGTTGCCCTGCAGCACTGCGCTCGTGTGACAAATAAATAATGTGCACTTTTGTGTATGACGCGAACGAAAAACCCTTAGAACGTCGTGTCAGTATTGTCTTATCCCGCCTCTTCGCTGAAATGCCGTATTGGAGTTGACGTTTCGTTCAGTTTCCAATTCGTCTTGCAGCACCACAAGTTGTCGAGGAGTGAACGACTGCGCTTTCGTGAAGAAGCAGAAATGCTAAAAGGATTACAGCACCCGAACATCGTCCGCTTTTATGATTCCTGGGATTATCAGTCGCCAAAGGGGAAAAAGTGCATTATTTTAGTTACGGAATTGATGACATCAGGAACACTTAAAACGTATGTGAAAGCTCTGTGCAAACAGTGCTGTATCTTCCCAAGAGAAAACCTTAAAAATGTGTATATACCGAAGATTTTCGACATAAGCCGAATTGTCATGTGGTGTTATCTGTATATAAAAATGGTTATGTTGTAAAATGTGGTCCGGATTTAGAATGAGCTGATAGCTCATTGATAGCTGGTAGTTGATAGCTGATAGCTAGTAGTCAAAAAGTTATATNTGCTTTCTAAAATATATGGATCGAGNAAATGAAACAGGGTTACCCAATATGTTTGTAATGATTTATTCATTGTTTCGCTCAGGTATCTCAAAAGATTTAAATTCGTCAAGCCGAAAGTGTTCCGAAGCTGGTGCAGGCAGATTTTGAAGGGTCTCAATTTTCTACACACTCGAAATCCGCCTATTATCCATCGCGACCTCAAGTGTGACAATATTTTTATAACTGGACCAACTGGCTCCGTGAAAGTCGGCGACCTGGGCCTGGCCACTCTGAAGCGGACTTCGTTCGCCAAAAGCGTTATAGGTGTGCGACTCGCACGAGTTTGTTCCACATTCTTGCTGACGATTTGAGCGTCCACATTCACGAGGCGACGCTCGGCGAAAGCAAATATACGCCTGTTGTTGTCTTCCTCAGGCACGCCCGAGTTCATGGCACCCGAGATGTACGAAGAACACTACGACGAAAGGGTCGACGTGTACGCCTTCGGCATGTGCATGCTTGAGATGATCACTGGCGAGTACCCGTATTCGGAATGCAACAACGCGGGCCAAATCTACAGAAAAGTGACTGAGGTCCGTGTTTATTGTTGCTGTTGCGCGTGAGTGCGTTCAATTATTTACGCCAGGTCGCTCTGGCTCTGTTGGAAAGAAACGCTTGCCTGACGTTGCCTTATCTTTGTTGTATAACTAGCTCATACAGCGTGTGAAGTAGTTCAAACGCAGCCACAGCACAAGATCTCTGTACAAGATGCGCGTTAGACCAAAAGCAGCTATTTCGACCGATTTTGACTGGTCAGCAACCGAGATCGACGCCAGAAAGTCTAAAGGCGCCTACTGCTTGTTCACTTCCATTTCGTGTTTTGTTTCATGTTGCGCTGATGTTTTTTCTTTGTCTGTTCGTTTCCCATCTTACCCTTCTCTTTGTAGGGTATTCCCCCTGCTAATTTCGAAAAGGTGCAGGGCGTGGAAGAAAAGCGAATCATCGCCATCTGCATTCACCAGGACAAGGCAAAAAGGTGGACGGCTGTTGCTCTTTCTGGAACCTTTCGTGTTGCGGCGACCTTTCGGCCGTGTTTTAACTGCTATTTCGCTTCTTGCTCAGGTACACTGCTCAGCAACTCCTAAACGAACCCCTGTTTCGAGAAGTAACCGGCGTCAAAGTTGAACTGGCCTCGCGACCCAATCCGAATAACGCCGTTGAGTCGAAGCAACCGGACAGCGAATCGAACGAGCCGCCTTCCGACACTGTGACCTTGCGCTTGGTCGTGGAGGACAACAAGAAGTTAAAGCAAAAGCACAAGGACGACGAGGCGGTCGAATTCGATTTCGACTTGACCAAAGACATACCTGTGGATGTCGCCAAAGACATGGTGAGTTTCATGATACGTTTTTCGCGGTTTGTCAAGGAATTTCCTTTGCATTCGCTTAAAAGGCCAGTCGAACAGGCCCATCGAAAGGGGACCATGCAGGTCCCATCGAAAGGGGACCATGCAAGGGTTTCAAGCGCTGATGCGATTGTTGTGCCTTATGGGGGAAAGGTTACGTTTGCTTGCCGTCCTAAATTCGAGTGGCCAATTTTACCATGTATTTGTGATGGCCTTGCTTTTGATACTCCGCATTTAGTGGTCGCCGACAGACATGTAGTAAACGTGCCTCATTTCAAGCGTGAATTCACCCCGTTTTTTGTTCGTGATACGCCCGGGGATTACTTCGCTTGTGTTGCCCTGTGGTTATATTTGTTGCCGTTCGTGACTTGGCTGTCGTTTGAAGGTAAGACTTCTGCCAACAACATGATGCCAGCTAGTAGCCGCTGGATATCATCGACTGATTTCGCATGCAGCACGTTAGAAATCATCTTGTTTTCAAAACCGAACAAAACTTTCTGCGCATTCTATGATCATAATTAATCGGGTGGGCGTAAAAGGATCGCTCTTACCACACAAAACAATAATCCGCATGATTTTGAAAGTGGTGGTAACTGCTCATCTGTCGATCTCAAATAAAAACAACGTTTTTCTGCCGAGCTACGGTTTTTTGAATCTGATTGGTTAGCACGCCAAAACTGGTAGCTGTTCGTCACGCAGTCATGTACCACTAGTTTACATGTGTATTTTATGCAAATTCATGGTACGTTGAAGTTCTTGGCCGTTGCGGCGCCCTTTACCGAAGGCCGTTTCGGTGCCATGGCTTGTTGTGGCGATTCAGACTGTTTGACACTCACGGTGACATGACACGGTCTGTGTCTTTTGCACACCTTGCACAGAGACAGTTCTTGCATACGGGTTTCCTTTTTCTCGAGACGTATGCATTTGACGTAAGATGTACTTGTTTCCTGTATGAAACGTGTCGCTCGCAACATTGGCAAGTTCTGTAAGTCTTTCGGGAGTCTAAATGGTCCTTCTTCGGCGTTTTCCTACGAAGGTATCGGATGCCTACTTTTGCCTAGCGTGCCTTCTTACTCGGAAAAAGTAGTTTAATCCCACGAGAAAACCGGCAATTGTCGGACGCTCATTCGTTTCGTTAAGCCTCTGATCGGGGGTATTTATCAGCTTAGTTCCTGGTGCTTCTGACTGGCGAGCATTTGCGCGCGGATCAGTGGCCATCGAAGTTTCGATAAGCCGTTTCACGCCGATATTGATTATTACGATGCCTCGGCAGCAAGTAAACTTCACCCGCAACGAGTTTGCTCTGTTGTTAGCACAAGTCGCTCTTGCCACTTTTCTTGATAAGCGAGGTCCGAACGCCGAACTTGAGGCTTTGGCAAATGGATGTATCCTCTCGCTCTTGGCGCTGCCGTCCTGTACATGTACAATTGCGCTATTCCAACGAAGCCGCCGTTGTGCTTTTATTCATATGATCTATCGAAGTTTATTATCGTTCGAGTTAGTCGCAGGCTTCAACCCAGGTTTGGTAGATACTTCATCAGCGCAATGGCCAGGTGAACTCTCACGAACGGCCAAAGCTTCGTGCTTTTTATTCATTTTCACAAACAAATGTTTTCGTTAACACTACTTGGCAAGTTAATATTGCCTGACTGATCAGTTTTTTATTTCTAAATACAATTCAGGCTACTAGCGTACTCCGCGACTTGATAGTAGTAAAGCAAACAACTTTTATCCAATCTTTCTGTATTATGATTCATACTGTGAAGTGTACATCAACTGGCGACTGGTGTGATCAGCAAACAAAGCACAGCATATGAAATCAACTACAGTATGTAAACACAAAAGTCACAAAACCTTACAGATCCAATTGATACCAGACTCGCAGCTTTTCCGGTTTTGAATCTGGAGACCTTTGGAGAGCAAACCGCGCTATGTACATTGTACATGTGTTTATTAATGTTATGATTGACAGTATTTTAAGTAAACGTACGTACACACAAGGTATTTTAGATGCTCAGCGAAGGAGCGTGAGCTTAACTTAGTTTAATGCGTTCAGGAAATAAACTGCAGATTAAAGAAGTTCGATGGGTTGATCTACGTAACAATGTTCATTATGCATCATTAACTATTTCCATTCTTTTGAGTTTCGAATGTTAAACTGGATAATTTCAAGTGCCCGGAATGGAATCGTGCTTGTGGGAGTGCGCAACTGCACATGGCGACATTTTGAGTGGTGTTAAATTCCGCAATGCGGTACCACATGCGAATTCGCCCAAATCTTCAAAAGTACACGCAAATAGCCATGTAAAATATTAGCGGCCAAGCCATTTATGAAAACGAAAGAAGTCAAGTTCCCAAGCCTGCTTCAACCACATGGGTAGTGAAACTTGATGCATTTTATCCCTTTGGTTTATTTTATTTCAAATATATTTCTGTTTAAACGTTGATGGTGATGATTTTCAAATTTAAATCAGTGCAAATGTGGTGAAAACCTCGGAGCCCATCGGGATTACGGTACTTGTGAACCCAACCCGTCTTTTCCCCCTGTCACAAGCGCATGGCATGAACTCATACAGTTTTGAAAGTTTTTTCGTTAATTACAGTAGTTTTTTTTTCACGAATTATGCATCATCGTTGTGGTGAATGATCATTAAGTTTTATGAAAAAGCGTAAAGTTCCACCAAAATTGACCCTCCTCAGTTTGAGCGGTACGCGTGCGCGTTTTCGCCAACGTTGGGTCTGCTTTCTGCAGACCCCATGTTGTTCCTGAATGCGCTTTCACCGGGAAAATTGCCATATTGCTTATACTGTACTGCTGTTTAAGGTGGCTCTGATACAGGACCGGAATCAATTGAGTTTTGAGCGGTTGAGCGATCGTGTTTATGGTTCTTGCTCAAATGACTAGAAAGCAATCACTCTCGTCTTTCCCTCAACTTTCTCCGTTGAACATTGGTAAAGCGATTTGAACATATTTGCAGCTGCACATTAGGTTTTAGAAAAGTCTTTGAGGTAACGGCAATGTTAATCCATTGTTGAACACAGCAATCCCTTCCACCGTTGTGATGAATGCACGGAAATCTCAATAATTTTTTCTGGTTACGACAGCTTGAGGCGTTAACCCTATGGTTCCGTTTGCTGCTGTGAGTGTACGCCTTGTTAGTGTGTCACGTGGAATTCACCTTTGTGACTGATATTTCTTTGCGAGACTCACATGGTAAACAGTTTCTTATCTGACTAGAGTGACTTTCACGATGAAAATATCCAATTGTTTGCCACTTAAGAGACTGACCCAGTGTCCTTCGATTAACTGTCAAACCCGCTATTGTAATTTTCAACCGCGTTGAACCATCATCCCAAAAGGCTGCGTTGTGCTTATTAGCATAATACATCACTGACGCTTTGGTTGCAAGCGTTTTTTTGCGCTCAGCTTTGTGTTTGTGGATGCAAAATATAGTTGGTTTTCAATTGCACATCGTGAATACATCCTGTCCTAATGTTTATGACCGACTAACGTTAGATTTGTTAGCAGTTAACTGCGGCCTGTCTCGCTTTTTAAAACAGCGTTAGACGTGCTCGGACGTTGCAACGCTAACTCCAGGATTGCAAATTTCAACAGAATTTATCAGAATAAAACAAAGTATGTCGGAGATGACAAAATTATCTACATAAATCTCTAGGAGATTGGCCCCAACGGAATTGATGATACAGTAGATTGGCGATCCCACTTATTGAAGGAAAAACCCTGCCAGAGGTAATCTTATCAGTTACAGAAAGTACAAAAGACAAAACAGGATATGCAATCGCTGTCGTTCCTTTCCTGTGGTTTCGTCCTGGTGACATTATCGACGGTTGGAGACCTAATCTGTGTTGTATTCGGGTAATGCTGCCTTAGTAGCAGTCATGGCTGTTGTTGTTGATGACTGTGTTCTGGTACGTTGAGACACCGTTACGAATGTGCTGAATGTGGTCAGTTATATTTCACAACCACGGTGCGTGTTCAAGCTTGCCGAGGATTTTGCCTGCCATGTCCGCCTGCCAAGCCACGTGAATCATCCAGCCTGACTGCCTCTTGCGTAATGGCATGTGCTTCCTCCTCTCGTCACACTGCTGCTCGCAGCGAGCGAGCAGCGGCGAGCAGGATGTAGGCGTCGCTTTGCCACCAGTTCACCAGTCAGCCGCCTCGCTCACCTATTTACTGCTCACTGTGCTCGCGCACTCTAACTGCATTGGATTGGTCCGCTGAGACCGCCTCCCGGCGTTTGTGTGGCAAGTTAAATGGCATTGGTGTTTATTCAGCAGCTCGTGGGGCTTCCGTTTTCGAATTGCGATCGTTGCTGCCAGTGCAGTAGTACTTCGCGCAGAACGACGGCCTGAGAGCGGGCTCGAGGGTGCTTCACGCCTTGTGATGCGCTTGCATCGCCTCACAAATTGCGAAGGTCACGGAGTCGGCTGCCTTGTGTTTACCACGCATAAGTGTGCTTGTTCGCTTTGCTCATTGCCTAGCTCGAACGCTGCTCGCGTGGATGCAGTGGTCTTTGCATGCCATGCAATCATGCGTGTTGATTTTTGTTCCCCGCTACAATGAAATGTATTGAAAACTGGCGGTCGATGCGCTGCGGCAGCAATGATTCTGGCGCTTGACATTCCCTCGAGAAATCGTGCGGTTGGTGCAGCTCTTTCTTCGTCTTTGATCATGTGAGCCACAGCGCTCTCTTGTCGGTGCGACCGAACTATTTCCGAGCAGGTCATGCCGTCTTCGAGCGCCGCTCAAAGGAGTAAACAAATCGAATGGACAACTTGTCACAAATCGTTACTTTTTGTGCATGCTATACCACCAGTGATGAATTCTCTTATAATTGCAACCAAGATTTAGTTGGGTAGCACGTACTTTGTCCCAGTAAAAAATTTGCGATGATTTTCTAAACGCAGCTACTGTATGTTTTCATTTGTCAAATTTGTCGCATTGAATTGAGTTTGCTAATTCGCAATCAGTTGCTGACGCTACCTTTATTGCTTAATTTGGTCGTGCACAGAGGTGTGCAGTCCACCTTATGGCTCAAATAAGGACTGGCTGCACTTCGGCTCACCAACTGCGTGTCGATTCGAGTTGCTGCCTTGCAGTTCAGAGTGATCATTATTACCGGTACTATCACTCTTCTTTGTGGCAGCACAATTGTAGATCGATGCATTTAACATCTCTGCAAATGGTTATGAAATATCGAAGGAAATGTTGCCAATACTTTCGTTCTCTGAAGATGCGAAAAATTTTCACGTGTTGGCAGTGGCCATTTTGAGGTGCTCTGCTTGGTGTGCTGTGAGATATGCGTTCCAGATGTATTAAATGCCAGCTTGACTTTCGGCAGCAATTAATTCGCTGATCTCTTACTGAAGTAGTACCTTTAACCTCGGCGAATCTAGGCACAGGATTAGAAAGGTTGCGGCTGCGTTGCGTTTACGCCCCATCATGCGTCCGAATTCAAGAGGCCTCAGTGTGGTATGCGAAAATTGCTTTCGATGTTTTTATGGTGTCTACTGCCTGGAAAGAAGCACTTTCGTTTCAGTCGTCTAAGCCAAGGCTCAATTAAATCGTTGCCCTGCAGATTGCGGTTTCACATATTTGCACAAATACAGGATTGGTATACTTTACGTGGATCATTTACTTTTCTGCAACCATTGTCATTGGTTGACTAAATTGAATATTCACTCCGCTTCGATCTACTGTTTAACACCATTCAATTGATTTGAAAGGCAGTGGCAAAGTTATTCTTTTATGAGTGAAGTCCTGTGCATATTCAGTTTCCTGAGTCATTGCTAGTTGATTTGCCTTGATGGCACAGATAAAGCGTCGTGTCCCATCGTCTAAAATAGTTTCGTCAAAGAATATTGATTACAGTGGTTCTTGAGTGGAAATGTTTTCCCACACAGTGACATTTCGATCTGTCTGCGCAAACGACCTGTGTCTGCTGCTTAGAGCATATTTGCACGTCCTGTGTTTGGTAGCTAAACACCTGTCGCGATCGTCTCAAGAACTTGGATATAATAGTTCATCGAACCGTGAATGTCTGAATTTCATTGTTTAATTGCCTTCCTTGCGAAGCTTTCAAAAGAAATGTCTTGCCTCTATGTTGGATCGTTAGGATGACATCGTTTAACTGCTTGCCCTCTGCAGTTGCGGGTGCGTTCATGTGCTTCCTACTACCGACCTTCCCCTGAGCTTTTTGCAAAAGATCGTTCGGACGTGACGTATTGGCGCCGGTGAATAAACGTTGTGCTAACATTCCTGACTGTCACTGGTGTTTAACTACGGCTACGAGGAGCGATTATCCGGTAGAAGTCAATAAATGAACGCCATTGCGAAACCTGTGTTTTACCGGCCCACGACCAGCTGCGTCAGCGTTGAGTCGGTTCGTTGAAACACAGACGCAGCATGCTATGCTGCTCTACGTCACACTGTTGTAGATTTATGTACCTCGCCAAATATTCGATTTAGAAATCCAAGATTCAAAGCTCGGTAGTGTTTTCATAATTTTCCTGCACTAGTTCCATGGCGGAGAGCTGCATCGTTCACCTTCCAGTTATTTTATGAGAGCTTGCCTGACTTTCCCCGAACACAACCAACTTTCCAAAGTGTGACGCGTTTTCTTAAAGCGTTCCGTACATTTTACCGATGGCAACTGCTTTTAGGGTAAGACCTTTTACTTAGAAAATGCATGATTTTTTGTCTTTTCAAGTCGCTAATGTCTCTAGGTTCTTTTATCACTAAATGCGACTCATGTCTATTTGTGGCTGACCCGAATCAAAACATTACAGCTGTTGCACCCATTGTCCCGTGAAAATTTGAACCAAATCATTTGGTGAAACAAACAGGATCACAACGATGCCTTTTTAAAGAAAAGAGAAGCACCCTAAGCCAAGGCTGTTCTGCGTTACTGCTGCTACGCGACACTGCGACGTTTGTGCGCCTTGTGAGCTGTTGGCACAATAAAAGTATAAAAATGTCAAAACATGACCACCAGCGACCTGATCAACTTTGCCAGGCTGTTGGTACGTTGCGCGACGTCGGTAGCGTGCATACCACGACGTTCCTAGTTACAAAACACGCTATTTGCTTCGTGGGAAGCAGTCTTTAGAATTGCGCGAGTTTTCACGATTCGCTGCTCAGGAGGCAGGGCTGTGCAAAAAATAGTCCTCTGCTAAGCGCAGTTGCGTTGCAAGTGGGTGTTGTGCGATTGATTTATCGTTTCACTCCTTCATGTAACATTTGAAAATGTTTGCGCGCTGTTGCTTTTATCATTTGCGCCATTGCGAACGCTGGTGTCATTCTATTATGACTCATAATAGTAGACCAGTCAATTCCACCTTTTTTGTTGTGAGTCAGATTTGTATCATGCTGTCTTGTCAATTCACACGTTGATCAACATAAGGCACTTGCAATAATTTGCTAATCTACAAGCCTTGAAAAGTGAACCCAACTGAACGTGTGTAGGCGTTTGTTTGCAAGCTGCGACTTCCCGCTGGTCGGGTGGAAGAGGTTCTTGAACTGCATACTTTCCACTGGGCATCTTGTGTCAGATCCGCATGAATCACGTGCCGGAAGCACCTTCATAAATCCGCGTCACTTCTTGTCTGCCGATCGTAGCTGTGTGTAATCTTCGTGCTCGTTGTAACAGCAGAGTTCGGCGGCGTGGCAAATTTTGATCACGTGATAGAAATTTTTCTGTATGGTTTCCAAGACCATCGCGCATGGTCTGCCTTTCAGCGTGTCTTGCATGGTTATTTGTTTGGGATTCTTCATCTGGCGAATTTCTTTGATTTGAGGAACGGAGTGACTTAACCTCGTACGCGTCGGTGACTTCGAAACGATTTAGCCTGTCGCTGCGACTCCCATAGAAGTTACGTGTGTATGTTTGATTTACGTTATCGTTATCGCTCAACAGTGTTTCTCGTTTGGGTACAGTGAAACAGACCAGTGAAAGCAAATGTGTGATAATCCCTCTAGACCGGAGGTATCAAACTCAAATTGCTCCGGGGGCCAAATGAGGACATTTTATGACCCGAGGACCGCATTATGGCCTTGACGCAACAATGGCGGTACCTGAACGTTACCGAAAAACAGCTTGTGCATCTTATTTCCTGCGAAAGGTATAGTGAGTTATAGGGAAGTCATCTCTGCCCTTCTCTTCGTTCGTTTAAAAGGAACTAGTTGACTCGCTGGCGGAGCACTTTTGAACATCGGTGAGTAAATTAAATACCTTAAAGGTCAATTCCCAAAAAGCATCGTGAGCCGAACAAAATGCCCGCAGGCCGCGTGTTTGAGACCCCTGTTCTCGACTTTTCACTAGGTCAACTAACAGGTACTATTGGGAGAGAATACAGATTTCCAAAACTGATGTTTCCTTGTTAACTAGTTGTTCTGTCTTACAATGTCTTGGCCAAGAGATATTTTGCCGAAATGCGAGAATTTGTTTTAGATATATTACAGAGCCACTGAATGTTTGTTGAAGTTTACGCAAAGAAAATCGAATTGCTTTCTTGCGTTACAGAGTTGTCAAATGTTCGCGTTTCACGGATGGAAAACAAAAACGTGGCGGTGATGTTTTTACTAAATTGCAAATAAAAAAACAACACACACGAGGAGAAACCTTCAAGATTTGTCATCAATTCTGTAAAGCGATCCTGTAAGTTAGGCACACAGCGCCTCAATTAACCTGCTAACTTGTATTTTTACGATTTAATTGTGGTGCGGGCTTGTCGCTCCTCATACTCACACCTCACACTCACGCAAGAGAACGTCTGGCGGAGCACTTCGAGAAATCTGCAGTGGAGCACGCGTTTCGCCTGTGGAAGTAAACGACATTGAAGTCTTCTGAATTATTCAGATAACTACTATAACGACACCTCGCCATTTTTGCCAATTGCACGGTTTTGGTTGTAACCGCATTTCCTTCTTGTGTATGGTACCGCCAATGGTTGTCACGCGTCGATGGGCGAATGCCTGTTGTTCGATATATGCGTACAAGGCCCACCACGTTTCACCTCTTTTGTGATTTCCTCGCAGGATTTTACTTCCAGCGAAAGCATGTCGTTCTGTTAGGTTCTTTTGCGCGATAAGTTGATAGCGACTCCCTGACGGACATCGGTTGCTTGTGGTTTTAAACTTTGCCTGTCCCGGGCGACGTACAACTTCAGCGCGCTGCAAGGGAACGAACGACATCAGCAACATCAGTTAAACAACGCGCAATCACTGGAATGGGGTCGTACTGCGCTTGTCGTGATTGCATTGCCGTCCGCCTAGCAGGCTGCGTGGTACCGATCAACCGATGGAACCGAAACGTTTGTGTTTTGCACGCTTGGCAGACCCTGTGAATAGCCGCTTTACGTCGATTATTTCACTAAAATTCGCGGAGGCTGAAGTAAAACAACTTAGTCCGCCCGCGGCGCACAGGTGATGTCGTCATCACCTGTGAAGCTGTCTGTGAAGGCCGCTTTTTGCATTCATGTACAGAGTAGTTGATTTTGGAAATAGTGCCTGCATGCAAAAGTGGATGAGACACACGTAATTATGCACCTCTGAAATGCATTTTTCTCAAGNGTTTGTAAAAGGAACCGCTCTCAGCAGGTTTTGTGACTGATCCAGCCGTTTGAATGTGTGGAATGCTGTTCACAAGCTCACTTCGCNCTTCTCTACTGAAAGAACACTGCGTTGAACCACGAAATGCTGTTGGTGGGAAACCGTTTTCTTCTGACTGGTGTTCAGCTGTTGTACCAGCGTTAAAATTTCTCAGGGTTCTTTGGACGCTAATGGAGATCATTTCAGCGTTGGCAATAATCGCCATTGCTTTGAGCAATTTCTGTCGATGTTACGGACGCGTTTTTGTTGCGGATTACCTGCTGCTATCTGTTGTTTTTGTCTCAAACATTGGTCAAGTCTTAAAAGAACCCAACGCGCATGTGTGATTACCTACTGTGACCGAAATGCCACGTCGCTTTGCTGCGTTGTTCTTTGTGTGCCGAAGTAGGTCACCCAATTCGCAGCTTTCGCGCTGCCATTTGTTCCATTGAAAAATCGCCACTTTTCCTGCTGTTTTGTGTGTGCGCCCGCGCTGCGATTAAACACCGACAAACTGTTAATTATCACAGGATATCAGGACGAATCCCACCAATGAGCAGTTGCGAAGCATGGTTGGTTCTCGCTTGTGTGTGGTGTCAGCGGCGGCGCGCTCGGTTGGTGTGCCACTTCGCGAACCAAAAGCAGCTTAATCGTGCACTAGGAAATTAAATTCTGGTCAGCCGGTCATCGCGACCGAATGCAATCACCCCAACTATAGACGCATTTCCCCTCGTGCCCGTTCTCCACTCCTTTGTCATGGAAAGTTACCAGAGCGTTGTTGAAGCGATGATGTCACCTGTTCTCTGTATTTCAGCGAGTGCGCGGACTGAAAGCACCCGACCGTGGTTCAAGTTGCTACTGCCGAGCGATGCGTGCGGCTTGACTTTGCTGCTCGGAAGTCATCACGCATGACATAGCTTGTTTCGAGTGGACTGTTACGAAACTTCTGCTCTAGTTTGACCCTAAGTAAACCGCAAATCAGAACAAGCAGTTGTCTAACTCCCAAGTTAGTTCATAGAGTTGCTTGTTAAGAACCAATAAGCGCCGTGTCAAATTTCCCCGGTCGCTTTCTCTCTCTCATTATTACGCTCTGTGCTGATGTCACCAACAGCAAAGATCAAGAACATCGTTGCCCATTATAGATGACGTCACTCGACATGCTGCGAAGAACTTCTCTGTCAGTTTTGATATTTTTCCTGCTGTTTTACGTGCTTGTCCGACCGTGACCTAAGCCATGCAGAATGAGACACTCGCGTTAAACTTGACCGTTGAGCTGAGCAAAATATTAGTTTCGTCACCCGATATGCTGAAACGCCAGGTGGTTTTCTGCTTTCCGTTTACGCGTAGCTCGACCAAGGCGCTGAATTGTTGTAAGTTCTGGTTGATCGACTTGATGTGACGCGATACATGCGACACAAACTGCACGGGCCTGGGCTCATTGTTCGAATGGGGAAGTTTTATGTTGTTTTGTTCTACGAATTGGAATCACACATTTCCGCGGCGCCACCACGGTAGCTGAGTTTTCACAGAGCATAGTGTGGGGGAGAGTTTGCTCTTGTGTTTGGTAGCGTCAAACCGTAGTGCTTGGGGTGTACTGTGTTTCAACTGAGTGAGCGTCATTGCGTGGATAATAATCGTTGTCTTCACAAAGGTTTGCCTGTCGTCCACATTTCCGTAGCAGGGCCGTCTATTAAGCTGATTGTCCATTAACTTCCTCATTTGATAGAATCTTAACCGTCATCTTGTTTGTTTGAGTCAAGTGGTTCATTTTCCGATGCCCTTAGAAAAGCTGTCGCATGAACTGCGCAGATCGCCTTCCTGTGCAACCGTCATCCGTCTAATGGCCGACCACTGAAGATTGTAAGTAAAATCGACCCGATTCGAAATTGTGCATAGACATTTCTTTTTCTTTTAACAGGCACAGAATGGCTTACTGCACGAAGATGACGTCAACGTCGTTGCCAAGTCGATCACTGCCTGCTTAACGGATATCCAGCGAGACCGGCGCCAAAAACAAGAAGAAGATCGTTTGGAACGCGAAAACCAAGAACTAAAGCAGCAGCAATTTGCTCAGCAACTTGCACAGCAACAACAGCAACAATTGGCGCAGCAGCAACAACAGCAACAACAATTGGCGCAACAACAACAGCAACAACAATTAGCGCAGCAACAACAACAGCAGCAGTTAGCACAACAGCAACAACAACAATTGGCGCAACAGCAACAGCAACAACAATTGACGCAGCAACAACAGCAGCAGTTAGCACAACAGCAACAACTGGCGCAGCAGCAGCAACAGCAGCAATTGGCGCAACAACAACAACAGCAGCAGCATCAACAGAAGTTGGTCCAGCAACAGCAATTCGTGCAACAACAGCAACAAGGGCAAGCACAGTTTCAACCACAATCGCAATTTCAACCGTTAAAGCAGCAATATCAGGCTGTACCCTCGCAAGCCGTTCATCAGCCGCAGCAGATTCCCACGCAGCACCAGCACGTTCAGCAACAGCCAATTATCAACCCGGCTGCGGCGCAAGTTGGTCAAACCTCGCAACAAGTGAGTATTTCTTGCCGCGCTTCCTCGTGTTGTTAGCGAGTGGCTAAGAGATCAGCTAATCAGAACGAAGGCATTGTAACAATATTAGAGATACAAGTCGGTGTACCTTGTAGAGAATTGGTCGACAACAGTCACACTGGCCAAAGCAATAGATCAGTTTTTGCAATTTTATTAAGTGGTCTCTCGGGCTTGAAACGTCACCATCAATCGCTGAAGCGATGGTCCAGTTGATATGTCCTCTGACGTTGTCGCACTCCACAAACACACATCAGCTGATATAAAGAGCCTAGCTTATCAATCTTGACAATTGATCATTGTTTGTTTCTCCTATTCTAGCTTAATTGTGGCGATTTGTGAAGCCCTTGACTTGGCACGTCCTTTAACTTTAGTGCATGTGCAAAGGCCTAACGGTTATTCAGAAACCAGAGGGGTCCTGGGTGGCTGAGACTAAACACCGGCTATTACCCAAACAGTTCCAGATCTTCAACATTTGCTGTTTTAATCTTGATACATAGCCTGTAGTAACAGACAAGACGCAATGGAAAACGTATGTGTCAAAGCTTCATCTGTGCAATAAAATCCAATTCTTGCCTGGACGCATAATGACTTACTAGGTCCAGTACAACACTTCACACACACATCTGTTGTGCTTAGTGATAAAATGCAGATTAGGATGGAACGGAAACGATTGTATTTTCTACAACTTACTCCAAAATGCCTCTTGGTTCCGAAAGCCAGTTTATACGCATGTGGCGCTTACAAGCAATAATAGAGTGACTTCACGTTGTGGCCGTGACAACTCTGCTTGGTCACGCCGACTAAAACACCTCATTTGCCTCCATACGGTGACCTGTGTATCCAGTACACTACGAACGAATTCACCCGCAATGGCGTCAACTATTTGCTTTTCATTAGCAATAGCTTTCAGGGCTTCGTTTAACCGTTTTCAAAACTTTCAGAAAACCTTAAATCCGCTTGAAACTGTTCCTATAGCAGCAGACGACAAAAATGCTGATTTTGTGACTGCAGCAAATCGTTAGAGACAATTAGTAACATTCGTGTATTTCGTTCCGCTGTGCATATTCAGGTTGCGTTGATTTGCACACCGCCGAACCGCTATATTTACACTTCTGCTGCTTTGCCGTAGATCGGGGTGGGGAACCTGCGGCCCGCGTGAACATTTGATATGACCCGCATCAGAATTTTCGTTACCCAAGTTAGATCACATCACCGCATGAAAACGAAGCTCCATGATAAGCAGCCACTTTGACAGTAAGTCAATAGAAGCTTCTCTCCCTCATAGATAATGGCCGACTTTTAAGATAAATTATTTTTGCAGCCCGCCAGCAACAATCCACAATTTATGCGACCCGTGATAGCAAATGGGCCCTCCATCCCTGCGGTAGATTCCGGTGAATTGTATTCGTTGCATTAGTCGCAGATGTCTACTTGCCTCCGACTTTTTCCATTTTTTGTATATTATTCCAAGTACAGACTCACGTTTATAGCAGAGCTGTCAGCAAACCTGTCAGACGGAAGTGTTCAGAGGAGAAATTACACAGTGAACATTTCTTTCTTTTTGCAATTTTTGAGTAAGCCGCTTGAGAAATCTGTATTAACACCCAAACTTTTACTCAAACACCCCTCGTCCCAACGGTATTTCTGATCCAGGATGATATTACAGTCGCGTATCGATTGGCGGCTAATTGGCGCAGCGCATTGCTATTCAAACCATGCACCTCGTTATTTAAATGACGAACGTGAAGCCGGGTAGTATCAGTATACGGTGACTGCATTGCTCCCAGTTGTAGAACGCTGAGCTAAACAGCGTACATTTAAGATTTCTCCGCACATGTACCAGACAATCCCTTGCCTGTTTTGTGCTTGTGACCAATGCGTTGTTTCGCCACGTTACACGCTTGTTGTTATGCAGCATAGCCTCACGCACGAGCTTGGCTACATCCGGGGAGTGTGGCCAAACGGTGCTCAGAACCAAAACTTTGACCAGGTAGAGAAATGAGAGTTGTTCTTGTTGTTTTTCACTCGAAAATGGTTCTTCTATTGCAGTGGTTTTCAACCTTATTCATGCAGCGACCCATTTTGCAACAATTTAACATAACGACCCTTCCCAAAATTTCCAGTCAGGCGTATGAGTTGTGTTTCTACAATGGAAAGCCACAGTGACTAAAAAATAACGTACGATATCACTGTGTTGAACAAAGAATCATTTATTAAATTCATGCACATGGCAGCATCACTGAGAGACACCCGTGCCGTATACAAATCACTCCACAACACAACTTGAAAACTAGAGTAACTCCGAGTTAACTACCGTATTCAGAATTTACAAACACAGCACATTCTTACGTCACGAAGTTATTCGTGCGTTACCAAACGAAACAGTACTGCAATGGTCATAATGACACTCAATACTTTGTAATGTTCATAATTGCACTTAAAACAATTGTGAATGAAAAAGTAGGCTATCACTTTTTTCAGGTGATCCTGTTATTTTGGCTACGACAAAAAGTGGGTCTATATACGAAATATAGAAGTAATTATGAATGTTTTTATCAGAAGCTCTCGCGACCCCTATAAAAAGGCAAACGACCCCTACGGNGGTTGCGCCCCCAGGTTGAAAACCACTATTCTATTGGTTACNCTGTTGGTGTGCGATAAGTTCTGTGGCAGACACTGCGATGCGGTAATGCCAAAAATTGCTGCTTGCGGGAAGAAGTGACAGGCCAGCTTCAGAATATGTTAATGGAATGTGCAGTGTGTGAGAAAGCTTAACGTAAACGAGATCTGCTTTCGTCGTCTGAATACTTCTCTTTACCAGATGAAGCAAAAACACGCGATTTGTCCGCGTTCCATTTTTATCGTCAAGTGGTGCTCGCCAGCCAGGTGATGCCCAACAGCTTAAAAGGAAACGATGTTTGCGAGTTTGTAAAAGTGAAACAGTCGATTGCATTTGGGTGTTCTTGATTATTATCGAACATTAAAGAAAAGTCAACACTGAAGAATGCTTGAACAGGGTTCCTACGTAGTCTGGAAAAAAATTTTTGGTCTGCTAGTATGGAAAAAGAAAATGATTTTCCGGACTTGTTCATTTGACATGTGTTATCATAATATTTATTCAAGATTGTTGATTTTACTTTTCATCGTGTTACCTATTATAGTGCCTGTATTTGACCTGGATATGTCATTCGGAAAAGATTCAAGTCGGGAAAATGACTGGAAATAATTTAAATTTGCGTCGGAACCCTGCTTGATGCAACATCAACATTGTTTCGTTTCTTCGAGCATGTGTGCGCAACGGCGCAAAGTGTGTTTTTTGAACTGGTAGTTTCCGCTCTTTACTGGTTTAATTGCGAAGGCCAGGCTGTTGAACTCTGTTCGGTGACTGCACTGAAAGGAAGTGAAGTCTGCCTCGACGAAGCGATTATAAGGATTGCAAGGAAGAAAGAGCGCTTGTGAAGCCAGCGACTTATTACTGAAAAAAAAACAGTTGCGTTTATTCGGCACAGTGCACCCAACACTGGTACAAAAAAGCGCACACACGCAAAGAATCAAAACAGATTTCACCGGCTCTGGCTTGATGCACGAACGGTAAATTTTTCGAAGATGGGTTACAGCCCGTGCACGACAGTTGACAAATAATCTTTTTTTAAAGTAATTTTTAGGTGTTAAAGTAATTTTAGGCGTTAAAGTTGATCAACAGCTTGGGACTCCGCAAATGTGTATTTTGCAAAGCCTTAACAAAGTCATCAGCACCGATCAGTCAACATGCGTCACTTCCAGCACGACACAGCGTCGTGCTGCTTCTGAACATTTGTGCTTCTTCGCATTGACGTTTCGCATTTTTTTTGCAGCTGCCAGTTTTTGAATCACTCAATAGACCCGAAGACTTGGACCCAGTGGCAAAGCTGAACCACGTCGCAGCATCTCAACACGCAGTGACAACCTCCTCTCAGGGTAGGCATTCTTTTTTCATTTTTCCACTGCGACTATTGACCTGTCAACGCGTTTACATGTTCAGTAGTCACGTTTTTTCTCATAAAAAGGGACCTTCTCACGAAGCGACAGCTACGCTCAGCTCATCCGGAGTTAAAAAAACCTGTAGTGTCATTTCAACATCGTTGGTCTCGGTGACGTGAGCACTCTTAGCGAGTTCACAGCCAATCAACTGCTTTGCTAGATGTGAACAGATCGTTTTCGACACAAGTTTGGTGCGAACGCGTTTAAAGCGTAGCACCGGAATGATTCTGTGCTCCTCTGCAAAAAAGGCATATTCAGAAAACAAAAGAGCAACGTTCTCACATCGAAGCAGGTCTGAAGCCAGAATGGTGCGACTCGTAACACAACAGAACGATGATGAGCTACCACCATCATTGTCACGCATGACAACCGTTTGGGCAGCACCACTTCGCATGCAGCTCATCGACCGCGGCGTTCACGTTTCATTCTTCTTCCGCTCGTCACATCCGGTGTATGTCTTCGCTCGTCACATCCGGTGTATGTCTTCACAACGTCGTACGCGAATGTTTGCGAAGAAAAAAAAAATATAACCTCCTTTTTTGTCCTGAAACCAGAACCGCCGGCCCCGATCGAGTCGGACAAGGACGGCAGCAAGCAGTCGGGCGAGCAGAACGCGGACAACGCGTCGTCTAAGGATGGCAGCGCGAGCGGGGCGGAACGGTCGAGGAAGGAATCGCGGGCGGACAAAAAGCGAAGGCCTACCAAGAGCAAAAGTCGTCACGACAAGTTGCGGATCTTGCTGCTTCAGGTGATGCGAAGCGGTGGCTGCTGCGTTCTTTTCTCTTAGTTGCTGGAATTCGTACCTGGAACGTGTGGCGTTTTTTGTGCGATTGCGCTGCGGCCCGAGCGAGCGTCATCGTCGTAATCGGTCGAACTTGTCCCGGACGGTCTTCTTTCGAAAACATCCGCTGTTTCATCGCCCAGAACCGTTTGCGCCCAAGTCTGTTTTATTAAAATTCGATTGCGCACGCGGTCGAGTGCTCTCCAAACATTTACTACAAGCATCTGCTCCAGGTCGCGGTTACGTCACAGCAGGCGATGCCGAACAAACGAACGCACAAACAAGGCGCGCGCACGGTCAGGTTCACTGCTTCCGCGCTGCTGGCCGCTTCACGTTTTCGATTATTTTTATGCCGCAGCAAGTGCGTTCCGAGGCCGCAACTGTGCTTATTAACTCCTTGCTGTGGTCGTCACACGGCGTAATCTCGTCCGCTCGCTTGGAATTCGTCACAGGCGGCGACCACCGCCTAACTTGCCTTTCGGTTCGTGGCAAAACAAAAAAAATCTCGATCGGATGGTTTTCCGGCGGGCGCGCGATCGCGGTTCGCTGTCAGGAGAAATTGGACGCGCGCGCCGTCGGCAGCAAATTCGTGATGTGCCTTTTGCGCTGATCGTCGGCACTGCCGGCGCCGACGCGAAATGTACGCGCGGCTCTACGATTTGACCCGGTATGTTTCTCCCAAGCGCGAGAAAAAAAATCCAGCAGCATCTGTTGAAAAATCTCGCCAGTCGCAGATTATCAAATCTCTCACTGGTTGATGTGCGAAGAACAGCATATCGGGCACTGATATTCTTTGCTGCCATCTAGTGAGTGCGTGGGTCAGAGCTGGAGGCGCTTGAGTGGGAGTGCGCTATCGATCCGACAATGGCGGTATTTGATCAACATGTTTTCGGTTTTCGCGTTGCTTTGTACGGGAGTGAGAGCTGACGCACATAGCGCCTTCATCGAGATAAGCTGAAAAGACTAAGGTTGTTCATTTGAATTTGTCCCATCACAAGCATGTTGGAATACACCGAACGCGCCTCCCGTTGTTTCAAAATTTCCTATCGACGGTCTCTGAGAACTCCAAATTCAAAAAAGCATCGTTTGAAATGTTGTGAGGCCACTTTCCAAGTTGTTTTTCTGGACGAACACTGGCGTTGGCGCAACTAACAGTCACGGCGACGAGAAAACTCGCGACTGTGCATGAAAACATCTCAAACATTGCCCGTGCGCGATTGAAATATCTAAGCAGGCCGCACTGTTCGGGATCAATGCAATAGTGACCTTGTGTTGTTGGCTTCTGCATTACCCATTTTCCTGGGTTTCGCGACTTCTTAGCGCAAATGAAACGAACTGTTGCGCGTATCTCGTGCTTCCCAAGCGGCATTTATATTTGCAGTCTTTATTAATTTTCTTAATCCAGTAGCTCTTTATTGTGCGGTTCTTCTGTGCAAATGAAAAAAGGTCGATGTGAAGAAAGAAACGTTAAAAGAACACCGCTGGTATGTCGTAAACAGCGCTCCCAGATTAAAGCAAACGCTTAAATTCCTACGCAACTCACAGATCACAAACTGAACGATACTCAAGCGACGCGAGGCATTTTGGGCATGAGGTAAAAATATTGCTACAAATGAAGACCATAGGAAATACAAACGACTTTTGTTTCTATATTTAGTGCTTTTTGATCTGGCAGTCCACAGGTCGTAGAGCGCGTTGCATGGAAATGGCTTCGTTTGTTATTGTTATGTACTTTCGGTTACATCGCTTGTCCGAAATGTCATTGACTTTTCGTATATGATTCAATTGTGAAGGTTGTTGCTGCGAGCAAATCTCGTTATTAGTGCTTCTTTTTACTCCTGAAAACGCTGTTGTTTCTTCGTTTTACTCACCATACCATCTTGAAGATATGTTTTAGCTGCAAAATGACGCAGTTCAGCAACAGCGGATGGGTTGGTTTAATTCAACGTGGGAAAATGTACTTGTTTCCCCACTTTTGTCAATACCTTTGTTAATTAGTTCGATAAAACGGCGAGCTTCTGAAGCGAATGCCGCCGTGCAGAATAACAGCTCTCGCAACCGTAAGTTGTGAAAACTGCTCCCCAACGCCACAATGTTGATCGCACGCAACCGCCGTTTTATGCCATGAGTGTGTCGTCGGCATGCTATGATGCTGCCTCTGCTCCCGCCTTAACCACCATCTTTTGAGCCCTTAGGACTTGCAACGTCAATTAGTTCATCACACGTGTGACCTTACCGTGCCCTTTCAAGCTCTCAAGCTCGCTGAAAAAGGAACTCGGTCCTGTTTATGTTTCTTCCCTCATTTTTTTGCGCAAACGGTTCTCCTGTCAAAAAACAAGTGAGGCGCGGCCCTGACTTTCGAGTATCGTCTAATCCTGCGAAACGTGAACTTACCGACAAAAGTTTTTATTTCCTGATTTGTTTTGTGGAGCGACCTTCCGTTTGGAGTTATGTCTGCTTTGATTTACCTCCCAAGATGTTTTTCAACCGATAAATTCGTGAAATGTGCAATAAGTTTCCAACACCTCGTGGAAGCTGCATTCTGCTTGTGGCAAACCACCTAAATTGTCAGTATACCGGTTTCCGTCTGAAAATTGCATTGAGTCTTCCACAAGAAACGCCGCGCTGTTTGTTCTGCTAATATTCCGTCCATTGTGTACATCAAGAGCACACCGTCCAAACATTCATTGTGTAGATATACTCCGTTGACCACCACACACTTCGCTCGAAAGATGAACTTTCCTTCTTTATTTTGAGCCCGTTTAAAAAAAAACACCTTGGTCGTTCGTGTACGCGATCCCGTTTGTGCAACAGGTGGAAGGGGTGGACAAGGCGCCGAATATCGAAAACTTAAATGAGAGCAGATCGAGCACTTCTGCCCAGAAGCACGGGTCAGTCAGTGCGGAGACGCTCGATGACACGACAGCCTGCGAAGAAATGAAGTCCGAAGAACCCCAGCACCTGTGCATTGAGTGCCAACTGGAAGTTCAGGGAGCTGTGAGTCATGGCCGTTAACATATTCTTCTTTCGGACAAACGTTGTAACTGGCGGATTTTTGTGTGTGGAGTTGCCCTTCGGGTTTCTCAACCGCGTCAAGCCGTTCTAATCGACGACAGCAATAAAGCAAGACAACTTCGTAAAAAAAAAGGTTGAAAGCAATTGCTAATATCCGCCGCTAAATCCCACGCTCATGACCAGTTTCGCATTTACCGCAGCTTGCATCTGAATCACGTGGTGTCGTGATGCATCAATTACGGGAGTACACTCACGCCTTGAGCGTTTTGTTGCGTAAACAGGGATGAAGATAAAATCTCAGGCAGCCGTTTTGCTACACGCACTTTTGCTCATCATCAGCACTTCCGCTTCCTTCATTTGGCCATGCCGTAATGCAAATGATGTTCAAGCTGGAAAATCATTCTTTCAGTCAATCATGGGCGTTCACCAATATGAAAAGTTTTTGTCTACAAGCCGACGTGTTATACAGTCACCTCGGCTTTATGTCCTTGACTTTGTTAGATAAGACATTTACGGTTTGCAATGTCATGAACTATTCTCGACCAGCCAAAAGCTTTTCTAGGTTCGGTTAAAAACAATGAGTTTACGCCGTAAGTTTTTTATGTTACGCAGTTACGGGTTTGCGCGGCGCATACTTATTTCTGATGACGAGTTTGACAAGTTGGCCGCAGCTAAGTTGCTGCTCTGCATCGTCATTAGCTTTTATGTCTGAAAAGTAGTGCGCTTTCTTGAGTTGAAAAATATTTTCGTTTCATACAAAGACGCAGTGGTGCCTCGACCTCAATTGCGATGATAGCGAAACATTTTTAGCCTCGGATACTGCGTTTAATCTCATCGTGTCTCGCGTTTCACAAAAACAGGGTGTGTGCAATTTACCCTTCATTTGCACTCGGACGGAATTGTCCGAGGCCTGATGAATTCCGTTGAGGCGAATTGGAGGCGATCGTGTTTTGGGATATGTTATTTTTCTTCTGTCGCGCATGAGTGGCGCTGTGAGATATAATTGGACGGCGTCATCCCATAGCGGCATTGTAGCGGCACTTATCTTGTGTTTTGCTTGTTCTCGAAAACGACCGGTGCCCTTCTCGCTTCCAAGCGTGCTCCTCCCAGGGGTCGTGATGGGTACTTTCTAAGCTTACATGAAGTGATTCCTGATCACATTTGTAGAAACCGAAGCACAAGTTCGTTCGGCTTGAAACGGCAGTGCTTCCCCCACTTTTTTCTGCTTGATCGAAAAAAAAACAACATTCGATTCCCGCCTTGCTCAGTCGCCGATTGTTATTTTAAAGACAAACGCAGCAGTTGCCACAATTGCTTTGCGACCTCTGTACAGCTGGAAAGTGTCTTCAAAGTGGACGCGAACGCCGACAACGCGGCGGACACGGCGTCGCAGCTGATCGACGACAGCAAGCTTTCCGAGGGAAATAGAGAAACGTTCGTAGAACAGCTGACCGGTATTTTGGCCAAGGTAGGTTGACTTTCTTAGCGCCGTACTTGTCACTTACACTTGTCACTTACACACTTACACACGCCGTACTTGTCACTTACACACGAAGGAAACTGATAATCGCGCCTCTTGAGCTGTTCGTTTTCCATCTTTAGCTTATCGCAACATAGGGGAAAATTGCTTGTATGTCATGTCATTGGACAAACCTCGATAATGGGCGATAAACCCGCCTTCACCGATTTGCTTGTAAGCGTCAATCGTGCGGTTTGGATTCACGACGTCATTCCTGTACGTTGCTGCAGTAGATGTTAGGTGAGCATGTCTCTGTGTCGTTACTGTTAAGGCACGTGTGACGGTGATTGGAACGAAGGTCTTTTTGGGAGTATCGGCCGGTGTTGATATTTGATGCCGTCCTCGTTATCGGGCGTATTGTCTTGTGGAAGGTCACCCCTGTGTACTCCGCGTTCGTTATGACCACACTGTCACGCCGCTGGCGCGCGACGCGTGCAGTTTAACCTGTCTTGTGAAGTGGCGAAAAGGTGACTGAGCGCGCTGCATTTCGTCGCGTTGCTTTTTCCTGTTGCACGGGGGCGGTAGCGGTCGCGATAAAAGTAATAAACACGCGTAGTGCAGGCGCGTAATAAGAAAGCTCGGTTGTCGACGCAATTTCCTGCGCCGTAACCTTGTATGCACTGCGAATGTGCAGCACTGTGGTATTGTCACTCAGCCGGGTGTGTGATCTTGCGCGGGCAGCTTGTGCTGAGTGAGCAGTTGTTCGGGTTTGCGGCGGCCAGCAGCAGCAACAGCGATTTGTTCCAAGGTCGAGTTCGACTGACAGCAATAATTCGAACGTCTTTCGTAAAATGCAGGGCTGGCCGAGTCGAGTAGATTTGAGTAATGGTGGATCGTGATGCGACGCAGGTCAGGAAGGGCGAGTTCGACGGCAAGCCGCGACTGACAATCGTAAAGCTGAGGAAGACCGACGAGAACCAGGTCGAGGTCGAATGCCAGCTGACTACTTACAACCTGAAGACGGTCACATTTAAGGTAACACGTCTGGAGACGTCGCTTTTTTGAGCACAATCTATGCGCGCTGCTCGTGTTCCCTGCGACGTGCCTTTGTTTTGTGTTTCTTTGCCACTTCTGCTTACCGTGTGGTGCAGACGTGCAGATAAATGGCGTGCATAATTGATTGCCGCGCTGCGGTCTTGCTGATAGAAATTTTCTAGGCGTTGCTGCAGATTGTTCGACTTGTGCGAGATTGACATGTTGAACGTGCTAGTTCAAAATTACTCGCAAAATCTCATGTTTTAAACCAAGCCAGATAGCTGAGGTGCTTCGGAAAAGATGACCTGCAAATTGTGAAAAGTTTTTGTCTGCTATGCCTTCTAGTATTTAAATAATGTGACTTTGAGAAACTGTTGCTACGGAATATTAAACTTCAAGTCGAAAATAACGGGTTTAAAACATGAGATTTTGCGAGTAATTTTGAACTAGCACGTGACAGTTTTAAACATTTTCATGTGCAAACATTTTCAGCGGTTTTAAACATATTCATGTTAATGACGGTTTTAAACATTTTCATGTGTAAACGATTGTTGCATTACGCGAAACACACCCTGTGACTTTTCAGACTAAGCCATCACTGGGGAACTACCTATTTTTACAATCACTGGCCGCATCAATTGTTGAATATCGCTGAAGGGCTGCAAAAGTAGTTTCATTTTGACGCGACGTTGTGCTCTAACTTGGGCAACAAACGTTCCGACAGGGGCCACAGTAAATGTTTTCGCACGTCGCATTTTCCCCCTAGCCCACAGGTTCCCCACTGCTGAGCATTCCACTCGTGTCTGTCTCCTGCGGCCGCGCTGTTTAAGTGCGGACTTTGTTTGTCCCTGCTCAGTATATCGCTGTTCCGCTCTGTCCAGTTCATAATCGACGAAGACACCCCTGAGGAGATCGCTGACAACATGATCAACGCCAGCTACTTGAAGAAGAAGCACATGGAGGCGTTCAAGGAGGAAGTGCGCGCAGTCTCGCAAAAGGCGGTCAACTGCGTGGACTCGGGCGTGGATATCGACAAGCTCAGACAGGAGGTCGGTTCCGCGACGCTGATTCCGCTTTCCGAGTCCGTTTCGACCACGTCACTTCCCACTCAGGAGGTCTTCAAAGACGCCGAAGCGCAGGTCCCACGCGCTCGCGTGGACGAGATCAACAGCGAGCCGGGTTCGGTCCTCGGCTCTCCCAGGACCGAAGTCGGAGGCGACGTCACGATCGAACAGCAGCTGGAAGCGGCCATCGCACTACCTTCCGCGGCGCAAGGGAAGAGCGCGAACGGCGAAAGCGCTCCGTCAACAGAAGCCCCGCGAAACGGCGCGACGCCCGCCGTCGTCCCTGCCCTAAGCGGCGTCTCGGGTTACGTGCTTCAGCGCTCGCCGAGCGGCTCGAGCGTCGCCAGCTTGGGGAGTATCGGGAGCGTTGTGTCGCAGCCGGGCGGTCAAATCCAAACTGTCCCGACTTCGGCCATTGCTGGCACACCTAGCCCTCTGCCCAAGAGTGTCGCGAAAGAGCCCGACGGCCACCAAAGTCAAAAGTATGCGACGCAAACGATCGCAGCCACCATGCCGTACCTTCCTGCATCGAGCGCCGTGCCGTTATCATCTTCATCAGCTCAGAATGCGCTTAACGGCCAACCACCGTCCCAGGCCCACCTTCCCGCCTTCTCAGCGCCGCAATCTGACCTCACGCCCCCCACTACCAGCGACGCAAACCTCGTCGACGATCCGCTCAACCGGGTGTACCCCCCAACCGACACTGTGACAAACTTGCCCGAGACTGATCCGAGCGCTGAGGGGGGTTTCAGCGGCGCGCGTTCGACGACTGGCCCGATGGTCAGCGGCGAAAGTGTGGACTTGAAAGAGCGTCCTCCGACGATATCCGGCCACCAGCTCCAGCAGCAAGATGACCTGGATCCGCAGTTGGTGGTGATGGGCGGGCGCGGCAAAGACAAGAACAAAGCTNTACGGACGACGACAAACCGCCCCCCCAGGTTCTGCTGATGTCGCGCGGTAAGGACGCCAACCATATCGTGGACCTGGAAAAGCAGCTCACCGCCATCTTGTCTCACGCACAAAGTGGAGTTTTGCAAAGCGGCGTGTTGGCGAACGGGATACCGGTGGTCACCATACCCCTGACGGCGTACGATCCGAATGCTGCCGAGGGCCAGATCGGCCAGGACGCCGGCTCGATTCACTACATACCGCGCGTTGCGTCGCAGATGAGCGTGCCGAACGACCAGAGCGTCGCGTCAGGAAGCGTCACCTTCCAACCGCGACAGGCCGCGACCGGAGACGTCGTCTTATTGGCTGTCGCGCAGCCGGTTGTTAATTCGATACCTCTGAACGGAAACGGCTCGGCGCCAATCGATCCGGCGACGCAAAACGCCGAATCCGAAATGCGCGCGCAGGTAAAAGTGGTCGACGGCGTTGCCATGACCACCAGCCACGAGCTGTGCCGAAGCTCCGACGTCGAAAGTCTGGTGGAGTCGGTGTCGTCCTTGCAGTCCGAGAACCAGCAGCAAACGTCCACCGCCAAGGAGAGCGCCGCCGACGACGCGCAGTCCAAAGACTTCGAGCTGCAGGAACCGGTTCCTGCAGCCGGCGTGGCGCAAGAGCCGAATCGATTTAGCCGATTCCAAGTCACGAAAGTATTGGAAGACGAGCCGACTGTCGCAGCGGCGAATACGCCGAACGATGAAACGCGCATCACCTCGCTTGTCGACGAACCGGAACCGAAGCCGTCAGACGGACGAAGCGCCGATCCTGACCGGAAGCCGACAGTGCAAGCAGTCGGAAGGTTCCAGATCATGGCCGCTGCGGTGCCAACAGACGATGAAGCCCCGCCCGTCCCAAGCAGCACTTACCGACAGCTCAGCGTTGAATTGGAAAAACAGTCTACACCGGTGAAGGCTCCTGCCGCCGCCCCCAGTGCTGACGAGGCCCCTCGCGAACCTTTCTTGGACACTTCTGACCTTCATTTGGGGCCTTTCACCGGACCGCGGCCTTACTCCTACCATACCGGTTATTATCCATATGCAGAGCAGAGCTTCAACGGAGCGGTTCCCGCGTACGGACAGACAATACAAAGCTACCAGTTCGTCCACGACCATCAGCGACGAATGGACCACCTGCCTTACGGCCAGTCGCTGCCCGCTTACCCCACTTTGCTGTCACGGCCCGAGGCCACGCTTCAGGGGGGTGTTTTGGAAAATTTGCCGCCGCCGCAGCAAGTCGCTTCTGTCGCCGTACAACAGCCGCCGTCGCAGAAAGGCGTCAGTCGCAAGCGAACGACGAGCATTAATAGCGAGAACAGTGAAAATCTCTCATCTTATTACGGTGAGTTTTGTTGTGTGCTTAGAAGACCAGGTTTTTTTGAAGGAAAATGGGTACCTGGTATGGACCTGCAGTGACCCGAAATATTCCGACTAAATTTCATATATTTAGAGGTGTTTTTAAGCGCCATCGATAATTTTCTCTGATTTTAAAACAACTTAAAAACCTGTAAATACTGTATTGAATTGGCAGAAAAATATGTTACCGGGTTTCGCGCTTCTCGAATAGCTTGTCTGCAGCAGAAAATACTTTTGAGGGATGAGTTTTTCATTTCGAAAACCTTTACCAACTGGCCAGAAACTGTGCAACTTCAAGAAGATTGGGTTGAGAGCAAAACTACCCGCTGGTTGCAGACGAGTTCGTATTTTCGATTGCATTGTCTTCCAGCAGGTTCGGATCACGGCATGCAAGCGGAGGCGAACGTGGACGCCACGACTTCGACGCTCCTCGACAGTTGCGTAAGTCGTGCGGCTGCACTGCCCTTGCTGCCGAAGACAGTGACCGGGAGAACCCGAGAAAGCTTTTAGCTGCTGTGTACCCTCGTTGACGCTTTGCCGCTCGCGCGTTTGATCTCGACGGTTTATAGACTTTGAAAAATGCTCCTGGCCTGATTCTCGTTGGCTTTCCAAAGATCGCAGCTCTGCTGGTCAGCGCCGTGCGACGATAATTGCGCCGCCGCTCATTTGGCTTCGCGCGTAAAACGACTTTTAACGACTTGCGAGCGAAACCGCGCGGCTGTTCTAAGAACGTCACAAGACGGCCAGGAAGCGCATTTGCATTCCTCTACGTCAATATTTCACTTTTTTCTAATGGACTGCTGCGTGCGGTGAGTAAGGCCCAATTGTATCAATTGTGAACTCCATGACTGCAGCTGACTTCATTTTAAATCGACGAAGTTTTTTTGTCCTGTTTTTAATTTCGTTCAACAAGCGAGGCCGCAAACGCGCCTCAACGTATTGACGCACTTCCGTTAGCGCACAACCGTTGCTCCAGCGCTTCTTTATCGCAGCTCTATTGACTTGGGGTGAAAGCGGGCCGAAGTTGGCTCCCTGTGATGAACTTCAAAACACAATCTCTGTACAGTCGTGACTTTCTTGTCCGTAATATGCGAACAGAAGGTCGGAAATTACATGATTCTAAAAAGTCGACTTTCTTATGTGGCCCATCGTCAGCAGTCACTGACGAAGGTAATTATTATTATTCAACTTTTCAGGAGCCGCCGCCGTCAGAGCTTCCTGCCCTCGGCGACGAGCTGTCGGGGAGGAGACGTTCCCACCGGCATCTCCAATCGCCGACGCAGTCACAGTACGGCGACCTCAGCGACGAGACCGACGGCGAATACGAGGATGACAACGAATTCAAAGCGCTTGTGAAAAGGTCTCTGTCACGCTGACCGTTGTAACGCAAACAAAAAGCGCATGTCAAAACCCCGACTTATTGAAACCTTGTTTTCAGCGTTTTTTAAAGCTACGATTTGTTGATATTTGAAATGATTTGACAGTTCTCTGCCGCCCCTTCAACCTGAACAATCGATTTGAAGTCGGTAGTGTCGCCACCCCTCGATTTTACCCACCTTCATTGAACGTCACTTCAAGGACGCGTCACAGATAACCTTCTCTGTTGTGCTGTGCTCAGGCACCAGAAAGAAATCGAGGCCCTCATTCGCAAGCATCGAGTCGAACTAGACAAGCTGCGCAAACAGAAGAAGCGCCAGCGTTCCAAGCTCGCCCATCGTCTGCAGCACCAGGCCGCACCTCATTCCGTCAACAACTCTATCAACCAGAGCAGCGCGCAAGTCGACAAGCAAAGTCAAGCTGTCGACCCTCCCTCCTCCACTCGCTTCGCCACGGAAAAAACGTCCAGCTCATCGAGCAATACGTCGACCACCCAGGTGAGTTGTCCTGATAAAAAAAGTCTATTTTTGGCCACTATGGCGACAGACGACGCGCTACTTTTACCCCCTCATTTGTGACCATTGTTCTTCGGCGTCTTGCCACTGCTTACGTGCGTCACCCGTTCGCGTCAGCCGGCGCGCCATTAAGTGTAATGTACTCTCACCTGTAATGATGAAAGGTTATGGTGCCGAAAATGAGGTTGGCACTTTTAGTGCTGTTGCTGTCATTTCGGCCGTAAACCTGTTCAAAGAATGGGAAGAAGCACGATGTGTCTGCTGCCGTCAACTGTAAACTCCTCATGTGAAAGGGGAAGCGTGCGCGTTGCTTTGCATCAGTTTTCTTAGTGCCAGTTTTTGTCCATTTTTGATGTTACACTTGAATCAAGCTGACTGTTCCTATACATTTAAACAGTCGGTTTTATATGCGTCACTTTCTAGTCTTGTTCTTTGTCTGGCTATTTCTGCGTGTGTTCTTGCTCCTGCCTTCATTCTGGTTCCTTAGCTGCAAGATGTTTGGCACTGCATCGCTTGCTGCCTTCGCGGCGTCGATGGCGCCTGAAGATGTTTGCTGTGACTGCTAACAATCGTATCTTCGCGCAGACGGTCTTCGCATCAAAGGCGAGCGCCACCGAGCGGTCACTCGATTTTGTGGAGACGACCACTAGGGCGATTTCTGCGTTCGACAGCGACCCCGCAGGTAGGTTACACGGCTGTTGCTTTGTGTGTTCGTGCGGCTTAAGTGTTTGTGCAAAGGAAACAAATCCGAGGTTCCGGGAATGAATTGCGCGCGTGTGTTCCAAGTAGTACGCGGACGTGTTTGCCGCCAGGAGTAATTGCCAATGGCTACGTGGGATCGCGTGCGTCGCAGCCAAGTTTCCAGTGTAATGGAAGCTCATTATGTCGCGTTGGCTGCAGCAATGCGTTTGTTGCACTTAACAAGTGACTGCTACAGAAACGAGCACGCGCTCTGTCGTATCGTTAAGGTTGTGCTAACTTGTAGTTGGCATTTATTTTTGGCAAAAACTGTTCACTTACAATGCACGTGGATGTCACAGGCACATAGGTTTTATTTGTTTTTAAACTTTGCGTTGTCTTTAATTATAAGAGAGCGCCACACACGATGCCCGTGTTCTTTTTTCTCTCGCACCCTTCCTATTTTATGCCGTTTGCAAAAATATTTCAGCAATGTTGCTAACCTGAGTAGCGGCGAGTAAGCCAAATTTTTTTGGCGGTGCAAACCTCCGTTGCAAATGCACTGCTGTTTGCATTTGTGTTATTAACATCGGTACCTGTGTGGTTGCCTCAATTCTGAAGCTTTTTTTAACTTCTTGCTCGATCGAGCTGCATTCCTCCTGCTGACCAGAAATACCAGTGGGTTATTTCTGTTACTACGGGCAAAGCAACGTCACACCGTTATCCGCGGTACATCATTTTTCAGTTCTGCATTATAAACCCTGTAGCAAAGTGAGTCCCAGTTAAGATCGTTTGCCAGACGAAGGAAGCTGACGATTTGTTTTAAATCAGTCAGTTTAAGTGAGAAGTGAACGGGTTTTTGAGTAAGTTGTGTTACATTTTGGGTAAACGTGTATTTATCCACGCTACTAAAAGTGGCAAGACCTCAGAAAATAAGTTTTCGTGCCTATTTGGAGTGGATACTAATTTGCCTTGTCTTAATATCCTGCGGACAACAAGGTAGCGCCCATGCTCATCTGCGTGACGTAACTGGAACGAATGGCTCTAGTATATATTTCTAACATGCTTTCACTCGGTAGTTTGCTGTGCCGCATTACGTTCTACTGCTAGTTGGCCTTACTGTGTGAGGCATGCCTTGCAAGGTTGTTCCACCACAGCATTCCCAGAACAGTTCCGGTATTGACTCGCTGTTCGCCTGTTTGCGTTTATGATTGACCAAACGTCACCGATAAAAGCTTTCATTGAAAGTACGTGTTGCCAGACCCTCCGTGTGTAGCATCTCAAACAATAACGATATTGAAATTACCATGGCAACTGATTAGAGAAACGTGTGGCGGAGCAATTCTTGTCCTAGACATGCTTTAACCTGCTACGCAAAGTATGCACTCCGTAGAGAGAGAGGGTAACACCAACCAGCTGTCTTTTTGGCGATATCTGAAGCTCGCAGAAAACTTCTACGCGGAATGTCTTATGCTGTAGTTGCTACTAACAGACTTTTTGATGGAGTGAGCTGCACCTTCAGGATTCCTTTCTGTAGCAGTTTCCGAAAACTATTTGGCATAGCAACGGCTCGCACTTGAAAATGAGATCCGTAACAGTGGATATTGCTGATTTTATTTGAAAATCGCTGATAAAAGGAAGTTCAGCGTATCATCATATGATAGAGTCTGAAAGAACATGCGTACGGCGTTAAAAATCCACCATGTTCGTGTCGAGATTTCTTTTGTCTTTAAATACACGCTGTGAAACAGCCTAGTCTTGACTGCTGGTATCTTCTGGAATTCTGCCGTTGAAATTCGTGAATTTTCGCGCTTTTTGCTAACCTTTCTTATGGCACACCTCTTATTTTTCGTACTTTAGGCGGCTTGACACTAAAACCAACAAAAATTGTTAAGTGCCATAGATGTTTCAACTGATTTTGGGTCGCTGATTTCAAAAATGCATTCCGTTTTCTTCTATCAGGTCCATTTTTCCTGCAGTGATATGCCAGCTGGAGAAAAACGAGTTGTAATTTCAAGCCGTTGAATGCGATTATTCGCAGCGGTAAAGTGTTGCAGAAACACAAACACGTGTATAGTTGTGTGATCAGTCAACATCAGTGCTTCCTCTAAGGTTCGCAAATGCGCGGTACCACCAAACAATTTGCGCAGTGCTGTCTGATTCTCGCGCACTTTCAACATTCTAAATTTAATACGCTATATATATAAATCACATAGCGCTTTACGCGCTGGTAACGCTTCACTGTTTGTGTGTCTGAATGATTTTGCAGTTGTGCGGGCCGAGTGCGCAACAAAATAAACATTTGCTCAGTGTAGAATTTTCTTAGAGGGAACACTGGTCAACATGTCAACTTACCCTTTAAAGTCGTCAAACAACAGGACAAATATTTTCGCTTGGACAATAGAATGATCTCCAAGATTGGTGGCAAAGGCTTTGTCACGTTTAATGGAGCAACAGTAGTGAGCTAGCATGACGGCGTCCCGCCTTCCCTGATATCGTACTTCCGTTTCAATGATATCCTGATTGAACAGCTCCCCTTACACATCACTCGGAGACACCAAGGCTTTCGGGGAAGTGATCCAGATAGATGCCTCTATAGGAAATAAGCTTGATGATCATGTTAGCACCAACATCTTGAAAACTGCTCAGTAAATTTGCTACAATTTCTTTGTAGTTCGACACTTTTCTATTTCCCAACAAACGTTGTTTAAAAACAACTTCCGCAATACAATCCAGGCAGGGGATTCATTTTCATTCATGGAAGTTGGAAAGCTATGGTCATTTATTAATTTTCTCATCTGAGGACCGTCCAAAAACCAGCTTTTCATTTTATTATTGTTGATCCTAGAAATGTGGTGCAAATGTTTTTCCTGGTGTTGTTTGTCCATTGGCGCAAGTGTTCTCCGCAAGGCTTACATGTACAATGTGCGGGTGCGCAAGACTTGTCTTGATTACCCAGCATCACTTGGAAGTAAGCAAAGTAAGCAAAGTAAGTTCGCTTTACAGAATCGTTCATTGCCTGTTATGCTTTACAGCGTGCATTCACCACAAACATGGCAGAAAACGTTCGTTAGCAGATTTCTACGAAAACTATAGAAACAAAACCTGCTGCATCTTATATGAAATATTGTTTCACAAGTGTGATGAAACCCTAAGTTCACCGTCAATCTGCTTAAATTCAAACCTGATTGTAAAACTAACTCACACCAGACACGGTCACTTTCTGCGAACCAGCCACCAAGCCTCAAACTCCAATCAGACCGAAGACCTTCATGTCGGAATAAAACATGGCACATGTACAAGCGATCATTTATTGTGAAGTAGGCTACATAAATGGTATTTATGATTGCACAAACAATTGACATTTAGCATATCAAACAAACATGACTTCAAACTTGAGATGTCATAGGGAAGTCATAAGTACAGCTAGGTCAGTCATAAGGACCACGGCAAAAGAGTAAAATGAGTTTGATTTTTGGAATCAGCACCCCAAATTTAGTCAGAATCAGCTGTAAGATCTAAAGCACCAAAAATGATGTTGGCCTTTACCTATAATTAATCGTTTCTCAGTCTTTTTCACGCACATGCGGACAGTGGCTGCAGATATTTGACCGAGAGGTGAAGTCTTGGGACGAAATATCGTGCGTGCGTGTGTGCACATACTTTTTTGTCGTAAATTCGTTGTGTTAAAGCATGTTTGTTGGATGCAATACTTACGTTTTCGTGAAAGTTGAAATCACCTAAACGTTGGAAGTAATCGCCTGGTAGAATGGTAGAATCTGTTTTCTTAACTAAAACCCGCTGGAACGTCGCAGTCAGTACTTAATAACGGAACAGCGCAAACCACCACTTAACTGGTGCTTGTATTTTGTGTTTTGGATACGTTTATTCCAAGGGTCTGAAGCGAGTATTTCCTATTGTGCTTGTCTGTTCACTCTCGTTGATGCGCGGCTGCGTTTGGAGAATTGCAGCAAGCTTGTAGTCGTCGGTGCTGTATTTTTTTTGTTCGAATCTGTGAGTGCCTACTCGATTGCGATGTTTCCCTCCGCGTGATCGGTCACGGACAAGCAGGGCCTGCTGCACCAGAGCTTTTTTGGCGTGCAGCATTCTTGTCGCGCGGTCGGAAGCTTGCGGTTCCCGTTACACGTAAATTGGAAGTGGACGGCATCCTGTCAGACGTTCCATAAGGCTTGCGTGTTGTTTTAGTCTGTCAACCTAGAATACAGGTGGCCCCTGCCCGCACGGCATTCTGGTTGGGAAGGATTGCATTGAAAAGTTTGTCACGCATCCGATTTAAGCGTGCCGGTGGTTGTTTTTGAAAGTTAGTCTATTGCCTTGGGAACAGAACACGCCATACACCACTGCTTGGGTACTAGTTATCGTTATATCTGGTAAATTCAAGCTGCGTAATGTACAACCACCTTTGGCCTGTCCACGATGAACAGACATTGAAAAAAAATTTGTAAACGGCAGCTAATTTGGCGTAAATGAAGCAGATATACAACCTTGGTCAATGATTGTCTGTAGGCTTTGCGGTGCGCTGGAAGAGCATCTCTTCGTTTTTTTCCCCAATTCCCGCGCCCGAAGTCACAGAGGTCAAAGGCGCTTTGTTCCATGACCTTGGCGGCCACTGCTTTCGCATAAGCCGCAATTAAGTTTATGGAGCGGCGTCAGATTTACGAGCAGTGAGGTTTGATTGCTTTCCCGCCGACCATTGCCGCAGGTCGTGCCAAGGTGGCGCGGCGTCGAAGCGGCCCCCAGGCTCTCTTCTGGCAGCTACGCTCTCGGTCTTGTTCCGGCGGCGTGCGGTTTCCTTTTAATCGTCAACGCTGACAGCTGTTGCCTGGCAACTATTTTAGGAGCGATTAATCATCCACGCACTGCTCGCGGCGAACACGCTGCAGGAAAAGTTCCCGCCACTGCAGACGTCGTCGCTTCAAGCAAATTGGGAATTGCTCGCGACAGATCTTCGCCCGTTGCCTTCACGTCCACCCCGCTTTGTCCGGACATCAGAGTCGAGCGGTGGGCTCCGGTTGGGATCGATTCGTCGGCGCTCGACTCACAGTCGCATTTCAACGACCACGAAGAGAGTTTAAAACCAGCGTACAGCCCGCGACGCTGGAGCGAGATCTCGATTCCTCAGTTTTTCGGTAACGACGTCGCGCCTTCCGACGACCAACCTCGAAGCTACGGACATTCTTGCTCGCGACTGCTTACCGGCGAACCGTGCCGCCGTTGGAGCGACGCATCGGCGTTTAAAAATGTCGTCGGTGTTGACAGCGGTCACTTCGGACCCCGGACGAAACCACGTTTCAGTGCCCGGGCCAACTCCAGTACCGCGCTGAGCGGTGCCCATTGCTCGGAAAGGTGGAACGGCGACTGCGTCGCGGGCCAGAGAGTGCAATCGCCGTACTTGGGAATTGACACCGGTGAAAGCTTGTTTGCCACCACTGCCCTGTGTTTGAGCTACTGTGGAGCCAGCTTGCTGCGTGCGCAACGAATCAAAGAAAGCGCCTTTTATTTACGTCGTGGTGTTGCGCGTGATTCGATCAGCCTTGTGTTTTAGGTGCGCGATCTCGCGTTTTTAAGCTCTCTCTCTCTCCGCTTGCTGTGGTTGATGAATGGCCCTGGGCACGGTCGCGACAGATGGCCTCTCCTGCATGTGTCTTTGCTCGAAATCTATTTATCGCGTTCCATCACTGCCGCCGTTACTGTCAATTGCGTCCTCCGATATTTTATCGTTACGTGTTTGCGTGTACTCCCAAGCAGACCGCGGGTGGATAACTGCAACAGTTCTGGCTGCTTGCAAAAGGTTTACGCCGTACTGGTGCTTCAGCGATTGCCAGGTTAATTTTTCGAGTGCGCTTGTTTTGCGCTTCTTCTCATCAGCTGCTGGACTTCGTCATCGTCGTAGTATAGAGTGATTTCGCGCTTAACGCGGGAACACTGTGTTCACGGTGCAGGTCGCGACCCTGTGCCGCGTTATCGGCAGCGGAGACCGTCGTCACTCAAACTGCGACGCCACTCCTCGTTCGTGACGCCCGGCTCTTTCAGTTATTCCTTCCCGTCAGCGGCGGCGGGCCCGACACTCCCACTCTCCGCCAGCGGCTCCGAGGGCGCGTTTGGCGCCTCTGTCCGGAGCTGGAATCTGGAAGCTTTGCGTGAAGGTGTCTCCACTGAAGCATGGCGTGACGTCGAGTTTATCATGAGCTCCGAACGGATTTAGCCTTGATTCAATCGTTGCTGATGTAGCGTTCAGCTTGGCGCGCGGTGTGTAATTTTAGCCTTTTTTTGCCAGCTGGAGCATTAGAAGCCATTTGCTTGCTGATGTAATTCATCACAGGCGCCTTGTCGTGGGCGCACAACAGCCGCTGTCCCCCTGGCACGCATTAGAGCCGCTTCCGGCGATTGCATGTCGGCCCTGGTGGCACTTTAGCTGGTGATTAAAATTCGCGATACGCTTCTAACCGTAGTTGAGCGAGCAGCGTCAGTCACAGTCAGCACACACACGGAAGTAACCAGGACAACGCCTGTTGCCTGCCTTCGACGTAGGAAGCGGCGGTTCCGTTTCGGGCAACGAACGTTGCAAAAACGTACACAGTTGCTCCACATACCGCTCAGGCGACGCTACTTACTTCCGTCCAGTGCTTTTTTAAGGCCATGTTTGCATTTCGCTTTGGAAAATATGCACCACTTTATGGTCTTCAAAGAATAGACCTGCACGACAAGGGGTCGCGACCCCCCAGCTGTCAAGAGTTTGTATTGAATATTTTTAACCGGACATGCTGCAAAGCAGTAAGCGTTTGTAGTAGTGGTTCTTAACCGGGGGGACGCGAGCCCTTAAATGCTGTAAAACGTTGAAATTTTCATCAATAAATTTACCAGACAATATATTCGGGGGGGTCTTGAATCAAAGGCAAGTACGTAAGGGAGGCGTGGTAAAGAAAAGGTTAAGAACCACTGGTTTGAACCTTCGGAACGACCACAGTTCATCTGTGCCGGTTGCTGGTCACGTGCCGTGGCATAGAGCCCGATTGCGGTCGCACTGATGATTATCTGCGCTAACAAAAGCGCTTTTTTGCGACCGCGAGAGCGCGCCAGTTTTAGTTTTTGGTGTGCACGTCAAGTGGCAGGGTCATCGATCCGGAACCAATTGCTGCGCCGCGCGGTAATCAAACTTCCACACAGCTGCCTGCGACTTGGCGCGCGGCAGAACCGGGGACTTCCGACGAAATCGACGTTGCAACCACGCTTGTCCCTCCCCCATACTGCGCATTTTTTGAAACGCGCGATCGCCTTTATGCAGCCAAGTGCAAATCACAAAGTTGTTTTTTCGGCAGATGCGTTTGACCTATCGCTTGACCGCCTCTAGACCTTTGATTGATCGGTGAGGTTGAAACGGCAGTTTGCGGTGCTCGCCTTCATGCGCTTCTGTCACTGTCACAGTCTGTCCTGACAAAAATAGCTTTTCGTCGCTCGGGACTTGACAGGCCATTCGACCTTTTGCTCTTCTCTTGCCATCGTTTTGCGCAATGTCCACGCCAGCAGCTGTGTTGTTGCAAACGTTTTAGTATTTAACTTATCTGAATGATTTCGCGCAACTGTTTTATAAATTCTGCTGAAAATTTCTGTCACGTTTATGACGTTGAAGTGAAGCTAAATGTAAATAATGTTTCGCAGCATATTACCAAACCTGTCTATCATCCAAACGCAAGTTTCATTGTTCTTTTTTTGTCCATCCATGACACACTCCCCGATGGGTCGTTATTAGCATACCAGGACAGAGATCATAACTACTGTAGCATCCGGGCAAACAAACGTCAAAATCATAGCTTGACGCATTCTTCGGTTCAAGCTCGCGGCCATAAGGCGTATTCTTGAAAGAGAAAGACTTGATTTTCCGCCACGAAGTCTGCAAAACGGTTCTTAATTTGAACTACGCCAACAGTGCGCGATTATGGCTTTTGCACTCAACAACAGCAACTGGATGCTTTGCGTTTGATGCAATTCTGCTTCGGGGCGCAGACGACAAGAGGTCGCGACCCCAGCTGTAGTAGTGGAGTTATGTTGCGGCAAGCAGTCTGCTTGTCGCGGTTCGTAGTTCGTAGGACTGCATGAGTGATATCTGCTTGCTACAAGCAGTGTTTCGCTCGCTTGCGTTTTATAGTCGCAGGTTGTTGCTCTGTGTGCATGCTGCTTCATGCTCCGCATGCACTGCCTGCCAACTGTTTGACCGTATACTCTTGTCGTGGACTGATCATTTGAGCGTTTTAGTGACTTATTGTGCAGCGCGTTTTTCGCCGATTCGCGTTTTTCGGTTGACTTAAAAAGAGCAAAACCTAAACTTTTATTCAAACCTTTATTGACTTCATCATCTCAAGCGAATCGTAGTTGTAGGCTGCGAGCCGCGCTCTCGAAAAAGGCCACTTTACAGTCTTTGTTCGTTGCTTTGCATTTTCGCTTCGCTGGGTTGTTGTTTGTTTCTGGCAACGAGCCAAAAAGTGGTTTCGTACAAAGCGCGATACTTATTCCCAAATCAATGCCAGACCCAATTCTGCTGCGTGTGCCGTCGCTTACACCTGTTCCTGTTTCCACAGATCGTCCCAACCGAGCAACCGACACTGGCTCTGCAACATACGGGATGATCCCGCCGGCCGCGTTTTCCGCCAACACCGGCGCCTTCGTCAACATAAACGGCGCCAGACCATCCGTCTACCGCTTCGCCCCCACGAGCGGCTCGTACTATTCCGCTCCGGACTTCGGCGGCTCGCGATCCGAGGTCCGGGCTCCGGACGCGTCCGTGTCGGCAGCTTGGAACGCTTACCCCCACTTGCTGCCCCTGCGCCATCAGCATCCGGGCGTCGACTTCCCCGTGCAGCGCGACCCAGCGGAAGCGAACCGCGACCACTTTCCCACGCGCGGTGGCGCTGCTGACTCGACGGAAGTGGCCCAGCAGCGAACCGAAGCCGCGCTGCGCAACGACAGCGGTTACGAGACGTCGCGGCCGGCAGGGAACGCCGGATCGCGCGACTCCTTAAACGACCCGTCAGCGGATCCGCGTCTTCGACCCGCAGGAGGAAACGCGGATCTCGCGGCGCAGATGTATCACCGCCACCCGTACGTGATGCCGATGGGCATGACGTACGTGCCCTACAACAGCCATTCTGCCTTCGCGGCCTCGCATCCTGTACTTGTGCAGCCGCAGCAGTGGATCAGTCCTTTCATGAGACAGCCATATCCGATCCGGGCTCCTGTGGACGCCTCGGCGATGCAGCGTCAATCGGTGCCGAAACGGCCACAGCCGCTGCGATACGACCAGCGCAGCTCGTCGTTCGAGAACCAGCAAGCGCAGGCCGAACACGGCTCCCTGCCGCCGCCGGGCCTCGCCAGTGTCGCGGCCCGCAAAGACCTTCAAGATGAGTGGGAGACTCAGAGCAATGCTTCCGAAAAATCCCAGCAGCGACTCTCCTGATAATGACGTTCTTCTTTCCGTCGACGAAGGCCAAGTCAATGCAAAGTGACCCCCTGAATCGCTGCTAGCGCCTCGCAGGGGCCGATGATTCGTTTCGTTCTTTATCTTCCTTTTGTTGCAATACCACTAGACCCGCCCTTGTCCCGCGTAATAACCTTCGCCTTGTGTCGAACGCAAAGTCGCGATCGACCGTTCGATTTTCGCCGCTGCTTGCAGTCGCACCGTACACGACGCCCCCCCTATTCTTTCGTTCAAGTTTGCATCGCGCCTCAGTCGTGCTTTTCTCAACATTTCGATATCGCTTTTTTTCGCGCGCGCGCGTGTTCTCCGGAACTGTCGGTTGTTGTCGTTGCGCATGGTTACCGTTTACAGGCCCAGCAACCGCGCTGCGGGTCTCTCGGCGAACCGGAACCGGGTTTGTAGGCTTCTGTTTCAGCAACCTGACGCCGTCGTTTCGGGCCCGCTCACATGCGCGCCTTTGTCAGCGCCACCCCCCTCTTGCTTTACACCCTCGTGCGCGTCGTTTACATGTTTACTCCCGCTTGAACCTAAATTAAAAAAAAAACTAACGCTTGTTGTGTTCGGGGCTATGCGACCGCGGGCAAGCGTTGTTGGTTTCCTCGCTGCGCCGTCATTAAAATCATCGTTTTGACGTCTCTGGTCGACTTGGGTTCCTCAGACCGCACTCGAACACATCCTCAGGTTGCACCGCGCAAATGACCTTTGAACTCGCCTGGTCAAAAGCAAAACAGCGCAGAGCGAAACCGAACCCCACAGTGAAACGAAACCCGCGTGTCCCACTCGATTCGACTGCGTCACTTCTGTTTTCACCAGCACCCTGCTTTTCTTCGGGAAAAAAACAAATCGTCGTTGCTTTCAAATTACAAAACGTGAAATAACCTTTTTCGCTTCGAGTTCCTTCGTAAGGAGTTCGTCGAAGGTCGCGATGCAAATATTTTCGTGACTGCGTGTCTATTGTTGGGAACTCGATGGATCGCAATTAAAACTCTCCAGTGGAAAATTGCACTTGAACAGCGATGTCCACCTACAACGTACTGGCATCACTTATTGCCCGGAGCGTTCGTCTCTCGCAGGAAAAGCCGCAAGTATCGGAACGGAGCCTCTGCATCATTCGTTCGCGCGCCGACGAGTTTCTTAGTGGGTCTCGGTTTGAATTTCATTAAAAGCTGCCATCAGGTCGGCTCTTTCGCGCGGGCGCAGCTAAAACGCGAGATCGATTTTCGCGAAGTGGCACTTCTTGCTGCTGCGGCCTCGCCGGCGACTCCTGTCTTTTTGACTGTCGCGCTTCGGTCGGTTCTTTTTTTTTCGTTCTTCACTTTTGCCATTCCGACCGACTGGCCGCCCCACCCGCTCGACCGGCCCAAAACTTGGCTGTAATAAAATTGTTATCGAGTGGAGCGGTCGATGTCGCGCCGCCGCCGCATATCGATCTCGCGATCCTCTGCCGGGAGCTGTGTCGTAAGTGTTGGGATCGATTGTGCGCGCGTCGGCAACAAGCGCGAGTAACCGAACGCAATGTCCCTTTCATCTCGCTTCGATGACGTAAGGACTGCTTGCTTGTTGACCTGATCCGTCCCCGGCAGATTCGCTAAATCTCACATCCGGGGGCGTTCCGCGGCTTTGCGACGCGCACCCACTTTCGGTTTGGTTTAACAGGGTTCAGGTCTGCGTTTCAAACGTCGCTGAGACTTCTGCGCCCGCGATCTCTATTTAATTCTGTGCCGCTCCGGCAAAGGGAAAAACATCAATTTTTTCTCTCTCGTTCTTTTTGCGCGCGCAGAGGAGCGACGGCCTAGTTCGATTTGCTTCTGCTGCTGCTTGATCCGGTGCGGGAAGGAGCGAGATGCAGGGCTTTGCGGTCGAGAGTTGCGTTCGTTTGTTTCGCTTATTTTTTGGAAGTATAATAAAAGTTTGAAAAGGTTAAGCCGGGTGTTTGTTCAGCGAGGCTGTGTGTTGGTGCTCACCACAGATGGTTGCTCGAAGCAGCTGAGCCTTGGGAAACGTCAGCGACAGATGCGTCGTGCTCGCAAGAGAGCTCTGCTGGGGTTCATCTCGGCGCCGAGACGCCTTGCGTTGAATGACCGAGACTAACCAGCTCTTTCCACGAGCGGATCGCTCAGATAAAGCGGGAATCTTTGCGCCACTGTGAGACGTCATGATTTCAAAAGTTGCCAGTGCTTCCCCGAGAGTGCAGGCTTATTTTGGAAGCAGGTGATGCCCTTGAGTGAAACTGAAGTGACATTTTCCAAACCTGTTCAAAGGATAACTCCCTACAAACTTTCCATAGCCATTGGTGCCCCATCTGATTTTTCAGGCAGCATTTCAACATGTGGATTTGTAATTGGCATTAGTTTGCTTGCAGGTGTAACGCAGTGTACTAGTGCAGCAGTGCGTAAAGCCATGCTGGCGCACCGGCAGCTAAACCTTGTGCGGGGAAACGGAAGCTTGCTGCTCAGTTTGGTTTGAAGGTTATTTAGTAGCTTCCGGGAATTCAATTCTATGCCATCAGGATGTTTCTGTGTTTGGATGTCAGCCTCACTTATTTGTTCGCTCTCACTCGAGTAAGTACGCTTTTTTAATGATAATTGCAAGCGAGGGAGCTTTGCTCGACGAAGGACATCAAGTTGCCATTTTGTATAGACCACGAGTTATTTAATGTCTGTTAAATCCTTGACAGGCGCTCACCGAAATCGAGACGTAAAATCTGAAAAAAATGCGCAAGACCCTAAATGATATAGTGAGGGGAAGTTTCATTCGCGTTTGCCAGAGCCGAGAACCTCGTTGGCACTAAACTACTTAACGTGCTTTCTCCGATCGACATGGCATCATCAGCTGAAGCAATTGACCTGGTGCATGCTGAAACCAATGTCGCTGCTCTTAAGTCAAGTACAAAATAACACGGCGGTCGAATCGAGCCGGAACTGCGGGAAACGAAATTGACCGAGGCGCGTGTTGTGATTTGCTGGTAGTAGCGCGTAGTGACTCGAAAATCAATGCCCTCGAAATTAAAATCTGCTGCCGTCGAACAACAGATGTGCTTCACGCAGCGAATGGGCCAAATATAACGCAAGGAGGTTGCCGGTAAAAGTGCCTGCATTTGACTGTGAACCATTTGATCGTTCAAGTCAAATGATTAATTTTCAGTTCAATCCCGGGAGTATTGTTGAGGAGCGGTTTTACCGAAACCTGTTAACTGATACAGAATCTGGAAAAAAAGTTTTGAAGGCCATCAAAACCGGTTCCTTAGACATCCACTCCTGCCCGTTGCTTCCCCGTCAATTTTTGATCGTTTACACCAGTTAACGGCAGACTTTCGTTATGGTGGTCCAAAAAGCCCCCATACTTATTTTTGAAGGCCTATTTCAAACTTAAGCTGTATTCAGTTACTTGTTGCATAACAGTGTAATGTTAATGTCATAAACTGTGTAATGACTAAAGCAATGCTTTGCTACGTCAAACAAAATCAATGTTACACAGTTGTTACATAATCTGTGTTTTAGCCAGGGCTGTGGAGCCGGGCCAAAAACTTTTGGATGGTAGAGCCGGAGCTTAAGGTTTGAGTTCCGGCTCCACAGCCCGGGTTTCAGCCCACGCAACCGGCATTGGATTGTAGCTCTTACGTACCACCCCACCTACAACAAAGTGTTATGCAGCCCAGCAAAATGTGCACGGCCCACAGTTTGTCGACCACTAGTTAAAGCAAATCTGTGTTGGTGTTGATTATGAATTTGATCTTTCATTTACACCCATGTTGGCGAAGGAAGCAGTTTGTCATACAAAATTTTGGAAGCGTGGTCTTAAACAGTATTCACTGGCGTGGCGAAAATTCTCCTGGTATGTCTTGATTCCTATTTTTAAGCCATTCATAATATTTGAAACGTTCTCGAAAATCCATCATCTTCACCCAAGTCCTCAAGCTACCTTGCTTATTATTACAATAATGAGATTCGTAAAGCAGAATATATAATCTGCAGGTGAACTTGCCCGTCAGTCAACGCTGTCCTTGCCAGCTGTGTGCGGAACTCAATGCAAGGCGGCATGTTTCCGCCAACCGGAAAAACTTGCTGATGTAATCTATGCGCTATAAGGAAGTCTAGTGACGACAGAGATAGACGCGGAGAATATGAAACTCATGATACTTGCTCGCAGACATTGTTTCCCACATGTTGAAAGGATTTTCCTACGTTGCATAACCACATTTCGCAGTTCTTTTTTGAATGAAAGAACGCATTGTGTGTGGCGTTCTCTTTGTTACGCGAAGCTTTTTGTCCGTGGGAGGTTACTCGAAGGTCAGGCAGGCAATTTCGGGCGACGAGTTGCAAAGCCACCAGCAGCTCCACCAAGCATGTCGCGAAAAAAATTCGAGTAAAAAAGAAGTATACACTGCGAAATTTTTGCAAGATTTAGAAGCGTAGTTTACACCGGTCTTGTCCTTGCCTCCTCCCGGAGGTAGTGTTGATTTTGGGAAAAGTAAAAAGATAGTTCATGCGCTTGCTTGTGGAACATCCTTATTCCGTGGACTCTGGCTATCTGCAATAGACCTTATGATGTAATGTAGTGTCTGGGGGGAGTGTGATCGTAAAATGGTTCAGCTGTAAGTGATATCCAATCCAGCATCTTAAATACGAACTCCAAGCGTCAAAGGCAATGCTGCAATCACAGCCATGTCGGAAGTTGTTTGTTAAAAGTGAGTCCTTTTGCTTTGTTGTGTGATGTGGTCCAGTTGGTTTCAGTTTCATTTTAGTATAGTTTGTTGGTTTACTCGTTAATCTTAAAGTTTAAACCTAAAAGACCTCGACCTCTTGGTAGATGTCTTCAGTGGCAGCGCTTTAAAGCGGGAAGTGTTAAAGGTATCATTTCAAAGCAAGAAAGAACAATGGGCTAAAGTTGACGTGACCCACATCGAAAATTCAGTTCCAGTTGAGGACTTGAGGGCAAGTTTTTCGGTCTGCTGCCCTTTAAAACATATTGAACTCCTCTGACCGCTTTTTATGTTAGATTCTAATGTGTGTGCGGTTGCGGTTATCTCGTATCAAGCCACTTGGCTTGAATAGGTCTTACGCGCTAGGCGCTAAGTGTTTGGGTTATTATTCAATGGCTGAAGGTGATGTATGACGGTTCTTTATGGAACGTATGGAATCTGTGCTTGTGAGATGACGGAATTAAGCTCTAAGAAGATCGAACTACAAATAGTTCAAACTTTCTTGAGGCTTCAATTTCCTGTGTACAAGCATAACGGTGATTTAAAATCCTCAACCGCGAGCAGAATACTCACTGATAACTTCAAACACCGCTGAAGTTACTGTAACTACAGCTTCATATACTTTGATTGTATCAGCTAACACTCTCAAACTCTATTGCCGGGAGCTTGAAGTAAAACGTTGTCGATAATTGAGAAACAGAATCCAAGTAAATTGCTTCCTTTGAAAGTGTTTCAATCATTTCATGCTCTTATCCCAACAATCCGCTCACGAAGTCTGAGGCAAAGAAAGCGTTGTTGTCAGTGACTAATCTAGGGGGAAACTGGTACAATAACTCCCTCCCAAATAACTACGGAGCCCCCGAAAAAGTAGCGCTCTTTTCATAGTTTAATGATATTCAGTGATATTACACCCCTTTCGCTTCGGAGAGCATTTTCTACACGATTAGGATATGCCATGCAGTTTTTTCTTTTTGCTCGATTCGGGAAAAGAAGGAAAAGTGAAGAAAAATATCAAGGTTGACAGGGTGACGCTGACTTGTTTCAGTGCTGTTCTGGTTTGAAAAATAATCGATCACATTTTGCTGCTCATTTGTTTTTCAAAGAAAAATTACAAAATTTTGGGAATTGCGAAAGTTCCTTGTGCTGACTGAGCAAGTACCACAGGTTCAAACAACGTATGTCGTCGCCCATTAAAAAAATACTTTCCACAAAGGCAAGGTCTCGATTCGTTACTGGTTGTTGCCTCGTCAAAAAACTTCAACCCTTCAGGATTTTTCCTGGTTGGTCTCCTGCCTATAAATGATGCAACCACACCAAGGTATTGCTGAAATCATTTGTGGAGGATGAGCAGTTTTTTTTCAATAAATCACAGGAGTCTTTCCTGAGATAAAAACAAAATTTGCAAATTTGTTGAAATGATGAACTTGAAACGATTGAATGTTTTCATTGCTTCACCTTTTTGTGTATTGGAAACAGTTTAAGATTTAAAATATATCAAAATAGCATCTATCCGCTTCCAGCTAACCACTGACTGGGCGGCGCGAAGGAGGTTGTTTTGGTGATGGAGACCGCAAGAAGCTTTGCCCGCGCAACAGTTCAAGTGGTTCTCCTTGTAAGTCACGACGAGCAAGTCTAGCAAACCATCAGAATGCCTTTGGGAATTAAGCTCTGACGAGCTTGTCAAGCTTCAATTCAGCGCTCTGCATTAGTCAGCGCCGTTTGCTATGACGGAGTTTGTTGTGGCAGTGACCTTCATGCTACGAAGCTGAGAAATGACATTTGCCAGCAGACACCATTGAGCAAGCAGACAAGCGAATTATTGTGAGACAAAGAGCGAGGAAGTTAGGTTTTGATTCATGTTGGTTTGAGAGAAACTTTGATCAATATTGCAACTTTACCGGGATCCAAACATTACTGTTTATTTTATTTCAAGCTCAGCCAAGTTGAATGAGATGGAGGTCACTTACAGCTTAGGCAGTGTGAAGTTTTTGCATTTATTCTCCCAAAATTTGTTCATTTGCCGTGGTTATACTGACTTTCGGCTGAATGTTTATTTAGGCCTGCCTACTACAATCACAAACCTCAGCTAGAGAATAGAGTGGAGTTCTAGGAATTCTTTAATAATCACTACTGCATCGGTTTAACCGATTTCCCACTCGACTTCCTTAAGTGTTTTTTGCGAATCAAAAACTTTTTCAGTTTGTAGTCTGTAGTCTTAGCCGTATGGATAATGCAGTTAGCATCTACAAAAATCGAAGAGTGACTTAGCAACTCCAAAACAAAAGCACACGAAAGATTCTTTAAGAAACATTTGTGCTGCAGCAATGTATCGTCTTATTCAAAGCGCCCTGTTCTGGCATGACATGCACTTTCGTCACCAATACTGTTTGCTGCTTGTCCAGCTACTACCATGTTACCATCACATGAGATTAGCCTACTTCATTAATATCCCACACATAAAAACGATTGTTCTATACTATATGTAACGCTTGAAAGATTGCTTATGAAGTTCATTAGACAGGTCGTTGTGGGAATCATTGTCTGCATGCCTTATGTTAACCACAAGTACGTTTCTTTTCCAAAACGTTTTCAACTTTCTTTAAAAACGTGTTGACGAAGTTTCGGTTACAGAAAAACGCATATGTCACCGATGAATAACGTCTGCTGAACGTTTGCGGTTATGGTAAAGTCAGTAAAAACATGTTGTGAGATATCTTCGAACGTTGTAGTTGTACAAGGTCGTATTACGCTCTCATTGTGAAAAAATACTGACATGCTTCGAAGTGTGACGAAGAAACTTTTTTCCTTAGATATTGTGGCGTCTTTCCTGGGAGCTTCCCGTAAAAAGAAAAACAACAGGATTTTGTGGAATAATGAGAGAGGAAAAAATGCACCGGTTACAAGCTCGAGTATTTGAACAACAGTGTGCATGAACAGTGTTGTCTAGTACAGTTTGTACCTGACAGGAGGATATTCGACAAGCCAGTTTTGATTTTCCTTCATGTAAAATGACTGTTGGTGTAATCCCAGGTGGTAAACAGATGTATCGAGCTACCAGCGCACAGGGGCTGTCGTCATGAAATATTGAAGAAGTGGTCCCAAGTTTTAGTCGATTTCAAATGCAAGGAATGCAGTGCTTGCCTGCCAACTCTCCTTCGACGCGTGATTACATTTTACTTTGCTGTCACCCGGCTTTATTTGTCACGTTTTGGCGACATCCTCTTCGGTGCATCCAGAAGATAGTGAGAGCGTGTGGCTATATAGCTCTCGTTATAATTACCGTCAAATTTCGCAAAACCCTGAGGGCGAAGAACATTTGCAAAACGCACGTCAGATGTTCCTTTACGTTTTATGGTTTCAATAAATGTCACCCTGCTACAGCCATCGCTGCAATGCCTCCTGCTCTTCAGAAGTTAATAGCGTCTGTGATGCTGGCAGACTAATCTCCGACTGCGCTATAAATAATAACTATGGAGCCTTGTTTCCAAAGCAAGCAGTCGAAAGATGACTCAACTGCTTTCAACATTAAATCAACCCTACTCGCGCTGCAGACCACCAGCCGAGAGAATTGAGGCTGCTCGATTTGGCAAGATAAGGTGCTCAGATAAGGTGCTTGTTCTTCGAACTAATGCAGCGCAGTATGGCAGCTAGTGTCATAAAATATTTTCAAGCTTTTGTAATCTGTGCTTGGCTCTCTCCTTAACAGTCATTTACAGATTTTTCGACCTTCACGTACCTTGTCTCTTTTGTACAAATTAGCAGGTGGATCGAATAATGTAAAACGATTCTGTAGGGCTCCATACGCGATTCTCACCGGTCATGTAGATGGTTCGATAAGCTGGCCATCTCTCTGAAAATGAAAGTTGTGTCTCTACCAATCAACCAGATCAATTGGCTGACACAAGGCACCAGGACTATTGCAGTCGGTCATCGTTATACAGAAGCGTTACACATGGGAGAAAAAAAGGGAGATTTGTGAAAAGCATCAGACAGTTGAAGTAAGTGGATAATAAAGTTGAGTGAAGCTTAGCAGTGTTTAAGAAAGGCAAAACATTTTTTGTAATCAAGACACCACATGTTCTGACGAAAGAAGTAACTTGAACAATTCGACGTTATTTCACAATCCCATACAGGCAGGACAGTCCTTGTTAGTAGTGAGGATCACTGCAGAAATAAACAACGGACTAGACTTGGATTGGACTGGATCCGGAGTGTAACGAATTTTTTGGATTTGGATAATTTTCTGGATTTGGATTGAATCCAGACTGTAAATCGCTTCAAAAATTTAGGATCAAGACCGGATTTGGACTAAGTTAATGGAAAAAATTGCAGCATTTTTGTTGTTGAAAAGCTGTATTTTGTCATTTTTTTGAACTTAATTTGGACCTTTCATTTTTTAAATATCTTGGACTATGGTTGGACTTGACCTGAGTTTTAAAAATTCAGGACTGGATCTGGATCGTAAAATATCACAGTCCGCTCATCTCTGGATCACTGGTAGTTGCAGCTTGCCAGGATGACATACATATTTCGTAAGACAATGGACAATAGTTTATTGTTTCATATGACAAGCACTACAAGAAGCCATTGCACTAAGCAAACCAACCATTAGTGAACATTAGAGCAAATGAAAATGCAATGGCGCAATAGTTGATCAGTGCAAATAAAGAGGGGTGCTGTGTTATATAGGATTGGTAAGGGACCATGGCGGTTATCTAGTCAACCAACCCTGTTTTTCAGTTTTTGAGAAGTGTTGAAGAACAACACTTGGGAATAAAATAAGCACAATTAGGAAAACAAACAAACACAGAGCATGGTGAAGAAATGTACAGATGAAAGAGCATGCCTATGTACACAGACGAGTGTATCAAATTTAATTGAAGGAATTGGGTGTGGTTAAGAATATGTTTAAACAAAATATGAAAATAAAAAAGTAACAAAAACTAATTAATGAGAACTGATTTCGGGGCTTTGCCGACGAAAATAATATTTAACAGGAATTTTCTGCCATTTGTTTACAGATTTAAAAGATGATACCCACAACCTGACCTTAATTCCAAGTCTTGAACCTACTCTTCGAGTTGACAAAAAAAGATTGGTTAAAACGGAGTGCAACTAAAAGCGACTGTGTGATTCTTAGCATAGGCGTACGGGATGGCATTTTACTGGAGTGGCGGAAAAAAATTGCCCTGAAAATAACAATTTGCCCTAAAAATAAACAATACGCCCTGAAATTAACTTTTTAAATTTAATCCGAATTGGGCCTGAAACCTCTTGTAAATCTGTTCTATGTAGTTGAATTCGTTTATAACGGCTTCGTATGTAACGTCGATTCGCCTATAACATTACATGTTGTTCGGTGCCGATGGCATTTTCTACATGCATTTCAATTCGCTCATAATTTTATTTCGGCAATGACGTGCTTTATGCAATCCCCTAGAGGTGCCGTTATCGGAAAATTCTGTAGTTACCTTGCTTGTTAACTCAAGGGGCTGAAGTTCCTTGCGTATTGTGTTCTCCCAGACAAGAAACTTTACGGTAATTGCCTTTACTGGCTGAATGTATTGTATTGAAATTTTTTTCATCTTGCCCTGGAAAACAGAGTTTGCCGTGGAATTTCCACTGTATTGAATATATTTTTTACCAATCAGGATTTTTGAGCAACTTGCGCTTGCCCGGCAACACAGTTTTCCTTGAAAAAAATTTCACTGTATTGAGTATACTTTCACATTCAGAATTTTTGAGCAACTTGCGCTTGCCCTGAAAAAACAGAGTTGCCCTGAATTCACTGGGCACTGTATTGAATATATATTTTTTATCATTCAGCATGTCTTAGCAACTTGCGCTTGCCTTGAAAAACAGAGTTGCTCTGAAATTTTTCACTTTATTGAAATATTTTTATCATTCAGGATTTTTGGAGCAACTTGTGCTTGCCCTGAAAACAAAGTTTGCCCTGAATTCACTGTATTGAATATATATTTTTTATCATCGGAGATTTTTGAGCAACTTGCGCTTGCCTTGGAAAACACGAGTTGTCCTGAAAATTTTCACTGTATTGAAATATTTTTATCATTCAGGATTTTTGAGCAACTTGCGCTTGCCCTGAAAACAGAGTTTGCCCTGAATTCACGTTGTTGAATATATATTTTTTATCATTCAGAATTTTTGAACAATATGCGCTTGCCCTGAAAACAGAGTTTGCCCTGAAATTTTTCAAGACGGTGGTCGGCCGCCCTCCCGCCTCGTACGCCTATGATTCTTAGGCTAAAACTCCCTGGCCAATACCGAAATTTCTTTGCTTCGTTGAAACTCATTTCAGCATGTCTTTTCGTAAACCCTGCTTCCGGGCTGAAGCTCGAAAATTTATCAGAATTACGCATGCGCAGATCTTGTAATGGAATTGTCACATCAAATGACCTTGACTCAATTGCTTCTTGTTGGTCTCCAAATCTGTGATGGTGTTTCACATGCTTTTAAAAATTACTTCAGCAAAATTTTCTGGTAATTTTCGGATTTAATAGAGTCAATACTTTGGTCTCCCAAGTAGCTTGTTGTGCTTTAACTATTACACTGTGCCTGCCAATGGCGTTACCTCCCGCATGCAGACACGACACGGTGTTTACGGTGATTCGCTGTCGACAGGTTCGGCCGCATGTGAGTGGTCGCGTTTGTCGTCCAATCTCTTTCGAAGGGTGAAACGCGTTCCGATACGTCTTGATGAGACGCCTACCTGTTGCCGTCTTTGTTGTTATTTTTGTTAAAAAAAGTACTCAGCTGTTTTCAGACTGTAGCTAGCTAGGAATCTATTTTTTTGTAACAAAGCATTTCATCATCGTTTTAGCGCTACACCCCTGGAGACGAGCAAACGACATTAGACGCAAAATTGGATGCTGCTAGCTTCTGCAATTATACGGTTTTTCTTCCAGAGCTTATGCGCTTGTTATCGCGTGCAGAGCACGTGACGGCGATGCAAGCAGCTTGCGCCCAACTACTCCGAACTGGTCGCATGCAAGGTAGAGAAGAAAACATCCTTACTTCATCAGATAAGCTGGTTGCATTTAAAAAGAAAGTTGCAATTTGGAAAAACTGAGCTAAAGATGGCAGCTTTGATATGTTCCCTTTGGTACGAGAAAGCTGCATAAAGAAAATGAGTCCCATTGTATTTCAACACTTGACAACTCTGGAAGAAAAATTCAACTTTTATTTCCCATCACCGAAGACTGATGAGTACGACTGGGTTCGAAATCCTTTCATAGAGAGTTCATCT
>JGI24159J19872_10000031_pt1 | contig 63303 bp, 39 predicted proteins | sample Ectturendosymbi4_FD_19872 | JGI IMG/M metagenome (IMG submission 19872) | reverse complement strand
AAAAGAAGTAGAAAACAAAAGATACCAAGGCAATATTAAATCTTATGTTTTGACAACCTTGAAAAGCCATTTTTACCACATATGCTGCAATTTGCACAAGATACTATTACCTATTAGTTTATTGTAACCGTACACTTTTAGTTTCGTTACACCGTTTTTCATGACATCCCTAATTCTTTTCTATCGGATTCTGAAAAACCTTTGTGCTCACCGTATCGTGCTTCAAAGAATGTTTGGTGCTTCTTTCTGTAGATCCCCTGGAGAAAGGAATAGACCTTCCAGCTTTGGTTGGTCTCGATATCTATGATTTTAAAGTTATCAACAAAATGGTGAGTAAAAACTAGTTATCGTAAAAAATGCTGATCCTACTTTTTTACTTTTGCTGAGCCCTCGTGTGAATTATTTTTGTTTACTGCAAATTACACTTTCGCACGTAACCATATGAAGCAAACACCTTCTTTTAAAAAGCAGCACTTGAAAAAGCACCTTTTTTAAAATAAAATTACAATTTTCAACAAGCATCTAAAACAAGCGTTGTTATGTCAAAAAAGTAAACATGTGTTGATGCCAGCATGAACTATAGACTAGGTCAGTTGTTCTTTACGTTTTCTCTACCACATCTCCCTTAAGTAATATTGTTCTTTGCTTCAAGGGCTCTAAATAAGCAAATTGGACGGAACACTTTCCCGTTCAAAAACTTTCCATGTTGTGGAGCGCGTGAGTGCTGGCGACCCTTGAAAATTTATTGACATATCCCTGGGGAGGCATTCCCCCCGGTTAAGAATCACTGGACTAGATTGATAGAAATCCTTTGCCTGCAACAAATGAGAAACTGTGATGTTTACCGAGTGTGTATTTTGTCTACTAAGTAGACATGATCAGCTCTGGTTCAATAGAGTAGTGATAACCACCTTTTAAAAAATGTTTGATTGGTTCTTAGAACTCGAAATTTAAAAGTATTGGATGACTTTTAGTCTCGCAATCGACGCTTTATTTGAACGCACTCGGAAAATCTTGTTGGCCTTATCTCGTGGATTTACCCATGCAAATGCACTCAAGTCGGCCGCCTAACGCATTTTTTAATTACAGCGGGGTAAGCGTGCAAAAATTGACAGAGACGGGCAAAGATTAAAATACATTTAGCAACTCACGTCTATTATGAGTCCCTACAAAGCATTCCTTGAGTCATGTCCAGTCGAGTCAAGGCTATATTGCCAGTGGTGGAAGGCGGCCAGGCTCCCATTTACAGTTGGTACCCCCAACTATAAATCTGCAAATACATTACGGCCTTTTCTGTTTTCGCTGAATGTGGCGTGAGCCCCACTTCTATTTGCCCTCCTAGGAGCCGAACATGTCAATTCTCGTGGGTTGAGATATCCACCAAAGCGAGTGAACGCATCAACGGACAAGAGCCACCACAAGCCATACGTCTTGATTGCTCAATCCTTGCCTAAGCGTTTTTCAGTCACAAAGCGCATGTGTTGTATTAAAATTTATGACTTGACTTGAGCCAAATAAACTGAGATTCAAGTCGTTCCGATTCATTAACGAAGTCGACTTGATTACAACAAAAGTAATCGAAAAGGGGCAGCACACCTCTGATAAAAATGTTACCGTCAAACGAGCGGTTACTCTCTAACTATTACTTTATAAAGTCCTGACGTCGGTCCGTGCGTGTTCAGTTTGACGTCACAACTTATATTCTCACCCACGGCTATCGGTTTGAAAAAAGGAACCGAATATTGTGCTAGATTCTTGACTTTAGAACTTCGAAAAGCAAAATATTAAATGAAATAAACCTTGCCTTGCACGCAGCGAAAAAAATTTTTTACTTCCACTCACAAAGCAATATGTTAGCTGAGTTAGTTCTCATCACATTTTCTGAGTCGTCAAATCCCGTCCATCTTGGACATTACGTAGGGTAGGCACCTGGACTGACAAAAATAAAAGCGGTTTTGACTTACTGCAAGAATACCCACAAGGCTGGGAAAAGTTTGATACGTTTCATTGCACCTCGCACTGAAAACGTCATTATAAGCAATAAAATCATTTGTAATGAACCAAGCAGCTAATATATTATCGTTTTCGCACAACAGCACGTTAACTTGATTTGACCGCTGTTTTGCAGAGAGCTGTTCAGCTGAGCGGTAACGTGCGAAAGGCGTAAAATCGGTGTTTCGTGCGAGACGATGTTGCAATTCAAGTTTCTGGACAAGACGAATTTACCGAATTACTCTTTTGCTTACTCCCGACTTACTGATTAATACACACCATAGCGCCTCTGCTTCAAAAATGTCACGGACAAGTATTGCGGTGAAACCAAACGTGTGGGCGTCGGAAGAATTTTTTCCAGAGGGGGGTCACTAGGGGATTTTTCCAAAAATTTTCTGTGGGGGGCCCAAAAGTGATGAAATTTGTTTTTTCCCACTCGACACTAAGAAAATCTTTTTTGCTGAAATTTTCAAAATCCAGAGGGGCCTTATCCCCCCCTTCCGACGCCCATGGCCAAAGGTATGGTTGCGTGGCTGGACTTCGTTTAGATTCGAACTCTTTTGGAACAGCGCATGTCCCTACAAGCGTTGTTACCCACAGTTTGTTGAACACGGAACTCGAAAATACAACTTCCATTTGTTTCCCATGTTTATGATGCACATTACGGATTGTTTCATGGTAATACTTTTTCGAGCTATTTCGTGGAATAAAAATTTGGAAGACCAGAAGCAGGTTTGCACAGACTTTCTTTAATTGCGCTGCATCTGGGGAGAAAATAACCTGCTCTGCAGTATGAATCAACCAATCGCGTATTTTCGTGAGACTGGGGCCATGTGAGGCATTTGGCCAGACCGGAATTGGTTGAGACTAATGATGCAAGTGAGCTTATTTAATTTCGCCGGCTAACTGAAAACAAGATCAGTGTGCCAGCACAACTTTGAAAACAGGCATTTTTGTCTTTCAAATTTTTCGTTCTGTTTATTTTACAGGAATATACCCCATGTTAAAAGTATATAAACGCAATCGTGTTTATCGTTCGCAGTTTTCAAGTTTCGCTATGCATACGATGCTCATTTTCTTTATACTTTTCAAACGCTGTAGCATTGCGAACATACAGGATAGAACAAAACTGACCAGAGAGCGGTTAAGTCTTTTTCAGCCATAAACGCTTATATATTACAGTGCATTAAGACATTTCAGTCATATGCTTGAAGCAACTGTCTTCTGTATTTCAGGCGAAGACTAACATCTGCCTTAGATAAGACAAGTCACTGGCGCTTTTCTGTTTCTAGACTGGTTCGTTTATTTCGAGATACAAATAGTACTTATTACAAAAAGAAAACGGTTTCTCACGATACGACGCCTTGTTACGTCAAAAGGCTGCAAGCGAAGCGATTCGTTTGTGCGCAAACGCAAGAAATAATGTACTTCAATAATCGCGAACGACGCACCTCAAGCGCCCTCCCCCGCCTGCTCGAGTCGCAAACGTCGAGAAAGAAATCGCTAATCTTCCGCTGGCAATAGCAGGTAGTATCGGAAAAATCGATGGCGCTGCATACAATAAACAGTAACTTTATCTACTCTTTTCTGCCAATCTTTGCGCGAAAGAAAACGAAACTGAAAGCGTGAACTGGCACATAGCGCTCCTCGGGGAATAGAAAAAAATCCCTCGAAATTACCCCTGTTAGCCGCTCATGACAAAACAATGGAAGAATGCCCAAAGGTAAAAGACATAGAACCGGTAGCACATGATCCAGCAAACGCATAAAAAATACATCTCCACAGTATTTTGCAACACATGATGACGTGTTTAGCACTATACGTCATGGCTGTGAAAAAATAACAGCAACCCAGCCGCCACAACGTCGCTTTGAGCGATGCCAGGTGGCGGACAACACCAAACGCGCTACTGCATTGGTCGAAGAGCTCGCGCTGTGAATCGTCGTTTTCGAGTTCGACGTCAGGAAGGAGAAAAGGATTGCACGTTCCCACAGTTCCACTGCACCAGCTGCTCGTGTCAGTGACTGCCAGAAGGTATGCGCTGGCAGCTGTACCGTCGGCGTCCGATAATAAATAGCGCACGTGACAAAGAAAACGTCTTTGACGTCACAAAACGAGTCGTTGGCACGTTGCGTCGTGCAGTAGTGAGCTTGTTTGGCAGAGGTAGCGATCAACAATATGGAACCATTTTATTTTTCAAAGAAAAAAGACTCAGTAGCCCGAACGGTGCGTTGCTGGGATGTCAGCAAGTGGGCCCGAGCATGTGTGACGTCATATCCGCAGGGTTCATGGCACCCTGGGATGGGTGAAGATGGTGGGGGTGGTGGGAATGCCCCATGCCCGCCGCGGCGGCGCTATGTCCTGCAGCCGCTGCAGCAACAGCGGCATGATGCGGCATCATCATCGCAGCCGCCGCCGCCGCATGGTGGTGGTGAGAGCTGGGAATGATCATTGCTTGTGATGGTGGATGACGCAGTTGATGATGCAGTCCAGGGTGGTGTGACGGTGACATCGTGGATGGTGCGGAAAAGGTACTGTTGGCTATTGACATGTGCTGTGCTGCCATCATGTCCGCAGGGCCGGGCATGCCTTGGAAACCTAATAATACAAAAGCAGAGTTAGTTTGAAACGATCGACTAAATTAAAAAGTGTCGTGCACAGTATTTGAACTGACCAAAGTAACACAGCTCGGCATGCAATCACTACGGAAAACGAACATTTGGGTTTATATGAGGTAACTCCACTATCGCTAATTTGTGCAGTGTTACACACAATAAGTAATACTTTGCTAAACAACATAAGCTCGCGGTTAAAATTTATTAACAAAACACGAGCTTGTTTACTGATCATAGGTTTTTTTTACCGGAAGGCCATCCAGCGTGGGTACGCATAGCCATATGGGGGGGTTGACCATCCATTAAGAAACCTCCCATTCCCTGTCCATCAGGACTGTAAGGTCCAATAGCGTTGCTCACTGCAATTCACAAGCAAAACTTATCAAAGTCTTCCATCACACGATAGTCTATAGTTGGCAAAAAAGTTGTCCTTAAAACACATCTCACAGCTCTCCACGCGACGTACTGGCAAAACCTTTCTTAACATTTCATGCAATAATACGTATCTTGCCTCGCCACTTTTTTTGCAAATGAAAGCAACATGTATACCCCTGGTTGTAAATTTGGTACCAATCAAATCACATGCACGCGAACGCGGTGGAGTCTTCTGTTCAAATAAGCGAAAAAGGTGCAAAGTCGTAGCGGAATTTCTGTTTGTGTAACTAAGGCCGAAAACCGTCGGGTTGATGTTCTTTAAAGGCACTCTTTGCAATATGAACTTAAACATGAAGTAAAGTTTGCAGAACACACCTGCTCTGTTTGACTGGTCGATCATCGGTTGTACGATTCGCCGCCGTGCGTTGATAAACCTTCAGCAAAATACAAAAACACATGTTAAGTCGAAGAAGAACTGTTGAAAAACTTTCGCGAGGCCATTAGATCTAGAACAACAACGACACTCGAGAAGTCTGCGCGTTGCCATAGCAACGCATTACCGATGTTCTGCTTGGTTCCCGAGTTCTGAAGAGCGTTTGTAAGGTGAGAATTTGTCAATTTGCCTAACCCGGACTTTTCGCTGTATCAAGGCCGACCCGACGTAGTCAATCGGCTTTTCAAGAACCTCCGAGACGATGAGTGGGCCAAGCATCGGCGGGTGCCTAATGGCGCGTGAGCCGCTCTGTGCTGAATAATGTCTGCTATTATAACGTCATACGCAGGCGCCGGCGCTGCTTTTTCGCCGTTAACGGACCATGCGAGTCCCGTGGCCCGTCTGCACAGCCACGAAATAGTACACCTCTGATGGTCGAACTGCAAACAGATTTAACCGCGTTCCTTCGCATTACGCAAAGGTCACCGGGTCACGGATGGCCGGATCAACCAGCGGTCATGTGACTTGGCTGTAGTTAAACACTGCGCAGACCTGGCCATGGCGTGTATTGCGGCAAGACGAAGTGCTGAGTTAATCGGTGCGCTAAGCTCACAAGCAAATTAATTAGCGAGAATAGCGTTGAGCTCCGACTAATGCGAAAACTTTTCTGCGGTTTTAGCAGCCGCATGTGCGCTGTTAGCGGCCACGATAAGGAACCGGGGGGACATCCGACACCGCGGCCACTTAACGCCCGCCAGATTTTCCACCGCGAGTTATTTTAACTCGACACTGTTTAACCCACTCAGTTGCGTGGCTCTTTTGATAGAGCTCAAAGATAAGCTTGACGAAACCCAGGCATGGAGTTTTGCAGCCCATGCGATCCCACGACTCTCTTTTGAACCACGGATGGCTTGATAAGGGCAAAACGCGGCGGATAAAAATTCGTAAACAACCCAAACAATTTCCGACACACGGATCGTAACAGCTTCATGGAATCCCAAGCTCGCACATTTCTTACGTTCATCAAACCCGTAGGTGCATGCACCGGGAATACCGGCAAGCGAAAAACTTTACAAAATTTTTGTAGAAAAAGCCACTTGTTGTTCGCGAACAATGGCTGGTAACTTTTCAAAACGCATTTTGCAAACCACATTGTTGGACGTCGTCGAATACGAAAAGTTTTCAGCGAAAAAGTTGTTGACTACAAGCGACAACAGCTCTGGCACGAAACAGACAAGACCTCGTATCCAGCTTCGGGGTAGACGACAAAGTTTCTTAAACACGATGCCCAAAGCTTCAGTTTAAGAATCAAAGCACTCCCCTACGTTTTATTCGACAGCTTTGAATTAGCAGCGAGCAATCCGTAAGCTATGTTTACGGCCAGTCGCAGATAATTTTTCCTTCGACATCCTCCGACGCTGAACGCAACGAAGAGCCTGACCACCCCGGGATCATTTTAGAAGTTTTTCAAAACGATCACCCCTTGTCGTAGAGGTCCTTCCGGACATTGGTTGTTGCGTTACTATCTCCTAATCGAGGAGCAGGTTGAATGAAAAGGTGATTATGCGGAGCCCATCCATCATGGCCGCAAAAATAAATTTCCGCGAAATGAATATTGACTTTTGGAAAAAAAATTTGCTATTTCTGGCGTTGTAACGACGTTGCAGCTATTTCTATGCTATCGGAATCTTTTTTAGATCAAACAACAAATTTAGCGTTATCCATATTGTGGAGCAACCGATGGTCGGCAGGCTGCTGATTCCAAGAGAGAAACGGTGCGAGACACGGTTACCTCCATAAAGAAGAAACGAAAATGCAAATGCGATGTTCCGTTGCTAGGGAGTGATATTAGCTTTAGAAACGTGAATCACGGAAGTGCAGTTTATTTTCCAAAAAAACAAAAACTTGGCCAAAGGTCGTGACCTTCCTTGGGCCACAGCTGCGCCATTCGCGCGAAGTGAGGCGATTCTGGAACGGAAGACGACTAAGATTAGAACCGCCCCACTAAGGAATGATGCAATCTCGGAGACTCATCGCACGATTTCGTCACAATGGAACAACGGACACGCATCGGCGCAAGCACTCGAACGCTAAAGGCCAAGGCACCGCCGACGGCTCAGATGTGTTCTTGAAATGTCCCGCAAGTCACATGCGGAGAAAGCAAAAAGGAAAATATCTTTGAAATCCCTGAAGCGCGCCAGGCGTTTTCGGAGAGACCTTGCTCGAGAAAAACAATGCACAAAAAGAAAAGTGGCCTTGCGGAACATTTGATATTGCATGAGGCGGCGAATTCGATTTGATCAGTTCAGTTCACGCGTGGCACAGGCCGCCATTCCAGGAGGGAGTATCTTACGGAGTAAACAATCCTTTTCGCGGTTCGCTTGCTCGCAAAACCTCAGTGCGCGACCTGTGTGACGACTGCCTGCTCTGCAAACCAAAATACGTGCGATCAACGCGATTCGGAATATTCGGGGAGGAAGCCGGTCGTGGCATTTTGTTAGCGCACCGAGGGAGTCTTGTGCTCTTCCGTTCACGGAAATTCGGGGAGGGCCTGACCGAAAAAAGCAAGTTTTCTGTTCCTAGTAATGATTCGAACAAAAACACAACTTCGCAAAACCTCTGGGAACGCGGAAACATCCGAAGCATCTTTTCATTTAGATTCTTTCCTCGTACTGGGATTGCGCCGCGTAAACTCAACGCGGATCACCTCTGCAAGCTGCCCTGCGCTATTCTGCTAAGGTCACCGCACGAACAATCGCCACTGGACCGACGACGCGCCACTTCAAAAGGAGGGTCACCGCGACCGTCGAGTGCGCGATGACTGAAGGCGCGATGACGGGGACTTGACCCTCGCCCCTGTTGCTGTTGGCCCGACCTCAAAATTAACAAAGAGACACTTCGGCTTGCCCGACAGCGGGTTACCGAAAGGTGAACGCTATCCCGTTACCCTGTTTTCGCCGACCGTGGGATATAGCTGGAGTGGCCGAACACGAGGCTTGTAAAAACACTCGAAGGGTACGAGAGCTGTTTAGCGCGTCCCTGCCTGTAAGAGGAGACAAGGTTAGCCGGGCGTTTATGCAAACTCCGGTAAAAAAGTGGATTAAGTGACCTATCCAGCTGACGGATGGGACAGAGATGTTGAAAAATCGCGGCTCGACGCTTTCGTCGAGCGGACAGCGAACTGACAAGCTGCCAAAACACGTCCGTGTTACGACTGGTTGTTGGTAACAGATGCAGGGTCGTCAAGGCCTTTGAACATGCGCCATTACGTTCGAAATTCGGGAGGGCGTAACTGCTTGAAGCAGCATTGAAAAAATTGGTTCCATCGACAAACAGTTTCTTTCACAAAAACTTTAGCAATACTCCAAATCTGTGATATAGCTTTAACATGAACGTTCTCTGAAACTGTGGATCCTTCCATTGGCTTCAACACAGATAAGGCAACTCGATGAAGAACTGAGGGACTGCCATTTTGTGTCTTTCAAATTTTAGTACCTGAAAACGTTTTCTTACTACGAGCAAATATCATCAGTCCCTTGCTAGATTTTAAAGTGTATGTGCTGCATATAATACAAGAACTTTACGGTAGCCTACAATATTATTTTGATTTTAATTTCAGTCAACAGCAATTAAAACCAATCCTTCAGAAATCTTGTGTCATGGCGGGCGAATTTTACTTTAGCTTCTGTGGATTCAGTACCAGGAAATACTTCACTTCGAGAAGCCAGCACTAGTTGTTAACTTGGCCATTACTTTCACTTTCAAGCATCCATACAACTACAGCTATCTCATTGCTAAGAAAATCTGGACATTTCAATTTTGGAGACACAGGTTTTCTAATTTTTTGCACGCCCTGTGCAAAGCCACATAAGTAATCGAGAACCAGCATACTAATCAATCTAAAAGGACAAGAAAAGCCGTAATGTTAGAAAAGTACAATGTGGCAATGAAAGAAGTTATGCTGTGCAAAGGTTTGGAGAGGATGTAAAAGGGACAAATTAACAGGCTGTTCTTCGTTGTTGCGCATGCAGGACCCAAATATTTAACTGCAAGTAATATGTATAGCTTCGGCGACTCACTGTACCAACCCACTTTTTCAAAACATGGGTCACAACCACTAGCTAACACATTGCCGGTAGAAGGTCAGCAGGTAAAGAATTGTGATGTCACAATGACAATTGTTATCGCAGCAACCGGTTGCTACAACACTTTTCGCGTCAGAAACAAAGGAGTACTCAGTGTCAACAGAACTTCATGAAATTTTTGAAAAAATGAATAAAAATATTTCAGCGATCCACCAAAATCAAATAGCAACCCTCTTTTGGGTCGCGACCCAGAGTTTGAGAAGCACTGCCCTACGGGATTTTTTTACATGGAGATGACCGCTGCAGTCCGTTGGCGTTTATCTGCTTACAGATAACCTATACAAAATGTGCTGGTTTAAACTTGAAGTGAAGTTAAAATGATTTCAGCATCGGAAGGAAAACTCAGCCTATATGACTAACTGAACAAACTCCAAATGCTTGGCATTATCACTCACTTGAGTGCATTAAAAGTTGATGGAATGATCCGGACCAAAGTTTTTTAATCAGGCTATGAGTCCGAGCTAACAAACGCTTACGCTATCCAGTCGCATCTTGGGTTTTTGTTGCATGACATGCAACGATATATAAAACAACTGGCCCATCTGTAAACGCACATCAAAACGTTAACAGCACTTTCTGTTTACCCGATGAAAAAGATGTATTAGTTGCACTGCAAAAAGTGACTGTGGAATTCACACTTCATCACTTGTTTTTTCGTTTATGCGGAACAACTGTGAGATAGAAGTGGAAGAGGTAATTAGGATCGCATAACAGTACTTGATGTAACATAGCCTCAAGAAATCGTTAAACCAGAATGTGTTGTCAATGGCGGTGCTTCCAAATGCGTAAACATGTTTAAATAAATCTATACGCGACATGCAGGAAAAAAGCGGGTCTTAGGCAGGCTTTCAGAGCCGAAACGCAAGAGGTATGCTTTTCAAGCCTTCTGGTCTATTGTTTCAACACTGTTTCATTTATCCATTTTTCGACAAAAACTGAAGCTCCAGATTGACAGATCAGGGCCGAAAAACGCTTCAGCATCGACTTGCGTTATATAAGTAGGCCTATAGGAAATTTATTTTACCACCCGCCAAATTATCAAGTGGAGTTAAAGCGCCATTGTTTCCGCCACCACCCTCCTGGCGTCTTGCGAAGCACACGTGGACACTAGACGTCAGTCGCGTTCCGAGTCGACAGCGCATTGACATGGCGTGGATCACATCACCACGGCTCTTCCACACGCTGCAACTAAGGAGGAAGTTAGTCCGACGACAAGCGAGCGCTTCAGCTTACACTGACTAAGCAAGGGTAAAGTAACATTGCTCCTGTCTAAGAGTTTGTTAAAGCTTATGCTTGTTGAAAATATCAGCTGCCGTCGAAACCTTGTCGCAAAACTGGCGTAACTCGAAGCGCGTAAGTGGATTATGCCGGCAGCGATCCGGGATCACGAGAGGCAGGAGTAAAGCCGAGAAGGAGATGATACCGGATAAATATCCATGCAGCCTTACTGGTGCCACGAAACGGTTGTCCACTGCAGGTGGTCTGCCAATGATCACTATGACGCCATCATCCTCACAGCAGAGCAAGCGGCACGTGGGCTTTATGACTCAACCGCTGACCAGCAGTTAAGATCACTTCTTGCGCGATTTCGAACTTCTATGTTTATTTACATTTAACTTTCTTACAAAGTATCTCCGTGAGAATCGTCAGGCACGGTGGACGAGCACTTACGCAAAGCAATCCAGTTCAACTTACAATTAACTTTGGATGTTGCGGAACTCCGACGAGAGTCGCGCAGGTTCATTCAGGTTAAATATAAACGCGAAAAGGATTAGCGGCTGTCTACAACTGCTTGCCGAATGCCCGCAGTTAACTTTGCGGCTTCTCCGCAGCTACGAAATCATCGCGTGGCGACAAAGAGTTGAAACCGTTGTTCTTCGTGCGGGCCAGATCTCAAGAGCCTCGCAATAACACGGCGACAAGCAAAACTACAAATCGCGCAGCGGTACAGGGATTAACTGAAATTACAATCGGAGGCCTGAAGTGGGGTAGTGCAGTGCAGGCAGTGAACGCGCGGTTCCGTCACTCTTTCGCGTCTATCAAAACGTTTATTCAAATAGTTTCGATGCCTCGCGTGATAAGCGCCCCAAAATCGCGTTGACGCTGCCGTGTTTGCCTATGGGCGGCGTATGCCGAAAGATGACAATGGCGTATTCGCCTTCCAGCACCCGAGACCGCCTCGGGAACAATGAGAGTGTTCGGACTGTTGTTTAAGCGGGGCAAATAAACCCGCTTGTACGATCGCGGTGGAACAGAAACTCAACTGCCAGGGCTGAAGTCGATAGATCAGCGGGCCTGTCAGCTGCGACGGATAAGAGGACAGACATCGCAGATTTGTGACGGAAGGAGTCAGCTTTGTGAAAGCAACAGCAGCGCAACTATTTTGCGCGGAAACCGATCATGACAAATAAATTTATCCCGGCCACTGACACGCGAGTGACCTCAATTTACATTCCTCGCTGTCGGCGACGGCACGGTGTTGTTTCAAACTCCCCAATCGTTCACAAGCGTTTTCGCCCGATTTCAACTGCGCAAATGCAACAACCGTAATCGGCGACGCTAAGGCCTCAGTTTGACACCGATTAAGCCGCAGCCGAAAGCAAATGCGAGCAATCAATCAGCCGCTTGTAGAAAAAGTTTAGGGAAGAGACACGCTGCAGATTGGCAACCGTGGGAAAATTTCAGCACCAAACCTCAGGCTCGGCAACATCCGAAACGTCTGATTCTGGCTATGACTAATCCGTGAATATGACGCCGTCATCTGTGCGACGTAGCAGCGCTAAATAGGAAAAGCCTAAATTGGCATCGAGACTCTGTGGTTCGGTTGATGAATGGGATGTTCTTCGGACACCGGACGAAGGGGCATGCCGACTGCGAAGCGCTGCCGTTGCGAAGAGAGCCCGGCAAGTCGTGAATCAGCACAAGAACGTCAAAAATGACTCCATCCATACTTCACCTGTCTCCGCAAGGAGGCAACTGCTTTCCAACGACGAAAACAAAAACATTTAAAAACAAGCACATTCCCGGGCGGGTTGCGGCCGAGATAAGCGGAGGATGCGTTCGATTACGATCAATGCGTCAGGTCCCGTATTTCGGTGCAGATCACGGGAGCGCTTGTTCATTTGTTAGTGCGGATGAGCGCGAACAATGACATGTTAAGGGTGAATTGCCGGACAAGGCAAAAACTTCCACTATGGTGGGCCGCGCACTTCGGCAGGGTCAGACACACAGGCGCATATGTTTTCGGACAAAGTTCGGAATGCAGTCGATGGCCCGTGGCAAACCGAACCTGTCTGAAGAAAACTACCATTTCAATAGTTGCGCCATTTAAAAAAAAATGGAGATCGCCAGAATGAAAACTCCTTGGTGATTTCAATGTAAAGGTTGTGCTTCGCCACCACACACGCAGACGCAGTCTCTCACTGCAAAAATGTAGAACAACCAACCGTGGACCTGTACAGGCGGTTACCCTGCCGCCAGCTAAATGCCGATCTGCCCGAACAATAGGTTGCGTCGTTTGTCATTCGCTGTCTTAAACCATAAAGCTTCCTCATTGGTAATAATTACTCGCTGCAGGCTTCGACGCTGCAACATGATCACCAGGTTTTGCGCGTGTTGGTCACAAATCAAGGCTACAATGCGTTGTCAGGTGGAGACAAAGCCGCCACAGACTTTCCTTCGATCTGCTACGGTGAGAAAATGTCTCCGCACACGGCGAAGTTCAAGTCATATTCGCCTGACTTTTCTTCCTCAATTCACTATCCAGTGAAATGCGGGAGCTACTACCGTCTTAAGCAAGAGGTGCAAGCGTCTTCTGTTCGTCGCAGGGATCACGACACTAAGATTACTGACAATTTTTCCAGGCGTGAAATTACCTACGCCCGCGGTCACTAACAGGCAAGGATATATTATTGCACATGCAGTTCACGTTGAAGGTTGTTCTGCTCTGCGTAATTCTACTACAAAGACTTGAGCGAAAAAACGAGAAGCCGGGAACGGTTTAAATTTCACAAATGGGTTACCGGAGGCGATGCTACATCGCAATGGGTTTTAAAAAATCCAATAAGCAACGTAACAATGCAAAAATATTTAGCGTCACACTTTCAAAAACAAGAGTGCCAAGTCAAGAAAATTTGACTGATACCATTCGCTGATAAACGGAACGTACGCGTTTGGATGTCGTCCCCCAAGTTCAGCAAATAAAGTTGGCAATATTTTGCTGAAAAGCATTTTTCACAACGAGACACGGTAGCAACGAACTAAGGAATTTTTGAACGCATCAAAACAACAATGCGCCATACTGGAACTAGCAGTACAGTCGTACTGTGCGTACGTTGAAGTCAGAAAGATAAAGAATAACGAATCCGTAGTAAAATTCATCGGTAGTCAATCAAGTTGTCTTCTCCTGTGTACGCTATATCTCCGTGCCTTGGTGATAGCCGGAAGCGAGATGGCAATGACGAGACAACAATCAGATAGGTCAAGCAATGCGAAAATTTCGAGTCGAAAGCAGAAAAATTTCGCACGGGGCTCTATCTCGGGCCATTGGCGAGCGGAGATCCTCCGTGCACCACCCACGGCTTTGATCAAGATTGAATGGTGATGGTGGCAGTGGCGACGCTAAGGCCTGACGATGTCGATGTCTGTGACGTTCCCTAATTGGATCGGTCGCGTTAATCTCGCCCTGTGTAATCAAGGTTGTCTGGAAACGGCTAGGCGGTCCTGCCAAATCTGGGTATGAGCTTCGACAGGTGGACTGACACTTCAGCATAAGTCACGATCTGCTGAGAGGCTGTCGAAGATTTGACGGTTTCGAAAAGATTTCTGCTGGTCGCGAATGCAAGTGGACGCCGCCGCGTGTCGGACCGATCACAAAAATTACTGCCTTCGCACTTTTTCCGTGATCGCCGTCAAAGTGATTTGAAAAATCCGCTGCGCTATGGTAAGCAAGGCCACGGCCGAATCCCGGTGGCCTTCTGCGTTTGAGAAACTTGCAAATTATACTTGACGACTGTTGATGTCTGTTCGAAGGTCGTCAACACCTGAAACGCGCTTCCTGCCTGCTCCGAAGCAAACATGCGTAAGGCGTTTTTCACTTGTAATGGCACTGCGCGCGACCACAACAAGCCCTGTTACAATTTAAATTTATCGCAGGTTTAGTTGCGCGTTTAGCACCTTTTCAACCATAACTACCAAAATATACCCGCAACGAAAAGGGCGTTATTCTCCTGAAAATGGCCAACAAATAAGCGGATATGAAGCGTCTAGCCGAAAATGCAAACAACAGCGCCACTAGAAATTAGAAAATGGTTTCAGCAAAATTTCTGCATGCGCCCTTTAAAGCGGCAATCGCGTAACCATTAGCCATTGTTTGAACAGTTAAAACGTTCGGAATGGATGCTCATGCTCAGTCTTGGATGTTTGTGCTGCAATTTTGCATCAAAAATGAAAACAAACCGTTGCGCAACACTGGACTTTAAAAATTGGAACCTCAACGGCTGTCGCCATTTCAAGTTTCATATGTCCTGGACATCCACTGCGAGCATTGTTTCAGCCTCCGTCACTGAACCGTAACAGTTCAGTCTGTTTGGTTACGCTCGCATCTGAAAAAAGCGGGGACACCGTTGGAAAATGTGCCCGACGGTAGCCCGCTAAAAAACAGATGCACGTTTTTGTTGCTGGGTTTTGCACATTGTAGTTAATGCAGCGCTTGCGAAGAGCTTTTAACAGCGTGGGATACCGCTCTGGTGTTCACCATATCAGCAAAACATTAGAAGACTTAAATTTGCTGTCATTCTTTGAAGTGGCCAAGCAAGGCCGTAACAACACTGCTGTTTGAAACCTAGTAACTCAGCGCAAACGTTTTTCTTTCTGCGTATACCGTAATTTGACGAAAAAAGGTAAAGGTAATTTCTGCAACCGCTTTTCTGTGCGCATATTTTCAACGATTAAACTCGCTCTCAACTTCGCCATTCCGAGGTCTGGTAATCGGCTCTGCGGTAGGTATCAGGCAGGTGCTGTACGTCCGAAGAGGCTTAGGTCCACATACCGTGCATAAGCCTCCCGCTCTGCCCGGCCGAGACGCGGGATCGCGGAGCCGGTTGTTTCAACTCGACTTCGCACAAACAAAGAAAGGCGATCAATTTTGCGCAAGTGTCAACGAACCTCGGGGGTCTGGCGCCGGTCCCGAATCGACCGCACCGTCAATGTCCGCGCATCCCAACCGCCGCCAGGCGGAGCCCGCCCCATAAGCGCTAATGAATTTCATTCGCAGTAACGGAACCACGAAGGGATTGGTACTACCCAAAGAGCACATTCGAGCAGTCTCAGGAAGGTCTGCGGAAAAAGGCTCGGCCAGCGAAGCGTTCAAACCAGTCAGCACATACTTTGCCAGCTGGTGGCTCGCCAGAACACTTGCTTGAAATCATAGATGAGTTGAACAAATTCCGCTAGCTCTCGTTTAGCTCCCATTCACAAAGGGAATGCGTTTGTTCCAACGTGAAAACCGATCGGCGATTTGCGGTAAACAGACTGCTTCGCAATCATCCCAACCCAACCAAACCGCGTTCGACGAAACGGGATCAGAAGTTCGCTGCACCCCAGCGAGCCCTGCAGTCGCCTCAAACATTATTTCTGAAATTTTCAACCACCCCGCGCAAATCAGTCCGGCGGCATACAAGCTATAACGCTCAGTGAAGACACACTTACCAGTTGTTTACTTGTAATATTGTCAGGCCCGTCTGCGTCGCCAGAGATTTCTTTTGATCTTCTGATGGATACGGGTGCTGCCAAATTGTAAGAAATCCGTCAATTGAGTGAAGTTTCAAGTCTGCTAGGGTTTCACTATGTCCAGCGTGGGAACAAACTTTCGCATAAAAAGTGAAGATTCCAGTAGCTGATACAAACATCCTTCAACGCGACTTTCATTTTCCAATAGTTCAAAACAACGTGTGTCAAACGACTCGGATGCGATACTCGATTTGCAATTTCTGTCGAAATTATGATGTTATTTTAATCGCTACAACAGAAAAAAATGACCGCTATGGATTTGACTTTGACTTCCAACGACACAAATCGATATGATTGTTTTGCAAATAGTCTCAAAAAGTCGATACCTTGTGAAAAGATTTTGCTTTGAAATTTTTCGGAAGTAAACTATTTCAGGAATAAGGAAATAATTCGAACAATTGTTTTTCATTAAAGTCCACAACCTTGGGTGTCTTTTAGTTATTTGCGGCGAGTCTCGCAATCTGCAAATGCGTGTTGGAGTGTTCACAAAACGCCAAAAATCGCATCTACTTTTTTGCTAATTCGGTGCAACTGGGAATGAGATCAAATTAGATTTTGCCCAGAAACTTAAAATAAGTCCTATTCTCTATCAAGGACGTGCCTGAAGGACGACGCCACATACACCAAAACAAAAGCTCTTCGTGACAAACACAGTTGCGGCCATTTTGACTGGAATCGTGCCTTGAAGAGCGTTTACATTTGGAGAGCGGTGTTCATCAGTGCTTGTCTAACAAGGTAAGCGGAGTGGCACTTACAATAAATGCCGTGAGTGTATTTCTTTGCAATCGGGGGCCAAAGGTATGCCGCCAGAACACATTGACACAAAAAACTTAGGTGCAACTGAGAAATCACTTACTCGCACACTGCATATACAATTATAGTATATAACACTACTTTAAAAAAACGCATTGAAGCAACTTACTACGACAAGAAGCAAATGAACTGATTTCTGTGTGCGAAACGAAGCTACAAACTGCAAAGTTAAACCGAAAAAGTTTTGCTCAGGTAGAGGTACTGTTGCAGAATTAGGGATGAAAATGGAACGGCCGAGGATCTGCGTTTAGGTCTGACTAAATACAGGCTTTTCTTTCCGGACCTAGTGTACTTTGATGCACAGATCCGCCGACATCGATTCTCCGATAACATACGTAAAATTACAATAAAACAATGTTTTTTTTTCTGCGGCGTGCGCGCGTGGCCAAGTAACGTGGAATTGCGATTTCGTTACGCGGATTAAACCCATCTATGCCGACGCATCGGGAGGATTCGCAGCAGGCGAGATGTTGGTTGAAGCCACGAAAATTTGCGATTCTCACGCGGTACAACACGCTATAGTATCTGACGCGCTTAACGCGATTTAGCCGCGACCGTCTCGCTGTGCAGTCGCACGCGAATTCAAGACGCGTTTGCTGCGCGTGTCGTGTCAGGTTGGGCCTACTGATGCATAACATCTCCAGGCCCGCAACCACAAAGGGGTAACCGGGCAATTGTCCCCCGAAATTTCCGAGACATGTTTACTTGTTAGGTACAACAACATGTTGCAAACATATTGCCCCCCTGAAAATACCAGCTGGCTGCGGCCCTGACTGTCCCTTAATGTGGCAGTACGAAAAAGGCCTGCTAGTTACTTCTTCAAACCACATCAACGATAGCCGACTGATGACAAGCTGCAGATGATGCAAATTTTACATAAAAGGTTTTTGGCTGTTTTTACAGCTACGCTATGGTGTTCTGCCCAAAGTATGCACTACACTGTATTTTAAAAGTTCGAAATGAAACTTGTAAGAAGATTAATTGTTTTAAGTATTAGTAGCTTTTTTCCAGCGCTGTTGGAAAATGGTTGATAATCGTGGAAAGGAAACTTCGAACTTAGTTTGTTTTAACGTACGAGTTCCCACGTTTTGCAAATATCTGTAAAGTTCCAGGCGAAAAAAGGAGGTATAAACGTGACCTTCCAACTCATAATATTCATTAGTGCTATAGGAAATCGTACAAGATGATTTGGGTACTGACAAAATGAGCCACGATAGTTTGCTACAAAAAGCGGGTGCGAATATTAACAAAAAATTATTGAGATCTTTCAGTTAACGTCAGACAAAACCCAAAAAGCCGGTGTAATTCCACATAAAAAAATGGAACTTGCCATATCGCGTTCGTATTTTTTGTTTGTGGTTAGTGTTTCACAAGCATCCGATTGCGCGTTCTCGTTCTTGTAGCCCTTCACAAACCGGCGTAAGAGGTTTGAAAAGGGACGGATAGACAACGCAACATGGACCAATTCGTCAACGTTCCCGAAGCTCATTTGTCTGATGGATCTCAACCCAGGTTCACGGTATCACGGAGTTAATGACGTGTCGCTTCTGTTTATGACGCATGAATGGAAAAGGGAACCTATCGACCCACTTGTGGTTATAGATTATCGTCACTAAGACGCTTCGACTTTCTTCAAATCAATAAGGGAATGCAAATCGTTTAGGAGGTCTTGCTACCAAACAAAATTATTGCTTTTTGAAGTTAGATAACGCACGAAAGTTCTTTTCGTGGACCGGCGTCGTTAATATTTGCGAAAAAGACAAAAACTGCTTGATCGGCTTTGAGAATTGGCCAAAAAAAATTGTTCAAAAGGTTTTGACAAAATTTGATGTAATTCAAGCTGTGCCACAGTCTCACCGTCAGATTCTGGAAGAGCCAAGCACGCATAATATTGGTTGCTTGTTTGGGAAAAATCCCCCGCTTTTTCTGTTGCGGCTTTTTGCCGGGATCTGAGTCCTCTTCTCCTCCGCCGTCGCCAGAGTAGGTGCTACCTTCCAGCGTACTGCCTGCAACAGTAAAGCAAACTATTGAAAGAGCAGAAAAAATGTAGATATAAGATTAAGTTGATGGAATCTTGATATGTCAACGAAATCACGATTTGCACAGGCTCCAGGTTATGCGGTGGGTTGAGCACGTGCCACGCTCCACTAAGCTTTGTAGGCGGGGTTCGATTCCCGGCCGTGTCATGTCTATAAAAACGGCACTTTCTGCCTGTCTAGATTTGTGCTTGGTGTTAATGGGTGGGTGAAAGGAAAAGGTTTACTCGTGGTATTGCCCTCTGGCTTGCCACCAATGCAGCATACACTATGAAAGCAGCCGCGTGGCCCCCGCGCAAGCAAACGGAGATGCGCGCCCCTGGGAATTTGCGACACTTCAGTCCAAGGGGAGTACGAAATCGAGTAAACTGAACCTGAGTGTTAATTTGTATGCAAAACGCTAACAATAGCCGGCAAAAGACAAAAACTGCTGAAAACGTGGCTAATTTTCTTTCCCAAAAGTCGCGTGCCACACAGACGAAGACGAAATGGTATGCAAGTCAACGCTCCATGCAGTAGCCTCTAAATCCAGCGAGTGGAAGCATCACTGATCTGCGAAGTCATCTTGCTCCTGCTGTGTACTGCGGGAATGAACGTGTTTGTATCACCAATTGATTGACGCACATTCCGGGACTGTAGAACAGTCTCGGTGTCGCTTCCGCACCAGGGGGGCGCAAAGGAAATTTACTAACAAGAGAAAAAAGCCGCTCGCGATGCTCGACGGTGATTTCAAGTCATACAAACGATTCCAAACACGAGCGCAAGATTCGTTTCAGTTTTGTTTGTTCTTTGCAAAGCCTCTAATCCGAAGACAATCCTTCGTTTTCCACAAAAAAAGGGTTCGACGATCGCTGAGCAGCAGTGGGGAGCAACCGGTTATTGCTTCTTAATGTTTTGGGATGACCGCGCAGCTGCGGCAAAGCAGCTTTGCGCGCTCTCTCATCCGTGCGAGTGTGCGCGCCTGCTGCATTGAGATTTCGGTTTTGGGTTTAGATGGCATTTGCGAATTGAGCGAACTGATAGATTACCAACACGCCCAGAGCGCTACGGCTGGAACTGACGGTATCCAATCACACGCCACGCAGCGCTGGCAACCTGTCGCGATGAAGAATTACAAACGACCAGGGGGGAACTCGTAAACAATGAACAGCTGAGTACTCACTGAATGGCGTGTGTCACCATAGTTCCGCAACAACTGCACGGGTTTCGCTGACAATTTCAAACCGAAAAGGTAAACATGCACGCGCACCCTGTTGATCTTCTCAGTTTTTGAAAGACCGTCTCGTCATTTTTTCTATATTTTGGGATCATCAGTCCGGTTGCTCAGCTACGTTTCAGAGCTGTTGGACCGAAATTACGTTTGAAGCTGCACCAAAGCAAGACTGGATTGCGTTCAGTTTCAAGGGGGCAGGGGTTGAATGCGATGTGATGACAAAACCGTCCTTTTTTATAAAAATTAAAACGTTGTTGCATGTCGCAGGTTGTCCTTCGTCATCAATTCAAAGAAAAAATTCAAACCACGCCACGCGACACGATTTCAAATTTGGTAGCACCAGCTATACACACTAGCAAGTGAGGAGCACAGTTGGGTTTTGGGAAGCGGATGGAAATCTACTGTGCACAGAAATGTCTGCGCGAGACGAAAAAACTTCGCTGCTGTCACTTCAGCAAAACCGACACTTATAACACTGCATTAAAAAATTGGAAAATGACAATCAAAATGTTTTATTGGAAGACTTCTGGCTCACCGGGAAAACTTCATGGTTTTGCCACATCAATCACAGCAAAATTGTTTGATACACAAAACTTACAGAGATTATAATCACTTTTGGCTCCCCGCATTAGTACATCACTACCTGCCGAATTTATGCACTGTTTTCCACCAACATTCAAGAAAGATACGCAAGGAATATTCTGTTTTTAAAAGAACAAAAATTGATTTTATTCGAATGTGAGCCGACAAATTCTGCTCAGTATTCGAAATATATACTCTTGTTTGTGGTCACAATGTCCTATTCTTGGCTGTGAACGGATTTCTTTTAATAGATAATATAAGCTGATGGTTCGAAGCCGCAGTATGTTTCTTGACATGTGAAATGGGTTACAAGAAATAACAATCAACATTTCCTCGAAAACAACGTGGCGGCAGTGGTAGTGAAAACCTCTTACCCGCACTGAAGTAGCTATTTACTTCTACTCTGGCAGGTTCTAAGTATTGCAGCATGTGTGCAATGATCCAAAGAGGTGGTATAAAGCTTCTGGCACCTGCCAACATCCCAGATCAATTCCGAATTAACTGATGTCCTAGCGAGCCTATGTCGACTTTGCAGCGGGACTTAGTAATTCTGAGACAAAAGACGATGACAGCGATTACATGGTTTGGTACAACGCGAAGAGATTGGCTGACGAAAATCCGATGCTCCAGCGGCGGATTTTGTACCGTGCAAGGACAGAGGCAGATGTTTATTAGCAGTATGGCAAGTACTTTGTCCCGCGGGTCATTGATTTCTGCGTCACAAACACTGTTGTCATCCATCAGATGACGGGAATAAGCACTCATGCGCGTTAAATCATGTGGGAACAAAAGACAGGCGGACTTCTTGTTGCACATCGCGAGGTCGAGGCCACGCACTGCTGCAAAAATTCTTTCGCTAGTGACGGCGTTCCGAGCCAGAGTTCCGTCTGCACACATGTTTTTGCTTTTGACAATGGAAAGACTTGTTGCTCTAAACTATCCGGAGGTAGTACACCACACCTGGTTCAAATATCGAGAAGTCATCGTGTGAAGGCACAGTTTAATCCAAAACGGTTTCATCTAAACGCACAACCGAATTCAACAAAAGTCGAAAACAAAAACTACCGCATTCCCGGAAAGATCGTCATCAATTTGTTTAGCCTCTGTTTCATTTTCAGCTGTGTGAATTTATCAAAATTCGAAACAACCTCAAACTATTCAGCCGCTTAAAGATCATGAATGCACTTTTTGCTGAGCCCAAAAGAGCACGTAAAAGTATTTTTTCAAACTTTTACTAGCAATGTGCAGCCAGAGAAAGACAGAGTGAGTAGAAAGCGCAACAGTCTACACGGGGCAATGCATGTCTCTCTTTACGCCATACGTACAGCGAGACGAAAGCTTGTGAAAGGAAACATATCGCAGTGTGTCCTGCGCTCGGGTTTGTTCCACTGAGCAATGACTTCCCTCGCGAACACGCAAAACAATTAATCACGCCTTATACCATCGACGCACCTTTCAGAAAGCACCATCTCGTTGAATAAGGGCAGTGAGGTCGGAGCAACTGCATCCGCTTTCTGGGGGGCTACACGCGCAAAATCTGGCTTTACAGCGTTATTCGACACAAACAACCACATGCAACTTTCACTAATTGCAGTGCCTATTATTAGGGAAGGTGCTTTAAAAACGTCGCAGTTGTTTTCTTAATGAAAATGTTTACCGCAATTTTTTGTTTTTTTTTATGTGACACAACAGAGGTTTTTCGTCGCCTAAAAGACTTTTTATGCAGCACCAACTTCTAAATAAGGAAATTACACACTGGCGCGAATATTATGCAACTCGTGGTTCTGTGTACACCCGAATAATGGAAGTTGCACCGCAAAGTCACTATATTTGCCATTTAAACCCGGTATCGCATATGATCCACTCGATAAAAATCAACAACCAACTTCATTTCAAAAAGACTACATCTCGCTCATGCATTTTTAAACAGCCTGCAGCTGATAAATTCTATTCTACGCAAACAGTGCTGCAACGGCGGACGTCGTTGAGTGATAGATTTCAAAATGGTGGCGCATCCCGACAGCTCAGCCATTTTGACTGACTGAAAAGCGTTGCCTCGGTCGCCGATGACACGTACCAGAGTGGAGTTGGGTTCGCCATCGAAGGCGTTGCTAAATCACCGTCCAAGTACACAAAGCCGGCGTGGAATCGCTATAGATAGCGCTTTCACGCAATACTTATCAGGCGTGTAGCGTTGCAAAATGTTTTTAAATCCATCTCAGCGTCTATATTTCTTTTCAATGCCGACTCTCGCGCAAATACAAACGTTTTTTTGGTTTGGCTGCACGATGGGGTCCAAGTAATAACTTTTAAGTGGGTGAGACCAGCGCACCAGGGGGCAACGCAGGGTTAGACTTTCATTCTCTCCCAGCTGATGAGTTTTAATAAACTCCATATCAGTCTTCAAAAGCACAGCACTACCGATATTACTGCTGCACAGGAAAACTTTGACAACAATTTTCAAGAACCAGCCACAGAAAAAATAAACTTCGGAGAATTCCTAAATTTTTATTTTGAAAGTGTAGAATCAAGATTAAAAAAACGTCATCTTTTCGGCAAATAACTTCGCGCTTTGACAGCTGTATGTGTTTAAGATCTGTTCAAACGCACTCTGATTGGAAATTCCGCGCTGCTACTAATTTTTGAAAAGGTGCACTGTCAACTCTGCAACTGGGTGCCCTGGCACGCACACGGCGTTTAACCATTTCCAGTGCCACAGAAACGGTGAGACGCCTCAGTGTCATTTCGTCAACAGGACTGAACGCATTGAAATGAGGGATGACATACGCAGTTAATTCATGCTTTTTAAGAAAGTGTCGATAAACTGAACGGTGAAGGAATGGGAAAATAAAAAAATACATAGAAATAGGTCTTTCAACGAGAGGATTTTAATGGTTAAACATTTCAAAGGAGGATGCGGAGGGGGCAGATGGTCAGAATGGTGGATACGAACGCGAAGGCATAGCAAGGTCAAGGATTCACCATTGGCTGGTATTAAGAACAACGTGAAGGAACAAGTACACGCACTGTGCTGCTGCGCCCGCCTGCTTCAGCGGTAGCTCAACTTCAGCCGAACTAGAACGAATGCAAAATAAAAATCTCATCTGTGCGGTTAAAACATAGAAATGAATACAATATGAAACGATCGCCCCGAAAGCAACAAAAGCCGGTGAAGAAAGAAATTTGGAAGCCTGAAGCTGACAAATAATTAACATTTCTTAAAATAGCAAACACCTTGTTCAAAGAGCGTGAAGCAATGCTTTTCACCAATTCTAGGATAGAACGTGCGAAAAGAAAAGCAGGAAAAGATATTTTCTTGGACCGCAAAATGTGCGACTTTCACGTATCCCTCCCTGCATCCCGTGCATAGAGCTCCTCAAGAAAGAAAAGGTGCTAGCAGGGGTGTCGTGCCTATGGGGACCAGTACCCCGACAAATCTTTAAAATTGTTTTTTTTTTTTCACAAATGAAAAAAAGAACATTCTGAACGTTTTTCAATGCCCACAATCATAGACAGTGGTTTGTGAGGTACGATCTTTCGGTGATAGCAGCGAGCAAAAGTCGATGAACATTTTTCTCTTCATTTCGCTTCTTCAAAAAAATATACCAGAGTCCCTCGTTTGCTGCTAGCACGATGTCTATGGTGCAAGAGATTTAAGAGGTTGCATGGGATGCAAAGCTGCGCGCGTGTCGCAACCAAATGCTTCGCCTGAAGCGACGCGCAACGAGTTGTTTCAAAAATATTTGAAGACATTGCCGGTTAACCCGACGTGTGCGGCGCAAACCATGAAGGATTTCGAGCTCTGCTTCAAATTTGGGCCATCCGTCCGTCGTTTTGCCGTGTACGTTCAGCACAACTGCAACTGACCCTTCAAGTACTGTTCAGGGGCAAAGCATTAAAATCGAATTATCGTCACAGAGACCTTCTTTGTGACGTCACCCAGATCATGCATACCATTTTACCTTTAATCGATTTGCATTAATGCAATATTACACTGTCTCGACGCGACGCTGGGTCTCACCTGGCCCGCACTCACGGCATTAAAAAGCGCCATCCGCGCAATTCGATAAAATATTAATAGCATTAGCCCCGGCTTCGACTTATGACGCATTAAAAACGCTTTTATATCTCAGAGGCGAATTGGGCTGGATCTATCGAAGCGCGAAAAATGGTTTCGCTGCACGACGAACGGTTTCTAAAGTTGGACGGTGCTGCAGTGAAAGTGTGCGCAAGGCTGTCAGAGCTAAGACTGCATTTTTTCCTGATTCAAGCCCTCAGAAGCATAGATGGATTTCTTATTGGCAATTGGAAAAAAAGCTCTAGAGAAATACTGCAGTTTCCGTTGCAATTCTTTGCCACCGCACACCAGGTAAAAAATTTGTAAGGGACACCTCTCTTGGAAAACGCGGGCATTTTCGCAAGCTAAACGTTTAATTGTGGCGAAAAATCGTCTTTGTGTGTGCCAAAATATTTAGTGTTGTGGTGTATAGGGAGAGTAGGGTTCATGATTCCAAATCAACGGTTTAGTGCCAAACAAGAACAGGCTATTACGCATGTGACGCACGTCCATTACAACAGCGACGCCCGATAGAGCGGTGAATGCCGCGTAAGTGTGTTCCTCTACTGCAGTGGGACTACGGCTGATGGATTATTAGCAGAATTCCTAATCTCGCATCCACCATCAGGCCGGGTGGCTTAACTCGTAGTCGAGGAAGAGAATGAAAAATCCGGAAAATCTGTAAAAGCGAGAGCGGGCGCTTATAAGGCAACATGATGGTAAAGCCACACTATCCAATGAAATATTCATAAGCTATCGATTTCACGAAGCGCCCGCCAAACGGATAACAACACTAGCAGCCTAATAATGCATTGTGACCTTTAACCTTGCTCTCATGTTGCTTGGCAACGCAAAGATTGACAAGGTCTGATGAAATCACAACGCCTCGCGTAGGTTTCAACTACAGGTCAGAACGGAACTCATCAACCAGTGTGTCGACAGCTTGCACGATATTAGCAAGAATGGCAATAAAACGAAATTCGTTTAGAATGGATTAATCAATTTTTTAATAAGCACCACGTCGCCTGAAAAAAAATGATGGCACAATATTCATGTTTTTTGTCTCTGGTGAACAGCTTTTTGTCTGCGTCGAAATAACGCTTCACGCCAGCCAAACGAAAAGCTTAAGACTCACTACTTATTGCATCTGCCGAGGTAAAAATACAAATGCTTTGTGCGATTTGAAAGAGTAAAAAATGTTAAGAGATTCAGTGCCGAACACACTCGCCGCTAGCTTTTCAAAGAAAATTTAAAGCTGATTGTGTCCAAACTTACTGGGGTCAACGCCACACTGCAGGCTTGGCACAAACACTCATATTCTTCCATTCAGTCTCAACGACAATCTCTAAAATTGCGCCCATGTTTCCGTCAATAAATAGAAAGAAGCTGTTTGGATTAGAAGTTAATGTTGAAAACTGGTTTGTTCCTGAAATAACCTTGACTAGTTTCAACCAAATTCACCAAACACACCATTAAAACCGAACACCATCGTGGGTATTCAAAATTTGTGGATGATTAAGCTGATGGCGAATGAAAACATGAAGTTTTGGAAGACTATCAGTGCCATACACATTCAGTTATTGAAGGAAGCTTTGTGGTTTAAAAAACATTCAGAGATTGAAAAACCTTCTCGCGATAACTTCTTTAATTCACTCAAACCGTAATTTCACACGAAACGATAGCTTTCAGCAAGTTTACTTTTACAACAAATTAAAACAAATTGCAGATGAACACCCTTGTCGGTTGTGGTAAACCGCCTGTAAAATTGTCCTAAACTAAAAGTTTGCATGTCCGTACCTGCAGCCACATCGCAAAGCCTGTCTTCAAACATAGAATTTCTCTCAGAAACTCTTGGAGGTGAATCAAAAAAAGCATTTTCAATCTTGGCCTTGGCAATCGCGGTATGCCGTTGAGTGTAAATTGAAGAACATGTGGCTCACGCCGGACCAAATATCGATTAACATGGTCAGACTACTTAGAAGTACATGGTAGGAAGCGCACCCAGCTTTAATGAGATCAGATCGATCGATGACCTGGATGCGAAAGTTTGATCATTGGCTTCGCGGGCCATTCTTAATGGATCGACCTCATGACTTCATTTTTAATGCCCAGCAACTCGCGCAGCAATTCACTTGCAGGGAAGTAAATTCCAGCGCGATAATTAGAGTACGAGAAGAGGACTTTGGCTTATCGCCCAAAGCACCTCGCAGTTGCACAGCCACAACAAAAGAGCTATCCATTGAGTGCCGACTGTTTTAAAAAAATTTTGGGTGCGTTTGGCTGTTAACAAACACAAATAGAGTGAATTACACCGCAGTTCAAGTACCGTGCTCCACTGCCACATACCCTGGCTGTACTTTTCTATCAATAGCGCCATATTGCGACACTGCATATGAGTCGATATTGCATTACCATATAGACAGGATCGTATCTTCGGCTTATATCGCAACAGATCAGACGAGAAAGATAAACGAACAAGATTTACAGCAGTACATCAGAATCAATTTGTGATTTCATAAGCTGGAGAAAAAAGTAAAATTTTCGTCAAACAAAGGAAACAAAGGTGATGGAGTTTAACAAAGCGCTTGAATTGCGACAAAGCAAAAAAGAAAGTTTTTCGATGTTAGAAGAGTCTTTAAAATGTAGTACAGGTTGTGCTACAGTTTTAGGTACCGCAAAAACCATGAGCATAGAACTAAGACTTGCGTTACACCGTTGCTGCAGCTATTCCGTTTTGTTTTGAAAAGTTTTGCCGCATTCTCGCAAATGTCCTTTGATCTGCCGGCTGTTTCGGCAAACCTTGCTGATGAAACAAAACATTCAAAATTCCCAAGAAAATAAACACAAGCAATATCCGAGAAGCTTGATTTTCGAGTTGAAACAAAATAAGTTGATAAAAGCTGCTTAGATCCGCTGCAAGCATGATCACTGCAATGGCATAATTCTCTCCTAACCAATGCCGTTTGTCAAAGCAACGAAGCACTTGGCTTGGTAATATCAATTTCAGTGGCACGCGATTGCAATATCACCAACGCCGCTTCGCACGCGGTTGGAAAATATGGAAAAGTGTGTTTGCGGCAAACGGCACACAACAAAGTGTTGCAGACTACGTTGTTACGCGAAACCCACACCGGGCGCAATCCAGGAAAACATTAACGTTTTGCTTAAGATTTATGGCATCTTGACAAGTACGGTTGTTGAAGAACTTTGTAGCTCAGAGAGAACGAATAAAAGCAACCATGTCAAAGGTGCAACAGCAAATGTATGGCCTACTGCTTGAACCTGTGGCGGTTCTACCGCTCAAGCCGTGTGGGGACGTGATTCGGGCCTGCCAAACATGTAGGGGGTGGTACAAATGGCAATTTAAGATCAGCTTTAGTCGGTAACTTAGTGAAAATGTGGGCAATGATCTGGTTAAGCATCTTCCCAAAACTCCCACTGGCAAGAAGTGAATTGTCCACTATACCGTCCAAAACTAACTTTCCCGAAGGTTCGGCCACTCATATCTGCGCAACCGCAAATTATCTGGAACCGAAACAACATCTCATTGCAATACATTCACAATAATTGCAAGTGTTTCAATGCTACCGTATCGGGGACATAACAAATATTTTACTCATAAACAAAAACGTTGTTTTGGCATTAACAAATCTGCCCCAGTTTTGGGTCATAATGTTTTGCAGCTGCCTTGCCAGTTATCAGAGCAGGTGGTAGAACCTGCAGCCGAGGTAAGAAAAGAGAAGGCTGCTTTAACCGTCGATAAACAACGGTAAAGGTGGGCAACGCCGCTTTGAATAGTAAAATCGAAAAACACTTTCTCTCCTGTTCGTGCTTTTCGTGAGGTATGCAATGAGAGCAGAGTAGCTGGAAGTCGGAGTGACAACAGCTCTATTGGTGGAATCGAGGCATGAGGACAGCTGGCAGATGATTGGACGGGGTCCTGTAGATGGCAGCACAAAATATGCAGTGTCTGGAACGACCTCTGTAATTGGCAGCTGCAGAACTGCAATTAAACTTGTCCGACACGGGATCAAGACTCGCCTTGCGAAAAACAACTCGAATGTGTATCGCCGTAGTAAAGGTGACGACTCGTCGTTTCAACTATTACACGCCAAGTCCTTGTCACGTTTAAATTGAATCGAGTTGACCGCAAGCTCAATGCGTAGTATGAACCAGAATAGAAACCGATTAACGCCGCAATGCCTCAGGCCATGAGACTTTCTGCGATGAAGTGCGGGAGGAGCCAGAGCTGAGGAAAATCCACATGAATCCGGCGCGTTCGCATCCAAAGGTCGGGAAATAAGAAGCCGCGTAAAATTGTTTCTGAAGTTCTGTTTTGCACTCACCGGTCGGGCTCGAACTATCGGCGCTGTGGTGATGGGGGTGCTGCTGCTGCTGGGAGTGAGGCGGGCAGCTGGCTGGGGTTTGGTGGTGATTTACGGAGGAAGCGGATCCCATAGTTGTCGACCCGCTGCCGCCCATCGCGGTGGGGTGAACGTTGGGGTTCTCGGCGGATCGGTGGGGCTGTGCAGGTGTTCCTTCTTGCGGGAAAAACGACTGCAAAGAAGGAATGACAGAAGTTAAGTTGCCAGTTATCAAACACTTCGCAATTGAGGTTTTTACACCGGTACAAAAAAAAGACAACAAAAAAACTGCGAACTGTTTCGTATAAAAATCGTTTTTGCTTCACAAAAGTTTGCGCTGGGATCACTACCGAAGACAGTGCGCCAGGGAGCACGTTTTGGTGAAACAGCAAACCTTTTCTTTTCACAGGAGGTTTTTCATCTACAGGCAGTGTCAACACTGCACAACAGGCCGTGCAATATGCTGGCCAAGTTGGCAACAGATACCACAGGGCGGCACTATTTATATCAGTAGCCGCCTCAATCAAGAGTATTTTTTGGTTTCGCCGTCGACTCTAGTAACGCGCTGTAGATAAAACCCACTTTCGAGAGAGCCCGCAATAGATACAGGCCTGTTTATTTTTCATCACTTAGTTTAGCGGCACCTAAACCGATTCGACTTGATCGGTTTCGCGTCGATTTTCATGAGCGAGCGACACAAGCAAGAACAATGCCCTACAACCAGTTTACGCACGTCAGGACAGACTTCGGCCTGTTTTCATAAACACCACAACACGCGCCACGCCACGGAACCCACAGGTGGATTATCATGTACAGGTGCAACGTCGGCGAGATTGTTTTTATGACTGAGATCGGAATTGATAAGCTAATAGATAGCAACATATCGAGTCGCAGAGCCGTTGTTGTGAAGGCAGATAGGTTTACTATCTTCTGAACAGCTTGGGAGATGAATGGGAAAACTGACGGAAAATGTAGCTAGACGTTTGCGAGGCAGCTGAGCTTCCGCGGCAGTTCGCAGCTATTAATGTTGCTCAAAACCAGCTTGGTGGTTTGCTCGCAGCTCGTGCAGCCGCCAGCACTTAGTTCAGCCTCGAACGACGTTTAAGCGTAAAGAAGCATTATTTCTCAAGCTCATCTCTAGCAACACAGAAATTAATACCACGGAAGTCCCTTTAAGATGTTTACGCAAATTATGAAAGTTCAGTGCAACTATGAGTAATATAAGCATTAAAACAACGCAGATTCTGGTTGTTCTCATTTCTGAACGGTATCTTCTCATTGATGAAATAGAACGCCATACAGAAACCCAAAGCACATTACAAGGTGTAAGCGTAGAAGTTTCAAATCTGTAAGTCCTGTAATTATTACGTTACGTGTGTGTGCAATGCGTTGGCAGTAAGATTTTGGTGCAATCAAAGGTCCAAAAATCGTGTAGACGGCAATTCTACCACTGAAAATGCACACGCGAATGAAACAAGAGTATTTAGGTTAAGAGCTTCATATTCTGCGGAAAATACGTCCCTTAAGATTGCAGAAGGATCTTCCTTTTCACGTCGCAAAGAAGCCACCGTAGATAAGAGCCTACATTTAGCTTGTCAAGGATGGAAATAATTTGTGCAAAAACTTTGTGTGTTTTGCAGACAAAACATCACCGTTGCGCGTTAAACGCAACCAACAACCTGCAAGCGCCTGCAAAGGATATATTCCTTCGGTTGGATGCAAGCTTGTTTTAGACTAGGTTTATTTCGAAAATGTACGATTTGCCAAAAAGTCGCACTGCATTCATAAAACACTATCTATCGAAACAAATCGTTCAATAGCAACGAATGAGAAACTGTGTTTACGGAATCTATATTTTTCCTACTGAGTAGGCATCATCCGCTCTAATTCAAAGAATGATAGAGAAGAGAGAATGCGAGGTATCTCCATTAGTAACGTTCTTGAATGTCAGCTGAACAAACTTCGTTCATATTTCAAGGCATTTCGATTGCAGCAGAGTTTCTCTCTATTTATGTCTCGATTGTGTCTGTATCACTGTTTTCTCCATTTTTTTCGGTAACCGCAATGGGAGTCGGAAAATTACGTCACAAATGCCAACACTTGAAAACCAGACAGATTTTGTCAGAGTTAGTCTGAAATTAAAGGTAACATTCCTAGCAACAACACTTCGCAGCAGCTCTAGACTTTAATCTGTCGCATTGCAGAGTATTTGCTGATGGAAAACACTAGATTGTGCTACGCAAATAATCCACATATCATTAAGCACTTGCTCGGCTGGTGTAGCAGGTGGTTCAAACATATTTTTCATGTAGCATAGCCCTTTAATCACGTAGCTAGTAACCTTTCTTAACTTGGTAAAACCAACCGATTTGAAACGGAAAATGGCACCTGAAAACCAAGGATCTTATTTGATCTTNTACTGCAAAGCTCTTTGTTTGCCACACCTCCCGCTACAACGCTATTAAGTTAAGACGANGCTTTTCTTCCATTCACGCTAAACACGGGCTCGAGTAGTGTATTTTGATTTTTTAAGTGCTTTCTGGGTTCAATGTTGTTGTTCTTCCAAATCTGCCAAATAACTCAACGAATTTGTCTTCGGCAATGCCAGTCAGCAAATTAGCCGTTAAGCATGTTGTGCAGCAAGCGCTAAATCGGTTTTAAAACGAAGCCTACCATGTTCGGCCACTTTTCAATCTCACCTGCAGCCACCGGTCAAACCCTGCAATGACTTTTATCTTGCAAAACATCGATGACCGCAGGCAGCAGACCGTGTGGCTTACGCAAGATCGTTCATCTGCAACCTGGGTGGCCGCCAGGACAGGCGCACCTGCGATTGCTCAGGCACAAATCGCCAATCTCACCAAGGACACGAAACATATCAAAGACACAACAAAAGTGTTATATGGGTCAGGTACGAGTTCGACCGACTTTGCTGTTCAAGAAGCTAAGTAAAAATGTTGAAACAACGCCCTACGCTAAGATTTTGGTTAAAAAAAACGGGCTGGTCTTGTGGCGAGTGGACGTCTCCCAGTTTTCTGTTGATATTTCTTTGCAGAATTTAGTTTGCCATTCTCTGTTTACAGGTCAGGACAATTTTTAAAAGCTCCTGTTGGGAAACGCCAGTCTTTTGTCGTAAGCCCAAAACTTGTCTTGGCATAATTCACAACAGCAAATTTTTTGTCTTTGAATTTTTCTGTTGGCAAAGAACCTGCTTGCAACAATAGCGCGATATTCAGAAAACCTTTCAATGTCAGAGACTATTTGAGTATCCGCTCCAGCATAACGCGTTTTTCTAGTGTTTCATATGCATGTAGGACGTTGAGTTGTCCAGTGTATAACTTTCAAGTCACGGCGGCTTATAACAGCGAGTTGAGAAGAAAAACGAAAGGATTTACAGCACAGAATATTTTACGCGTGATGCTGTGCTTGTGTGCAAGCACCGAAATCCAGCTCTAAGACGCAAACCTTGTATTACCACCGTCATCTCAGCAGCAAGAGGTTCTATATCATCCTTTCCGCCCTGTCCCGAGTCCAAGGAGACCCATTCACCCAAGCGTGCATTCGTAATGATTGGTTTTAACAGCGCAGCCTCGCCGTAGATTAGCCGATAAGACCCTTGTTGCGTATATTCAGCACGCGACCAGACCATTTCCGACAATTTCCCATTGTTACCAACAATCTCGGCGAACGCGTCTGATCACAACTACACGACAATACCACGCAGTCTCTTGCCAGCAAGGCGCCTCGATCTTACAAGCCTCGGCCACAACCAGACAAAAATTTTAGTAGTGCCGGAAGGATTTCTGTGGGACGGGAATATTTTTAAAAGATTCTACAAACATTTCAAGACATTTCACCTTAAATCCAAAGACTTGCACATTTTGGGAAGCATTTGCCCGGTTGTCCAATCGTTTACACCACAGCCACAAGCTGCAGTCTGAAAAAAAAAACGGTCAGCAGACCAGAGTCCACATTGGAGTACTTCAAGGGTTGGGTTTTCAGCAAAGCAATTCACTCGCTTGCCTTGCCTTCATGGTTATAGTGTTAGTTGTTAAATGATATGATCACTTTTTGTTCAAGCTCTCACAGTGCCCTGCAACAATGCTGCCTTGTCCACAACCCTGGCGCAAGTTCGCAAATGTTGAAGAAACGCCAGAAAGCAAATAACCCAATGCGCTTGCGGGACAACGGTCAAAGACACCAACCCCTTGTCATTCATATCATCATTAGGAAATGTTTACGGAAGATCGACCGAGAAACTATGACTAGAACCGAAGTTTGTTGTTGTTTCTTTTATTTGAATTCCAACAGAACAGGCGCAGAGTGATCGCATCTGCTGCAGCTGCCCTGCAAATGATCATTCCCGGGGTGTTTGCCCCAGAAATACACAACCAAACACAAGCGATCAATCTCTTGGCTAGACCTACCAGCGACGTTAAATGCAATGTGGTCAATAAAACCAATTTGTCGTAATATCCCTGCTTGTCTCCTGTACACAAAAACTATATAGTATTTAAAAAATGTTTGGAAGGAACGGTGCGTTCTTCAAATGGCGTTTGAGTTCACAAAAAAAAGTAAGAAAGCGCAGATGCATAGAAGCACGAAAACACCTTCATTTCAGCGTCAGTTGAAGCGCTTGGTGCAAGGAACAAGGGGCACGTGAGAAAAATCCAGCATTCATTTGTTGCGCGTTTTCGTGCTGCGGCTGCGCTGTGCATTCAGAGTCGTGTGAACAACCGAGCAGCGACCGACGGCGCAGCAAAAGTATAACCCCGTCAATGTTTGAAATCCGAAAGCATCACGCCCAGAGCAAACCAGCCGGGTTCGATAAGACCCGAGAGAATGAAGCCGGTTGCGGACATTGCGCACGCTGAGTGTTGTGATGCAACAGTCGCCATCGCGAGCTGAACGCCGCAAATATTTAGCGTCATCGCGAATCAATAAAAATAAACTTTGTTTTAGCGCTGCGCGAATATCGCGGCTGCGTCGCATCAGTCAGCGTTTGTGGATCAAACCTCTCGTGCGGCGGCGGATCAGAAGCGGGAGGATTCGCGTTCAAAGCGCTAATTAATGATTGCCGAGAACCTCGGAGGAGTATACCCACGACCCCGCCGACGTGCACGCACGCCGGCTAAATATTGATATACATATGCCTCGTTATTAACAGCCGTTGAAAGTCGTCGACCGCAATCTTGCGCGATGGCCGTGCAGGAGCCCAGCGACGCCAAGTTTAACGACGGTCCTTCACTACTGTCTGCCACCGAATGTTAATGGAGTGACAACGGTTTTATCTTCGTCTTGCGAAACTTTGCCAACGGCAATCAATTTTAACAATACACTGGTTCTTCAAAACCCGCGTGAAAATGCTGGAATGCCAACAGAAACAAAAAGTTGTACGCCGATTGGACTATGCCGGGGGCGCTAACTGTAATACACTTAACGCGCATATGTTCTGAAAACGTTGTTGAGTGCTCTGAAGCTAACACTGAACTATAAACCTCACTTCAAGCAACAAACACTTAATTTTGAAAAAAATACGATGTTTGTGCCAGTGCTAACGTCTAAAATCTAAGAAAATGTCAATGGCAAAGATGACGAAATTCAAAACTCCACGTTATCCATGGTTCGGACATCGACGAATCGCTCTTGTTTTCTATTAAAATGACGTTATCAGCACCAAGCTTCAACAAGCAGCTTGCGAACAGCAACAACCTCTTCACAATTCAGTAAGAGTGTATTCTACGCAATCACAACGCAATTATCACTCGAGTCGCAAGCCACATCCAAACAAATGCCGTTGCAAGCGATCAACCAATCGGCCGTTAAAACGGTTCTTATCAAAGCGCAAACGCCAAGCCCATTCTGTGTTTCACCATCTCTGTTTTGCATTGTGATAAGCGAAAGTGGGTTGCGCAGATAAGGAACCAAGGCTCTTGTGTCTGTCCCGCATACCTGGACAGTGAGCCAGAGTGGCTTGGATCGTCCTGAATGACTGGATGCAAATAGGGCGGTACTTGATACAAATGGTGCGATCGGCGTATGGTATGAAAAGGATAGACGAAACGGTATTCAGAGTCTTGTAACCAGCTTCCAACCCTCCACCCACCTTAGGCAGCTGACAAACGATTACATAATCCTAGGTCTTACGTAAAGGTACTTAGTCATGGTGTTTTCTAGCGGGCCATAGTTGTAGAAAGCTGTCACAAACGTGTCGCAACTTCTAAATATAGCACCACAGCTGAACATGGAATCAAAACGTGACTTTCAGGAGTTTTCAAAAAGATAAAGCACATATGTCGATGTCAGGCCCATGGGCTGATTGTGGCCTACCAAGACATTTTTTGTGCCCAGAATTAGTTCAACAAGTGCATTGAAATAGGTCTGCGCTGCTTTTCAGTGTGCATCGACCAAGAAAAATCAAGTGTAATGAAACTACCTCTCATTAGTTGGATAAACGTACTCTCTCAACAAGGTTGTATGCATCTATTTGTTTCTGTAAATTGCTACATCTGTCGCACATGTTCTTAGCAGGTCACAATTATTGGTTTTACTGTAGTTTATACTTATATACACATTTACAGTCTTAACAGTAACAACTGGCCCGTTGAGAGCAGCCAGGACGCTGATGTAGCTCTGAGTGAAATCGAGCTGGACACCTACGCGAGAAATACACTGGGTCTGTTGTAATTTCAATTCGTTTCCTTGAGCGAAATTGATTGAGATTCAGATGGCTGCCTTTCCATTTTAAAACTCCATTTTCGAGTGAATCAAATCGTCGCTTCCTATTGCTAGCCAAGCATTACCACATCTGAAGCTTACTGGTTAATTGTCAAGAAGAACAATTGTGGCACGGGTTCCAAACGGAATTTCAAATTAAACTGAGCGTCGCTTGATATACGGCGGTGTTTGCCTGCGCATGTTTTACGATGTTTGGCCTGTGACGGCGAATTGCTTAAGAAGAGCCGACGTTTGTTTGTGTCTAATTCCAGGACGACGCCATTCGCGCGCTAGCTGCCGTTTCGTTTGATCTCAGCCTGTAGCTGTAGGGATGCTCTTCAAATGTAAGGTTCCATCCGTCATTTAGCAATCCACTTTCGGTCAACATGTCAAAAACTGCACAAGCTCGAAAACCTGCTCCTGGCACGTTTTTAAGAAAACGAACTCTCGTTGTGACGCCACACACCAGTCAAAGGTCACACGGGTCGCGAACGTTTCACGGAACCAGGCAATATTTCTTTAATATTCCACGCTTTCTTTATCTCAAGCAGCAATAAGCGAGTTAACCGCGTAGGTCGCAGATCTCTTATTCCACATTACCCAAACTATTTGGCAAGTTTGCGAACAATGTGTACCAAGGCGGGCAAGCGAAGATGCGCGGGCAAATACAGGCGCCTAAGACGCCGCTGCGGCGCGAGACGCTTGCCGCCGTAAATCACGTGTTTCGCGCTTTTTAATCAAACGTAGGCAGCCAGGAAACGCCTTGTATTTTCTAAAATTTACGAGTGCGAAAAAGTATGGGCAAAAAAGCGCTGCTGCAATTTGCCTACGACGACGTCGTGCAATAAATCGGACCGTCCGTACGCAAACAGTTTCAACACCAACGTTACCCAGCAACAAGGATGGCATTACTCGCGTTGTACACTGGTATAGTCGACTTGAAAACCAGTAAAGACAGCAGTGAGCGTATTTTACTCGGTCGAGAATTTTCAAACGTTTTGGCGACATGCACTACCAAGAACTCAAACTATTCAAAGCCCTTGGTCGAAGTGTCAAATAGGGTTTTGTGCCCCTGCTTTGCTTTGAAGGACCTTTCTTTTTGAATTTGAATGAATACTGGCTTATTTCTGTTACATTCTGTTGTAGCTACCCCTTACACCAGGGGTCTCCAAACTACGGCTCGAGAAGACATTTTGTCAATAATGAGAACATTAATGTTTTTTACGAAACAGTTATTGATTTTGTAGGATGTAACATATCCCGAAACAATCGCATATAAGATGTTCGGCCTAGGTTTCTTTTCGGTCAGTTTTCGCTCACAGGCCGAACGTTTTTGAAATTAATGAAAAAATTATGTCTATTCTGTCAAAACACAAAAAATGTACGTCAATTCGGCCATGGTGTCCGAAAAGGTGGACTAGTCAATACTGTACCGGCGAGTTTTAATACCATTACTGGACAAATGACCGAAATGCCTCAGGGAAAAAAACAGTGTCCGACCCTCGAACTGTCGTGTAATAGCTTATGTGGCCCTCTGACATAAATGTTTGGACACCCCTGCAATCCGATCCCTGTAAGCTTTGGTTTATGGTCTCGCAGCCATTGTTGAAAAAGTTCAGAGAACTTTACAAAGATTAAAATTGCTACCTGACTTAACGACTACAGAGATATTCAATCCCGAAAGGAAGATGACGCTTTTTGTTCAGTTGCAAATTAATTTAACTCAAAATATCTTGGAAGTACATTGAGGCAGGTAAACTTCATTTCCTGTGCTACCCCAACCCAGTTTGGACACACTATTATGGAAAGATATTTTTCCATACTATGCCACAAACACGATTTCACTTTATTAGTTACTGTTAAATTGGTATCAAGTTTTCAAAAATATCACAAAAATTTAACTGCATACGTAATCAAAATGATGTTCAAACGCAATATATCCATGTTTCATACAACCGCTAACATAAATTCTTATCCTGTAAACTTCTGAAATAATTTACAAAACTGTTTTCCTTCGTATTGCGAGTTATTGTAAGTTAAAAAGTAATCTTATAATTTTCTGAAAAAATATATTTTAAACAAAAAAACTTTTCAAACCGTTTTTTTGTTTTTTTAATTACAAACGAATTACGCTTGATTACAGTTAAACTTTTTATAGATATTTGCAAACCTTGGCGCAAACTTGACATTCAACACCAAGCTGTCAGGTGTGTTTGGAACAAATGTGCAAACAATATTGTAACACATGTTTTTAAGACAAAAAAACAAGCATTCACAAACTTGAGTGGGTCAGAAAATCTATATTTACTTTAATCTGCGTATTTAACAAAAATGAAAAATTATGAAAAAAAAACTAAAAACTCTACGCAATTACTGTAAAATAACGCCAGAAAAGCGTGTTGAGCAACAACCATTTTAATATAGATGTGAAGAGAGAAAAATCATGGGGTACAGGTACACTGTATTGGGCATTGGGAAAATGTATCAGGTTTGGCAACCTTAAATCGTTTTTCCGCAGTAGTTCTTGTATTTTGTAAAATTAAGAATGCACACCCCTTTATTTATTTCACGTTGGTTGGAAAAAGATTTTATGAAAATGGAAAACGTGGGAAATCCAGGAATGAATGCGAAACACACTTGAAAAGACTCCAACTTCCATAAAAAACTGCTGTAACTTCAAGCTCCCAGTACACAACAAAATTTAATCTAATGCTGACAAAACTCGTTTTCGCGACCGCAAATTCACCATGGGAACACGTAAGCTGAAATCGCTCACCGATCCTTTTCAGGCGTAAATGTCGGTTTCTTTGTATGTCCAACTTTTCTGCAAACAGTCCTGTTTTATCCAATGAGCCCAATGCTGTAAGTTTTACAACCGTGTATTTTCGCTGACCGAACATCAACTGTTATGCTTCCGAAAGATGTGAAGATTAATTGCTAATGCAAATACCTGATGCACTTCTTACGATACAAGAAGCCTAAACCACTACGAGGCGAACAAACGCGTCTTACCTGGCTCGTGCCACGAGCTCCTTCAATTCCTTCGGGCTTGGTAGCAACGCCACCCTCCCTCTCGTCCATTACAAGGTCGATGGGCATCTTTCCTTTCAAGCAGTTGATATAGCGCGACGTAAAATTCTGACACAACTCGTGAACCTGCGGAGAAAGGATGACTGTGTTTTTCTGATACCGCGAAACGCCGTCGCCTGCAGCACAAGAGGTCGCACTTCGGCAAGCAGAGCAGGGCAACATTCGTCCATCATGCTGGCCCGTTGACAAGAGTCCTGGTCGCAATCAGCGGGGTAGAAAAGTGAAAAACGTCGTGGATTACATAAGGCTATTTTCATTTATAATGTTCAGCACGGAGAAGTGGAACGAACGACTCTTTGCGCAAGGAATCATAACTTTCCTTTAATTCAATCTCTAAGGGGATCTCGCCTTAACAGTTCCTTGGTAAAGCAAGCGACCGTCCAACGAAGTATTGCATCAAAATCTTGAAATCTTTGGTATTGTTCTAAATTTGCAGAGACTCGTGCCCAGTATACTTGCAATAATGCAAGAAGGGTCATGCGCAGTAACGTCAGTGAATCACCAGCATGTCACTCTTACTCGTTACGGTCACTGCTAGTATGAGTTGTTTCAAGCCAGATCACAAAATGTTGAAGGCGAAGAACCAAGACAATGAAAGCCTGGAAATTATGCTTTCAGACAGAGCGCCACATGCATCAGAACTAATTGTTTGTTTCCATTCGCAGGCTTCGTGTTGATTTCAGGATATAGCCAAAATTTTCATGACAGCAGCCCATTCATGAGATTTCGCTGTAAACGTACAACCACGGCGGACTACAAAAGCGCGACTTACTTTTTCAAGCTCTAGCAGATGAAACCGCAGGACTTGAATCGAGAGAATCATCTGCAAACACAAAACGGGTTTAAAGCAACCGCGTACAGTTTAAAACTTAATTAAATGATTACAAAAAAATCGCTTAATATGGAGATCGAACGCAAGCGACCATGCAAAGAACCCAACGGCGAACAATTCTGGAACAGGGTACGCCAAAATCCTATTTTTCCGATTTACTGGCAGAAGTTGCGCACGCTGTCCCATTCGTCGGGCGAAGTGGTTTGCAAGGGCCAGGAGCTCGCGACCATGCGGCGTCCCGGTTTCGAATTTCGCGGAGGTGGAAAAATTCTCGGGTATAAGCGTCAGCGCGAACACCGCTTTTCGTGAAGGAAGAGAAGGAAACACCGACTTGTTAATGGCTTGTTATTACACAGAATATCGTGTTCCTTTTCGCAACCGCTTGCGCTGCGCGTGCGCGGAGGGCGCCTTTTGGGAAACAACTGCTGTCGTCTCAAAGCCTGAGCGTTCAGAAAGCGCAGTAGACTTTTCGGCCACTGTCAATCGTGGCCACGTATGCCAGAATCGAGTTACATTGTTACATATGTTTCGGAGCGTGTTAATTATTTCAATCCGATATCGTCAGCCGCTAACCACGGTTTTTGGCAACAGCTCTTACGGCTGGACCTTTGGCAGGCTCCGCTTCCGCGCGCAGCATATTCGAACGCGCTCTGACAAGCAGCGCTGACGACCCATGGGGAACGATCGGCTTTCTATCATAGACCGAGAAATAATCTCGCCAAACGGCGCTGAAGATGTAACTGCTATTCATTTGCTGTTACATCGTAACCGATTTTTGGTGGTGATCACAAGCCATATACGTTGCAAATCGATTTCTTCTCACAAATTCGTTTATTTGTGAACGAGTTCTAAAAGTTGTCGCTTCAAATACCGTGCTGCAACAAAACCCGCACGCTGTGCTTGTTTGACAGGGTCCCCGGTTCAGATTTGGCAAAGTGCGAGCAACGGACAAACAAAAAAAACGCACGGTTTGCCACTTCTCAATTTTCTGGAACAAACGGTTTCCGGGGATGAACGCAACGCGCATTGCAAACCCAACAAAGAGCTGAAAATCACGACCTCAGCCCCGAAAGATGCGCGCCCACCGTGACCACTATCGGCTTCGTGCAGATACCTAAATTGGAAACTGTGCGCTTGAAACGCAACAAGCCTTTCTGCAGACGCTGGAACAGGAGTGCGGGTAGGCACGGCCTCCAGGTTTAGCGGTTTGGTACAGGAACGTTGCTAAGCAACGGTCGGCTTGCATCTTCATCGCAGTGATTTCACGTTTTTTGCGAACAAATAACCCAGTTCCTTGTACGGCAGCGGCGTAATGCAGCGGGATTTTACGTTTTGCAGATATGGGAGTAATATAGTACGCGTTCAAGAGAAACGGTTTAGCAGACCGAAATACTCACCAGATTGTCGATTTCGTTGTTGGGGTCGAAGGTTAAAGGTCTATTTTCAGCTTGAACCTGAAAACATACAGAATATTTTTCCCATCCAATCCTGTGACAATGTCGCAAGCTTCAGAAAAACTGTGCAACGTTGTACAGGTGCTTCTCAAATTTCGTCGTTACACAGCACTGCTTTTTACAGAGAGCGATTGTTAATACTGTAATCAAAAAGAAGCCTGCAAATTCGGAGCATGATTGTGTTCAGTTAAAATCAAGAAGTAGGCGCGCCGTATGGGCCAGACGGCACGATGCTCGATTCCTGCAACAATTTTGGGCTTGCCCATTTACTTTCGCCACCTGCCGACGTGGGAAACAGCCGAGCGGGTCGGTCACGCAAAACACAGAGATGTTGTCGGAGCTTTGGCATCGTTCACAATCATATAACGAGCGACTGGTGTGTGACGTCCGAGCCGCGTCGCTACCGCCAACCGAAACCGCGCAGATTGCGTCGAATGACCACGGGTGGACGAGAGCGCGTTCACCTGACCTCTGCCTGACACCGCTTTGTGGTCGTTTCGAGTGCGCCGCGCGCTTTATGGTCTTGGGGAGTGAGTGCTGCGAACTAATAGTTTTCAAGGGGCGTCTTGGCCGAACACCAGCAGGCTTGATTTGAAAAAGCGCGCCACGCTTACCACTCCTGCAGAAATGGCTGAAACCTGACCAACGGCCTTAGACTTTTACACGTTTCTGTGAAGTGAAAGTTGTAGTAAATTTGGTGTAAACTGTAAAGCGTTTCGCTTCAAATCATTGTGATCTGATGGTTTTTAATTCTAAACCATTTCCATCACAAACGCATGTGTCCTACAATTACCGATGCTGTATTTGATCTCCATATGAGAGCAAAGCAGAAGTGAAATAAATTAGTATCTGACGAAAATCACACGAAAACTAATCTTGAGACGGCGAAGGCAGACTCTTCATGTTCAATATCAAACTTGACAATAACAAGCCATATTAAACGCACACTGTAAATGTTCTCATATCCAATCACACGAGGAACAAGGACAAGGTCTGTCGTTAACTCGGTCTCATTAGAATGACTCTCAAGATGAACGAGAATGATGTTAGCGCATGGTTAACTTGTCACACAAACCTCACCGCATTTTAGCGGACGGGCGCTCGCGATGTCATGGGCAAGGAACAAAATGTTTTTCGGGCACCAGTGAAATGATGAAAAATTTTTGGGGAGTGATTCCAAATTAACAGCTACCAGAATGTACGCATTTCTGCACTGGTGATTTGGGTAAACTACGTCACGGTTCACCGACGAAGAAATGCGGCCAAGCAAACAGAATAAGCAAACACGAAACCGTGTGAAAACTTGAGCAGTGGGATCAAAACTGATGAGCACAAGTCTTCAACAAAGAAACAAGACCGAATGCAAATGCACAAAATGTTAGTGCTGCGATCCAACTCCAGTTCGAAATAAAAACTTATGAACCGGACTTTAAAATCTCACAAAAATTAGTTTTGAGTCGAAACGACTGGGGATTCCTTCGATACATTTTATTGAAACAATTCTTTGCTGCTGATAGTTCACAACTGTTGATGTTGGGGTCTTACTGTTGAAGCCATTTGGTACCAAGCATAAATTGAAAAACTTCTATGTTCTAAAATTGATGCCATACCGGCGGTGGAGATCAGCTTTCGTGTTACTCTCTGTGCGAAAGAAAACAAAAAGTCACTCCAGATAGGAAAGTAACTTTCGACGGCATTGTACGTTGATATGATGTTGACAAATTTTGCCATTTCATTTCGACACATGAGAACTGCTTTGAAAAGTTTTGTGAGGAAAAATACTTGTAAAAAAATTAATTTCGACAAGAAAAATGAAACTGTTTAATATTCCGAGGCAATACCACTGCTTTCCCTATCATTTTTAATCAACGCCAAAATCCTGAACCAGCGAACAATTAGAACGCTTCAGTAAGACAACAAAGTGTACTAACCTGCTTTGCAAAACAGGATATGTCGTCATTAAAAGAATCTGATGAGCAGACATCACTTCCGGTCACCGCTGGGTCGCGAGGAGTGCAAGTGGCGAGTTCGCATTTCTCGAAAACAAGGGCCAGCAGCGGAAAAAGAGGATGCCTGCACAGTGGAAACACATTGTTCGCAACAACCAATGCAGCAGGAAATGCAGGTTGAAAAACAACACTACATTTTGGAAATTTGTTAAAATACGCCTTTACAAGAAAAATAACGCCATCGACGCATTAACCTGCAGTGATTAAACTTCAACACATCATAAACTGGTGTAACAAAATCTGTTCGGCCAATCATGTAAAAATTCAGACGTATTATAGCGAGAGGCATTGTTAAAAAGTGATGAACTGTTTACTATAACGACGTAATAATGGCGTATTGTCCCGCAATCTTCACGGAAATAGACTACTTTTAAAGAAAACATCACAGAACCCAAATGAAAATCTTTCAAAACTTGTCAGACAAACACAGTGTTTTCAAAAAGACAACTTCCTGTAACGAAAACATACACGGACTTGGGTAGCTTTTGCTTGATCGTCAACAGCCCGACATATTTATTGAAACTAAGGTCATCAAAATTTGAGGTGACACAGCTTTTCGATTCTATTTGTCTGTCGCCATGCGCACAAGATAGTGATGAGAATACCGGTAAAAGCTGACGGTCAGTGTAAGCATGTGTTAAACAAAGTCGATGGGTTTGTTAAGAGTCGAAGTATGCCGCCACCAAATTCCATCAGCAAGAAGACTTTCACATGAGTTGGACCGCGCCTCCGCGCCAGAACTCGGCTAACGCAGTGCGATGACCTGCGATGACCTCGGCCGCTTTAGCGTGAAAGACACGTTTTAGCTTGTGATTTTCTCCTTGAAACTACAAAGTACATTTCGTTTGTGGCGTTGAACTGCAATGTCAGTAGTAAACAGAAACGTAAGTTTTTCAATGAAGATCCTGAAAAACAAACTCTCTTACGATCGGGCAAGAAAATGTATTCGACACCTTTAAAAATCCACTTTACAGCGATTGCCCATTGGCTTGACAAAAACGGTGTCATCTGTCTTGTTTAGTCAAATCGCAAGTGACAGCGAATCCTGGCACCGATTGGTTCTTCGCGTCATTCAGAACTTGCCATTTCTTAATTAACTGGCTGTGTTTACATCAAGCCCAACAAATCGGGTTACAATCCATTTTGTATTTGCCTTATCACTTGGTGTGGAAGGTGTGAACAACTAAGTGATGTTTGAATTTGAAAATGTTGCATGTGAACATTCTATGCTCACTTCTAAGTTTCTTTTCCACATTATTCGAATCAAACGTAATTTTTCCTAAGGGTTTGAAATCGAAGACAAGACTGAAAAAAATATGTCTTTCGACATTTCAAAGTAGACCAAACCAAGGGGAACTGCATTGCACCAGCATCCTGCCTCGCGATAACCAACGAGTTTAGATGCGTCGCGCACATTCTTACCGCTTGCCTGCTAACTGTTTGCCCCGCGCCGCACATTGCTCCTCGCAATTCGAACGATTGCCGAAAAAACTTTTGCAGACAGTAAGTAAACAAACAACTGCGCCCGTACACAGTAAACGCTATTTCAGCGCGGTTGCCCGGTCTATTGCTGCGCAGGTCAAGAAACATTTCGCTTTCCAGTGCGGAAACAAAGGCTGACCGGGTCATGCGTGGGACGTCCCGTGGAGCAGAAACATTGCTTGTTTTGGTTGGTTTTCGAAACTAAACCGACAGTGTTCTCACGGCTACATCTAGACGTGGAGCGCTGAATGATTCACGCCTGAAAGAGGAGCCTTGGAAGAACGTGGCGTCGTGAGCAGTTGCAAAAACAGTGGGCAGGAGGCGTTCATCGAAGTCGATATTATGCTATGTCCAACTCTCCCATCGCCTACTTTCACGCAAGTGCAACTGCCCATCGTTTTCACTTCGTGCAATGTGTAAAGACAGGAGAAGGATTCATTAAAATTTTGCCTCGATTGTGGTTAAAAATGTTTTTGAAGCTGAAGGTTGACCAAACCACACGCCTGCAACCTGCGCCTGAAACCACACGCCTGCATAATATGCAGGTCACTGAAGAAGTTATCTACGATATGGGTAGGATTTGTTATTTTGTTGACGACAGTATTTCAACGGCCACAGGCTAAGTTACAACTGCCACGTTGCATCTCTTTCGCCAAATGTTCTTTCACGACCTCTAGCCGACGTAGCACAAAGTTACAACGTCATCTTCGGGAATGACAAGGTGAAATGAGTTTTCCGCGGAATCAATCGATTTCGGACAACTGGCCCGTTCAAAATCAGGTGCTCTGCGCAATGATTGGGGCTTTTTACGCCATCGAGCGATGTTGGGGGAAATACGGTTTCTCATGGCGACCACAAGATTACTAGCTACCAAACTACAACTGTCACTAAAAACAATACCGACGGCAGACTTGCAATGCCACTGGTTATCTTTTGCAATGAGATTTTGTGCTTTACGTCACAAAAGCTTAGGAAACGTCGGCGCCGCATTTCCGAGACAATAATGTGACTTTGACAGCATTCCCGAACCAAGAAGCCCTTGCCAAGAGAGCCGCAGGATGTCGCGGCATGTCGAAGAAATGTCCTGCTTGGTTCCCAAATCGAGACGTAACTCTTACAGCTACCGCATCGTTGGTGTAATGAAGAGTTGTTGCATGTCAAAGTAGATTAGATTCCATAAGAGTTGCAAGTATCCGTTGCATTTTTTTCAAAAAAGTTGCAAAAAATGCAACTTTTCCGAAAAAAAGGTTCCAGTTGCATTTTTTAAAAATCCGAAAGAGCTGCGAGTCAAAGTAGGTACCGACGGGAAGATAATAGAATGTGTGCCGTAAAACGTTTCTTTCGAACTCCATCCTCAAAACAAACTTGTGCGGGAGTTTTTTCGAAACAATGCTCTGCATACGCACAAGACTGCTCGATATTACAGAACATTTGCGCACCTTAAAGACTAACACAAGTAGAGGTGACCAAGTCACATTAAAAAAAGAAAACCAAGCCGCGAAATTCAACAGTCTGCCCAGATCACTCCCGGCACTGTTTTCGGCAAGCGAATAAATGTTCGTTGCTACGGTTGCACCACAATCAGACGAAAAGTTACTTTTATGAAGCACAAATGCATACACTTACACAGTTTCAGGGATTTAACTGAGACCGCTCGCTCTTCCAAGTAAAGAGCATTAACGACTCCGCAACAGTCAACTCAACACTGCAACAAACCAAGGCATTTTAACAGTGGAAGCAGTAGGCAGACCCCTTTTCGTTCAGCCTGAAAGCAAAACGTTCTTCATTATCAGCTACTCCTGCGGACTTTTAAGTGTGTGCCACGAACGTGAAGATACCAACCGGCCAAATTGGTGCAGGCAAAGGTTCTCCAGCTGACGCCCTTGCACACCAATGGCTGTAGTTTTACGATCGAGAAACGCTGCTGGGCAATAACACTCATGTACGCGCAAGAAATTCCAGCTTTATTGAGCTCTCAGTCGCAAGCGGTAGGGGTCGTGAAAAAAAAGGAGAAAATCACATAAGCGTGGAAAGAGAACTTGGCGGGGTGGGCGTTCGAGCATGCGTTTCGACCAAACTGCGATTTCGTGGATAAGATAACAATTCGGCTGCTCGCGATTAAGTAACTTACACACAAGCTTCGCAAAAGCGCCGGCAAATTAGATACTGGAAACTATGCGGTAGGGTTGCACCCGCTTAGCTAAAAATAACGTAAAATGTTGTTGTCCGCTCTGCCCTCAATTCTGACGATGCCGTTCCCAACTGACCTTGTGCTAGGAGCTCAAACTCAAATTGCTCCGAGAGCCAAATGAGGACTTATATGGTAACCCGTGGGCTGCATTATGATGCTGACGCAACAAAAGCGGTATACATCTTACTTCGTGCGAAAGGTATCGTAAGTTCGCTGGCCGAGCACTTTGAAACACTGGTGAAGAAAAACTAAATAACGTAAACGTTAATTATTTGAAAATTCCCAAAAAGCATCGTAGGTCGCACAAAATGCCCTCGCGGGCCACATATGGCCCGCGGGCCGCGTGTTTGAGACCCCAGTGCTAAAGTATCATTATTTACAGGGGTTATCTAGGTAATGACATCGCACTTTCGGTCCCATGAGCTTACGAGTGCGAGATAAAACGCAAGCTAAGGAAGTTCCAGGTGATGTAAGTGCTGATGCCTGCTCCCTTCAACACAACTGCGGAATGCATAAGATCTTCCTGCCCTCGTTTCCGACCGCCATCAGCGTTAAGGAACACGAAAAACGCATGAGGCTTATTTACTTAAGCACAACAAGCCATCAGCAGGATGCGAATGTTTGTTCACTGCCCGGTCACTCTGTCAGTCGAGCCGCACACTCGGCTGCTGGTTGTACCAATTATAACCCTTTCAAAGGCGCGCATGACTAATATACCTAAAACGTGACGCTTGCCGCGAAGCGCGAGGCCGCGCTGGACACGGACATCGAGGAACCTGCGCTCCGGCTTATTATCAAAACGAGCGGACGGTTTCTCCAGAAAAGACGCGTCACTCGTCAGTTTCATTCGCGATCGCAGATTGAAGGCGGGCCGCCTCGGTTTTGTTCGCTCCCTCGCACAGCCCTCTCCCAGCTTTCGTGCTAAGCAATTGACTGGGGCAACGGGGTTGCGGGTCAGCGGTCTCGGCCCGTGCGGCTGCCTAGAGCAAACAGCGATCCAGGTGCGAGTATTACGGAAGAGCCTGGCTAACGCCGACCTGTGATTCGGCCGCAAGCCCCAGTGATGCGTAAGCGCGCCAAGTGCTGCCTGCTTGTTTCTGTTCACGTTTCGCGAGCATTCCGGCAACTGTTGGCATGCGAAGCCAGCGCTTTTATGTTCTCCAATAAGACCTTTTATCCCAGGTCAGTGGCTTTTGTTGTGGGGAAAACGGAGAAAAAACAATTTACCTCAATTTTCGGCGGACGCAAAAGGTCAAAAAATCAACGCTCAAGCTAGACGTGCCAACCGAGGGGAGTAGGTGAAGCCGCAAGCTTGTCGCTTTGTATCGCAAAACAGGCCGTGTCATGCACTCCAATGACTCTGAACTGCTTGAACACAACTGCGGGCTTGCAAGCGGTTTTTCGCAACCCATCTCTTAATTGCTGTCCGTCCAACAAACGCACTGGGAATGAAACTCAACCTTCGCGTAGTCTTCCAACGTGAACGCTTAAGCCATGGATATGATGAACAAGCGAGTTGAAAGCGACAGCGGTATAAAAAAAAGCAGATTGTGGCCGTTAAAATGGCAGACAAAAGTACGGTAGAAAACCAGTTTCAGCACTGGCAGCCGAATACGAAGACAGCGTTACTTTTACGTTTTTGAGATACGAAAAAATACAATGCACGCAGGAACGGCAAACTTTAGGAAAAAGTGAGGAACCTTTTTGATGCTCTGTGTAAGCAACCAATGTTGACTACGGTGTTGACGGTTTGCGCGACAAGCAATGTCCCCTCTACGGTGCGCGACTGCGCAGTACCACCAGACCATTTGCGCAGTGAAATCTCATTCTCGCGCACTTGCAACATTTCAAACTTAATATCGCATATATGAAAATCGCATAGTCCTTTCACCTCTTGAAACGCTGTGTCTGCATGGTTGCGCAATTGCAAGCGCACTAAAACAAACATTTGCTCAGTTTAAAATTTTCTTAGAGGGAACACTTGCGACAAGTCTTGCTACATCGAATGGTGGTAATTTTGTTTGCGGCGGTAAACTGCGTGTGTTTAGTCGCCATACCAAAATTACTACTTTCTATCAAGCACCAAAAACGCTTCTAAATGCATCTCATACTTTAAACTTACGGCAAATATCTACGCAACTACAGTACTTCGAGAGCTTATGATCCGAATGGACAAAATTATCAGATTTAATTGTCAAAATCTGAACAACTGTTGGCGAATATATAGAGATGAGAGGAAAGTTACAATGAATCGGTCCGCTGCACTTTCTAACGTAAACAAAACTACAACATCCGACAGTCAAAAAAACAAAAACTATTCAAAAGTTTGTCAAGTTGCACGGTTCGATCTCAGGTTTTTTGTGCAATCCAAGAGCAAGTTATTAAAAAGTCATCTTAGATGGCTTGTGTTATCTTGTTTTGCAACAACAGTGGCGATTTCCGAATGCATACGACGATCTCTTAATCTCAGAGTTCGGTGTACCAGCTTTTGTTTCGCTAATGAGTTCCTACAAGGTGCAAGGATGTTTGTAAATGGGCTTAGCGACCGACATGTTCCCTTTACGAGAAGTGAGCAGTGCTTGGCAAAATAAAACCCCCTGTTTTCTGGCCACCGAAAGTGGAAAAGGTGACTTCGGGAACTGGCTTTTAACATCTGCGCGGAGGTTTTCGCTACCTAAAGTAATAGTGGGACTTCGGTAATAAGCAATCAAGTAGTTCGCCCGTGGAAAGCTGGAATGGCGTGGCTGAAATGAATGGAATAGCTCCGTGCCTTCATTAAGTGTACCACCAGCCATATACTTCAATACCGACGATACTGAAACACAGTCAAGCGAATTTGCATTGCAAAACCTGCCGTGCAAAGCTGTAAAGAATTTGTTCATTGAAACTGACAAGAATGAATATTTTGAATATTTTTTTGTTGTTTGTCTGTTGGGAGGAGCGGTAAGCGAACTACTGCAGCAGAGAATTAATATTTCTTGAATGACCTACAAAGTAAGTCAGAATTGAAAGTCATAAAAAACACCAAGTCTGGATTTAGTTTTTAACTTCAAGCAGGTACGCCGCAAGAGGTGATCATTATCAATTGCCAAAAGTTGAAATTTCGCACTCTGAAGAAACGTACAATGAGCTCGACAATAAACCTTACAAACAAATTTTAATTGTAACAAAGGCATTACTCAGAATTGGCGTGTCGTTGTGAGGTCTGTTTTGTATAAGTTATTCAGGAGTAATAATTTCTTAAAATTGTTGACGATGAACTATGTCAAGAGCTACTTCCTAAAATTTCCTTTTTGAAACAGAGTTGCAATGTTCATTGTAAATCATTTCAACCTGTTGCACAACATTAAATTCTTAGATTGCACTGTCCTCAGTTCACTGGTCAGCTTTTGCGTTTGCTCGTGTATGCCTACGAAACTATCGTTTCAGGGAAAAACAGAAACTCGTGAAAGACTTGTGATAAGTTCGAGAGCAATATTGAACCGACGTTGCGTTCAAGGTAAGTTCGCGTCTTGGATGCAATGCTACAAAACATGGTCAATAAATCTGGTGCCGTAGCAGGAAGCGCACAGCAAGCAGACTCTCCAAGCCGACTCCAAACCGAAACGAGCACTCGAGTGCTGCTTCGTGCAGCTCACTGGCCGCCGAAGCGCCTCGACCTGACAAAAGAACAAGTGTTTTCAGGGACAAGCTCGCAACCTTCAGCTTTATCGGCTCGCAGAACATCCTTTCTCGAAACTCCCACTTTTTAACTATGTTCAAAGCCGGTACACTGCGAAAGTTCAACCGTTAGGACCTGCAATGAAGCCTGCCAGTCTAGAGAGCCAGTTGCTGCTGCGACATAGCTGGAGCAGTTCACACAGCTCCTTGCTACAAGTTGTCGCCACATGAAGCTAACGTGAAAGTTACAGTACTGAACTTGTTGCTGAGAAATATCACAAGGTTGCTTTTCGCAGCTTCATCAACGGACCTGAACAATGCTCATGCAAAACAGGGATGGTCTGATGGCCTGCACATTAGCAAACCTATTCTTCATCATTTGTGGACAAGCTACAAAATAGTGCAAATCTGCGAGTGCAATTCAAAAATAAATTGAAATTCATCCATTCTAACCAGAAGACGGTTCGCATTTTTTGACTTCTGGCAAAAATTTATTCGTATCAACACAACTGTGTTTAAAAACTCAGTCGTGCAATGTTTCATTGCGACATCCCAGAGATATCCAAGCCCACTGTGGACAACAGAAACAAGTTGCTTCTGTTATACGGCAAGTTCGTAATCAAGGAACAAGCTAGCTGTAATAAGAGCTTAGACCGAAAAACTATTACACCAATTCAAAATCACTCGGCAAAGCCAAAAACATAATGATAACAGGACTTGTCACAAAATTCATTTTTGATATCTGCAAAATGTTATAATCCTTTAATTCCGTTTAAGGTATTTTCGATCAGGACCAAGCTTTTTTACTGATTAGGATCGCCTTTTCAAAATCAGGAATCCAATGATGTCCAATAGTGTGTGGTTCTCAATTCCGGTTATTTCCCAGTTTTTACGAATAAGTCTTAAAATTATTCTATACGCAAGAATGTCAACTGCAGCCATTGGCAGCTTTACCAGGGAGTGATAGATATAGCCGAAGTGATACGGAAAACCTTATAAAATATTTAGTCACATCAACAAACAGCATTTCCATAAAAGCATACACCAAGCGTATTTTGTTGGCAGTGGACGACTTCAACAATTGAAATATTTTTGTTTGAGATGATCTTATATGTTTTTACGCAAGAGATGATTTATGTTTCCATGAACAGTCGGACAATATTTATGAAATCCCAGGTGAAAAAGATGAGCAGATGTAGCGCATGGGAAACATATATTCGTAGTAGCAATTTGCAAAAAGAAATGCTGTCTTGATCGTAACTCAAGCATTTTTCATGACTAACTACTGCAATACCAATACTTATCTCTTCTGTTAACACCTTTCCGTTTGAGTTAAAAACTACGCAACATCATCGCTGGCTGGGAAAGTGTTTAAACCTGGGTAGTTTGATTTATTTTGCTTTACGAGAAAAATTTGACAGCGACTAAGTTTTACAGTGCTTGCTAAAGGCGATGCTTCGAGGTAAACAACGAAAAATCGAAAGTAGATGAATCAATTGTCGAAAACCTGCGCCACATCCCACACGCCACACATGACGCCATTTTGCACTGCTTACCATTGCGCATGCTGCAACACCTATTGCGACAAGTCAACGCGACGCTGGCGAACTTGACGGTGTCACGCCATTTTGTCAAGTTCACTTCATAAACTTCTGCAAGTGATCTTGTCAAGGTTTTTATTCCTTTTGAAACGTAACAGCCCCGGAAGCGTTTACTAGAGCTGAATTATTGAAACAATTGGCGCACATCTACCGCCCGCAACTGCATCAAGGTAACTTAACGGTGGTATGTATGTTTGCCACAAAACATAAACCTAAGACATAAGACAACTGAAATTGGCCAAATGGTTCGCAATCAAACTATTTATGAATGTATAAGGGCTGTTACGAGCGTGCATTGCTGCATAAATTATTTACAACAGGTGAGAGCGCTCCAGGCGCGAAGCAAACGCCTGCGGGTGAGCTTAGAGCGCAATCCAGACTTGGCAACTTATTGCCCGAACGGCACGCGACAGCAACAGCAGTCCTAACAAACTTGAAGGTAATCGCTACATTTAATCCGTCACAGGGACAACGGAAGCAAGTCAAGACAACGTCAAGGACGAGCTGATTACGGCATTTCCTATTTGGACGCAACTGATGTAGAAAATATCTAATGTTTCTAGCAACAATGCCTCGGCTGTAATTCCAGAGAGTCAACTACTGATCTTGCTCACACATCAGTTTGCTGGAAGTCGTAGAACCACGTAACAACACAAACTTACGAATAAATTGCCTCCTTGTCTCCTTTCAGGGTAAGTCTTTCTGAATCGTTCAGCCGTTCTTCAAGAGCAGCTGAGCTTCCTGATCCTTGGCTGGAGTGCATCGCTTGAATCTGATGGGGAGTTACAAGCGCGTTTGTGCTGTAGTGAGACGAGCTTGCGGTGCCGTCCGCCATGTGCATCAACGGCGGAATGGACCGGTTTAATTCCCCGCCGAAGAGAACATCCGATCCCGAAGTTGAAGCACCGATCTCACGCATGTTGTTCATTCCACCGAAATGAGCCATGGTGTCGTCGTACTGCTGAAACGTATATTCATCAATTTGCTAACTCACTGCAACGCCATGTCACAACGTTCGACGCAAGACAATCCGCCACAGATATCAAAATTTAGCAAAACTACAGTTTCAACATATGCAATCATGGTGCATCACAAAGCGTTTTTCCACACCACAGCCGCTTGAGACATACATTTTCGCACAAATATTGGCTTTCGACCAAAACTGATCAGGAGAGCAAACTTGAAAAAATATTAAAATAAACTAATACAGTTGATTTTTACGTAAATTCTCAAAATATTTTACAGACTAATTTCAGATGCTTTCACCTGGAGGCAATTTGTCACAACAGTAAATGCATCGACGAATTAATAACTATTCCAAAACTAGCAAAATCTAATAGCACTCTGTGTGAAGAAAGTAGTGCCCACACTATACTCACACAAGTGGCAGCCGCCATCACTGGAAGGGGACACTACCAGCGTTCTTCGCTTTTCACCGCTGCTGTAGCAGTGCAAGTCAGATAGAACAAATTAACACGTTTTTCTTATTGAGTACTACTAAACAACTTAACAGGTAGTGCTGTGCAAGCCGCACAAACACGACAACGGCAGTTTTTACTGCTGAATCAATCAACCAAGAAAAAATATTAGCTGAGCATCACCGAGCGAGTATCACTGCCATAAGTCAGAACAAACATATGCTCCTTGCCTTTTTTGGCAAGTCAAACACTTGCTGATACTTCCACAGCAGCGTAGTAGAGCTGACTGTAAGCGGTTGCAGCTTAGATTTGCTATAATAGCATATCTGATATTAAGTTAGAGAACTGCACCAAACCGAAAGTGCAATTTAGTGAATCAAGGTGAAAAAAACGCTTTAAGAACACACGACAGCCTTCAGTAGTTGCAATTGCTTGGAATTAAATACACAACTACCTAGTCTAAGCAACTATTTCTGCAGTACAACACTGCTGTAAGATCGGCAATACGAGAGCCCACTCTGTGCCGCGAGCTGTCATCGGCGGATATTCGAATGCGGTCCGTCTGTGGATCCTTCGCACCTCGCGCAGCCATAGAGCAAAGAACGCGGGGTTTGGGAAAAAAGCTTGGTTGGTTATCGAATTGCAACGCATGAGCCGTCTCGTTATTCCTCAACATCAAACGTGCCAGACCGCGGCGAGAAAAGCTTAGCGCGTGCGAAAAAAATTGTGAAGGGCTACACAGAAACCGAAAGCACCAACAAATATCAAAATTGTTTGTTGAAAATTTGCACTATGACAACATGCTTTAGTGACCTTTCAGACATTATTTAAAGAATACTCCACAGCCACAAACAACGCAAAAGTATGAGGTGTGATCATCACTAAAAAAGTAATTTTTACAATATTCCGTTTTCATGGTTCAGCGACCCTTTCAAATAATTCACATCTTGGTTCTATTCCCTGAATCAACAGACAATTAAAACAATCGTGTATTGAGGGCCTGTCACGAATCCCTATATCACGAAATTATATTAGATTATATTATTTGCGGCAGTGTTTCCGCGTTCTGTTTAAGATATTTTTTTTCTATTGAAGTGAATTTTTTGTAGCATGATACACTTTATTTGCTGGCCGAGCTGATCTCCCCTTTAATTTGCTCTCGCTTTATTGAGTTCAAGCGAAAACGCAATTTCAGGAGAGAATCGCTGACAGATAAATAAAACCGCGGCATTAAGGCTCCAGCTCTCCTAACAAGATGAATAATGGTTGTACTGAGACAGAAAACCGGACTACATTTCACGTACAAATGGTAAATGATGCCTAACTAGTTTTTTGGTTATTTTTTACAATGTCAAGTACCATTAAAAGAGAGCAACTTCGATAATATCTACGGAAGATTTTAAACACAGCATCATAGTAAACCATTTAATTTCGTCATACTTTGCAAAAAGCATTAGGAGTGGAGTACGGAAAAGTTGAATACTGCGCTTGGTTCTACAGTGAAAGGGTTGGCGCATGGAGGCTTTAAACATTTTGTGCTAAGTACAACCAGCTGCCTATTTCCACATGAAATGCAACTTTTCTGCAACGAAGTATCGGCTTCATTTTTAAACTCGGTTCAGACAGCTTCCGAGATCCCCTTCATGTGACTGCAGTGCAAAGTTCCAGTAATAATAACTTAATACAGCGCAATAGCCCTTTAAGAATATAAGGGAAGCAGTAGTCTAATCTAAACATCTTGCTGGCTTGTTAACTAAATGGGTTAATAAACAATTCGGTTTTCACGAAAGGCGCTTTTTGCATAAATGTGAAGTGTGCTATTTTTTGCCAATATGCATTTAACTTCAACTAAATTTAGGCGTTTAATTGTTGTTTGAGCGACTGCCTCAGAAAATACATTTGAGTGCTATCTGCATTGGATTAGTGAATACGTTTGGCTATTACCAAAACTGCGTTTGATCATTACGGAGTAGCTTAACCATAAAATCTTAAGCAATACAAACGAATAGTGGCCGACAGCGTGGCCAATTGGAAACCGTTTCAAAAATTGCATTTTGAAAAGAAATGTGAAAAGAGTAAAAATACTGTAATAAATCATTTTTGTGTTGTTTGAAATATGACAACCAGGCATCGCTTTCCAAATTTACAATCGCTACGCAAACTTTCTGTTACTGAAAGTTCTGCAGAACGGGTACCTCGATAACGGCCAAGTCAAACAACAATCTATGAATTAAACTATCGAAACTTCTGTGGAAAAAGAGAAACTACTACAAACGTGATCATGTCTCACATACTTTGGACTATTATCTGAAAAAGCTTCTCTCAAAGCTTGTTAGTGTTCTTCGGGAAGACAAAAGAAATGCATTTTTTCATGAATTCAAACAATATCAAAAGTGAGTTAGGTAGACGCTGTAAGCGTAAACCACGCGATTAAGACCAACTAATGTATGTGCAAAGCGCTATGCGCGCCTTTACCATCGGAAAAGCTATTGGATGGCAGAATTGTTGATTTTGCTACAGGGCACTCTATCATAAAGGTATGACGAACTTAACCGTAATAGAAATGCTAAGATTAGACTATTCGATCGTGTTTTTCGCTGAATGGACACAGCTTTGGATCGCCTTTTCGCTTTGAAAAACATTTTTTGCACTTTGCTCAAAGTATAGGTTGCTATCCGATTCTCCGTTGCCTCAGTCAAATCGCGTGTTTTCGTGTTGAGTTGAAGGCTCTTTACATATGATTTTACTTGTTCGTGGTTGATTTTTTGCACCAGTGTAAGTTGTTTGTAACTCTTTGGGTGCACAGCCTATTAAACTTTAGATTCCTAGGAAACAGAGAGAATTGTAAGTCCTACACGTACTAGAGCTTCGTTCGTAGCCTGCAGTTGTCAGCATCAAGTTGATTTCGGTAACCTGTACTGGAACCCCTAGCTCTATGACGCAACTAAGAGGGCTACACCACAGCAACACTTCTGCCCTCCCAAACATCTTCAGATCTGCAACAAGGTAAAACCTTTAAAATTTATGGTGTGAGTGCCATTTCTAATAAAATAGGCCAAACAAAAATTGCTCAGAGACACCACTTGTTTCAGCACAATCGTCGACCCATCGCTTTCACCAGATGTTACATCTAGGTTGTGATGAAGACGACCGCATTGGGTCCAGGCCACCTCTCTTGGTGGCCTTGATTGGGTCCTGTTGTCAGTGTAGAATCAACACGTTACAAATCATGATCAAGGCGCAAAGTAGTCCGGTTGGGTCTCAAGCACACGCAGAAAGCATTTGCAAAACGCCGAGCTATTGTTTTTAGTTGGAAGCTGAAATGAAGTAATAATCACGCCGGTATCCGGTATATGTGACTGGAAACTGAGCATATGCCACTTAGTTTGTGATATTAAGCGAAAGCTCATAAGGTTTTTATATACCGGAAAGAGCTGCTGAATTGCAGTGTTTTGCCCTTGTAAAATACCTTTCGAAGGGGAGAAAATTAAACAACTGATTAGATTTGTAGGAACCCGTAAAACTGCTCATGTTAATGGTCTGCAACTTAAAATAGGAACATATTGTTTTCAACGAACGTCGGTTCATTATTCAACGCCAGCAATTCCAACAACGTTAGAAATCTGCTCTCAAAATAGAATTTAAATACCTTACATTTTAAATTGTACACAGGGTGTCTCTGTTTTCAACTGCAGTTTCTGGAGTCATCGAGATTTTGAACTTTAAGCTCGACAACAACAATGTGTTTGGCTATTTATGCTCTACACACTAATATAACTTTTTGGCGATTATGGATCAACCCGCGTCGCGCGGTTGAAGTTGTTGTCTTTATATTTCTGACAGTAAACACACAAACTATTACTGTGCACCTCACGTGGCAAATATCGCAATTTTCTGCTTGTAAGTTAGTTACAGCTTGTTCTTCTCAGTCGACAAGGAGACACGCTAACTAGCTTACCTTGATTCGAGACATTTATCAGCGTCTGTCTATCTAATTGTGTTAGACTGCGTCTTACCAAAAAAATTCATAGTCACAGTAAAGCAGCACAACCCTTTATGTGATCACTGCCGGTCCTGGCGCATACTTTTATTGAGCATGCGCTTGCCCGACTAATATTTTACATTTGCGAGCACAATGCGATTACGCCGAAAGGTCGTTTACGCGGAACCGCGTACGCTATGCTGTTTATCTTGGACCGGATTACAGTGCTAGCGCCTTGTGTGGCACATTTGCCTGGAGACATGATCGGCGACCGGCGCGAAGAGCTCAGCCTTGTGCCTTGTGATGTCAGTGGTGCGCTGGCAGTGAGCAACATGGCATGACCAAAACACCGCACGCTGAGGTGAGGGCAATCGCAAATCACTTGCACAATTCGTGGCTAATATCACTTCCGATGCAGGAAAGAAGGGGATGTCTAGTTTTTATAACAATATGAACGATGTTGCAAACATCGAAAAGCAGTGAAGTGCGGTGCACGACGGGGCTTTGAGATCTACTGCTGTGCGTCAAGAAAAAACTTAAGGGTGACATTCAAATTATAGGATTCATCTTAGCTTTGCGTTTGAAGCTCCATTTCATCTTAACATTTTTACTGGACAACATGAACAACGAAACTTTTATTGTGGGTTTCAGAGGGTGCAAATGGACAGCAGTTGAGGCATACCGATTTTAGAAAAAAAAAACATGTTAAGCCCTGACTTCCCTTTTGAGAGAAAACCACACTCATTTCCACAAGAGGATTATGTGGCATTGACCCCTAGAGTTTAAACATTACGCACTAATCGGCCTCTGTTTCGGGTTTGTTGCGTTGTTTATTTTTTGTTTTATGACGTAATGGAAGGTTAGTGTTGCATAAACAATAACGCGCTCTTCACTGAAATCTGAGCAATGCGAATCTGCTAGTTTTTTGCTGCCTTTCTTATGGCTGAATTCTGAGCTTTGAAGCCTACAATGTAGGATTCGATTAGTCTATACCTCAAAACAGTTTGAATTGCACACACTCTCAAGGACTTTCGCGCACAGTAAAACGGATGCCTAACAAATATACGCAAAATGCTAAACCTCGCTTTTCGTGTTTAACTAGAAAATCTGCTATTTAATTGGCGATTTGGACGCAATTAACGATGTTGCAATAACAAAACATTGGGCAGAGAGAACACCTAAACTGATGAAAACTAACAGGTTCCGTTTCGAAGCGTTGATTAGTTCAGATGGGCGCAGGAATCAATATAAATGCTGCTTGTGTTTGTAAAAAATGAACAGATTTGGATGGTTACCAAGCGTTAAACCATTTGGGAAAGCACGGCATTAATGGTTTTGCATGTCAAGCACAGAGGTGATGTCACCGCTAGCTTCAAAAATATTTTGACTGTTAAAAAACTTTAAAATCCTCAAATATTAGTCATTCGCCTTGTTTGAAATTTATCTGATCCATATCGCTTCAGAAATTGAAGTTTTTAAGCCCATATGTCTAAAATGAAGACCAGAAATTAAGCAAAATTTGAATGAGGCCAATTGTGGATCATTCACAAATACCAAGGTGAACTCATCGCATAGCGAGTGCAAAATGATCCTTCAAATGTAACTTCGTTGTGTTAGCTATCATTTTAAAAGTACAGTTACATAAAGATAAAGTTTGGAAAACATCAGCTCAAACAGTAACCTAGCGCAAAAAGCGATAAGACATGGAGCGCACCAGCTTTATTAGTTGAACTGCCATTCTAAAAGCACATCCGTTCTTCATGTGGAGGAGCAAGGTCGATTTCACTTCGTCACAACATTAAGCTGGTAGACCTAATAATTTTTAGAAAAAAACAACGATTAAACACCAGCATTTTCTAAGTATTATGAACCCCTGACTATATTCCTTGCTTACTTAATTGCCTTTCATCGGTTTTTACAGAATGTAATCACAATATCAAAAGTTGTGTGTCTGAATGCCTGATAATAATCTTTATGTATTTACTTTATTTCCAAGCAATGCACCATAACAACAAACAAAAATCTGAACAACAGGACAATTTCAGTTTATATATGAAAGATACAACAGTAGAAGGTTCTAAGACCCTGACGAGATTATTTGCCCTTGATTACTCGAGGGAATAATCTGCAAATGTAGTACTGTACAAATGTTCCACACTTCGCAGCGTCGCCGGGTAGGATTTTGCCGGTTGGTTTTGTTGCGAAGGAGCGTTTGCTCCAATGAGCTTTACATTTAGGAAACGTTTTGCAACCACTCTTGTACATGGCAAACGGGGTCAACTGCCCTACCAATACAAGCAACGTTGTACACTTTTGAACCCAATGCGAGCGATGTTACGAATATCGAAAAATGTTGTAAACTGTTCATGTGAGCGATGTTGCCAACCAACTTCAAAAGCTGCGACAGGTATTAGCAATGTTGCAAACATTGGAAAAAACATTGCTCATACCAACTGCACTCCCTGACAGAAAAAAAAACGTTTGCACAAGAAAGGACAGTCACTTTCACGGATAACGTCAATGGGCATAGTGTGTCGCACCAGTTGGAAAAACCAGTGGTTCGTCAGTGTTTCTCAACCGATGTGCAGTTGCGCAGTTTTCGAGTGGACCCCATAAGAATAAATCGCTACTTTAGGATAATGTGCGTTTGTTTCGCGTAAAAAAAGAGTAGCCTCTGCTAAAAAGATGGTAGGGAACGCAACTATCACAAAAGTTACTTGGGTCACGTAAGGAAAAAGATTGAGAAACACTGGTCTTGGTCAGACCTTAGTGGATAATGAAAAAAAAGTCGATGCCTTGCACCGGTTACACGCGTGCTCTTACCTCCGCAGATTCAATTCCACTGATTTGCTTGCCTTTGCTATTTTGGAGAAGCAATAATCCAAGCAAGTGCTTCTTAGCGCATGTCCGCCGTAATCCACAACAGATAAGCGTTTTATTTCCAAGAAAAATGACAATGAAATGTTTAAACTACAATTTGCCTATATTTCTTATACAAAAGAACAGTACGGTTAGGAAGTGCTGTTATCAGCGATGACATCGAAATTTACTCCACTTTGCTTTTCAAATGAACAACATGTTTGGCCGAAAAACAGCAGTACCTCTAGATTTTGATCAAAAACAATTTGGCCAACCTCTTGCTGAGCAGGTATGTTGCGTCATTAATGTTAACTACCAGTAAGCAGTATTTAAGCCAAGCCACGTTTGCGGCAGGCAACTTGATCAAGATTTGTGTAAAACACTCCGTATACCCACAAGTTTAACAACAATGCTGTAAGTTTAACCACTAATTCTTAATAAATGGCATTTCAAATCTACCCATTAGACCTGCAGCACTTCTAAACATCTTTCTGATGGTCTTTATGTTCACGAAGTCCAACATTAGCTATAGAATAGAAAATTGGATATGCAAATTAAAAAATTTCGCCTGTACAGCAAACCGTATGAAACGACACTGTTGACAACACAAACTGAGAAGCGAATTGGCAGTATACTGAAATTAGTCAAAGATGTATCCAGATGTGGAACAATTGAATATAATGCCAATGTTAGCAAGGCTACAGTCGAAAGTCACTCGTACAAAAAGGTTCTGCTACAGGCAGAATGCGAAAGCGCTGCCTCTTTAACCTTCTTGGGATACAAGTGATCTGCGCCGCGCCGTCAGTACGTCTTCTCTCGAGCTTGCTTGTGGGGACGTTTTGCAAAACGGTAAACGACGCCCAGCTTGCCAAGAGGCGTTCATCTCATTTACAAACGTGGATTACAATCTTGTTAAAATGCGTAGCGTAATACGGGACTAGTGGCTGCCATCAGCACATTCATAGGACTATGTCGTCAAGTACCGAACCAGGAAGGTTTCCTGCTTACCGTGCACTGATGGACCTCCCAGCGCGGGATTACAAACACATCGTCAGAAACGAGATGAAAAATAGCAAAACTGAGCTATAGCACTATGACGTCTGAATGAGTTCATGACACCGATATCGGCGTGTTTATTTGCCGTCAGACCAGATCCCACGTTATAGCGCCATGCACGACAGAACTAAGACAGAAGTCGACGGCTGGTAATCAGCTTGATGAGGTGTCAATCATGATCAAGCGCTCACTATGCGCGTTCGCGCAGGCTGTGGCAGCAAAAATGAGCGCATTAGCTTTGGATTTGATCATTTGTTTGTAGCCTACTTCTGCTCGGTCTATTAGCTCCTGTGAACAGAACAATTGCCAACAAGTTACTGGAAGCAGAGAAGGTACCGTACCAATTAATCTTGATTGGCTGACAGACAAAAATCGACTGTTATTTTACTCTTGAACTAGTATGATTGTTTATGATTGCAGGTGAGCTCACTGTCGACGTCATTACGTAGAAATTTTCTTTGTTTCAAGGAAAAATGATTCATTCATGAAAACGGTTACAACTATTTGCCAATGGCTTGGTTCGTATTTGAAAAATTTTTTTCTCTTGAAGAGTTTCTCCTACTATACTTCTCCTACTAGAAGTACACGACAATCTTAAAGTAAAATCAATTGTTAGTCTAGTGTTCTTTCGTAATTCTCTATGCGTGCGTTTCAGCAAAACGTTAAAGTACTTGCAGAGTAGTAACGGTTTGGATCAACGAGGTCAGCTTCCTTACGATAGCACCCGATTCTAATGCTTTGTTTGAGAAAAATGAACTTTTTGACCATTACAGCGTTTAAGATGTCATTGGTTGAAGTTTTAAAGAGGTTAATTTGTGACAAAAACACTTAAAATTTTGAGCCAAACCGTAATATCCCTTTGCGTAAGTCGGCATGTAGGATTGTTTTGATATGCTAGGTTGTGGCACAAACTCCAGTGTTTTGCTTCTGCTCAGAACTACAATTTTTAGAAATTCAGTAAAAATTTGCTCTGCGCGGCAACTCCCCAGTGGAAGACGTCATCATCCCGAACCTTTCTCACACGTGGGCTTGAAATCTGAAACCTGTCAGCAAATCGATGTCAGCAACGCTGTCATGTCAGCAATTAAAAACAAAACGTCGAACATGCTTTGCAAAATTTTTGGTTCGACGTCACAACAAAACTGTTATTATTAGGGCAACCACTTTTTTGAACTAAAAACTTTAAATTTTGACTTTATAGTGTACTAATTTTGACTTCATTTTAACCAATAAATTCCCTGCGTTTGCAAGTGAAACGCGGATACAAAGCTGAAATTAGAAATCAAACCGATAGGTTAAAAATCTTTTTTTCTGTTGAAACAAAAATCAAAAGCATGAAAGACCAGCGAAGCTAGAGGCAACAAACCGTAGACGAAAATCAATCCAAACGCACAAGAGAAATATCCAGTGTTAGCAAATGTCCTGAGGTCACTGACATTTTACCTTGTTATACAGGGTGTTTCACAATTGTTGAAACAAAGCGATTGGGCACAAATCCAGGATTTTTAATGATACCACAATGATGATTACATTTATTG
>JGI24159J19872_10000028_pt1 | contig 64051 bp, 40 predicted proteins | sample Ectturendosymbi4_FD_19872 | JGI IMG/M metagenome (IMG submission 19872) | reverse complement strand
AGATTGCGATCAGCAGTGCTGCCATTTTAGCTGATATGCTGCAAAATCTAGCAGGATTTTCTCACTGTTAGCTGTAAAATTTTGAATGTAGCAGTTGGCTGTTTTTCTAGCAGGGTTTTGCCAACTGTTTTGTTGGTTCAACACGTAACAAAGTCCTGACCAAAAACCTGTTTCAACACTTTTTCATGATGAAAANTTTTACACCTTCTTCACCAAAATTAACTTCTCTTCTTTATGACGCTTTAAGTAACAGTAGCATCAGGACAAAGCACAACCAGCTGCCTGCAGTTATTTAGAATTTTTGCTATGATGCAAAGAAGCTGCTTCAAGCAGATAATCGCATCATAATAACAAGTAATTAGATGGCTTGGTGAAGCCTAAATGATTTGCTTGTGTGCTTAGTGAGCGCGTTGGGTTAAAGACAACATTGGTGAATATGTTTTTATCCCACGGCACGATATTTCCAAGTGCTTCAGTCACACTAGTGAGTAGTAACATCTGGTAAAAAAATTCCTGGCAAACCAAAGCTGCCAAAAGTTTCGACATATATGATTGCAAGATTCAAAACTTAAGTTGGCTCGGTGCTTATAGTCCTACTGCCTATCCTGCTGATTCAAGAAAAGTCTTTTGCGAAGTTTGCTGTAATGCAATCATAGAGAAACAATGGTGAGCTTAAAAGGCATAACTGGTAGCAAAAGCACTCAGATAAGAATAAAGAAGTTTTTGCATGCTCACGAATATAGCAGAAAGTTTTATGTTGCAAAGACCAGACTTAGAAAGTTGTAGAGCTGAAGCTATGTTCAGATTGTTTATTGCTGAGCATTGTTCTACTGTATAAAAACATGCAACCATTTGAAAGAAATCATCAAGAACTGTGTGTCAAACAAAAAAAAACGAAGTAATCTGCAGTTACGTTGCTCAAAATGTTGACTGAAAGAAAATTGTCGGCCGAAAAGTGTGTTGGCCAAGATTGGCATTTTCAACCCATGCTTATTGAGAGCGAGTGCAAAACAAAAAATTAAATAGTATAACTTTATAGGTTTCTTTTAATCATGTTCAAATAACAGATTTTAAACAGAATTTCAGTGCTTTTAGCTGAAAATCTGTGACAAAACTTTTAGCAAATTCTAGCAGTTTTTGTAACATCATTAAGCAGATTTAGGTCACAACCATCTGGCTACACTGGCGGTCAGCACGATACACTCAAGACTGTCATGTCACGATACAGACTAGAGAAAGCATGCAGAGAAAGCTATAGTAACACGGTTGCCTTACCCACACACTTTATGATTTAGCAGCTGTTGAGATTTTTTTTAAACTTAGGGGGCTCCGCGCTCTCGAAATGCTACAGGCCCCGCGCTACATTAATCCGGCACTGCCTGCATGAGATAAGGGAGCTGTGTTGATGCAGCATTGCAGTTAACGGTTGTATGGGGCGCAAATATAGGTTCAAGAAACTGTAAGTCAGAAATTTTTATTTTTGCCAAGCAATTCTGCGCCCCCATCAAAGTGGCGCCAATGGCACGAACCATGCCTGCCATCCCATGGGTACGCCACTGGGTGTAAATGTTTACGGATAACGATAGATGAAAATTTGAGTGAAATGCATGCGTTGAAGACCTGCAGGTAAGGTTCAAATGTGATACTGAGTAGAGTGTTTTGTCTCATTCTACTCAAACCTGACGTTTCCGCAAGCTTTATCTTTTTATTTATAGAAGTGTTTGGCTCGTGGTCCATACCACAGGGTTAGTAAAAGAACACAAGAATACGGAAGTCCTGAGACGTTGGACATCACAGGGTATAGGTGTTAGTTGCTACGCTGTTGTTGTCGAGTAAATGGACAAGTAAGTGCAGGAAAGGCTGGTTGCTTGGGAGACAATTAGACATAAAAACAAGCCATTAACATAAGCACAAATTGACACAACCACAAACCATTTTGTAACTACGCAGTACCTAAGCAAAATGTCTGTGACATGGTCTGGTTACTCGAGATGCTGTATCTGAACGAATTGCGAATGCTTCGAAATGAGTCACAAAAGGGGGGTTTTGTCCGGTGATTCCCGTTGTGAGCAATATGCCACGCCAAAAATCGCAAAAATTCTGAGACGCTGAGCCACAGCACAAACCGTTTCTAATCCGAAACAGGAAAGTGGATCATTTCGTAGTGAATTCCGCGAAAGAATGATGACACGCATAAACCTTTAATATAAACATGATTCCTTTCAAAGATGGCGTTCCACAATGGTGCCGATGTTGTTTGTGAACGCAATGTATGCTTTATTTGTTTTCTCAACTCAGACTCAAGCTCAGTATCGCATGAGTTAGTAATTGTGCAAACAATACGAAAAACATTTCCGTGTTAAGCAGCACAGACCAAGCTTGTGCATGAGCAGATCACACATACGCAATTCTGGATGAAAATACACACTCGAAAAAATTCGCCACCGATTACAGAAATCTCTCCTCAGCATACAGATGCTTTTATGAGTAAAATCTAAAAGTTGTAAAAATCACTAAATAATTGAATTGAACGATTCAAGTAGCTGTAGGTACGTTTAGGGTTAGGCATTGCAGCTGCTTGGAATTAAGACATAAAGTGTTTCCACGAAATGTCTCAGCTGTTGCTGACTAATACTCACAGTGGTTGGAATGTAATAGAGGTTTTCCTATATATGACGTGATACACGTGGAACTTCCCAAATTAAAATTATTTATGCCAAGTAGGCCTACACCTGATGGAAAGTTGAAACTTTACAAGAAATAAGATAGGATACTATTTTCGTCTGCAAGATGCTAGCGTTAAATTGAAGCAATAAAATGAGGTAATTCGTAGAAGAGAGTAGAATATCTTACCACAGGGATGGGGAACCTGCGACCCACGGGCCAAATGCGGCCCGCGTTAACATTTGATATGGCCCTCATCACAATTTTTGTTAACCAATTTAGAGTACCAATCGCGTCAAAACGAAACTCCATGACAAGCAGATTCTTTAAAGGTGGTAGACTATGTCATAATAAGCCTCTATCCCTCGTAGGAAGATAAAGGTAGAATTTTAGGATAACATCATTTGTTATTTGCAACTCGCCAGCGACAATCCACAACTTATGCGGCCCGTGATAGTAAATAGGTTACCCACCCCTGTCTTAGAAGATAATGTCAGAATACAGGAGCACGCGCGAAAAATAATCTACCTGTTTGCTTCAGCTGGTTTGACAACAGCCTAATCGCATGAAGCACAGCTGCGGATGAAACCGGCAAGCTACTGTATGCTTTTCCTCGATATCACATTGCGCTGAGTGCTGCTTAAGTAGATTAAAGCAACCTTTCATTAGAACTGATTTTCTAGTGGACTTTTCTACAGGTGGTGGAAAACTGCCACGAAATAATAGAGTGTTGGTTTAGCCCAGGGGTCTCCAAACTTTTTTGTCCGAGGGCCACATATGCTATTACATGATAGTTCGAGGGACGGACTTTTTACGTAATGTCATTTCGGGAAAGGTTGCATTCCACCAAATCAACAAATTTTTCGTTAATGTATTATTTTTTCATCCTTGACAAAATGGCTTCGCAGGCCGGATGAAATGGCTTCGCGGGCCGCATTTGGCCCGCGGGCCGTAGTTTGGAGACCCCTGGTTTAGCCAATTAACGCTATTTACTCAAAAGTTTCATTTAGCTACGTTATCCAACGTTTAGAAGCAAACAAACGTTTTCTCACAATTACAACTATAAAATTATGTTGGCAAGTACTAGTTCAGCACTATAAATCAAGAGCTGACGTCTACCCAGAACACCATTTTCTGGAGCAACTGAAAAGTATTGAACATTTTATTTATACGGTAATAAAGACACCCAAACATTTCCCTGATCCAACCTTTTTTGTTTTCATACAATTTTGTTATATCCTGCAAACAATTTTAACATACCTTTTGCTGCGAGCTGTCGACTGCATTGTGGTAATCCTTAATAATATGTTTGTTGCTGGGCTGCTACAGTGTGCCGATGTTTACTTGGCAACATCTCAATATCCGCGACGTGACTGAATTAAGCCGTTTAATCAGGCGTCAGCCTTAGTACCAATCAGGCCCGCAACCAGAGGGGGGCAACCTAGCAATTGTCGCACCCCGAAATTACCAAAAAATCATGTTTTGTTGTTAGGTACAACATCAACTTACCATCATTTTGCCCCCCTACCGAAAATATCAGGTCAGGTTGTGGTTGAGGCCCTGGTGCCAGTTGTTAAAGAAATAAATAATAATAATAATAATAACCATGTACATGCATGTTTTACAGCGCGACATGTATCGCCAAGTGTCATGTTTTAAGGAGTGTTGTCAGCAAACCAGTAATCCGCATCGTTAATTTCTGATTCAGCAGCGTTTCGTTGTTCTTATTTTGAACAGAGCTAAAACATTGATTGCAGATTCGTAACATTTGCCTTCAGCTATGAGCAGTAGTTCTCAACCGCGGTCCCGAGAGCCGCGTGCGGCTCCAAAGCACCCTTTGTGCGGCCCTCAGCAGTCTTTCAACAAAACCTCAAATATTTCGTGTAACAGACTTCTTTCTGCAATTAACCAAAACATGCCAGTTGACTTGTGTTAAAAATTTTAGTGCGATTCTCTAACAAAATCGTAGGTCTGGATTTGCCTCCCTTCAGCGAAAAGTTTGAGAACTACTGGCTAAGAGCGTCAAATATCTGCAGTGCACCTTCGGTTCTGTTTCCATTAATTTGCTCATTTGCAAAGCCAAACGTTGAAACATCTTCAGCAAACGTTGAAACATCTTCAAATATCAAACATCTGGAAATTTACTGCTGAAAGATTTTGTATTGCGGCCCCTTCACCTCACAGCAAACAACAGGTGTTGCCGACACCACAACAACCATGACTAATAGCCAAGTTTTCAACACCACACGAATATATGGTCAGGTGAACAATCGATTCCGCAACACTGCAAAATATACAAAAAAAAACAAACAAAATAGCGAAAATCACATTCAAGGATTTTTTAACTTCTTCGACGCCCCTGCAAAAAATTAATGACATTGAAGTGTTTTCATCTTGCACACGTTTTCGAATTTGAAATAATAATCTAAACGTCGTCAAAGACATAATTACTGCTACTTAATTTTTTCAAGAAAAATAATACAAAATTGAACAAATACATTTTTAACCCAAACACGCCATCATTTTTAAGCGGAGACCGTGTTTTACTTATGAAATACCAGCACCCGAAACTTTTAAAAATTCGATTTTTCAGTATATCGCAATCTAAAATTGAAGCAGTTCTTGTTCAGTAAAAAAATTCAATTTAGCTTTCAAAAGATAAGCTGTTCCAAGGTGTGTAATAAGGACAATGAATAATTGCATCATTTTCGCTTGCACAAACATCAGGCTTATAATCAAACGTTACAGCAAAGATCAAAGAAATTTTAACTGTCAAAAGCACGGCCATGTTCCAAAAGGTAATTGCTGCAAATTTATTGTTGTAGTCCTCATTAACAAGGAAGTTTGTGAAAAAGTATGTTTCAACTTCACTACGCCTGTGCAGATGGAAGTGATGGAACTAAATAACAAAGTCAATATTTGATTAATGTAAATCAACTGAGGCCTCCAACTTGGCTTAAATGCGTAATGTTTTACTTTTAGGCTTGTTTTAAAACTCCTAAGTTGCTCGAAAGATTCCAAGGAATATTGAATCATTCGAGCAGAGCAATGAAAAGTGATCCCATTTCTCTGACGTTGTTGCTGTCAACAACATTAATATTTTCGGCAAAAATGGACATATGCGTTTGGTGGAGTATTTCAAGAAACCTATTCTCAGTGCGTGCGCTTGAGAAACTCACGCAGTTACTTTTCTGCATTTACAAAAGCAACTTGACCATGGATTGCAGGATAAATCTAAGTAAAGTTTTGGAACGGATATATATATTTGACTTCTGTACAGAAAGTAAATACTACACTTTGTGTAATAACTACCGTATAGGAAAACTCTTAAACCATTTGATTGAAGACAAAGAATACTGTAGGTCTTGAAGGAGCATTGGCAGGAACAAAATTTTAGAGGGGCAGTTTTCAAAGTCACGTTGAGGTCACTATTTTTTGAGGTTTCACTGATAAGTTTCCTAAATGCTTACAGCAGTCAGCTTTTCAAAAACCGGAAAGCGACAAAACGCAAGCAAACAAATTTTTATTTTAACTACGGGTACTACTGCTATTTACTGTAGTGCGTAACCTTTTCGGGAAAAAATGGTTTTGGTCTTAATACTTTTNTCAATATTTGTTCTCAAGAATATTTGTCACATCTTCCTTCCTGTCAATTCTCTACAGTTTGCACAATTATTGCATTACTTTTGATTCGGTTTGCCCTTAAGTTTGTATAGATGGAATCTATAGTGCGAACTGTGAGCCATTTGTTCATTTGCTTTATTGGTTTCTTCTAAAAAGCTCTGAACCTCAAATTGAGCACTGATCGCTCTTTTCTTTAGTTTGAAACTGTATTTCCTTATCTTTTTCTCGAAATGATTGCCCTATTGGTCATTTCCAAGACCAGTTCATTTTCATCTAAACAAACATAGCAAACAAAGCAATAGAATAAGCCATACGCAAGATTATCTACAACACTGCACGCATCGACTGGGAAACACTTCACAATTCGATAAACAAGCAAAATGACTTTATTATTTGAGTGGCTGTGTGGCAAATGTTGAAATACATGGTTTGAAAGATTTGGAAATCCAGCTTAGACAATATAGCAAGACATGAAACACGCAACAAAACATATGCGCAACATGCACATGAACATGTGTCAAAAATATGTTTTCTGATGCGACTTTCCCGAAAGCAAACACCCGGTAAAGACATGAGAAGCGAATCTTAGTAACATTTCAGCGGCAAAATAATGACTTTCTCGCACAAACACAATCCTAATTGGACAGTATTTTTGTAATTCTTTCAGCAATGGGCGCTTGCCGTTTTCAGTGTTCCACGCCGACAATAATTATGCAATTTATGATGCACAGCGCCAGGACCGATCTTAAGCCGATTGCAGCCGATGCAGTTGCATTGGGCCCCGCGCCATGGTAGTTGGGAAGGTTGTTCATTTTTGCCAGATACTCCATGCGCACGAGAAATGTAGAAACGGCTTATAAATCTCATCCTTGACAAACAACTACATCGTTTGAACGAATGATGAATTCCCTCTAATTATATCGAACGTTATCAAACATGCTCAATTCTCATGTTAGGCGTTATATCGGCGCTCCACCATCTTCCACCTTCTGTGGATCGCGTTTGATTGTTACTGATGGAAGTTAAGGCTGTAGTTGACCTCAGCGGCGTAGACAGACCAAAATATTTGGGGGGGAAATATGTTTAACATTAGGCGAGCAACAGTATTTGTATTTGTGACGCCACTTCTCAAAGCACAAAGTGACAAGATATGCTAAAAATTGGGGGTTCATGGCCCCTGCCCACCCCCCTGGCTACGCCTATGGTTGACTTGCAGCTATTGCAAGCAAGGTGTTGTTTAGTGATTCAACTCGCAACGAACAGGTCAAGATGAGTGTCTGTCGTATTAACTTTGATGGCAGTTCTGCCAACGTAACTTTGTCCAGTTCTCGAAAGATCTTTCTGGTTTGGAAATTTTCATTTGGTTGCGAGTCATCTGCATGTTGACATAGACTTGCAGTTTTGTTTGATGGCAGATTTTAACATATAGTATAGATTACATACTTTAATATTTTGTCAAAGCAAAATTAACTTCATGACCTAGAAACAAATGACAAAAGATGAGAATTTGAACCCGTGGAAGCCAAAAATCTCATGCAAACCAGCGCATTATTGTGTATCCATTTTTTTGTCCACAAAGTTGTTTCGCGTTATTTGTCGGTCGTGCAAGTACTTTTATCAATCGCCTCCGCACCAAACTTTCATTGTGTTTTCCTATTTGCGTGGGTAAATTGGTAGAAAAACCATTACTTCGAAGTCCAGGCTCATAAACGTAAAGGCACTAAACAGCCCTGAAGCTTAACTAGGCAAAGCAAAAAATGTGAATATTATCCAACACACTCGTTCCTGTTTATCACTGTATTGGGCGGCTATATGCTTCCATTTCACCAATCACCCATGCGCATTATATATTGCGTTTCGTAAGTTGTTTTCACATCTGTAATGTGGTAATTGTACAATCTTTGTACATTACATTTCTAATTCACAGTGAACAGTTCGCACTGGTATCCAAGTCCATGCATTATGAGCAACTACATAATTGGGCTTGTGGGAAACTTTGGACGGATTGCTCGCCGGTTCTTTTTGTGCATTGCGTCATAAAGCGGATAGTTGATCGTGCGTCCAGACGTTACCTTCATACAAGAACGTGTCTGTGCTTATGGTTACCAAAAGCGAGAAAGGTAATCAGTTAATGTTAATAGTTTACTCCAAGTCGGTCGTTCTTCGAAAGAAAGTGCCGTGCCGTTCAACAATAGTCAAGTAATTTTGCATTGTAAGTTCAATTCTCTTGTCAGCTCGGTTTGATTGACGTAACTTTGCACTTGCGCTCGCCACTGAGATCTTCATTGCAGAGCTTCTATTTACAACTTTCGGCTTGATTGTGAATGGAAGCGGTACACTGTCTTATGTCCAATACAGCCGCATGCTATGAATCATAAATATGAAGATCACTACGGGACACATAAGCTATGACCAATGACCCCACCCCATCCAAATAAAAGAATCTGTTGTGTTATCGTGTACATAGCATGCAGATTAACTTCAATAATCTCCCGTTTTTTTGGCTATTTATACAGTTATTTTGCTAAAACATCAAAAACAGTCGAAGCACGGTTGACTGAGCATGATGACGTCATAACACCGTTCCTAGAGCTTGCTTGGGTCCCGCACTTGCTAGGGCCGGCCCTGTACAGCGTGTAAAGTCTTAAACCTGCTTGAGACTGCAGTAGTTGGCAGCTTGCTGCACAAATCCGGTCGATCGCCATTTCCACGGTGTTTGGACCTCGGCACTTTGATTGGGGACCAGAAAATCTAATCTTCAGTGGATTTATGAGAACACCAGGTCTCCCGTATTTTTCTGCTGCAAGTTCTCCCCTCAAGAAGCACCTTATGATCTACTGGCTTCTTTAGCCTAGATGTCTTTGCAGTGGTGTTAGCATTTTTACTGGAAACATCAACTGGCCCCTCCATTTCTGCTTTAAAATTAACTTATTTTTGTATCACTTACGTATTTTTCACTGATTAGATGTGTCATTCGAACGCTTTGACCAATTCGACCGCTCCCCAATGTTGATTGCCAGATATTTAAATCATCCCCAATGGACATGTTCCGTAGCTGCAAAACAACTACGTCACTTCCGCTGCGCACAGAACCAGCTAATTTAAGTCCTTGTTTTTCTTGTATCTCGAATGCGAACCACATCTAGCTGGCTGTGGCAAACCGTTGAAAAGATCTTTGCCTCGCTTTCCGAAACATTTTAGTTATTTAGTTACTTTACGTCTGAGAGACTACTGCGTTCTTAGAAACATGCATTTCAACGAACAAATACAAAGGGTTCAATTTCTCATTCGCAGTCCTACTGATTTGTTACGTTACAGTTTAGCAGTTAATGAATTATAGGAAGATACTGGATAAGAAGAAAACGAGTTGAAATTTTGCAACACCGAAAACAAACTTGTTGAACCACGTGGAAAAGTGCCCGCCAGTAGTAATTTGGCATACTTAAAAATTTTTAATGTATCGCTCAGTGCTTTCGGTGGTGACATGAGAAAGCTGTCAGTAGACAACAACATTCGGACCCAGAAGACCTACAGGCCATGAAAATTACCATATTCCAGCCAGCAGGCATTTCGTTAAATTTAGATTGAACTGCCATACAGATGCAGCTGCCTTTCTTTTGAAAGTTGTAGAGTAAAAGTGTAGTTCTGCATTACCCCACTGAATAGAATCTTGACTGCGATTTCCGAGCTGTAATCAGATTTTCTTTCGCCGAAAACGTCTAAGGCGCACTCACGAATATTAGGTAAAGCTCATAAATCCAAGTGCAATTGTTTTACTTTACAAACAAAAACGCAGTCAATTAGGACGCGAAGAGTTTTCACTCAAGTATGTCGCAATGTTGTACAACAGCCAGAAACAAAGTGCGCTCAACTTCAATTTGTGCGAGATGCCAATTTACCTTGTGCGGAGGCAGTCTTCGCGCATGGGAAGCATGGAGGCATTCGCCACCAGCTGGCCTCTTTTCGGTGGACCTGTCAATCAAACGCTCGTTAGTGTCAGCTTTGGTGCACTTCTTGCTATGGTGACTGCTTTTGTCGTCCAGCGAGTGCATAGTTACTAAATCCTGCCTCGTTCGCTGCGACGACAATGCTAGAATGCACTTACAAGCACAGCTCAAATCACACTTTGCGCAGGCACGGAAAATCAGGCACTTAACCCGATAAAAAAGTCTATTCGATTCGGGAATACATGGGACTTATGAGAGATGCTGAGGCATACCTCAGAACTAACCGTGCAAAAAAACACTGTGTGCGCAAGAACAGATGGTAAACACCAAATTTCTCTAAGTCTAACATTCTTTGCTTAGTTTGAAATGTGTTACACCGTTTTGTGGTGCCCAAGTCATGTCGCTTGACTGTGACTCCTTCTACAACAGTATGCAAACTTTGCCGAGCAAAGTTTACGCGTTTCAACACCTTTGCTTTCAAAATTTCGGAAAGCTACGACGGAAATCATCTCAACCTCTTGCTTAAATATGAGAAAGTACCGCTATTTATCTGGAAAAAAGAGTTAAATATTCCGTTTGATAAAGACACATGTTTATCTTGGCTGAAATAGCTTCAGCATAATTAAAGTTGATTGTTTGCTGTTAAACTTTTGTTCCCACGACTATTCTCACCAAATCAAATTTGGACAAACCGGCCCGCGGAGTCATCCCTTCAATCCAAACCTTTCCTTTACCGGCTTTTCTCTGATATAATAGAATGTCAGTGCAATATACCCTAGACCACCCGCGGAGCAAAAAGGCCAAAAGGAAACTTGGAAAGAGCCATTTCAAACAGAAATCGGATTTTTTCAGCAGCATGCGACTAAAAGCTACTCTAAAGTCATTTACCCAAGTAGCACGTCCTGTACAGTGCCCTCTCGAACAGGATTAGGGTTCGTTTCCCACGCAAAGTACGATATCCAGCTGGTGAACTACAGCACGGAAAGCATTCCCCCTTCTGATGAAATTCCTCTGTAATAATAACCTTGCTTTGTGGGAAACCACGTTTGACATATTTAGTTTATTGGACAGACTGAGGTATCCTCAAGGCATGGTGTTCTCAAACTGATTCAAATATGTTATTGCTAGAATAGCAACACGTTGAAAGTTATGTAATTATTTAATAGGCCATACGTGTTCTTTAAGTATGTAAACGAAAATTGCATTGTATGTATAGAAAGAAAGGCGTCCAGTAGAGTCGATTACAATAAGTTAAACAGACCTGAAGTCGTACTCTCGCAATCGATTGTAAACAAGCGTTAGAACCCCGTTTTAATTCTAATCATGGGTCTTCTGCAAAAACTCTTTCGACAGGTTTTGCAGAATGTCCTGAAGTTTTTCTTCTTCCAATGTTTGTATAAATGCTGATGTTTGCCTTGAAAAGCTTGCTGAAGACCCACAAAAAGCGTATTTGTAAAAGATACACACCGACAATCGATTGCGTCTAAATCTTTAGACACATTAACATTGCATTGAAATATGCGAGATGAAGAATTTAAAGTGTGTGATTTATAAATGGTATTTGGGGCCTTGTCAAATATATTCGGAACAATCGCCTTTCACAGACTACCATGTGTAGGCACCAAAGGAATAACAAAATGTGATAACCTTCAACGGCAACACAGGCGCCATTCCATTTGCATAATATCTAACGACAATTTATCGGTATTTTCCCACAACAGAGACGAGAACGAATGTTATGTAATTGCTGCTGAGCACACTTGAACGAAATACTTCTTAAAAACGGGGAAGTTTTCAAAATAAGTTATAAGTTTATTTTTGCTTTCTGGAGTGTGATTGGGCAAACAGAAATAAAAGTACCAGTAGCTACGTCGAAGAGAAGGTTCTTTCGGAGGTGAGGATTGCTGCTTCCACAGGGGTTGCATACAAACGCACCAACCCGTTTCATTCAGACCTTTTTTAAGGGATCAGAACTCAAATGGAAACATAAGAGAAGGCATGTGAACTACAATGAATAATTATAATATGTCGCAATCTCGGTCAGCTGAGCAGTTACAACCATGAAAAAAGATAAACATCCAATTTTGAGATGTATATCAGGGCAAATGCAAACACGTAATAAAAATAAAGCGGAAGTTTGTGAAGAAAATGTAGCGTATCGCGTAAGTGGTTAGGTATTCATCTTACCATAACAAACATATTTTCAAACCCGTAAGCTTTTGAAATAGGCAATATTTAAGACAAAATCGCTGGATACATGTGTAGTGGTGGATAGGATCTACCATTGGAGCGTTATACAGCCCACCCTAGGGAAAAAAACAGCACGCGAAATATTTCGCCGCAAAGTTTCTGCCAGTCACCTGTGATTTATTCTGTAACATCACGTGTTGCGACGCAACAATCTAAAAACACACAGTTTGGAGTTGATCGTCGGCTATCACTCGGAAATTTATGTTTCGCCACTTACCCACCACATTTTACTTTGCTTTTTTTAAGTTTGTTGCTTCTCTCTGGCCGCGTGCTTTTGCTTTAATGACGAGGGGCTTCCGACAAAATTTGGTCCCTTTTCGATTCGGCACAATCTGCAATTGCATAAGATAGCAGGGGCTTTTTCCAGAACGACTGCTCATACTTCGTTTACAAAATTGGTAAAAACGCAAATAAACCAATGAGTATATGAATGTTCTTGAGATGAATGGTGCTTATAGGCAGTTTACTTACAAGAAAACTACCAGCAGCTTGTGGGCTCAATCATTGCTTAAAAGGAAAACTTTGTTTAAAAAATGGTGCTGTTATAAATGTGTGAACTTATGACAGAGGAAAAGATCTAATGGTATCTTAGCCTCGTCGGCAAGTGAGGCCTGCGTGATTGATCTTTGTCAAATAAACCACCATATACGTCCAATGCTGTAATGTATCCACTGTTCATTCACTGCGTAGCAGTTGAACGCGATAACTTGGCCAATGTCCAAGTAATAAAGAACGTGGCCCGAATACGAAATTTAACTGAATTTCACCAAAAACGTTGCTACCACGCTTACCAAATCGTGACCCGCTTAAATGCGCATATCGTTGCATGAAAAAGTCACGTCAACAGGAAGATCGCAATGTCAGTGAAGGCAGTAAATGACAGGACTTTTGGACACCACTCAGAGGTTGCCGAAACGGTGACAGTTTGTGGTTCTCACATGTTGACGACAGAAATTCAATGGCCAGACACCGCAGCAAAGTGGTAGTTTTGTCAAAACCACAAGCTAATCGGATTGCGTGACACCAAACTCCCAGAAAAGCCGTGTAAATTTGCCCAGTCGTCGCGATTTCGTCAGTAGAGCTCTCAGACGAGCGATTTTTCATTTTCGCTGTACACGTCGCACGTGCCTCGTTGCTCTTGTATCGAGCTTGTCAGTGGCCAGATCCGAACGCGCGCGCAGCCCGCCTCGCCTTGACTTTTACAAAGTTGTGCCAATCATCTCTGTTGTTGAGATGCTGCTCTGGGGTTAGCAAGAGGTCAACAAAACGGCGAGAGAAAAACTTTTTAAGAGGTTTTTAACCAGAAGGCTGCGAGTGCTCGCACAGTTCAGCATATGGCTTGGGTACAGACCGAAAATTTTGAAGAGCTAAAATATTGAAAAACGGTTTAAGAGTTTTTGTAGCTTGTGCCGTTTTTTTCAGATTTGAAAGTTTGCAAATGTCATTGCCAATGTGATTACTGCATTGTTTCAAACATTTCTTTGCCTAAAGATGTAGATAACTGTCTGTTTATGTTTGTTTGTTAATTAACTCAGATAGTAACGTTTCGACTTCTGCAAAATTATTGAAAGTTCAACAAACCAGAGAGCAAAAAATCAAACACGCAGTTTTAAATAACGGTTTTTATTAAAACCAACAAATTATTGTTTCAGAGTCGACAACTTTTTTGCGTGAATATTTGTGAAAAGCAACCAGGACCAATATAATTTTTATTTGCAAGCTTCAAAACTTTTCAAAAATGCTGAGTAATAGCTTTCAGTGCATTTAAAAATACATCATAACTGTTTTGTGAGAGTGGGCTACTTCATGGCAGCGTTTCATTTTCATCGATTTATGTGCCTTGGGTATCACTTTTTCAAGAGTAACACGCGAGTAAGCACGTCACACTGCGTTTTTCAAGGAAACTACGTTCACAAGGAAGCAGGAAAACTACAAACCTCAACGATAAATTAGCTATCTCCGGAGTATAGCAAGCTCATTCGGTCAATGTAAAAGAACGTCTTTGATCTGAAGCTGGAAATATCGTTTACAAACTTATAGCGCAACTTCTGAAACAGAAGTACAGTACCTTCTTCGTGCACTGACACAAGGTTGGCCATGTCTGCAGTTTGAACAGGAAAGTTCTACTCAGGTTCTCAGTATTCTTGCGCAACTACACCGCATGCAGTTCCGTTTCCAACTGCTGTTGCTTTTCCAGAATTGATGTTCCCAACTATATCACGGACAGCCTGTTAGAGTGCTTTACCTTTACTTAAACTAAGGGTACTCGCCAACGTGATCAAAATGTTTCTGAATCGAAAAGGAACTTTAAAAAGGCTTTATCTCTCAAAAGTATTCTGTTGCTGCTTTGCATGTGACCAGTTCTTGTTTGAGCAAATTACAGTAAACTATACATTTCAAATAGTATGGCGAATAGATCTGCTGGAAAACTTTAGTTTTGTGTGTTCATAGCTGTGTCATTAAGTGTGTGATATTTCGCGAGATCACGTCAGCATAAACGTTGAAGTTTAACTTTTGCAAATTTACCGAAGATAGTTAAAAAGGATCTAAATCAAGCAGGCTGCCCATGATGAACTTGTTGAACAAACAAGGGAGACCTTTCGTTAATAGTTGGAACTGCAGTATCTAGTTGTTTCTGATCAAGCTGTAGGCTCAAGGATCGCAAACATGGTTGCCACCAAATAAGTTGCTTTTCCCCTCTCAGAATATTTCTTCTCTAACCTGGAAAGGTTTGTGTGGTGGGCCTGCTTCTATAATGTAAAGCTTTGCAACGGTGCTGTCGATTTCTCCACTAAACAACTTGTGGTAGGTGCATCGTGGGTGTACAAAAAATACTGATCAATCACCTACTTTGTAGTTATTTTACTTTTTGCTCAATTTCGCAAAACATAACTTATGGTTGTAAGACCACAAAAAAAATTTCGAATTTTTATTGAAACATTGCTAAAATAAAGTCATCATTTTCCTAGAACAAATCAGCCAGTATATTAAAGTATATCCATATGCCGAAACTCGCCGAAGTGAAGGACTTGAATTATGGTTACTTACCTGACTGTTGACGAACGTGGTGCCTCTCAATCCATTTAAAATTAGTATAAGCCGTAACTTAAAAAAAATAGGATAGCATTGAAAATTTTGGAAAACTTAGTCTTCGAAAGTGCTGTGCAGCTAAAATGTATATCAATTCTTAAAAGGAGACTGTAGCATAAGTATTTTTTTAAGTTTAAGGTAAAACTTTACAACTTGAATTTGATGGCATTTCGTTTATAGATTGTTTAGAACACTTTATACTTTTAAAACATTTAAATACATTTGCATTGTTTTTCGTGGACTATAGAATGGGCATCTGCAGTCTGTGGGCAGTGCACACTTTTTAAGAAAATGAATGTTGTTGCTGAAGCAATTAGCAATGCACTTTTGGGGCAGCAGTATGTTCAGAGAATAATAACATGAGCCACAATTTGATGCTCAAGAAATGTTGTAACGCAAGTAATTCCAATTTTTTGTCTGTGCTCTGCACTCGCAACCAGCGTCTATCAAAATATTTTTGAAAAGTATGCTTCTTATGAAGAATACTCTCAAGTTGAAAAAGGGTGTAACTTCAAAGTCTCTTGGATCCCGAGAAGCTGGCATTGATGATAGCGCAATTGTACAGAACAATTTTCTACTCATGTCAGACAGCATAGATCGCAGAGTAAAAGTGGGGTAGCTAAGGCATGTGCATTCATTGCTAGTCCAACGGCAGTTCTTTTTTCTTCAGCTGGGCGTGTTAAAAAATCTTCAACTTTGTGTACCACATGTGATATCTGTACATTTGGCGACAAATCGTACCTAACATTTTAAAGTTTATAAAACAGACGCACTCTGTAGAGTTACAACAACTCAGCATTTGCAAACTGCACAAGCATTTCGCACTTGAAATTGACTTTAGGTTTTCCATCCACGAACTGAGGAAGGCACCTTTACGTGAAATTAGTGAAGCTTTTTTATCAGTGTAAGTTTAGAATATTTAGGCCCGCTTCATAAACAGGAATATAATAAACAAAATATTTACGGTGTTTATTCAGTGTAGCTGTGATTTTTAATCATACATTTTTAATAAAAAAAACTTTTCTAAGGTCATAAGCTTCAAGGATAACGCATTTTGCCCTTCAGAATGAAACTTCAACCTTTCTTACATACAGGGCCATCTGCATAAAAATTGAAAAAGAATTAAGAATTCAAGCAAATGTTTTCATGAAAATATGTTTGTGTCATGACTTACTTTCATTTAATTTGAGGCAAATTTCCAGGGTGTGAACTTCAATCATATCCATAAAGCGTAATTGGGTGTGGGACACACGAAAGCCAGTTTCAGATCACGCGCGTATACTTTTAATCAGTTAAAAGAAATTGTATCTGGAACTGACGAAAACCATTAAAACATGTTACACAAGGCTTATGCAGCGAAGCTGCACACAACACAAAATAATTATTCGGACTGTTCATACACATTTTTCATACAAATCGATTCACTTTTCAACAAATTTTGTGTCGATAATTCTGCAGCCAGGGTTTTTTTAAAGGTTTGACCTTGGTGACCGCGAAGACATTTTAAGAAACCGTAACTATTTTATCCGAATACCGAGATGGTCGTAAAGCGAGGTTTTAGTGTATTTTGGTGGTGGTCGTAATGCGAGTTCCTACTGTATTTTGAGACACCGAAACGGTCTCTCAAAACACCTTAAAAACACTGACTGTAACTATCAGGCCCGTAGCCACGGGGGGGCATTCGGGGGCAGTTTCCTTTCATGTTGTTGTTAACGTGGATTGCGAACAGAAAAAGGGGTCAACAGCGTGTCTGGAAACAGTGGTTTTCAATCTGGGGCTGCCATCCTTGTGTGTTCGTGAGCCTTTTTGAAGGGGCCGCAAGTAGGGATGGGAAAACTCTTGAGTTATGCGCACCAGAAACCAATCTTAACACGCTTATTGCGACTGGACCACGAAAGTCGTGGACTGGGGTCTTTAGGTTATAGTTGGCTGCTATATTGGGCCGCGGTATACAAAAAGACTGCGGAAAACCACTGCTCCCGAGGAAACTCAATAAAGGTCATAATTTCGTTTTTGATATCAATTCGTAAATGCATTATATGTTGTAAAAAGTTGATCATAACTTAATATGTCTTTTTTGTCAAGAACTACTGTAAGTGAGCAGAAGTAGCCCACAACTTTGAAGACTGTTATCCACAACAATGGAGAACAATTTTGAGTTAAAATTTTTCCTTGCACCGAACTCCAAAAAACACTGAAAAATACGATGACGTTTTCAACGCAAATCTTTAAATGTAAATCAAAAGGATATGTCTCAGTAGATGACACATACAAATCAAACGAGACTTCCAAACTTGATGTTGCCTATTTTTTAAATTGTTTGTCGGCCCATACTTGACCAGGCCAATGTAAATTCTACAGTCCTGCAGTTTCAAACATTGTTTTTAATGCTGGATTTTCATGTTTTTAAGATTTATCGCCTCTCACTTAATTCCGTATTGCTGAACAGCAGTATTCATTAGACCTATCCGGCTGTGTATTGCCTCTTATTGTACGGTAGACAGCAGGAGCAACTGAACCTCAGGGCTTATTCCTATTTTCAGGAACTAACCTTGATAGCAGAGCCTATAATAGAAGACCCGCCACCTGATTGAAACGCAGAGAACCATTCCAAATATTCTGACAAGCCAGACACAGACCATTGCAAATCAATGTCATGGAACAGAGAGGTTCCCACCGTATGCTGCTTTTTATCATTGGGCAAAAGTGGTTTAGAGTCAAAACGAAGAGTTTGTAGCAGTAACTGGAAAATCTTTTTCTAGCCTGATATCAAGGGTGTGAAACAAGGTATACAGCTTGAGACAGATATTACTGCTTTCAGGTGATCATAATAAGCATGCAGTAAGCCATAGCAGATATTGGAAACCTTAAGTACCAGAAGATCTAAAATCGCCAGGAGGGGCGAACATCGCCCCGACGTTTAGATATCGCCATGATCTTTCAAATAAGTCGTAAGATTTAATGAAAGAACAAAGCAGTCCGAAAATCGGCATTACTTTTGAAGAAACCAGCGGTTTTCATTGATAACTGTTGTTCGAGAAGTTACGTGATGTCCAAGTTGCTGGAAAACATGTTGTTTTTACGCAGCAGACTGTTGACGTCATTTGGCATAAAACGAATTTTGTTCTCCCAATATTTTTAATGGTTACGCCCTTGTAGAACCCACACCTGGGATAACCTATTCCGGGCTCAATAATTACCCAAAACTGAACAATTAAAAAAACGTGTCGAATTTGCTGAAGTGTCTTTTCAGAGATATTTGTGTCTTCCAGAGAATTCTGCAAAATAATAGCATCAGAGTGTATTTATCCATCTTGCAATCTACCTCCTTCTTGCAAAGAGATTTATTGTCGGCTATACGAAAAAATTGTAATTGTTCATAAACAATAGGAAATAATCACTTTGACATAATTTTACTTTTGCAAGTAATAAGCCAAACTGTACATCACATTACATTTTTGTTCTCCTAAAGTTTCGGCTCTCGTGTTGATATGGTAACCGTACAAAATGAAATAGTATTTGATAAAGAGGTTTTGCTGCATAATCAAATTTTGTGGTGCTCTGAAGCGAAGTGACAAAATTGCCTTGGTAGAGCTTTACATCGTTTAACGTAACTGTGCTTTTTCAGCTTGCAACTCACTGATTAGGTTCTTTTCAAAATTCTTTTACAGTATGTCAGTGTACCGTAGTCAGGGCTTGTGCATGCGCGCAGCAAAACCTACTGCAGCAATCGCCGGCATAAGTCGTAAGAAACAAATGTCATGAGGAACCTTTACGGTTGAGACACATTTTGTGAAGGATGCAGAGAGCTGTTGACTTTATACCAGAAGCTATAGCGTTCTTGTCCAAAGTGTTTGACATTGATTTTTAAGCAGCAAATCTGTTTCAAGCGTCGCAGACTGTGTAGTGCAGAGCAAGTCGTAGCCGCAAGAGAACCCAATACTTGTACGTAATTTTTCCCAGTTGTTCACTGCATTTTTACCAACTTCTCATCAATTTTTTACAGCAGTTATCTTCATTACCCCTCCTCGTACAGCAAGAAGTGCGCAGTTACAACGTGACCACGCTGTAAGGTTATTTCCATTGACATTACTCGTCATATTGCCTCATACGACAGCTTTTTGCGCAGGCGGGATGCTCTAAAAATTGAATCACCATCATCCGGATAGTGTGCAATTCGCTAAAAATTGTTTGTGCTTGTAACGTTCCGACATGAAATGGTAAACATGTGAAGGATGAGGTGCCCTATGCGATCCAGTCAAACTGGTATTTTGACAGAGTAGTCTAGGTTCTCACAACCAAAATTGAAGAAGAAACTATGTTTTTGCGTAGAAGATGTGCACCTGTTACTTTAAACTTATACCTTTCTTTTTTTCTGTATATCATACAGTAATTTACATGTTACTAATTGAGCAAAACACAGTGGTGTCTGTACGTTATGTTTTGCTGTCACGTCAGAACCACGACGTTGATGTTTACTGAGAAAAGTAACGCTGAAAGATATCTGTTCAAATCTGTATTTTCAAAAATTAAACATAGGATATTTTGAAAGCGACGACAAGATTTGATTTCATCGTGTTCATGCCAGACAAGGCTAAACNGAAGACCCAGATCACATGAAAATGTTTTCTACTGGGTAGTGTAGTGCAAGCACAAACCTTAAAGGAAACTTTAATTGTGTGGAAGAACAGAGAATAAGACAGGTTGAAAAACTGCGTTCTACGTAAGACCTATTTTTCGTGCAATGCAAATATGTTTCTATAAGTCATGCATATTCAGTGAAATTTTTCATGGCAAAAGTGACGGAGAGTTCACTTAAAATGTTTATTCCTTGGGCTTGTTACAGTTTCTGTGCAAGTTGAGGGTTAGTCTAAGCTCGTTGAAAAAACGTGGTCTGTTGTTAACGGTTGGATGTAAAACTTTTCGCGTTTAGACTTTTCAGCACTTCCAGTGTTGTATGTAAAAATCTTTTTTATTTTCTATTTCAAAGCGCGAACCCAGGGAGGACTATGCACACTGCGAAAAAACCTATATAGCTTTTTCATTTCTGTACACTTAACTGGTACGAAAGACGGAAAAATGGATAAAGCGAGCCAGAGTTTCGAAAGCTTTAAACAATCTTCGCCAGGAAAAAGGATTAAAATTTTCGAGTACTGGATTTACAATCAGGGCTGTGTAAAAATGCTAAAGTTCCAGGACCCAAGTCTTATTGATTATTAAAAGCGCAGCGGGGTCGATAAACACAACAAGCCTGTTACCAAGGGAGGCATACGTAGGGTAATTTCCCTCAAACACACAATCAAGCTCAGCCAGACTCAAGTCTAGTCTCTCCAAATAAAGCCATTTTACTGTTCATTGTATATAAGAAGCCCCCCACGCAAGGGTAAAAGCCTTTACAGTGACGTTCATTTGGCGACGGGCCTGAAGCACACTCGATCAAAAGTAAAAGAAAAATAGATGATAACTATAAACTTACCAAGCAATGAAAAGTCATGAAAAATTTTTTTTACAAATATACAATATTGTAAGTGTCAGAAAAAAATAGTACCGTTTAATGATAAAATGATAAACTGCAAGCTTTTATTTTGAATCTACCCTAAAAAGTAGCGGGTGTGGAAGCTACTTTAAAAGTATAGGTCTTTTCTACTCTTCCAGTTCTTGCAGTTTGTTTTATGGCTGTGTTCAAAAGTACGCCGGCTGTACTTTCATGGCTTTGTTTAGAAGCAAGGCCGTTAAAGCGCTTTCGTCACTTTGTATTGTTTATGTCAAATTCGTGTCCGTTTCTGGGTTTCGAAGTTTCTTTTGTTTTCAGTAATATAGGACTTATCTTTAATACAGAACTGGCGATGGGTAGCGAGTACAAAGCACGGTCGTATTTAATTTTTTTGTGTATTTCCAGTTTCTCCAGTAAACTTCTATACATATGAATGGATGGCAGTATTGGTTAAAAGCACGAACAAAAAATATACAGGTTTAATCGGCGACAGTGGACAGCTGTTTTAGCATTATAGTGCTCCTCTTTCGCATTTTCTGGCTACGGCCATGTTTCTTTTGCATTAGTTGTGAGTACTGCACCATCTGGATGTTTCTCATGTCTTGGAAAAGTGGTGATACTCCCTGAAAACCACAGCTGTTTTTGCGCGATTTCAGTTGAGTTCCCGAAAAAAAAACATCTGAACGGGATTGGTATTCTTGAATATGCCAGACAAAATTCAATAGGTAAAATTTTTTGTCTGATCATAGTGCAGTAAGAAGCGCGCAGTCTAAATCTCAGGCTGCTAAAATATGGATTTGAAAGTTATGAAGTGAGAAATGTAAAACTATACCGTCAGGTCACCCTACGCTCAAAATATAGCTTTAAGAGAAATTTTGTTTAATTTTTTCATGTTTGATTAAAGTTGCAATGAATTCAAGGACAAACAATGACAACAGATAAGAAAAACGTGTACTGTAATTTTGTGCAGAAATGTACCGCATTTATTCAGGTTCAAGTCGTTTTTGTGCATAAGTCACATCCCTCTCGTAAACCGGTGAAAACAGTACAATCCTTTTCACAACTTTCGTTGAAAAAAGCATCTAGAGAGAATCAATATCTTCATTTGCATCATTTAAGTCTACAAACATGCGTGGAGCGAAAGGAGGTACCAGGAATGGCCATTGGACCCAATGACGTAACCAGCCTCAAATTTTTTGGGGAAAATACTTTGAATTTAAGCGAGCAACAGTATTTTGTTTGTGAAACCACCTCTCAAGGAACAGAAAGAAACGAAATTCTAGAAATTTTCGGGGGCATGGCCCCTTTGGCCCCCTGTCTACGCCTATGGTTGGATCCCAAAAATATGGCTTGGTATCTAATGTGCCACCCAAAGTTTTTTGACGTCGGATAAATTTCTGTATTAGTTTATTTTTGTTGCATAATTGATACCCAAGCGACCCCAAATGAAAATTGTCTGACTTCGCCCTTTCACAAACTTCAGCTCAACTCCAGCATCATGTGATAACACTTTACCTCAAACGGCATGGCGTAGTTTGCACACTTAGGCTAAAACGTAGCACAACAAACGTCGTACTGACTGTCAGTCCCGTCGCCAAGGAGGGGTTTAGTGGGCTTAGCCCCCTGCACTGGTTACGGTTCTACTGACTGTGTTGATGATTAAGTCAGACTTAGAGTAACATGTCAGTCAGCACTGCACTTTGTGTTTTGTTGCTGCCGTTTTTTCTTTGTGATGTCTTTATTACCAGTTATTGCACTTGCGCGGGAGCATGCACGCACAGCATATCTTTAATTATCTCTTTTGTTGTGCACATTTTCTGTTTTACCAAACTATATCATTCAATAATTTGTCAAAAATGAGTCAAAAATTTCATAAAATTAACGCAAAAACAACTTTCAACGTAAAAAGTGGATGGCTTACTCATTAAAGATGGTATAAGACAAAGACACAATGATCGTGATTTCGTCAGTGAAGAAGATTTGACATCAAATCATTACTTTGGGCCAGGGGTCTTCAAACTACGGCCCGCGAAGACATTTCATCCGGCCCGCGAAGACATTTTGTCAATGATGAAAAAATAATATACAGTGTACTTACGAAAAATTTGTTGATTAGGTTGAATATAACATATTCCGCAACAATCCCATTGCGTAAGACGTCCGGCCCTCGACATGTTCTGTATCACCTTGTGGCTCTCGGACAAAAAAGTTTGGAGACCCCTGCTTTAGGCCGATATAATAGGGTAAGCTTATTGCAACCTTAAGACGAAAAATTTACAAACTTAAGCGTAAAGATGTGGCTGTGAATCGAACCTGGAAAGACAATAGTTCTTGGCTGGTCTTCAGCTTGTCTTGACGCATAGCATGCTTTAATTGGATTGAAAGCCTTTGCTAACAACCCACTCAGTTGTGCAAGCGTGATGTGCAAAGGTGTAGCCAACCATACCAATGAATTGTGCATTACCTAATTGCTTGTGTTAAGAAACGATCCTACGTAATTTCGGGATTGTGTAGCCTAACCCCTGTAATCGCATATATCAGTTACTCGTTTAGCTAAAATAAGATGCGAAGCACCTGCATTTTACTCGAAATGACATAATCGCAGTAATCGCAGAAAACGGCATTTGCAGAGTGTGTGATAGTTCAACAAACTCGGCATTCTGTTAGGCGGGTATCAATTCAGAACATTTACAAGCTCGATGCATTATGCTATCATACAGGCTCAAATACGTATTAAAGTACCGGTGCAGTACGTAATAAAACTGATTTCTTCGTGCCACGTGCTCTACGCTACGGGTCTGCCTTGGTTGACTTGCAAGATGTTGGAGAATACCTCGTACTTTTCTTCCCGTGCAGCCTTTGGCAAATGCTACGTAAGTAATCCTGTATTTCATTACCGGTAAATTATTTTGGCGCTGATAACTTTTGAACGTGACAGTTGTATTTTTAATGTGAGCCTAAATATTTTTCTTTATTTCGCTTTTCAACTGGTGTTGGAGGCATGAAAATATGGAAAGGAAGCATATGCAGGAGTGCCGCTGTTGAAGACTACTCAAAAGCTGTATCGAACCTGGTGCATGTGTGCCCAGTCCAGAACCTATATGATTTGCATCGAAATAATTGGTGCTTGAGGTAATTAGGGTGCAGTAGTAATGACTCTTTCTTTGCTTTATGCTTGTTTGTTACCTGTGATTTCAGCCATTTACCAGGTCTGATCATCAGGTCAAACATGTTTTGTCGGAAGGCGAGGCATGAAAACGAATAGTTTGTCATTTCATACATGCTTTGAAGATTATTGCTAGCCTGTGTTAGCTATGTATCGAGTATAATGTTTCAACTGCCATGTTCGAAAAGTTGCGTGGATGAACGCATATTTAACATGCCGTTGTATTTAACATTGACTGTTTATTGCACTGAAAAACTTGTCTTCGTTAGTCAATACAAACTATCTTTGTTTTGAATAAAAACTGATGATCCCTACCTATGGTGGGCAAGTGAAATATATACTCCGATAAAATATTTGTGTCTGAAACTTGGTTGTGAAAGGGATTCCTTTCGATAGACAGTAAATTTAAGTTTGCGCGAAAATTTTGCGCTACTGCTGAGACATCAAGGCCACACCAAGCATATAGGAAGTGAACTCTAGCATTAGTAAATCAGTAAGAGCGAGTGTACAGTCAGTAATTTTCAACAAACATAAGAAGATCCTGTGCTTTTGTGCTTTGCTTGGTTGTGGAACAGGCCCGTAGCTACGGGGAAGCGAGGGGCATTCAAGGGCAGCTTCATCCAAATACGTTTGTGCCCCTCCAAATTGTGTTGTGCCCGGAAAATTTTGTTTTATAATAAAAACAAAAATCATTCCCCTAAAAATGTATTGTGCCCTCCCAAACCTTAAAACGTGGCTACTGGCCAGCTGTGGAATATAATAGTAACTGCATTTCCAAATTTTCCGACTCACTGTGTTGAAAGGATAGCACGCGTCAATCAGCTTTGGTGGAGTTTCGCGAAACAGTGAGACTCGATGATTGATCATGTTCTTTTGTATCGCCTTGAAATTGCACTTTTTCTCTTGTAGAACAGCAGTGTCTCTCTTGTCATTAGGGTTTTAGGATTTTTCCGAACTTTCGGTTTTAAATCGCTTGTGACGCAATTTCACACTCAATGGGAATTGCAAGACTTCGGTTTTCATCAGTTTCGGGCACATACCTCCGAACCTCATGTAAAACGAAGCATAGCCAACTTCCTGTGGTGCAAAGCAGCTTCTAAATTGTTTCCTGGCATCAAATCAACTGCCCTCTGACGTAAATTAGATTACCATTAAGGGTTTTTTCAGAATCACACGAAGTTGGTTCGCGTGCTGAAGAGTTGGTCTTCCGTTCGGTTCACTGACCAAAGCGGTCCCGCGGAGCCCTTTGTCGAAAGCTAATCACACTTGACCGTTCGAACGACCTGCTGCGCGTGCTTGAGCAGACACTTGGCATGCCACGGTTTCATAGGAGTGGTTGCTAACAAAAGTGTCAATCAGCCTTGTAGTTTTATCGCTTTGTTTGAAGCTACCTGTCACATATTACCCCGTACATTGTCGGTTTCACGACATAGGATTTGCCGTTTGAAATGGAATGAGACAAAGTAGAATTGACTTGTTTGTTTTCAGGATTATAATCCTCAACATTCGTGTCTTCTAGATCCGATACTCCTTTAGCCTTTCATTGGTTCAAATCTTTGTCGAAGCACAGTAGAAAGGCGACAATCCAAGACCAACACAAAGTAACATTGCTTGTACCACTTCAAAAATTTTTGTCGCAAGTATACAAGAGTCAGATCAGCACTGGTGGTACTCGAGGGCAGTAACAAGTCATAAGTAGGGCAACCAAAAGTCAATAAAGTCAAAAATTGTCTGCTTTTTTAAAGCTTATGAAACATCCACAAACCAAATTTCACGCTCATACCATGAGGGAATCCCAAGTTATTAGGTCAAAAAAAGTCAAAATTTATCATAAGGTCAAAATTTATCGTTGGGTCAAACTTTTCTTGCAGCACAGCCTTTTTCTCTTTATTAATATTTTATTGAAACTTCAACAACAAATATTGATATGCTTTTGCAAATTTAGTTGCAATTCTATAATAATAATTGATTAGTTGCGATTTCTTACGTAATAATGTTGTTTTTCCCACTACTGGAAGATTGAATATTATGTAGGATANGCGTGGTAAGGCAAGAAACGTGGTCTTACAGTGGCCAAGGCTACATTGGTTTGGTAAATGCTCAATCCATTATGCATATAGTGTTTCAACTTCATGATGTTCTCAGGTTTGACTCTACTGTAATTATTAAGGTGCTTGTCAATATATCATCCCCAAAGCTAAGCAACCGATTTTTCTGAATTTTGAAGTATAGTGCATAAATGAATATGCGTCAAGGTTAACCTCAACACCTAAGTTTGAATTATTTTGCAATTGCAAACGCAGAAAATTTATGTCAAAATAAAGTCAAAATTTTTAAATTATAAAGTTAAATTTATAAGTTTTTAGGTCAAAAAATTGGTTGCCCTAGTCATAAGTCAAACACCCGCGGTTGTTGGACTCTCGTGCTGTTTTGTACTGATGCTGACGTCTGATTTATGTTTGCGTGAATTCAATCCATGCTTGTGCGTGCTGTTCAACTGCTTGTGCATCTTTTACGATCCCAAGCATATTTCAACACTCAAGTCTAAATGCAGACTTGATCCTGCACAAGTAACCTGCTCATTTGAGCAAGGAATTACCACAGTGCAAACAGTCTGTATTTGATAATCTTGCGTAAAGCAATTTGGAATCCATTGATCGCATGTGACAATGAAATAATCAAAATAATATCCGCCGAAATTTGTTGCAACTAAGATCTTATCTTCGTCCTATTTTTCAGCTAACAGTGCTGAGAACGAACTCAAAAACGTTCTTGGTAAATTCGACAATAATGCTGCATGATGCAAGTGTCCTAACGCATCTCTGTGCAGAATTCTCAGGTATGATCGTATTTAATCGTCGTGCACAAACCAAGGTCGTGGTAGGAGAGAGAAATGAATAAATATAAAGAGTGGAACTGCGGCAACATTTCGTTTCGTGTAGTATCTTAACGTCAAGACAGATAACTCTTCGTTTCATTTTAAAAAAGATATGATTAGCAACATTTTGCTTTGCATTGGTTTGAGTAATTTGTAGTTGAATGAAATGTACAACATACGTTAGCAAACACAAAACGTGACTTCAGCACAAAATCGGAAATTAGATGAAAAAAATTTTCTGCGTGGAAACGGCACATTAAATTTTTCCATTGAAAACACTGTTAAAAAAACATCTTCACATGACAACTTTTAACTGTCAATACTACATTTCTTGTAATTTCATTCAGTTCACCTAATTCATATAGAAATTGTCTTTTGTATATTTTGTTTGTTGGGCTATATGATGTCGTATTTCAACATACTGAATTTTTGCAATAAGATTTTCTTATACTTTTTTCTATTAAAATTTTCATACGGATGGTTTTGTTCTTAATAAAAGCAATTCGTAAGTATATCTAACTTAGATATTCTCCGAAAATTTTACACTGTTTTCGTCGGTGTGGACGTTGTGCAAGACGTGCGGTTTATTCTGCAGTACCGTCTTACAGTGTAGTTGCTCGCACTTTCTCTTTCTATCGTTTTCTTTGGTTTAGGTGCGTATCAAAACCGACGCAACCGTTTGCATTTTCAAAAATCTGAAGTGAGTTTATTTTGAGGCACATTTCTGTTGCTTTATGTTGCTAATCTTGCTGTTGGCAATCATGAAAATGGCAAAAACACGTTGCTATATAAAAATTTCGAGATGAATTATTAATCGGATCTGGTGGCTGCTCATACAGGGAAAATTACCGTGATATACAGTATATTTCTTTAAATTGTTAACCGCTGTAGTGGACTGCTCTGCTTTCCAGTTTGCTCTCCAGACCGCGTTGCTTACGCCGGGATGTCAGCTTGATGCAATGCCGCGTGTAAAGCCTTCTTGGTATTTTTCTATCAATGCTGCGCACGAGTTGCAACAGCAAGCACCTTGTTTAAGCTCTTGCGTTTAGGCGTAACCCAGTATGACCCGAATGGCAGTCCAGCCAATCAGCCTATTGGAGAAAATCATGTTTTACTAATACATCCCGGCACTCTACAGCCAGCACCTTATGTACACAAAACGTTTTCTGGAGAATTTAACTATAAGAAACGTGTAGAAATGTGTGAAGAACACAATGGCTGAGTGCAGCCTATATACGTATGTTCTGGCGGCACATTGTTACTCCGAGGGCCGCAAACTGAGCGTGCCAATACACAACTAAGTCACAAAAGTTTTGGCATCTTGCCGGGTTTATCATATTAAGCAACACGGATAGTTGTCTCAGTTATATGCTTTAATATCACAACGCTAGCGAATATCACCAACCAGCCATTATATTATTGTTCGACTTTGTCGATTGAAACATTTACTTTTTTCCACAGGCATTGAAGGCATGTGCACTACTGTTTGTGTTACATAATTCCTATCATTTGCGCCTTTCTTGACAATGCTTTAGCATTGAGGTTACCTTAGCTTTACATCAAAGTTTTTGAGGTCTTTTTATATTATTATTCAGGTCTGCCGCCAGATTGTTTTCGTCGAGCCAAACGTCGCACGGTGAGGTCACATTCACATGTGCAATGAAACGCTTGTCGTAAAAAAAGTTTTAAAAATATGCGGCATCAAATTTTGCACGCTCGTGCCCAGACGTCTTTCGTAACTTTCCGGTAATGACTTAAAAAAACGTGTTCGACGGTTCCCATCTTTAAATTGCATCACTACTTTTCATCGAATCTTACAAACCGTTAGCCGATATTTCTTTCGGATGTTCCTTTCCTGAGAGCGTCCTCTCGCCTTCAACAAGCATGACTAAACTGTTTTACATGGGCATAAAGTGGCATAAAGTGGGTACGCGGAAGTGCCGACCTTCCCTGGCGACGACGCTGTGAGTATGCTCGGTTTAGCGCTTGCCGATAGCGTAACAGCACGCCATTAAAACTTAACAAGAAGCCTTTTGGTCATGACCCGCACGTTTTCAGTGGCCTGTTGTCAAAAATAATATGCTACTGAAAGTATTCTTAAATGTGTATTGCGCTTTACAACTTATAAAAGTTTGTGCTATTTTCATCAATCTAATTTGGGCGGTGTTTCATTGTCCGCTCATCTGTCATTGTTAGCGCTTAAAAGTCACGTGCGGCCAGTCAGGCACTAGACCACCCTCGAAGTTTCAACTTTCAGCGAACCCGTGGCCCTTAAATCCGAGGTGCCCGGCACTAGTTGCCGACTGCTCATTTTGCGTCATTAGGAGGAGCTCGGGTTTCGTGCTGAGAGACACCTAGTCATTTCGACCAGTTGAAAAAGACAGGTCGCAAAAAGATGCTCTGACGAGCGCAACTTCTTACTCACCCGACCCATCTCTCACAGCCTTTGCAAGTAATGCGATTGCGCGGCGCGTTCTGCGCCGCGTGAGAGCGGTGCCGAAGCACTCTTCCAGACCGACTGATTGTATCTCACATGTCAGAGGCAAGAGTTCCGCCCAGTGAGCTTCAGCTTCTGCTGCTCATTAATTGTTCGTGTGTCGTGGGGTTATCTGCATGTCGCCGAAAAGACCTCGCCGTATTTCCGTTTTTGACTAAAAAAATCCAAAGTGCTGTTGGTATGCATGCAGATATAATATACAGATACATACAGATATTGGCCTTGTAACAAATTTGAAAACAACTTTCTGCGAAACACAACGTCGGAAGTACAGCATGACAACTCAATTATTGCAATGCGCACGAAGAGGAGCTGAAGCTAATATGCTCGTCTATGTCTGAGGAAATGATGGGTCAAAATTTCTTGTTTGATCAAGTTATTAGCAGCAAAATTTTTTTGATTTGCTGTTTGATTCGACTGTGACACCTTTGTGGAGATCAATTACTTGAACAGATATGTGCAAGTCTGAATCATCGCAAAGTCATAAAAGCAGAGTGCAGTCGGCTGATTCTGCAAAAGCTTGCAGCAAACACAAAGCTTTTACATGTTGTTTTTGGTGATCGTTTTGTTGCCTTCTTTGCACACCTTTAAGACACGGTCGTGGTGGTGCATTGCTCGTTAACTACAATTGCATCACCCATCTTGCTTCCTAATAGATCCGAAGTATGCGCAGTTGCGTTGTGATGCATGGTTTCCCGACATAAATCAATGTTTCACCATCAGATGGATCCTGACCTTGAAAGCATCACGCCGCTTTAGGTCACGGTGCACGTAATCACGGTTGACAGCTCGATCGATGGTACGCGTGGATGTGCGCGTTTCATGGGCGGCATACAAACACGCGGCAAGCTGTCGTTTCACACTGAGCCAGCATCGTTTTGTTACTGATTTTAGGGGCATGCAAGAGCCAACGCAGTTTTCCCACAAAGATTTGATGCTGGACACGCAAACAACACCCAGTACTTGGTACGGAGCTTATTTATATGTAGCTGCCGAGGCATGAAAAGCTTCTTGGTATGAGTGTGCTTTGAAAAACAAATATATATAGTATTTTCATATTCGTAACATCTGGCAACCTTGGGCAATGATTGCAAGCACGTGCATAGAGGAAATAATTTAGAAAACGTTTAGGTTTTTTAAAGTGATTTCACGTATTTACGTTATTTGAGACACTTCAGACCTCCAGAAAATTGTTGTAGGATTTTCAAATTTTCTAGAAACTAAATATTGCTCTCACAATTTTCCGTTCAAGTGAATGGCGGTGATTTTTCATCAAATCAGCGGATAATCTAGTGCAAACCATCTGACACCATGCAACTTCACTCCATAGGTCGTAGCACTGAAAATTCTGGCATAATTGGACCGAAGCAAACATCGAAATATCAGCAAAAGCACGTTAAAGAAGAGAGTTCTATATAACGCGTCTTTGGTTTGTGTTTCCCAAGTGAAAACCGGTAAAACTGCGTTGTTCTGTCGCATGAGGCAGAAAGACAATTCTTCTGGCGAGTTGGCAAACTTTGGCCGCTGCGCACAACGCGGTTATACACGCACACTCCTGCCGATAGGGCGTGTGAACACGCTCGGTACTACCAATAGTCGTCGGCGTTAAGTTCGGACAGAATTACCTCTCGTAAAAGTATGTTCATCCAACGCGTAAATAAGATTTGAAAACTTATCGCAGGCATTGCATAAGTGTACTTGTTAGTGTCACAGTTTTGTCTGCGGTGGATGATGACACATTTTGATCGAGATACCTAACAGTTGCTGGCAAGGGTGCTGCAAACTGTTCCGGTATACAGCATAAGCCGTTGCATTTATTGCAGCTGGATGACTCCTCATGCTTGCACATCCATGCAGTAACCCATGTTTTCCATCGGATCCTTGACTCAAATTGGTGCAAGGCGTAATAAAACGTATTTTGAACGTGCTTTAATCGAGAAAAAGAAGCGTATCTATTGTTTTGTGTTGTTGTTTTCTTGTTAGCAAGGATTACATCGATGTATGTAATGCCGGGTTCCATTGAACGGTCCAAAGTTTACAGGTTATTTGCGGTGATTTGTTGCTAGGCAGGGTTGTTATGACGTTGGCACGCAGGCTAATCGCGAAAGAGGGAAGCCACATGGAGGAAGTGAAGGCGGGATTTGTTGATGATGTGCAGCTAGAAGCCAGTGACAGCATAAAGCTACCTTGGAATTAAGTGAACTTGCCTTTACGGTAGTGGTGACTAAGGTGTAACTAGTGGCACTGAGATGTATACATCCCAAAAATTATATGTGTAGGAAAGCAAAAATGAATTATCGGGATGTGGAAACTGGAAAGAGACTGCAAACGTCAACTCGCGTGAATGTAAAGATTGCATTTTTACACATCAACGCCGTAAGTTACGCGGTTTATTCTTGGAAAATAGTCAAATTAGCATGTGACCTAAACTTTTTTCAGTTTCCTTGTTAGAGTTGATGCAGTACCTAATACCTATTCAACTGAATTTGTCACGAAAACCAAGATCGTAGTGCAGGGAATTTTCCAAAGAGCAAACATAACACAGTATACGGTGAGTGATTCACTGACTGATAGTATAAGTGCGAGGTGCATATCTTGCTTATGATTGCGGTGATTCAATTCGAGGCTTGGAGTATACTTTCCCGAGCAAGAAATGTCAGAATACAGGAACGTATCTCCCTTGCAGTCATGGGCGTCGGAAGGATTTTTTCGAGGGGGGGGCACTAGGCGATTTTTCCAAAATTTTTCCAGGGGGGCCGAAAGTGGTGAAATTTGCTTTTTCCCACTCAAAACTAAAAAACAACCTTTTTTACTAAAAATTTAAAAATCCAGGGGGGGCTTTGGCGCCCTGACCCCCTTCCGACGAACCGTGCTTGCAGTTGCAGGGCTTGAAGGCTGAGTTTTTTTTGCTAAAACATTTCGGTCACTTTTTGCTGAGAGATTTTGGACACTGAAGTATTTCGGTCATTTGTCGCATAGTTGTATTAAAACTTGCCATAACAGTGCTTTTTAGCCTATATTTTCAAATATTCTGACCGAAATGACTTCATTTTTTTCGGTCATTTCAAAAACGTTTCGGTGTATGACCGAAAAATGACTGATAAAATACAGCTTGGAGGACTTGCCGTTCATTATCGCCCTACTCGGCTTTGCTGTTCGGAGAGTGTCACCCGCAGATATGATACCAATTAGGACGTTGCTACGCAATACCAGTCAGTCAACTGGTACTCACGAGCTCCGTTTACTAAGACGTGTGTTCGAAATTATTCGCCGAGAAATCGGGAGGTTTTAGTTTCTCACGGCACTGACATTTTTCAGCTGTCACGTGCTACCGGTCAGGTGTGCTTTTTCAAGGCCTCCTAGAGAAAGAGGCCTTGACTTTTCACCCCAACCTAGAATATCTTCTTCTTGCACGTCAACTTCCGGCAAACTCGTGTTTTCTGAAAATACGGCTCTACTCAAAAATCATTCAACGTTTGTAATTATGCACCGAAGTTTCAAGGTGGAGTCAACGAAAGGTTGCGCTGGTATTTACAATACAAAATCTTCGCGGTTGTGAAACTGGCTTCTCATGCGGCCATGACTGCTGTTCCGAAGGTTGGTCTTCTGTCACGTCAACTGGCCCTGGGTCAAAACTTTTTCGTGGTTGTTTTCTGTCTGCTGAGCTGTTTGTGGGAGCAGCACGATGCCACCTGAAAGAGGCTGACCGATTTTCAAGTCAACTTCATTTAGTGCAAGTAACGTAACACCTTTCGCATGCGATTTCGATTCCGCTTACATCTGGTTACGCTGCACATCAGCGTGTTCAGTTGCGAAATGCTCTTGCAAAACTGTTTTCCCTGTTGAAACCATTGAAGTGTGTACTTTTCAAGCGCCGCAGTGCTCGGAGCAAGGGGTCTTAGCGCAATTTCAAATATTGTATGAAGTAATTTTGTGCCTTGTCATCACGGTTGTACGAAACCGTTCCAAAGTATTTTCACCTGTAGTCCTTTCAAAGTCTGTTATCCAATAGAGTAGTTGCCAGTTGACCACCGATCTTAAGCTAAACGAACTCTGTAAAAACCACTGCACACACTGCCAACGTTCGCCTGCCGGTTGTTTTGTCGTTGCTGGGGTGCCGATTGGTTTGGTTGCGTTTTTACAAACAGGGACCAAACACCTGGAGAATCGCTTCCCCTTTGGGGCTGCTTCGTGTGGTCTAGCCGTTATGCGAAGACGACTGCTTTCGGTAAATTTGAAGACGTACAGCCGTCTCCTTCTGCACGCTTACTACTTGTTTTACGATCTCCAATCGTTGTATCAGAAGAGAGAATGGAGTGGTAGATGTCAGGGATCAGCACTTCCTCCACCTTATTTTTACAAGTGGGCTAGGGTAGGGCATGAAGAAAATCATTTGGAAGTAGCCTAGTGCGTATTGGAGCACTTCGGTCAAAACTCTGCAGAGAACATTGCTGTGTAAGCAATCGGCACGTGCCTTTCGCGCGCCGATTGTTTTCACTGCATTTAAAACAAAGAAATTCCGTGTCGTGGGAGACATGGTGGTTTTGTTCTGACGTCCGCTAACTAAACACTAGGTCTAAGCAGCAGCACTTCAGCTATAGTTGTCTGTGTCAGAAACATTCTTTTGCGGCCATCAAACCAAAAATGCAGTGTTGTAAAAGCGGACACCAGCATCGTGATGTATATTTCATGTTGCAGAAGCGTTAGCAACTATTTTTGACGATCTTAAATTGGGCGGCCACCAACGTTAAAGGCGCCAATTGAGACATCTCAACGTTGTTGCTGCTGTTATTCACCAAGCAGTAACCAGAGCCTGGGCTGCTCATGCTTCTTGTCACATCTTTTGCGGTATACTTCTTGACGCATATGTGCAAGGTTAATACTATATATGTTCAGCTGGACGTGCCAACAACGCCCGACGGTCCTTGTGTCAAGCACCGCGTAGGCGTGCATGGATGGTAATTTGTATCTTTTGATCTATTCGAGAAATGCCGTTTAAAATGCAAAGTTGTTTGCGCGCCCGCCGACGCCCATGCTGTTTCAGGCGGCGTGAGTCACTTACTTCTGGGCGAGCTTACTGTATTTGGTTTTGATTTGCAAATGTAGTTTGTTTGTTGCGCTTCAGTTTTTTGCGCATGTGACCTTATGTCAAGATTTTTAAATGATGATACTCGTGTAGGAGTTCCGTATTATATCTGTTCAATGAGTTGAAGAACCGCGGCTTGCATGAATTCCGCCATTTTGTTTCGTCTTTGTTCGGGCACGATGTTTGTCGCTCGCTTGATTGTGTGAATCCGTGTACAGCAGAGGTTTCGGATGCCAGAAGACAAGTTGGCAGGAGTCTTTGATGCAACTGACAATTCTAGGCATTTTAAAGGCGATGGGGTTTCTCAGCGGCATCACATGCGTAAGTTTGGCGTCACATGCGTAAGTTTGGCATCACATGTGTAAGTTTGGCGTCACATGCGTAAGTTTGTCGTTCCAGGCGTCGGTGACGGTGACTGGTGAAGCAGTTTTCAGCAGACAGAGAAAAGCTTTTGCTGATATAGTAATACGATGGCGAGCACGAAGCTCCTGCCTCTCGCACTTCTCAATCATCACAGTTGAAATCTGAATCGTAAATGAAAGCGAATTTGTGGGCTACCTCATGTTTGCGACTCTTCCGAAATCATCGGCTACCGATTGACTTCCTGGCAATATGTACAAAAAACTAAAGTTCGCATTCCTTGTGGTTGAAAGCGTACCTTTCAAAGAGCGGTGCGCTCATTTGAAAAGGTACCTTGTTTTGGCTCAAATCTGCACGGTGCGGAGTTTCGCTCAAATGCATTTGCATCTAACAAACTCGTTTGATCGTGACGGTGCAGACCCTAATTCCGCTGCGCGAATATCGTCACTTGGCAGCGATTTCGAAATCAACGGCGTATACTGGGCAAGGCAGAGAAAATTATGACTCATTGCTTATCTTAGATCGATTTTACAATTAGTTGGCGAAGCAAATTGTATGCATTGGAAAAGTAACTGTAAAATATTCTACAATTTGACGCCTCGTTGATTTCGAACTAAAACAATCACCTGCAAACCAAAAATAATTTCCGAAGGAAATTGAAAGTTTCCGAAAAATGTGACCTTCCCTTTCGGGGCTGAGCACCACTGTTTTGGTGACTATGTTACAAGCTCTATTACTCAGAACATCAAGTGACTTGGTCGCTTTCGAAAAAGATTCAGAATTCATTAAGCAGAGGCTGGCGTGGAGCCTTTTCTGCCTGACACGGTTCTATACGTTGACGTAGGTTGGAATTTCATTGTTTTCTTCTGGGGCCTAATCGACTTAAGTTTGTTTGTAAAGGTGCATGTTGAAACTGGATCCTAAATTCTTGATAAATCATTTAATTGCTGGCTATTACTGTATGTTGAATGCTCACGTTCTAGCATTTGCGAGGTGGTATTGTGCTTTGGAACATTTCGTTGTTTTCACATACTATGAACGTTGTCCTGTCTTCAGGTTAATTACATATTTTTGCGATTATGATTTATAAACTTTTTGACACGTGTGTAGGTGCGATAGCTGTAGAAACGTATAGCTAGAAGCAAATTAACGTGAACAAAGTCAAGAAAAATCGACTGCTCACAAAAGCTGTCAAAAGGATCTATAGAACGTATGAAGGTAGAGAAGGTTTGCAAGTGTAAGACAAAATTAATGAGTTGTTTATTCGATAAATTAACCAGATAATAGCGGGATCTCGGAGTTTTTAACAGCACAATTGAAATATTTTGTTATTCGTAATAAACATATAAAAATGTGGACGCGCAAAAATTTTCAGCGTATAAACTGTAGAGATGAACGGATTTAGTCTTTTCCAATCCAACAATTTCATTTCAAAATCCGATCCAAATCCGACAAACTGACAGTTTCCAAATCCAAATCCTGTTTAAATCCAAAATCCTATCAATCGTATTCTGCTAAAGGCAAAATAGCCCCGCGGAGCGTTTGCCTTGCATCACTGGATAATATGTTAATGCTTCAAATTTAAAAAACAAGGTGTACACTTTCCATGGATGTGAGATTCCACTGAAGGAAACTTACAAATTAAATGCAATAATCAACTGTTCCGAAACAGAACTGAAAGTTGCGAAAAAGTTCAAAACAATGTTATCAAATCCAATCCAACTCCGGTTATAAGTAGAACTTATAAAATCAAAATCCATTAAAACGCTGAAAATCCGCAGGATTTAAATCCAAATCCATGTTCATCTCTGATAAACTGCGGTAGATCTACCAAGCTTTCTCCCCAAGAGTTTCAGATACATTTTTTCCAGTCGTAGGGTTCTCTATAAAACGTTTCTTCAAACCGCTGTAACGTCATCTTGGGAGAATCTATCGCTGGATGCAGACCATGCTCTGATGTTAAAAATTGCCCCGTTCTGCGCTGCTTAACTTGAACCTGGTGTGTTTTTTCTTCATTCAACAAACCAGCCTTAACATTTTTTTCTTTCCGAGCTTCTGCTTTTAGTTGAGTGGCCAAGTTTCAACTGGACATTTTTTTCATTACAAGTGATAGACTCCGTTCATATTTTTACGTTTCACGTGGCTAGATATTTTCTTGAACTTGAGACAAAACTATTCTTTCATTTTTTATTCTGATCCATTCGCTAAGATTTATAACTTTCATGGGAGTGAACTAGACGGTGTAAAATAACTTTAAGTGAATGCTTGACATTACTTCTTTGACCAAAGCTATTTCAAATGCCGAAATCTCATTTGACGGAAGTCACTGACTTTGGATTTGACTCGTCTTGCTCAAAAACCTGGAATAAGATTTTTCGACGGTCGTGGTGACTGCGTTTTCTGTTTGGATCAGGAACTCGTATATGTAAGTACAGACTGATAAGCTGGATTTGTTGAATTCGAAGCAAAATTAAAGCTAAAAAACTCAAACATGTGACAGTATTTGACGCAAAATGGCAATGCAGCTTAACATTTCGTGCAAATTTGACAATTAGAAAGGAATGGGATATTTTAGTTCGGTAGGTCTGCGTTTTTCTTCGTGACTATCGTCGACTTATGAAACGTAAGACGGAAAAGGGACTTTTCACCAAAGAAATCGTAGATGAGTACGGCTGTGAGTCGAAGCTGCGACACACACAGCGCTGCGTGGACTGAACGCAATGCGGCTAGAAGGGTCGACAAAGGCAAGATTTGCTGGCGCTGGATGTTGCGGTTTCCTTTGCGTCTTTTCGCGCGATGTGTCAATGCAGAGCACGTTTAGTCTTGTAAAACTAGCTTCAGCAGAGGTGAAAAGCCTTGCTCCGACTCGTGGAGAAACTTGATCATTGCATAGGGCGAGTTGAATATCTGCGAAGTAGACGGAAAGTTGCAACTGACTTTTCAATATGGAAAAACTACGCAGGTTTTCGTTGTGGAGTTAAATGTGGAAGATATCTACAGCGTTTATTCGGATTTGTTCATTGCTGAGCTTGGCTTCGTGGTTTTGGGGCACAGCGTGACAAGTAATAAACAACTAAAGGTTGGCTAAACCAGTATCATGTCCGAAGAGAAAAGTGCACGTTGGAATTATAACCATTCGTTCCAATCGAAACGATGAAAACGAATGAAAAATGTACGAACATGTGAAAATTAATGTTTGTTTGAAATGTATAGCTGCAAAGTTTAGCTGCATTTTCTAATCATTTCAAAAAAGTCTCCGAAATATTATTTCAGTTAACTGCACCCGCATATAGCTGCGAATTTTCCTAGTATAGCATATAATTAAACGCGTTCTTATCTACTTTCACTGATGAATGTGATTTGCTTTTAAAACGACCCCATTCCATATGAAAGGAACTCCATAGTCACACAGAATTGGCAGACTGGGGCCAGACATTTAAGCATGTGTCTCGAAGAGGTTATTTGAAGATAATGTGGTGAGGACACAGCTCGTTTCATTTGGCTTTGATCTTGTGGTTGCACAGCATGGTTGAGCAATTTTCTTCGTGACAAGTTGCCGACAAGTGTTTGCAGTGCAAAATAAGTAGATACAAGATACACATATTTTGGAGTTTTAAATGTTGTTTACTCCTGTATTCTTATATACGGGCACGTGTACTTAAAAAAATTCGTTTCCGTAAAAATCTCGCTCTATACGCCAACCTACATCAATTGAAAGGTGTCTTTTTAGCAAAAAATCACCCACTACGTAGTAGAGTATATATTTCAACAGCTAAGTAACCATGCTCAGCCTTTATTAGATTATAGAACATTTTCAAGCATTTTTAGCAGCTACGTTACGCTTTGTTCTTTCCTTACAAGTCCAGTAAACCATTGAAATGGAACATAGATCGCTAATGCCCTGGTCTCTTGAAGCTGTTATGTGCTGTGAGAATTTCTAAGCCAGCAATCTCGGGCGACATGTAGCGGTAGTACGGTTTGACATTGATTGGTATCATTTCTGTTTGAATAGCACTGACGATTCGTGGTGTTGCAAAAGGATGAAAGCAAAGCCCAGTCGGCTGATTCCTCGAAAGGCTACAGAAAAGTTTTGTCATTTTGAAAAGACTTCATTTTTTGAGAAAAATAACTAGAAGGTTTTGTAGCCACTACGAGCTTGTGATCTCGGCGATTTGATTCTGTTCAGAATGAAAATGCTGCAAACCGGATGATTTGTAAGCATATTGCGCCACCTGCTGATAACTAGTGGACTAATAAAACGCAGTATCTGACAAAGTTCGTCATTTGGGATGTACTGCAAGCAAGAATATTGTTTCCGGCTAGAACAAGGATTGGCCGGAAATTCAAAAATCTGGCGGAACCGGAATATTTTTATATCTTGTTTCGTAGCTCCGATTTTGTTTCAAATGCACTGAAACACTCTGCGCCAAACCAGTAATATATTTTACCGCATAGAAATTCGCTTTCAAGTAAAAGATTGGAGAGCATGGCACTTTGTAGAATGCATTCTGATGTCTGTGAAAAAGATTTTTCTGTTATGAAGTTTTACCAGTTCGAAATTTAAATAAGGCGTGGCCAAACTTTTTGACTTGAAGTTTTTTTCCTTCAAAATGTAACAAAACAAGATAACGTTAGACTTTGCTGAAGTCTCTTTATAAATGCATTTACTTTTTTGTCATATTGAAAATTTCCAATATGAGTTGCGTTTACACCGGGTTTTTGTACTGCTTTCGGTGTGTCATGTGTTGTCAGAGAGCGCCCATTTTCGTTTCATTGCGCTGTGTAACACGCAGCCTCTTTCGCATGCTGCACTGCATGGTGGCGAGTAAATAATACCACCGCGTGTGAACCCCCTTGCACCTACCCATCAACGACGAACGCGAGACTGAACAGGCCGCAAGTACCGTTTTTCTTTCTCAAATCTTCGGTATCACCCGACCGGGAAACGAACCCAGCCTACCAGTTTTGGTGTCGCGTACACAACCAACTGCACCAAATAGGTAGTTAAAACTCGAACAAACAACCTGAAATGTACCGATACAAACTGCCACGCTTCATGGCAACAGTAACCTATAACAACACCAAATTAGCGTAATTTTTCTCGCATTTTTACCTGAGGTGGGAGGGAAAACAGCACTCCAATACTTGATGGCACCCAATTCAGTGAACTGGCCCAACAACACTTCCATAAAGAATACTGGGATACCGCTGATGAGCATCACGACAAAGAGAGAGGTATCAAGAAAGCACCGTGGCCGTTGCTATTTCGTTTAGTGACGCATAATATCGTTCAGTTTCAGAGAAATGAACTTTTCTTTTAAGTCAATCTGAAGATCAATCATCTCACTGGAGATCCTGTCGTGTAGTCTCAGCGTCTTGTGACAGGGTGTACAGGCTAAAGGCATTCTGATGAAGCTACAGAGTAAGTTTTTCAAATCAGAAAACTGACGACAGAATTATCTGTACCGGCTGTCCAGTGGCTTGCTCCATTTCTTCGCCCGTCGGATGGTTTCTTTCAGTGTAGCTTGTGTGGGAAAATGAGCGATGACTTGATTAAATTCCTGGAGCCTCGTGCTGGGGAAACATGGACATTGCAAGGAATTAAAAAAATGAATTGGCTTATGTTCAGCGGGCTTGATTGAAAAGCTTAACAGGCCGATATTGCCGGCTACCGTAGTTTGCCCATTCCTGATTAAAGCAATCTTGTTAAATTACAACAAAAATATGCTGTGAACCGTTACCTTACATTACCACAAGTGCTTACAAAAAAAGCTTTAAAGTAATAAAATAAATAAAACTAAAAACAATTTTAGAGTCTGCTGGAATTTGCTGCCATCACCGGCCTGAACAGGAAAGAAATATTGATTTCCTGCCGAAACAGAATCTTGTTAATTCCCTATTACGTCCAACCTAAGCAAAGTTTTTATGGGTTAAATGGGCCAGGATACTAGTTTTACTCACATATACTGTGCTTTACGAAGATTAACGACGAATCGTTTCCACCCATTTTTAACTAAACTCTTCAAAATAATTGTAAATCTGCAAGTATATTTGCAGACATTTTGTGATTTTCTTCGCACTTTTGTGCATATAGCTTCACCGGCAAATTTTAAAGACAACCGTATATTTTCTTAGCAAACATGCATGCTCCGTTTCCAGGCGTCTTTGCGTCGAGACTCTAGATTGCACGAAGGTTTCTTAATATCATCGCAGCTAACAAGCAACTAATTGTGTAGGTTGCTTTTCGTTTGAAAAAAACTGCTGTGTGCGACGATCCCCCATTAACTGGGGAAGAGTAAAAGTAAAAAATTTTCGTCATACCGTGAAGACATCTGCCTTTCAGCTCAAATAAGGAAACAAACGTATTGAGGAATGGACTTAAAGTAACTCGTTTAACGCGCCTTCGAAGGAAGTCGTGGTGGGTGATTAAGTTTTTGCTTTCAAGCTGTGATGGGCTTCATAGGAAATTGAGACGTATAAATCTATTTTGCCAGTGTACTGTTGTTTTACAACTTAACATATTTTTTGAATCTCGGTGGCATATCTTGGCTATTTTGGTTCAGTCATGTGACTTTAGAGCCTTCGTGAAGAAATAGAAGAGACCTGTGTTTGTACATGTTACGTGGAGAAAAACGTATGTAATGGTCAGGTTATGACTGGAATGTGTGATTTTTTACCTTATTCTTTATGAAGTCGTGTTGATTACACGGTGCACGTCTTTTTCTCACTAATGCCCTTTCCCAGAAATCGTTAATTAATGGCTTGTTGCCAGCCTAAGTGATAATCATCAGCACGTTCAGACCACCAACGCACAAAGCGCGCGCTGTCAGAATCAAAATTTGTGTCATCATGCCTGATCAAGGTCTTCTCGCGAGTGACTCTGCGCTTGTTTTCTCCTTTTCATGCTATCGCCTTTGTCGTCATCTTCTCGGCTTTGCTCTTTGAAGTCGACGAAAATGTTCATGCACCGTCAATAAAACTTCAGGGGCAATCGGATGTTAAGTCGACTGCAAATGCTAAATTTCAGGTTTTGCATACCTGGAGGACCTCTGAACAATCACCAGCGAACGCGTCTCGACTTGCCTTCCGATACCCTGTCACTGCCGATTCTTTCTCATCTTCTCCTGACTTCTATCCGAACAACACGACATTTCCTGAATCGAGGAAATGTCCGCAGACGTCAGCCCGAGTCATCAGCAGTGCTGTTTATAGCCTGCTCTCGAGGGTGTGCGACGCAAATTCATCGCGAAAAGTGACATATAATATCTAGCGTAACAAAATTTCGGCCAGGCTTTAGACAGTTTGACTTGTACGACCTATGAGGATTTTTTATTATATCTTATTTTCTACTGCTTTCTATCAGTACATTTACGTCTACGCAATGGTGGCGCAGTCAGTCCCATACTTAGGATAAGATAACTTGTTTGAAACCAAGATTTTTTATGTTTGCAAACAGGTCTCCATTGGCTTTTGCGCTGCTTGGTGGATGGCAGTCGGACACCTGAATCCCTTAAAGCAGTAGTCCAAAAATTAAGGTTTAGCTGAAACTTTTTCTCTGTATTCATACTACCAGACACCTAATAGTTTGAGAAAGCTTGTATTCTGATATCTTAAAATCCTGAAGGTTAACGTAATCAGAACTCACAATCTGTTACTGCTTCTACAATCCAACCTAAAAAGGCAACGACTACAAAGAAATGTTTGATATAAAACGGACCCGATGACTGTTCTAGTTGGAATTACGATATGAAACCCTTTTCTGCGATGACGTCTTGCTTGCATTACATTGCTTCGTGTTCTTTAACCTATGATTTTACCCCCTGACGGCTTGCAGGAAAATTCACAGTCCTTTCTCGAAGTTGTTTTTCTCTCTTTTCCTGCTACGTGGTCCTAACCTGAGATAGAGAGAACTTCTTTTAAATTGTACTTGCAATTACTCGTCTGAAAAATTATCATTTGCAGTTATTTCGCAAAAAAAGTATACTTAAATTGAAATTAACGATACTCAAATCCCCAATTACATTTCAAATGCCATGGCTAAAACATGGGATTAACCCTGCAATGTTCATACAGTTTTTTTATAATGTTCACGTACAAGGTGCTTGCCAGTAGCAAACGAAAATGACTGACGTAATGAAATGAACGAAATCGGTGCTTGATAGCAACCATCCCAAATCACTCAAATTCAAAATTCACTACCAGTGAGGCCTAAAAGATAGATAAGAGGATTTCTAGCACAACATTGGACGACTTAAACCTGAAAAAATAAATTTAACGACCTTGTTACTAGTGGAGGTAGGACACCCCTCTAAGTATGTTTGTAGCTGCAGGGAACGAGGGAGCTGGCAGTAAAAGCACTATCGGACTAAAACAAGTACTGGCATGATACGCCAAAGCTAATGGAGAGCATCCGCCTTCAGGCAAAGGCCTACTGGTGTAGATAACAGGCGCACACAACGATCACTGGACAGCAGAAGGGCAGTTGCGCATCATGGCAAGCTGACAATGTTACCAGAATGAAATCGATTTTTCTCACAAATGCAACGTGGCCTGATTTTTCTTTAAATGTCTTATCTGTGAAAATATGCAAATTCGATATATAGATACCTTCCAAGTATCGGAGCATAACGTTGCACCAGAAAGATGTACACGTATGTTCAGAAAATTGTGGCATGCACTTGCCGTTTAGAAAATATTGCTTGGCAGTGGCAAGCGGGGCACACTAAAATAGTGGTTTTCAACCTTTTTTTTGTACCGCGACCCATTATAGCAATCACTATAACCTAGTTGTCCTCAAACTTTTTGGCTCGTGGGCCACATTTGTCTTTCAGAAACCCTTCGGGGGCCACAAGAATTACTAATCTCAATAAAAATTCTCTAAAAAATTATCTTAAATGATAAAAGTGCTAAGTTTTCTTTCCAATGAAAATTGCTTCGCGGGCCACGGTTTGAGCACCACTGCTATAACCCAGCGACCTCCATCTAAAACTCGAATAAAGAAAATGTAATACAGCTGTTTACATAAAATATCTTCTCGCGACCCCTCCACAATTGGAAGGGGGTCGGGGATCGCCACCCTGTGGGGTCGCCACCCCCAGGTTGCAAACCACTGCACTAGAGGAATGGCACGTAAAGTCCTTATCACAATTTATCAACATGGCGAACAAAAAGAAATCTGCCTAGACGGTTCTTCTTTGTGTGCAGAAATCTCCCGCGGCAGATCATTCTCCGATAGCTCAACGCCGAGTCTTGCCACCTCAACTACAGCCTGTGGGCAGTTGCCTGACAGGCGTGTTGCAGATAATATAAGACAAAGGAGTTTGTCACGCTGCCAATGGATCCAATAACAGCATCCTCAACTTTAAATATTCGATTCAAAACAATTGCATTTACTATTAAATCAAAATTTTTACTAATTTTTACCAAGTGTGATTCATTACATTCAATTACAATTGACTCTCTTACCGTTGTTAACGGTTCTGCTTCATTAGCAATCTCACGCTGAACGTTTTGATATTTATATTGTGGTCTATTAAATGTGATGTGATTGATTCAGTGTCAGATTGACAGGAGAAAGGAGTGCAGACGATGTTAAAATTTGGGGCCATTAATTGTAACAGTAATGCGGTTGCAAATTCCTGCTTTCGCCAGAAACGTTGTGCGAAACCAGGTTGTTATGGTGGCACAGGTTGTGGCATGCACTTGCCGTTCAGAAAATATTACTTGGCGATGGCAAGCGGGATTTTAAATCCTTACGGAGCCCATTATCGCAAAGTTTGTGTTATAACATACGTTCTTGCAAAGATATTTTAGTTTTGCTTAGCCTACGTCTAATATACCTTAAAAAATAAGAAATACTTTCTCCAACATACGGGCTCACGCTATGACGTATTGGCAGACTACGTAATGTGGGATCGATTAGAAGCTGCTGTGACGCGAAGTTATAGCTTCCTTGAAAAGAAACGCTAACCTCGATTTCTGGTTAAGTCTTATCATCATACAAAAATGTCACGTCGAAAATCACTCGACAGTCGACAATCGCAGTGAAAAGGCTGAACATGACTTGTGCCCCTATGAGATGAAGCTTTGCGAAAGCCTTTCCTGTATTTTGTAGTTCGATGATTTATATTTGTAAGTTCGATGATTAATCAGTAAAACGTGTTAAAAAGTAAAAAATGTTTTTTGCTTAATTTAGCGTATAATTTTCGGCTTGTGCTCGGTTCGCGCTAGCAAAGCCCAAGTGTTTCTTATATGCAGCACTTTACATATCATTAATCACAATCCACAAAAAGTATTGCAAAAAAATGGTGGCAGTTTTTAATTTGGTCATTTTGTTGGCTTCATCAAACTTTTGCCCGTGCTTCCCACAATAGTATAACGCAACTGTTTTCATTATCTTTTGTTTTTGATAAAATCACCTCTTTGTGCGAGGTTAGCCTGTTGGTAGCTGCACTTGTTTGTTACAATAATTGTACGATAAGGTAAACAACTTCAAACAAAGAAGACGCGTCACCGCTGTTTGAAGAGCAACTGCCATTGAAATCTGTTTTCCTGTTGACTTCATAGAACCCAATTGTTGCGCACCTGCTTGTCCAGGACACGTTGTTTAAGTTTTGTTTCATCAGCATTTGCAGCTTTTCCTTAACTCTTTTCTGCCGCACATGCGCTTGAGTACGATTTTTTATGGAAGTGGCAAAATTTATCGTTTCTAACAGGATTCTTACAGGAGATGTTTGTTTGGCAAAAACGTTGACCACATTTTTCAGTTTTTACTTTGAAATACCTTACAGATTTTTTGCACATGCACCAGTTATTTCGTAACGTTTTGTTTGTTCAGTTCATTCAGGTGAAGGATTTAGCGTATAGTTTGCTGAGGCGGCAGTAAGGCTACCACAGAAAACACCGCGGAATTTTTAACGTTTTAATATTTTTAAAACGATGTTTTAACACTCTAGTGCAGCGATATTTTGGAAGTATTTTGATGGGTTTATAGGAAACTGATTTTCTGTAAAGGGCCAAGTGTTTCCAAATAAACGATGGTTAAACACGACAATTGACCGCATGTAGTTTTTGCGTGGTAGAAAGTTTGTTAATATGCTTTGAAAATTTTACATGTACCACTACTTAACACCGACAGGGCTTGATTATTTGTTGAAGCCTTGATAAAACAATTCGCTTCGCCTGAAAAGTAACGCTTTAGGATGTTTCACATCCACCCGCGGTCGGCAGCGCAGAGTTCAGCGAAAGTTTACTTGCTAACGGCAAGACTGAAGCATGCCGTCACTTTTTCGTAAGCAGTTTCTTTCGCGGTCGGAAACAACCCAATCGAATTGCCGCCTTGCGGGTCATCAGCCGGTGAACTGGTTCGGGCAGCTCGGCTAATGTAAGCCGCATAACGAACACCCGATTAGGTTTGTTTGCTCAAAGCACGCTACCGCCGCTCTGGCATTGTTGCGAATAACCGTTCCACTGTTGCTGCACTGTGCCACGTATCTTTGAGCAGCGGGGTTACTGCGGGCCTTGGCATGAAAACCTCAATGTGAACAAAGAGCAATGTTCCCCCTTTGTGTACCGGAAAAGTTCATGACTGTCAAGTGTTGACATACCTGTGCGATTACCACTCAGGCGTATCAGCTTGTGTCCTCTGCGCGACCTTCTGGGCATGGTATCAATATTTCAGTTGACATTTTTCTTTCTTCTCTTCTTCCCGGCTGCTATGCGTTAACGGTGTTTGACCCCAGAAAATCAGCTGCCAATTTTTTTAAACTATTGTGCCACTGACGCATGGTTGTGTTATTGTTCAACCTAATGTATTCGTATTCATAAGGGTTGCAAACAAAGCATTGATATCATTGTTGTTTTAAAAGCGTGGCCTGAAGAAACGAAGAAAGGCGACAGGATCTTCAGATTTTGTAAAAAACAGTCTTCAGAGTACGAGCCGTACGTTATTGCTAGTTATGTTACGTAGCTATCCATTAAGCTCACAATGATCATGTTTTTATAGAAAACAGGAAAGTAAACCACAAATTGGATGCGTTGATAGAAATAATGATTGTGCAACAAATTGAAACCTGACTCGACCTGAACTGCGCTGCGCCACGAATTCGTTAAACAGGAAAGTCGACGCTCGAAAACACGCCGAGCGATAGTTCATGGCGTTGCTGGTCAAAGATTGTGCTGACGTCATTCATCAGTACTTGAAAGAAAAAAAGGGATAAATCTTCCTTATCACTGCAACAACTCGCGGAATTTTTATCCTACATGCAGATTTAATTTGGGATGCACGCATCTTTTGCGCATCGCGAGTGCGGATCTGTTCCCGCATAAATGTTTGTCTATAGTAGCAGCGTAAGCATAAGTCTTATCTTCTACCGTTGTTTTTGATAATCACAATTTAAGCGAAGTCGTCGCTTTCCCAAAAAGAGCAGTGGTGAGAAACGATCTGAGAGGACGGGAAGTGCGAATATGCTTGTAGCAGTCGAAACAGACTGCATCCGAAATCATTCAAGCCTCGGCGTAGATATCCAGTCGTGTGTTCGTAAAGACGTTGCCTTGAAATGCAACACTTGGCAGTCGATGGGTGCCCGGCCGCGCACGTGGAATGTTCTGTGAAAGTCTTGGTCAGCAGCTCCGTTCTCTTGGTGGCAACGCATTGCAACGCAAAGACTGCTGGACCGCTGCTGGGCGAAGTGGTGTCAAATGATCAATGATTGAGCTCAATCGACCAATTTCCAGGAGAAAACGGTTGTTTCCCCGACGTGACACTAACTACGCGCGTCTGTTGGTCTATTGTAATTTAAAACTGACCTGCCTTTCACCTCGACCCTTTTCCTTCTTGCTTCCGCGGAGCCCTTCTAACTTGCACGCTTATCGACTTCCACAGACACTCGTTATTGGAAACGGTGTGCATGGTGGAGCGGCCCGGAGATTCTCTTCATAATGATGAATATTTGATGCCGATTAAATCTTTGAGGTCACACGACGGTTACCGCTTATCGTTTATTGCTGTGTGCTAAATCAACGTTCCGGCTGGTCCACCAAACAGAGCGATATGGCGCAGGAATGGCGTTTTGACGAAGCCGCAGTGTGTGCCGCGTTGCACCTCGTTGAGCCGACCTGAATGGTGGTTCACCCATCAAAAGCATGCAGTCCGCTCTTAAACACTCGGCACGGCGTTGCAAGAATAAATGGTGAATTTGCGGCCCTGCCACGCATGCCACAAAAAGGTGAATCGCCGCGAAAAAGCGAATAGCCGCCATTGAAAGTTTTGTTCATACCGAGGTCATCGCCAGGGCATCCCGGAAAAAACTGGCGCCACAGCCTCAAGCTTTTGTACTTTGCTCCATCAGCAATCTCGGGCGCTTCGGCCAGTGAGCAATTTTTCTGAAATTCGTTACTACAGCAACCCTGGCCAAACATTTTATTTAACTTTAAAGCTGCGCACGTGGGGTGTTTCTGGAAGTAGAATTGTTATGTTATGTGGGCTGCATAAGCTGTCTCTCCAGAACAGGCAATTTAGTATTATGAAAGTCATGTTTATGGCAACTCGAAGAAATGCAGTTCACGGAAGTATATAGACATAGGTATAGTTTACATAATTAGTATTCCTTGTAGTCACATAGATTTTTTGTTTAACATTGGTCTCAAGCATAAAACCATTGCTCAGAAAAAGTGTTTTGCTGGAACTTAAAAACGTCTGGAATAAGACTTTGAGCAAGTTGTTTTTTTGCAATAATTTCGATAAGAAAAACTGCGCGTAGGCTGACCTTAAACTTGTAAACAGGTCTTGGTTAGCTTTAACTTAACTTTTTTTAAAGCATTTAACATCTTTTTAACATACACAGGTGAGGTGTAACGTGTACAATAATTTAAGACAGCCCACATCAACACACACTGTATACAATAATATTTTCCAACAAAACGTGTTGTCACAAGAGTGTGAACAACTCATTTTACTTGCTTCGTATGTTCTAGCAGCTTTTGGAAGGTCCCTTCGTACTGTAAGACAGTGAATGCGTAACAAGTTCCATTTAATAAGTGAACGACAAAATAATGTTTGTCAGGGTAGCTAAAAAAAGAAGCGAAGCAATACTGCACAAGGGCTTACAGAAAGCCCAAAAAACATACTGAAGACAATAAAAATCATACTAAATTGACCATGAAGCACAACAACGTCATAGCAATCTATGCACATGTAGTAGTCGTACGAACCAAAAATATGACAAAACTGGAAGCTTTTTTTGTAAAAAAAACAGCGATGTTTTCAAGTACACAACTGCGCCTGCAGTGTCAGTGCTGCCAGGCTCCTTGCAACATCTCTGAAGAAAGCATTTTTACCCTACGATGTGGTGTTTCTAATGTATGTATGCTATTTGTAATGTATGCTATAGGCAGGGTTGTTTTAATTTTGATTAAGTGTGGACGATCTGTTTCATTCTTAGATCGATTTACGTTTAAGGTGCCGAATAACCACAGCCACCAAGTTTTTTATTGCTCATTTTAGCTGGCAGTCGGCTCCATCCCTCATAAACTTCGAACAAGCCATGTTTTCAAAACCGCTTTACCTTTCGTGAAAGAAAATTTATACGAGGATACTAGAGCCAAAGTATGTTAAAAGGCAGAGTATTTATGCTTAATGACTTGAAAACAGGCAAATTGTCTGTTACAGTGGTTTGCCGATGGCATACGTTCTTTGCAGCTTCGTTCCGTCGTTATTCCTCGCAAAATGGAATTGTCAATTTTAAAAGTATTTACCGTGTTATTTGTGCTACCTGTAAAAATTTTAAGTTGGCGCGTAGAACATGTTTGATGCATTTATGAATCATATTCTGAAATACGCCGATCGACTGCTTCGACTTCTGTCGGCTTTGCTCAAGATTGAGTTTAGTTGAATTCGTTTGATAGGACAATCGGAAATATTTGTAAAGGCTGACGTTCCGCTATGAACTGGTATCCGTTGCTACATCTAGTTCTAGATATTATGTGTCGCTGCCTTGTTTACTTCTAGTGGCAGAACAGATATCGGCGCAGATCGGAAAAGCAAAAACTCAAACACAATTTTGTCGTTGCCAAACAACAAAGTAAAAAAGTTTGAAAATTGGCGTCGGCGGCCGTTTCTTTATCTTCTTCCAGCGCTTTATCATTGACCACTAAAATCATGTTTTCCGCATGGAGAAGCTTAAACTTTCATGAACCCCAGCCGGTGCAATTAAACGTTAACTTATGCTTGGGTATAAATAGATTCGTCTTCTTTTCACCACTAAATCTTTGTTTCAGTGACAAAATCTCACATAGAGGCTTCTCACCTCGCGACTCATGAGCTGATAGCAAGTAGCGATTAGACTTGTTCATTCGTTAACTTGCGAATCGAAGCTTCTTGAAATGAACGAGCAACTAAAAAGCTAAAACTTTCTACGCCAGCTGAAGAGGTTCACTCCTGCGCTTGATTTATGGATTTACAGCTTATCAACACGGCATGTTACATTTGACAGCTTTGCTTAGAAGACAAGATTGTGCAGCTGTGATAAAATCGGTTGACTGTTCGTCACCGCTGTTGTTCTCACGCGGTTTACATAAACTTTTACCTATCAACACAGTTTCGTAGCTTGGGTAGTTACTTTTTCGCGCAGTTTTTAAATCGAGAGTTCAGTGAAAGGTTACATGCTGCCGGTCAAAACATCACCGGATCCACAAGCTCGCCAGTCTATTCGTCGGAAAAAAAGACCGATCTGGTGTTTCTTCAGCTTTGTAGGTTTACGGTTGCGCAAGCGACTCGCGAAAGACGGCTATAAAAAAGCTCGACTCGTGTAATCAACTTCATTACCGATCAGCCGGCGGCAACAAGAAGATTTACGACAGACTGAGGCTAAAATTCATCGTCTGCTGTCAGAAAACACCCACATTTATGTGATCGTTGCCGTGACTTTGGTTACTCACAAGAAAAGTGGAAGAAGACTTGCCTTTCGTCAAGATAATTGAAAGTCTTTGTCAGCTTTGTTGAAAAGAGATTTTCTTAGTTTTCTCGACGTTCAAGTTCAGTTTGGTCAATCCGTCGTATCGCATTTTTGCTGCAAGGCGATGTCGTTACAAATCGATGTGGTTGTTCATGACATTGGTCCGACGATGCTGAGTTACGTGAATCAAGCAAAAGCTGCAAAGAACCAAATGAACGACGCCGGACAAGCCGTTTCTTGGCCGGGAATGCGCTCGATTAGCGACCGGGTACTGCAGTTAGGAATGTTTATCTTGTAGGTGTTAGCACGTAAGCATCAAATTGGTGTGCTCATTTGTAACTTGATTGACGCTAGGAGAGGTTTTACTTTAAAATGTATCTCAATATGTGTTTGACAGGCACGTTGATAGAATATAACGAAGTATCCGTTATGGAGATCTTAATTGCATGCCTGCTTGGCGATGCAGAAACGCACAGAGTATGCTAGACGCGCGTGGATCAGGCTTCGGCTGCGGCAGATTGCGCTCTGCGCGATAATTTTAAAGATATTTGCTTGAAAAAGTTCGGGAAGTACTTGGAGGGATATTGTGTTTTAATTTATCTCCATTACGATGACAGCTTGACTGCTGTGGCACATCGTGCAAAGATTCTGTCGAGCACAATATCTCGGCCATGAACCAGACACAACTTGTAAGGTAACTGTTTTATTATTAGGCATACAACGCGAACAAGTCTTTCGCCGACGTTTCTGCACTCGCCGCCGGATCTCAGGCCAGCGAAGCAATCAGTGTTGCCGGACAAATCTCTGCTGCTCCGTCCCTCATATCAAGTTCTCTCTACGCTCACTCCTGCAACTCCACCGCCCATGCTGCGTCGGTCAACTTATCGCATGGAACTTCACCGGATTTGTCAAGCAAGCTTTGGTTCCTGGGATCGGCCCTGATGACATTGGCCCTGTGGCTGCTTTTGGTCTGCGCAGTCCTCGTAATCTTTTGGAAACTCTTGTGCCTTTGGTGGCGTCGACGCCATATGCTGTTGTCTGAAGACGCTAGTTCGGACATCTCTCATCTTCCTTTGCCTCCTGGAGACACAGGATTGCCGATACTGGGCGAAACTCTCGAATGGCTGGTTGAGGTGAGGGGAAAGCGTGGGCGTTCTATTGCGCTGTACCTGGGTATATGTTGTAATGCTTTGTGATAGATATGCCGCATGGTATTCATTACTGTTACTTGCAGTTTGTTGACTGGAGTTTAAGGCGTAAGGTTCTTAAGTTTTACGCTTTCTGTGCTATGAATGGGAAACAATTGCAAGCAAGTTCTGTTCTTGCGGGGCTGCACATTTAACTCAAGGAAAAGGTTAAAGTTTAACCAAAAAAAATATTTTCAATATGTTTAAACCGCTTGTTTGTTCTTATTTGTTCGCCGCACAGAGATTGGTAAAAAGGCGGGCTTTGATTATTGCGCATTTTCTTATGTCTCACCTTACAATTTACTAAAGTTACATTAACAATGTTAATAAGCATGGGTGCATTTGTTTCATTATGCCTAAAACTCAAACCAATTTGTTTGACTGGAAAATCTAATATTTTTGAGGGAAAATGCAGAAGCCTGGAAAAGTAGCCAAGTTTCTTGTAGCCACATCGATGCGCATTTTCCTTCCAATGCGCTTTGTTTGTGGCAGAGTGTTCACGACAAGTCATCATGACATTATGATGAATGAAATATTACCCTTTCTAAAACTAAATACTCCGCTCATCAACAGTTCACGACATGCAAGTTAATCGGATGGTTATCTTGGTACATGTCCGATTTGGCTCGAGTGTTGTCCTCACACACAGCTTTTTTTGCATTTTACTGCAGCAAAAATCCGATCAAATGTGTTTTGAGGCATGTCGAGGTCAATTAAAAAATAGCATAGCAGTCGTTAAACATGAACCCAAGAAATTCGATGACTGCTGTTTGTCCTGCTTTGCTCTGTAACTTCGTGACGCGATGTTAAACGCATGTTCTAGTTCGGTCCAAGTTTTGATTTGCTGACTTCTTATCCAAGATGGACAATAGCTGCGCTAAGTATTACGGTGACATTTCTGCTGTTTGGTCCACATAGTTTGAAAAACGTGGGCTATCTGGTTGTCGCATGCAAGCGTAACTTTAACAACCATGACGAGCACGACGACCATCACGTGTTGCATCTTTCTTTAACTTAAATAAGTTTCACCAATTGTCATAAACAGAATTGTTGGCAATGCACAACGTCATTAATAACAGTCAAGGAATTCTGCGCTGTTGCAGATGAACAGGACGAAATCATGAAAAAGCCTGGTTCACTTTGATGTTATTTGAATCGGCAGTTGCGGTGGTTTGACGGTTATTCTTTTATGTTGGATCTCGTTCGATTTTTTCCCTTGATCTAAAAAATCGCTTTTAGATATTGTTACATTTGTCTGTTATCAACCACAACGTCTTGCATGCAAGATTTTTGCAAAAAGCAAAGCTCAACTTTCAAGTGAAACGAGAAAATATACTGCTTTATAACTTGCAGTGTTTCGATTCAGACCTCTAAAAAGTGCACACTATCCCGGTAAAAATAATCGTATTCAATCAATTTCGCATTGGTAACTCTTTTTCTGTGCACGGTCGACACCTACAGGTTTAAGGTGAAAAGAATGCACTACACTGAAGGAAGGAAAACATAGCTAAATATATTTTTTCATCCCCTCACATTTTGCACTCTTCCCTATCTATTCAACAGCGCCCGATGAGGCGTTGAAGATGGCTTCGTCGTGCTCCACCACTTGGGTCATTTATTGCGTTGGCAAACATCATTGCTACCTTTGCTCGCCACCTGTCTGCCCTCTGTGTGAACCGCACTGCTGTTTACACACCAAAGAAGTGGTTTAGATTTATCTATAAAATGTTATTGTGTGATTGTCTGCATTCTTCCTAGTTTCCAAAAGCGATGCGCTTCGTTGCGTAAGAATGACACTCACAAGAAAACGGTTGCCACTACTAGCCCGTGATTTGGGATATTTTATTTGAACGGCTGTTGTATTAATTTACTTTACGCGTGTTAAAAGAACTTGATTGTTTAGCCTTTAAAAAAAACAAAAAATGACATCTTAGCTTTCAAGACTGCGTTTTAAACATCACTATTGTTCATTCGGAGTTTATGAGACTGATATAAAAATGCCAAGCGCATTCCAGCCCAGTGGTAACGCCGACATTCTGCAGGTGCACAATGTTCGGCGATCACTCCCGATTTTTTTCTCTTTGCACCGTGACAGTTTCGAAAAGCATCTGAGGTGGTCGAATAATCTCGTAGCTGCCACACTAAATTGAGGTGGATTCCACAGTTGNGGAAGAAACAGTTGCAATAAACACTGCGACAGTAATCAACGTGATCTGCTGCTGTTGATTTTCTGCAAGAACTTCGTTATTCTCAGACTTCTCCATGTTGGCTTTGCGTACTGTCTTGGCATTAGTAAATACCTTCATTGTTAAACCAATCGTATCGGTTTTTGAGTTTGACCGATCGTAACCGTTTTGACCTCGCTTACCACCGGTCAACTCTGAATGACCCTTTATAGAGAACTGATCGGTCTGTGGCGCGAGACGTGGTTTTGGTCGTTTTACTTTCACAAGTTTTGATTGGTTTAAGCCAACTTGTACTTCAGGCAATTGTTCGCTTTTCTGTTTCGTTGCACCTTTGTGCCCAAACACTTCGCATGGTAAGAAACGTGTAAAGAAAGCCCGGGATGTTGCATCGTGCATGGGTGGCTCCGTCGTGTCTATTCAGAAAGTCCTAGCACGTGTAAAACTGCTTTTTGGGCTGAAAATATCCGAGCACACGCCATCCGCATGGCCTCGATCGAGAAAGGGTCACGGCCTTCACGAGTTCGTGTCACAAACTGTGCGTCGTTTTAACGACTGGCCGCACATTACAAAAAGGGTCGGCTGAGCATCTTGAATTGATGACTGTTTTTCCATTATGGCTAGTTGGCTAGACTTGCAGGCGTTTGGGCTCCTTTTCTTAGTCAGGGACTACTCACTATCGCTGTACTTACAACGCGTTGTAAAATTGTTTTCCAAAACTTGAACTAGAGAAGGTCCCCACCCTCTCTACATGATTGTGTAATCGCAACGTTTCTCTAATTCAGGGCTCGAACTTCAATGCCAACAGACGTAAAAAATACGGAAACGTATTCAAGACGAACATTATTTTCGAACCAGTGGTTAAAGTCACCGGTCATGACTACGTCAAGGAGGTGAGCTAGTTCTGCGAAAATCATTAACTGTAAACGAAGTGCTCTACTTCCGCTGTATTACCATTCGCTAACAGATTTTTAACTTTTGTGAATGACACCGAAAACTTTCGGTAGTTACCGCTTTAGCCTTGCAATTGCAGGTCTTGAGCGGCGAGCACGACAAGGTGACCACGATCTGGCCTCACACCATCCGCACGCTCCTCGGCGTAAACGGCATCGCCAACTCGCTGGGCTCAGCTCATTATTACAAACGAAAAATTGCCAGCAAAGCTTTCAGCAGAGCCGCTTTGAACAGCTACATTCCATCCATCCTTGATAAATGCAGAAGAAACGTAGGTTTTTTTCATATGTTGTGCAATGAGGTAAATTTGCAATTATTCCCAGTTGCAAATTCGAAATCTGCCCGCGCATGACTGTTCTGCATTAACCTCCGAAACTTTGCTGGCACTGGCAGAAGAAAGTTGGGCTCTGGTGATACGTTTTCGAAGTTTCCCAACTATCTTGCCCTACGAAATTGCATAATCGCGCATCATGAAATAACGTAATGAAAACAGTCGTATTTCCTGTGGCTTCCTGCCGTAATTTGACTTGCGGCAGATGTCTGGTGCAGCTCGGTCGACTGCTGCCGGATTTCGACATTTCGAAGCCAAGAAATTCACAACAAGGCACTGGCTTTGCGCGAAGCCCTCTGTGGTCTCAACCGTTTACGTTTTCGCATTAAAGCAAGCCTCGGATGGGAAAAGCTCTCGGTGATCGTTCACGACGTGCAGGGTGTGTAAAGCGGAGGAGGCGCGCAGGGAAAGGTGTTGGCCACGCTTTCACACACATAAATATATACTGCCTGGCTTCGGCCCTTGTCACCAATGCCAGTTTAGTCTGGCGAACAGCTCTCTCTTTTTGAAACAACTTGCGGTTAGATGAGCGCCGGCTCGCGGCTTTGAGCAATCGGGCTCGCGCCGCGCGTCTGAAATATTACCTTTGCAATGTATACAAATGTAAGTCACGCTGTTTGTGTCGAATCAGGTCCAGTAATCGCGTTTTTGCTGCTGTTTACGGGATTTTCTATCGAGAAGCGTCCTGTTCTATTCGCTGAGCAAGCCGACTTTTGTCTTGCACAGCAAACTTCCATATAGCGCTGCTGGCAGCAAACGGCACTGGTCGTTTCGTCTTATGCGAAAAAGATGCTGAAGGCTTATTTTTGGCTTGACTTTGAAAACTCCAAACTAAAAATAAATCTATATTGTTCGCACCCAACGTTCACCCAAGCGTGAGATGCTGGTGTTTATCGTTTGTGTCGTTCAAGAAGCAGTGAAACAGCAGCATATCTTTCAGGTCACCGCCTTGAAGGAAGTTGAAACGCCAAAGGTTTATGACAAGATCTTGCGCCTGACGTTCGACGTAGCAATGAGTTCATTGGTCGGTTTCAATATTCAAGACGAAAAAGAAGCAACGAATTTGTTCCAACTTTTTTGCGATTTTGCCAGCAACGTCATTTGTTTGCCTTTAAACATACCAGGGCTGGGTTTCCACAAGGTAAGATTGGCCTGTCCCTAATTCTCAATTCCTAGTTATGATTTGAGCAAAAATTTTGAATTTTCTGCTAAACGTAAACTGGATCTTTTTCGCGAGGTTACCTATTCGTTTGATACAAAACCGTCGTTGCACGAATGAACGTAGGTCCAGGTGGTTGTACGAGGACCTACCTGTTAATTTAATTTATTTGTTTATGACCAGACACGAAGTCCATAGTATGAACACACACACAGCAGTCGATAAAAACAGACAAAACAGAACGTGGTACAAGGCATTGGAGCCGGCGGAATCACAGAGTTACAGACACTTTTTGCAACTGCATTGAAGACAGAACCATAGGGTTACAGACACATCAAATTCAATGTTTTATGTTTTGCAGAAATTTTCTGATACATTCGCAGATATCACGAAAACTCTCGCTTGAATTCTGTCTAACTAGATCAGGGGTTCCCTTCCTGGGGTACATGTGCCCCTTTGCCTATTAGGTAAATTTGCCTATTTGAAGGGGTACATTTTAGGTGAGCAATGGAAGGGAAGAATAAATTTATACATATATTAATTATTTACAAATATTTACACATACATCAGTGACTATTACTTTCAAAAATCATTATATGCTCGATGTTAAATATATCTATGATTAGTCATGAAAAAATATTAGGGAAAAAGTCGATCAATCCATAGAAAGAAATTTTAGGGATGCATGCTCATCTGTCGAAATGCTCAAGGGGTTCATGGTCAAAAGAGGTTGGGAACCCCTGATCTAAATGTTGGAGTATTTGATGCTTTTGTCCTGTTGGCAGAATTACGTCATCTGTTTCCCAGCGTCTTACGACGTTTTGCTGCAGGTTTCAATTCTGAGAACGGGCTCTGCTGTGAGAGCGTTAAACATTGGTTCCTTACTATCTTGCTTGTGCAGGCGTTGAAAGCCAAGGCGAAGTTGTTCGATTTGTTGCACGAGCACGCAACTGAAAAGCAACGAGAGTTTCGCCATCGTCTCGCCAGTTCCACAGAAGACGACATAGTTTTAAAGGACGCTTTGGGAATTATTCAGTTCGAAGAATTCAAGCGCAGGGCAAGGTGAGGGGTGCACGTTCAACCGAAACAAATAAGTAAACAAAAATTTCTAAAGACAGCGTAGCTGAAGATATTCGTCCAGAAAATTTCAAATTCAAAATAGGAAATATTTGCACTGCATATTGCGCAGGGACAGAAAACCAAATTGCTAATCGTCACGAAACCGCGTCGCCCTCAGCTTCCTGCATCTGGTCCAAAATATTTGAGCTTTGATTGTGCAACAGTCCTCTTGATGCGCACTTTGCAGATATTTGTTTGTTGGGCACTTGCAGACTCAGCGCTGACGAAGCTGAGAAAGACGTTCTCAACAATAACAGGAGTGGCTCTCAGAAGCGAGAGGCTTTTGATGATCAAATGGAGGAGCATCACCTGAGCATACTGGCCATGAAAGAGATGATCATGGAGCTTATGTTGGCCGGCTATTACACCACGTCCAGCGCAATTACGTCTGCTCTCCTCGAACTTTCCAGAAATAAACATGTGCAGCGAGAACTGGAAGAAGAGCTACTGAGGCACGGGCTGCTCGAGGAAGGCTGCGGCCCGGCAAGCTCTGATAGACTTGAAGATATTGACATGCAGCAACTTCACAAATTGCAATACCTTGACCAGGTTGTCAAGGAGACCTTGCGCATCAGACCCCCCGTTCTCGGTGGATACAGACGGGCACGAAAGACTTTCCAGCTCGGAGTAAGTTCTTACATCCAGACTGCTACGGTTATAGTCAGACTGGCGAAGACTGTTTAAAATTTATCCCGTAAGCTTATGCAATCGCAGCTTCACGAAAGCTCTTACCTTGCAATATAAACGGCCAATAATTTTTTGTTAAGAAGCCATGCCTCCGCCGATACTGGTGTTTCCTTTAATCGCATACGTAATGCAAATAATCGACTATTTACATTCCGCTTTCACAAGTGAGGCACCATCCTGCTTTTCTTTTAAGTGGTTTTATTCAACTAGATTGTCAACGTACAATTGAAAACTTGGAGAAAAAAAATGCAGCGTGTGCCGATCAGCTTGTTTCCTGGCGTGTTTCTCCCCTCCATGTTTGTCACCGACTTGTGCCCGGCGACTTGCCCGCAAACCGGCCACGTGTGGAAAGTACCTCAAGCAACTCATCGCATTATGACGATGCTCGTCTTGAGTAGTTTTCAGCACGAGGTTGAAAAGCACTTGTCTTGAGCTCCAGCAGCCAGCTGTGCGTCGCTGTTGCCGGTGTGGTCACGCAGGAAGAACCTGAGCCATTCCTTGTTGCATCGTAAATATGCGCGAACGACCTAGGTCTCGCGTCACATCATTTTGTCGCCGGTCCGAGGCGATTATTTTGCTGACCCGCGGCTCTGAGGTTACACTAATTGGTATATTTCCTCTCAGTCTAAGTGACGCTGTTTCCTACTTCTGTATAAGCCTGCTTAAAATTCCTCAAATCATTCATCAGAACCATTTTTAACAAGAACTTCAGATTCTTAATTTACTGTGCTCTGGTGCGAAAATAGATGTTTTCAAAAACAAATTTGTAGCAGGAACGTCTCAGAAATTTTCATCTAGCTTTTTAAACAAGTCAGCAACTCTGATTCCAGTGCATGTTTTAGGAGCAAGAAAAAGTGTTTTGAAGTGTTTGCGATGTTTTTGTATCAAAAAAAGTTTTTAAATTCTTGTCAGCTTTTCAAGAGACAGTCGAGCTTTTTCTGCAGATAATGCTGCAGGTCGTAAACCGCAGCTTTTCTTCATTATTGCGAGAGGTAAATTGGCACTTTTTCTCGAATGCCTGAATTCGAAGACATATTGTTGAAATATTTGCCCACGCTCTTGTCAAAAACTAACCACAGATTCGTGAAAAACGCGAAGGTGACATTTTAAAAAATTGAACGCTTGGAGTTCATCAGTTATAAGACATAATAATGGCTGTCACTCAAATCCAGGCCTACATTTTTGCCGCAAAAAAACCGCTTATCCACGCATTCTGGCTTGCTGTTAGCTGAAATTGAGACAATTCTTTTAATTCTACAGAATTACCGCATACCTAAAGGCTGGACAGTTGTCTACAATATTCGGGATACGCACGAGTACGAAAGTGAAGACATGGATACGTTTGAGCCAGATCGGTTTGCTGGGGTTGGCAAAGACGGAAAAGAAAATAAATACCGGTAAGTTCCATCGGAAGAAACATCTGTGGTCGTTGGCAGCACGGTTTAGTTGATTTTCGTTAACCTAGTTGAATTGAATGAGCTAACCAGGGATGGGGTATCTAACTGCTATCACAGGCCGCATGAATTATGCATTATCGCTGGCTGGCCGCAAAATCAATTAAATTTATCCTAAAATCCTACCTTTATCTAACTATGAGGAAGAGTGACTTCTCTTGACTTACTGTCTAAGTACCTGCTTATAATGGAGCTCCGTTTTTTACGAGATTTTGTACTCTAACTTGGTAACGAAAATTCTGATGCGGGCCATAGCAAATGTTCACGCGGGCCGCAGGTTCCCCACCCCTGAGCGAAGCTAATCGGTTTGGGGGTTGTTTGGCAGATCTGAAGAACGTGTAAGAAATAAATCTTTGACTTGCATCAAACCTTTGTCTGAGGCAGGTGTCTTCAAATAACCCGTTTGTCGAACTATTGTGGAAGCTTTTATATTTTTATCGCACGCGGAGGTTATCTGGTAATATTTGGTTTGAGGTTTGGTTAAAATGTTTACAAATCTGCATTTTACTTTCCACTAAATGAATATGTTTGGTAAGCTGCCAGTGGAACGCTATTTGGCGCAGATCTCATCGTATTGCCGCGCTTTTGTCACTTCACACGCTGTGCGACGTGCTCGCCAACTTCCGGTAATTAACAACCCGACCATTGCTCACGCATTTCAGGTTTCTTCCGTTCGGCAGCGGGCCTCGATTGTGCATCGGACAGGAATTTGCCAAACTCATCATCAAGCTCACCATCATAGAAATGGTTCGCCAGTACGAAGGATGGGATTACGTGAACGAAGGTCTGCCGAAAATGGTTGCCATTCCAGTGCTTCGCCCTGCTGACGGCCTTCCGCTGAACCTTAGCCCTCGCAAGCATCCGGGAGTTATCGCTTCTTAGAAATCGGGAATGCGAAGGAAACGCGAGGTTGACCTCTTTGGGGAAGGTCAATTGCTGCACTTGCTCTGGTATTGTGCAGTCGGTGCAAGAACTCTATGCATTCACGAATTTTGTGCGTGCGTTTGTCGAAGCGTTAATTTTTTGCAAAAATCCTCATTATGGCAAACAGTCTTGCTTTACAGATGAATGGTGTATTTTTCTACGCGACCGTTGTTGAAATGTGCGTTAATTACCGTTTCACCCGCCATGCTCTTGCCTGATCCCCGAATGGTTTTGCGCGCTCTGCGTGAATGAATTGGCAGGAGCTGTGCGACACTGCGCCACAAANCATTTCATTCAATATAAGATAGAACTTCTTGGCGTCTGCTGCGCTACGATCAATGCAATAACGTTTGCAGTAGTACGAAAGTTGCCGCTTGCACGACTTCATTTTCTAAACTTTTAGTCTCTTTTGCGAAGGTGTCTGTGCGATCGATTCAGGTGAGAAAGTAGCAAGGCGCTTTCGGAATGCAAAGTTTGTTCGCAATCCAATCGACATGGGCGTGATTTGCATTTTCTCCGAATTTGTCCCTCCCCAATTTTAAACTCGAGCTGATTTGATGTGACATCCCTCGTATTTTGCTTTCAACATTACTGTTACTGCATGTGGTGAAGGTCACCCCGACCCCGGTTGTATGAAAGCCTTTGCTGCCTTAACAGAAAATCAGGGATTTTGGTGGATTCCTTCAGATGTTTCGCTATATTCTCAAGTCTAGATGCAGAACCTCTTCTATAACACCCAGGTATCTGACAAGAGGTTGACGAAGTCGCCACTGAAGCAGTAATCAGTTGTTAGCTGGTTTCTTTAGTGCGAAAAGAAAATGCAGTACGACCTCTTTCGCGCGGGTTACGCTCAGAGATGCTTCCATTGATATAATTTTGTTTCGTGCCTGCTTAATTTTTGCAAATAAAAAAGTTCGTTTCGTTTCCTCAACGTTTTATTTTTTCCCTGTCTTTTTGTGTGAGGCGGACATTTGTGTACATACAATAAAATCTGACTAAAAACTGAGGCCTGATTTTGATGTGCTGAAAATATTCTGCGCGGTCTCTGCACGTTTCACCGACGAAAACGTGAACCTACGTCACAAGCACGTGATTTTGTTGCTGTTAAAACTCTGCACACGATGACTGCGTAGTTTTGAGAACGTCTGTAAAAACTGGCTTCTGTGAAAAAACAATTTTTAACGTTTGGACGTGATCTGCTGATTGGCATGACTAAAGGTTAATTCGCGATTAGAAACGTTTCTCAATAATTCGCGAACAGAGCAGTGCGCGTTTCCTCGAATTTATTTGTTTACGTGTTTGGCTCATACACATAGTCCGTGTCAGTGGGGTTAGTGAAAAACTCAGAAATCCTGATTCGCACCCCATCACAGGAAAGGTGTTATTTGGTGCGCACAGGTAACAGACAAGACGAGCAACGCACCAGCAACTGCTGTTTTGCGTCGTAATCCAAGTGTTATTACATACTGGCAGAAATATAGAAATTTACACAAATCACCAGGCAGTTGAAGTGAGCAGTTAAAAACGTTTCATCGCTGCACAAAAATCGTACAGTACAAACTGTTTCTTATCAAGGCATCAGATGTCCTTCGATAAAGGTAACTTCACGTTGGTGAGCACTTCTTGAGGATTGCAGTGCGTAATTCGAGATGCATTGCTTTTGATTTCAACTAAATAATTTTTGGTGACAATTACCCACTATGCTTATCGGCAAATTCTCCATAAACACTTTTGTTAAACTCAGTGGCGTGCACAGGTCTACTGATGTAAGGGACGATCGCTTGATTGGATGCCCCCCTACCAAATTCTCGTATTGAGCAGTGGTGTATGGTGGTCATTGTTACTGGACATACGCTGTTTGTGACGTCACAATGTTACGTCATATTCAAGTTTGCAACCAACGTTTTGGCGAAGTTTGTTGACACAACATGCATATTTAGCGGCGCCGGAGCAGCGGTACGGCAGGGGGGGCAGTAGAACATTTTAGGGCAATGGAAACTTATGAAAAACAAAAAAATTGTTACCAATAATGTTTGTTTCTGTTCATCAACAATGTTGACCTCAAAAATAATAACAGAAATTATAGAAAATCATTCTGAATTTTCTGGGTACTCGGAAAGCTGCAATGACTGTGTTTCAATTCGATCTTGATAAACTACGAAATTACCTATGGTACTGTTATGAAAAACAGTGGTGCTTGTTGGAGGTGGGGCTCAAGCGCACCCCCAAAAGTTTTGATTTTCTGAAAATCTGGGAAACATCCCTGAAAATCCGCGTGAAAATGGCGCCCAAGGTTTGCAGAAAATCACATGAAGACCTCTTTTGGAGGTCACACCAAAAAAGGTCTTCATGATCTTCGTGGGAGAGAATTTGTAGGTAAAAGTTGCACAAAAAACTTTTCCTGATAGTTTGGGGAAAGTCGGGCAAAAATCCTTCGCCACACCAAAAATTTCCCTGCTCCTAAACCTACGATGAAAAGGCACCTCTGTCCCCGTTGCTCCCCTTTTGAAAGCACAGAGGGATGAATGCCCCCACCATGCCTCCATCTTCCGGCGTCCCTGTGCATATTATTTACACGCATTCTCTTTACTCGTTCTTGTAGACTACAATTTGTCACTGTAATGAACATAAATTATCAGCGGTATCCTAAGACAGAGCAGTTCACAACTACAAAAATATCCAGCAATGCGTTAAAACAGGGGAGTAGAACACACTCAATGCTACGTCAGCGCAGTTCACAATTGCAAAAATACGAGGCTGCGCGAATGTCTCGTCGAATAGCAGTCGATCCGAAGGTATGCAGCAGGGATGGCGCACATCCAGGGTTGACAGTTTGAAACTTGTAAATTACACAAGAATTGAGTATGTGCATAAAGTACGCAAGAAAATTTTCGTTTTTTATTATGTTGCTGTTATATGTACAATATTAAGTAAGAAGAACAAATAATGGCTTTTGTGAGCCATTATGATCAATCCGCCTGAACTGCCAATTGATGACGAAGCTCGAAACGAAGCACATATTGCAAGCATAGGTGTGCGACTGT